>Ga0209382_10000023_pt1 | contig 187014 bp, 155 predicted proteins | sample SoiMetdeltSBSDD5_FD_187599 | JGI IMG/M metagenome (GOLD analysis project Ga0209382, IMG submission 187599) | Bulk soil microbial communities from a Populus tree surrounding site in Tennessee, USA - Soil MetaG P. deltoides SBSDD5 (SPAdes) (version 2) | ecosystem: Environmental > Terrestrial >...
CTCACCAATCCGTCGCTCTATGTTGCAACGATCATGAAGACCGTGGCGCTCAGCCAGCAGGCTGAAGAAACCAGCGCCAGCGACGCGGGCCGCGAGCTCGTGGGCTCGACCTTGATGGGTGCACTACTTGCGGCCGCACTATGGGCGGGCCTGTCGCTGCTGCCCAACCTCTGGATGCTGATGCTGTGGATGATGTTGGCGGCGCTCTGGACCGGCGCGCGGATGTTCGGCGTCCGCAAATCCATTCGCCGACCTTCATTCTGGAGCAATGCGCTCATCACCGCACTGATCCTGTTCGGCCCGGCGATCGAGGACAGCGTCAACGGCAAGAGCGTGCTGCAGGCTTCGCTTGTTCGCACCGCGTTGTTCGTTGCCGTCGCCTTGTACGCCTGGGGAACGATCTACGCTCTGGAGCTCTGGCGCAACACCCGCCTGCGACGCCGAGCGTTCCTCATACGGTCATTCTCGGAAAATTGACCATGACCTTCATCAACTTCTTCGTCGGCCTGCCCGTCATGTTGCTGTGCCTGATCGTGCAAGCGACGGTGGCGTTCTAGAGCGTCCGCCACTTCGTTCGCCAAACCGAATCGATCGCAGGTGCCGGTCGATTCCTGCAATCCGTTCGACCGCTCCTGACCGTCATGCTGGCAATGATGTTTGGCAGTCTCGTGCAGATCTCGCTGTGGGGTGCATTGTTCGTGTACCTGGGCGAGTTTGACGATCTGTATCAAGCCATCTATCACTCGGCCGTGAACTACACTTCGCTGGGTTATGGCGGCGTGGTGATGGGTGCAAAATGGAAACTCCTCGGGCCACTCGAAGCTATGAACGGTGTGCTGATGCTTGGCATGAGCGCTGCCGCATTGATGGCGATTCTTCGGGAAGTCATCAAGCGTCAACGCAGTGTTCGTCCCCTGGGGCAAGGGCACTGTTTCGACAAGGCAATGGGTGCAAGCGCGTTCTCCGCCATTCTGGATCGTGCCGGGCTGGAAGCTCGCGCGTACGAGTGTTACGCGGTCGTCAAGAAGGAATCCGATCGCCTGCTGCCCGATCCTCCGCCCGCGGCGTGCGCTCTGCCACCGTGACGTAGCGCGTCGCACGCATACGAGCATGTCGATCTTCGTGACGGTTTCTATCGCGGGACCTTCAAGCCGTCGTACAAATTGCCTCTCGGACCGCGCAGCTCACTCACCCTGCTGGTGCCGATCGTCAGAACCGACATCGCCGGCAACGAAGACTACGATCTCGGCGATGCGAGCTTGAAGCTGAGCTACGTCTACAAGCTCACCAAGGACCACGGCATCGTCCTGCAAGGCGAAGTCGTATTCGATACCGCCGGGCGACCCGAGGATCATCTTCGCACCGCTGACTCAGGGCACGCGCTACGCTGGCAGCAATCTCGGCGATTCACGATAACGTTGGAGCTCATTCCACCGATCACATTGAGTGCCAGGTACGAACCTAAGACTCGCCGACCCGCTCGCACTGAGGTCCAATTGCTTCCGCTCGGTCGGCGGCCAACACTTTAGCCGCAGAGTGGGCGGGTCGAGTGCGTCTGGCTGCACGCTCCCTTTGTCCTTCCGGATCGAAGCACCATGGGGAATGGTCAATGAAGACCTGCACGCCACGCGACATCTTTCTGCAAATCGAGCCGCTGCCCGACTATAGCCCGCTGGCGCCGATCTTGTGCGCGCGCCGCTACGGGCGCGATTGCTTGTTCAACGACGGTCACGAGCTCGGCCGCATTCCCGCGGATGAGATTTTGGCGAAGCGCCTGAATGCGGTCGTCTATCGCGAGTATCTCGATCCAGACTACACACAGCCCAACACGGCACCACTGGTTCCCTCGGATACGATGGAACCGCCCTGGAATCGCCGCGTTCCGGGCGCGCTGATCTGGGCAAAGCCAGGCGAGCATCTGCGCATTCACGTGCGCAACGCAGATCCGACCGACTGTCACAGCTTCCATCTGCACGGCTTGCGCTACGGCATCGAATCGGATGGAGCCTGGCCGCTCGGCGTGGCATCGCGCGACGGTCGACGCAGCGATGAGATCCTGCCCGGTGAACGTTGGACCTACGTATTCGATATCACGGAGGAGATGATCGGCGCCTGGCCGTTTCACGATCACGTGCGTCACGTTTCTCACAACGTCAATCGAGGCCTGCTCGGCGGGCTGATCGTGCGCGACCCAAAGGCGCCACGCGTCGATCACGAGGTCCCACTGTTCGTGCATGCGATGGCCGATGCCATGACGCATTGCGAGTTCGAAAGCGCGACGCTCAATACCGGCGGGACGTATCAAACCAATTTCCCCGATGCCAACGAGATCTGCGACTACATCTGCCGCATTCACGGCGGCAGCATGGCGGGCCGCGTTCGTGTCGTCGCGGGCACGCCGAATCCGACGCCGGTCGACATTCGCATCGAAGACAACAAGTTCGTGCCTGCCGACGTCACCATCACAGCCGGCACCGCAGTCAAGTGGACCAATTTCGGCAGCAATCAGCACATCGTGTTCGCGGGTGGCGGCGGCAATCTCACGTTCTGCTTGAACGGCCGAGCGTTCATCGGCAACACACCGACGATCGTCGGCCAGCCGGGCGAGAAGATCCGGTGGTACCTGTTCAATCTCGACGTGGGATCGATGTGGCACAACTTCCATCCGCATTCGGCGCGCTGGCAGATACCGACACCTCCAGGCGTCGCGAGCGACGTGCATGCGTTGAGTCCGGTGGAGACATTCGTTCTCGATACCGAAGTGCCGCCAGCAATTCGATTGCCCTGCGAGCTGGAGGAACTGCAATGCTGTCCGCCCCGTGATGCGTGCTTGGTCAAGGTGTGCGCGGACTTTCTGTTTCATTGCCACATCGAAGAGCACATGATGACCGGCCTCGCGGGCCTGGTACGCGTCGAACAGCGGGTCTGGGTGACCGACGCCGCGCTCAAACAGTCGGACTTGCTGTTGCCGATGAATTGCTGTGGCAACGAATGCAGTTGGGTCGATCTCAAGCGGTGCCTGGCTGCACATCGGCACGAGCCGACGCCCACCGGCGAGCAGCCTCCGCCGCACGGTCACGACGACGAGCACGAGCATGAGCACACTCATGTCGCGCCCCACCACGCAGCGACGCCTGTCTTTGCGCCGGCAGCGCACGTACTTGCGCATGCACAAGGACTGCGAGCGACGCTCAGTGTGGTTCCGGAAACGATTGTCATGGTGCGAGAGCACTCGCACGGCGAAGCGGGCGATGAACATGAACCAGCCGTGCAAGAACTCAAGGTGCCGGCGCAACCGCTCATCGATCCGAGCGAAGCAGCGAGCAAAGGGCATTGGGAGCTCCTGCCATGCGAGACGCCGCTTCTCACTGTTCATGCCACGCTCATGCATACGGGAAAGATCCTGTTCTTTGCAGGTTCGGGCAACGACGAGCTGTACACCACTGGCTTTCGCAGTGCCGTATACGACTACGAAAACGGCGGCTTCAGCGTGCCGCCCACACCCGTCGACGTGTTCTGCGCGGGGCAAACCATTCTGCCGGACGGTCGCGTTCTGGTCGCAGGCGGCACTGAGCGCTACGACCCATTCGTCGGGCTCAAGACGGCGCTGTTGTTCGATCCGATCAGCGAGCAGTGGACGTTCGTCCACCCGATGAAGCACGGTCGCTGGTATCCGACGCTGCTGACGTTGGGTGATGGACGAGGATTGGTCGCTTCGGGCGGCGGTGCGCCGGAGGATGAGATCTACGCCAATCCCACTGGCTGGAGCGTTGCCGGCCCCGGCATTGGTTGGCCCCTGTATCCGCATCTGCACCTGCTCAAAGACGGCCGCGTCTTTCATTCCGGCATGCGTCTGGGCGGCTCTGGCATGCAGCCTGGTTTCCTGAATCCAACGACCGGCGTGTACACAGCGCTGCCCGCGGCAGCGATTCCGGCCAGTTTCAACTTCGGCGCGCGCGATCAAGGCGCGACGGTGCTGTTGCCGCCCGCTCAGGATCAGAGAGTCATGGTGATGGGCGGCGGCAGTCCCAGCATCAACGCTGTACACGTGATCGATACGGACGCGGCGTCACCGAAATACGTGGCGGCACCCTCGATGTTGCGCAATCGCGTACACGTCAACTCGGTAATCCTGCCGGACCGCACCGTCGTCGCCACTGGCGGCAGCGGTATCGCGGAAGATGCGTTGACAGCGTCGACCGAAGCGGAGATCTACGATCCGGTGACGAACACTTGGACAACGGGTGCCAAAGCTCGCGTGCCGCGCCTCTATCACTCCATCGCCATTCTGTTGCCGGATGCGCGCGTGCTGACGGCAGGTTCCAATCCCAGCCGTCGCAACGACGAAATGCGAATGGAGGTCTACCATCCGCCGTATCTGTTCCGCGGTCCGCGGCCTTGCATCGAAAGCGCACCGAAGAAGGTCACTCTGGGCGCCTCGTTCAATGTCCACATAGCGGCGGCGGCCGATATCAAATGGCTGAGCCTCATCCGGCCGATGGCCACCACGCACTCGTACGATAGCGATCAGCGCCTAGTCGATGTTCCATTCCGTCGCAGCGGTACGTGCCACCTCAATGCGCACATGCCCGCGAATCCGAATCTGGTACCGCCGGGTTACTACATGCTGTTCGCGGTAAATCGACGCGGCGTGCCGTCGATCGCCAAGTGGATTCAGGTCATCGCACCGGTCAAACCGCCGCGGCCGGGACTAGTAAGAGGCGACATCGTCGTAGGCACCGGCAATCGGCTAGTGCGCGTAGACCCCGCAAATGGAGCGACGAGCGTCATTGCCGAAGGCGGTGACATACAGAATGCGCTAGGCCTGGCGTTCGATTCGCATCCGCATGTCGCCGTCGTCACGGACAGTGGCAGATTGCTGCACGTCGTGCCGGCGAGCGGCGCGCAGACCGTCATCGTCAACGACGGACGACTGTATCAGGACGTCGCAGTACGATCCGACGGCAAGTTCGCAGCAATCAATCTGCCGTCGGCCGGCCCCAGCGGCGTGTTTCTGATCGATCACGACGGCACGACGACGAAGTTCAACACCGGGACGCACTTCGGCGACGGACCGACCGGCCTGGTGATCGGCAAGGACGGCCATTTCTACGTAAGCCACTTGGGCACGCCCATGGTCATTCGGGTGGACAAGAACAGCGGAGCGGAGACGGTCGTTGCCGAAGGCGGACTGTTGCAAAGCCCAAGCGGTATCGCCGTCTCCACGGACGGCCATTTGCTTGTAGCGGACTTCGGCACGGATGCCATCGTTCATATTGATCCGGGTACTGGACACCAATCCTTCGTAACCCAGGGCGGGCTTCTCAAATCACCTTTCGATATCGCGGTCGAGCCCGACGGCAACATTCTGGTTGTGGACCTGGTGGGCGATAAACTCATTCGCGTCGATCGCACAACCCACGCGCAGACGGTCCTTGCACAAGGCGGGTTGCTGGCGGGGATTCGCAGCGTAGAGGTGTTTGGCGGCGGTTGAATCGCCTCTCGCTTGTCGGCGGAGTCGAAGCGCATTGGTGATCACCCGATTCCCAACCCACCTTCGGAGCGGTCCTTCGAAGCTGGACTTGCGAAAACAAGGCGCCGGGAACACGCACGCTGCGAGAACTGACACACGGATCTCACTGCCAATTCTTCAGAAGTTCTCGCTCTAAACGGAGTGCAACTGACCCGCCGCGCTAGAACTATCGCGCCGGCCATGGACGCACGCACCTTGATTCAAATCAACGCTTAACACGCGTTTGTGCATGCAGACACTTCATGTAAATGTGCGCTGGCAGACAGAGCTACCACTGGTGTAAGCGTAGGCTTTCACGGTGTTACACGAATTCCTTACGACGAACAAGGCTGACCTGATTGAGCGGTGCCGGCTGAAGGTCGCCAAACGGCTTGCGCCGAGAGCGGCCAGTCAGGAGCTGGCCCACGGAATTCCACGTTTCCTTGACCAGCTCATCAAAACGCTGGAAGTGGAACAGACGTCGGAACCGATGCGGAGCCGGAGGGTGTCCGGACCCGCGGGCGGCGGAAGGGTGGTCTCCGAAATCGCCGCAACTGCGGCGTTGCATGGGCGCGAGTTATCAGAACAGGGGTTCACGGTTGACCAGGTGGTTCACGACTATGGCGATCTGTGCCAAGCCATAGCGGATCTGGCATTTGAACGGGGTGTGCCGATCCAGGTCGATGAATTTCGAACTCTCAACCGCTGTCTCGACAATGGCATCGCCGACGCCGTCTCGGAATACGCTTTCCAGCGCAATTCCTTGGTGGAGAGCAAAAGCGTCAAGGCCCTGAATGAACGGCTGGGATTTCTCGCGCACGAGCTACGAAATCTGATCCACACGGCGACGCTGGCGGTCATGGCGCTCAAGGCAGGCAATGTCGGGGCAAGCGGGGCGACGGGAGCTCTGCTGGACCGGTCCTTGATCGGCATGCGCAATCTCATCGATCGATCACTCGCCGACGTGCGGATCACAGCGGGGATGCCTCCGCGAGCGCGACTGATCTCCCTTGCCGACTTCGTCGCCGACGTGAAGATATCTGCCTCGCTCGAGGCACACGCGCGGGAGTGCAAGTTTACTGTCGGGGATGTTGACCGCGAACTTGCTCTCGACGTCGACCGCGAGATGCTTTTCTCGGCGGTGGGAAATCTGCTGCAGAACGCTTTCAAATTTACGCAGCGCCACACCGAGGTCTCATTGAACGCCTACGCTGCCGCGAATAGCATCCGGATCGACGTCGAGGATCATTGCGGCGGCCTTCCGCAGGGAGCTGTAGAAGACGTGTTTCTGCCGTTCAAGCAGAGCGGCGAAGATCGATCAGGCCTGGGACTCGGCCTCGCAATCTGTCGGCGCAGCGTCGAGGCGAACAATGGCGCTCTCAGCGTCCGCGACGTAGCAGGCTCAGGTTGTGTCTTCACGATAGAGCTGCCTCGACACGTGCTGACGTAAAAACGTCTCGGGTTCGACGCTCGCAAAAGCGCCGGCACTTTCGATATGAGAAGATCTTTGCCCTTGCGCGTCGGAATGCGTTCGAGGAACCCCTCTCACACTGCGTCGATGCAAGCTCGACTGACGCCTTGGTGACCACCGTGTCAATCTGCCCAGAGAAGGCCCGCCTGCTCAGTGAATACGAGGCGGCTACTCGCAACTTTGCAGAGTCGGTGCGAGAGTTGCGGCAAAAGATCGGAACATCCGTACAGGATGAACACGAACGGCTGCAGCGCGCTGCGGACGAAGTGCGAGTGAAGTCAGAGCAGTCGCGCCTTTCGCTGGAGCAGCATATCGCAGCACATCGTTGCTGAGCCTGCTAGCCGCGGTACTTTCGAGACACGGGGCGTGGTCGCAGGATCCGCGGTGCATTGGCCGTGTGGCAAGCGGTAGCATCGTGTACCGCCGACGAGAAGAACCGCCCCGATCAAGATGCAATGCGGCTGGGCAGCAACCGATCCGCCTCTTTCTTGACGACCGCGTAGCATTCGCAGGTGCGAGCCTCGAGGCCGGGACGATCCACCACGGTAATGTGCCCGCGGCTGTATTTGATCAGCCCCGCCGCCTGCAGGTGTCCGGCAGCCTCAGTGACGCCTTCGCGGCGTACGCCGAGCATGTTGGCGATCAGTTCCTGCGTCATGACGAGGTCGTTGCCCGACAACCGGTCGAGACTCAGCAGCAACCAGCGACACAGCTGCTGATCCAGAGAGTGATGGCGATTGCAAACGGCGGTCTGCGCCATCTGCGTCAACAAGGCCTGCGTGTAACGCAGCAGCAGATGCTGCATGGCGCCGCCCCGGTTGAATTCCTCCTTGAGCACATTGCCCGTCAATTGGTAGGCATAGCCGGCGCTCTGCACTACCGCACGGCTCGGTGTCGTTTCACCGCCCATGAAGAGAGAAATGCCGATGATGCCTTCGTTGCCAACCACAGCGATTTCTGCGGAGGCGCCATCCGCCATCAGGTACAGGAGCGAGACGATGGCGGTAGTCGGGAAACAGACGTGCCGCAGCTCGCTGCCCGATTCGTACAGCACATCTCCCAGCGGTAGCAGCACGAGCCTCAGGCCGGATTGCAAGCGTTCGAAATCCGCCGCCGGCAAGGCGGCTAAGAGGTGGTTTTGGCGAGGATTGTGGGCGGCAGACATCGAATGGGTTTCCTAGCACCGGCAGTGTAGGGCATTCGTCTGCTCTGTGTTCGCTAGCGTACCGATCGCAAAGGAAGCTACACCCAACGCGGCAAGCGCGCCAGTGCCACCGGCAGAGGACCTGAAGTGATATCAGCGCTCGCTAGTTTGGGTGATCGTTGTCACGCGTCGCTCGCTCGTCGCGGGCCCCGCCGCGGATCTGCTCACCATCTTCGGAAGACAACGTGGAGGCCTGGCTCAATCCCAATGGCGTGGGGCTACGAGGGTTACGAAGCGTTGTTCGTCGAGTAGGCTTGGCTAGGTGGTTGACGATGAGTGGGACGCTCCGCAGTGAAGGGCAGAGTCCGCGCGGAGCTTCGGCAGTGTCACAAGAGATCCGCGACTGAAATCGAATTTCGCGAATCGGCCGGGCCAGCCTCCTTTTTCGTAACCGTTGAATTCGTTGCGATTGATCCGCTGAATGCAGGCTGTGGCGTCATTGCACCAGCGGTCCACGGTGTTGTCTTTCGGCACCAACTTGCAGTGCTTGCAGATGCGCGTACAGTGATCTGCGGATCCTGCTTGTGAACCGGCCGCGAGAGCCTCGACAAGCTATGAACATACGCTGCGGGGGTGCATATGAGCACAGCACATGCCAAGCCAAAGACTCTCTTTCTGAATGGCGTTGAAGTCGACGCGGTTGAAGCCACAGGAAACCATGAAAAGGACTTGGCGGCGGCGAAGCAGTTCCTTGCCGAAAAGGGGATCGACAAGCCGCAGGAACGACTCACGGTGCGCCCGAAAGTCCGGCGCGCATGGTTCGGGAAATTTCGTTGATTGCCCGCCTCCTGAATCACATGAAGCGAGGGCCCGTCTCCGATCAGGCGCGACCTGGCCATATCACAGCCACGTCAGCTTGAGTGTCGAGAAATCCCGAAGAGCGTTCACGAGGGGAACGTTGAAATTGCCCTGACTTACCTCGTATCCCTTCGAGGTGAAATCGGACATGAAATCGCTATCGCGTTGTAAGCTGGCGCGGCCGAACCGCACGAGCCTGCCATGCCAACTAAGAAGAAGAGAACCACCCCCAGGGTGGCTCCTAGGATCAACATGGGTCTGCCGGCTTCATCGAGTAAGGGTGAATCTTTGCCGCCACCCGTCCCACGATGACACTTTGCTCGCCGCTCCCATCGTTCGGCATAGCCCGCTGTGTATGATCGATTCGACAGAACGTGCTCATCTTCCGCGATGAATTCACCACACACACGATGCTGTTCTTCGTGATCGCCCTCCAATCTGCATTTTTGTCACGCGCGAGCTGCTCGTCGTTCAGATCGAACACGACTCTAGGAACGTCGGGATAAATCTTGGCGTAGTTGCGATCGTCAATGTTGTTGAGCAGGAACATCCTCGCCTCCTCGCCGGTTGGCGACAGGTAAAGGTCAGAGCGCGGCGCAGACGAAAGCAATTCGCCTGATTCTCACCCGGATCGAGCCGACATACTTACTTCAGTGGAAGTGGATCCCGTCTCTTCTTCAACTGTGCCTGGGCGCGCACTTACCGCGCACTTGGGGAGCGCGAAGCTGACTCGAACCAGGCAACCCTTCTCGGGCTGTTCCCAAACAATATCGGCTCCGAGTTGCCGTGCAAGCAGCCGTGTCAGTCGCGTTCCGATTCCTTCTTTTGGCAATGAGCACCCGACGCCATCATCCCGAACCAGCAGTACGACGTCCGGTCCGCAGCTCAGGTTCACATCAACTGTGCCTGCTCGATCATCGGGGAATGCATGTTTCAGCGAGTTGGTGACCAACTCATTGACGATCAACCCGAGGGGCACTGCGTGCTCGGATGGAAGGTACAACTCGGTGGCCTCCACGTTCACGACGATGGGCCGAATGTCACGCAGCGCGTTGGCGAGGTGAGCGCACAGCTGCCCTAGATATGCGCGCATCTCGATGCGTCCCCTGTGCTCGAAGGGTCGGAAATGCTCGTGTGCGCTTGCGATCGCGTGAATGCGTGCGACGGCCTTTTCAAGAGGTGCTCGAGCCTCTGGATTGCTCTTCAGCTTCGCTTGCATCTCGAGCATCGAAATTACCATGAAGAGATTGTTCTTCGTTCGATGCCCAAGTTCCTGCAAGAGTAGATCTTTAGCTCGTTCTGCCGCTGCGGCCTGTTCCCACGCGCGGCGCAAGGCTTCACTTGCGAGCGCAAAGCCAACCGCCACGAGGAGGTAGAGAATCAACGGCAGCACGAACTGGCGCGGGAGTAGCACTGTTCCTTGCGGCGTCACCAGAACGTACAGCAATAGCGTGCTCAATACGCTCGCGAAAATTCCCGCGCTGCGATCGAGAAGGATGGCGGCGGCGAAGATGGCCGGAAGGAGCACGTAGAATCCCAGGAGTCCGTCTGCTCGTTGCAGGCCCAACAGGACGGCAAAGCAGAACATGACCAAGCCAGTGGCAATGGACAGACGAAGCAACGCGGAACGCGGCTTGCGCGGGAGGTGTCGCAGAATGCCGTCCATGATCCAGAACGCTTAGCGAGCAAGGTGAGTGCCATCACTGTGTGTGATCGCGAATGCACACCCTGAAACGTTGTACCTGCATGTGCTGCGATGCGAAGTGGACTCGTTCTCGCGAACTCGTTCCGACTTGAACAACGAGAACACGCGCTGCCTGCTTCGCAGTCGATCTAAGGCCGCTCGACATCGTCGTCGCGGATAGTCGCCTCAGCACAAGACACGGAACCGATGCGTGCTTGGCGCGGCGAGCGGAGGCACACCTTGAAGGTCTCGGATTCTTCCTTGAGATGGTCATTCCGTAACGGCACAAAGATCGCTAGTTGCCGCTGTCCTTCCGCAAAGCGAACCGTGCCGCCGGCGTCAGAGAAATCGATTGCCGCATCCGCGCTACCACTATGTACAGCCCATTGCACGGACGCTCGCCCTCGTACAGGGTCCGATCGCTTCACAATAAAGACTGCCGTCACTGCTCTCTCGCTCGTAACGATTGAGGCTGGGTCGAACGCGACTACTCCAGGAGTCGAGTTTGTCTTTGAGATGCTGTCTTTGCTCATCGCCGCGGGCACTCCGCTTCCATCGTCCGCGGGAGACGCGGCTGTTACGCGCGAGATAATTGAGGGGGCCACGTCTCCCTTATCGACGGGCCGCGCTTCGAGTGGGCTGCTGCCTTGAACGTCCGCCAAGCTCAGCGGCACTGCCTCCGACGTGGGTGCGGCCTCGAGGTGCAAGGATCCAGCTTGCCGCTGGATTGCGACAGATGTGACAGTTAGGGAACAGACCACGAAGGCTAGAAAGCCCCAGGCGCGCTGCTTCGGCAGGAGATCAAGCGGCACGTCGCTGGGCTGCTGCGGCGGAGGTGGTGTGGAATCGATTGCGGCAGACGTGACGTCAGCAGTCGAGGCAACGTCGAGCGTCGTTGCCTGTTCTGCGTCGACCTCGCGGCCGTCGCTCACCTGTGCATCGCAGCGCTTACGGTGAGGCACGCGTGGGTTACGTTCTGACCTTCGACCGTGAATGAACGGTCAAGAACGTGGCGGGTTCCAGCGTGAGCCCTGCTTTACTCGCGCGACCAGCCGTATGGTCTGCTTGCACCTAACGCAGCTAGAGTTGCCAGACTATCTAGGAGCTCTGGCTCAGTGAAGGGGTTTGCTGGTTGTTCGAGCAGATTTGTCCCGACACCGCGCGCGTGCTTACCGCGCAAAGTGGCGAACCTCGATCGTGTCTCCGATCTCCACTGTAAGCATGTCTTCCGCCCCTTCAAGCGCGCCCGCATATGTTTTCCGTGTTTGAGTGATGACACTCTCTGTGTTGGGGGCGTGAGAGTAGACGGCCAACCGAGGCTTGACGCGGGCGAACACGTCACCGGCCTGCTCGGGTGTGGTGTGCTTCGCGAGAATCGCTTCCGCCACTTGCGGATTGGTCGGGAACCACGCTCGCACGGTGTCCGCATCCAGCACCTCATGAACAAGGACATCCACACCTCGTGCAAACTGAACCAGGTTCTCGGATACACGCGTGTCTCCCGACAACACGACTGAATGTCCACGGTAGTCGATCCGGTAACCGAAAGCGGGTGTAATCGGGCTGTGATCAACCAGAAATGCGGTCACCTTGACACCCTGCTGATCAAAGACGATGCCTTGCTTGATCTCATGGGTCGTCACCTTGATGCCGTTGCCCGGCGCCTTTTCGTCAACATCGCGGCGCATGTGAATATCGAAGGCGAACGCCTCCAGAAGGTGCTGCATCATGTCGCGCGTACCCTCTGGCCCCCAGACCTCGAGCGGGGTACTACGCCCGCCGCCGACCCAGCCAGTCAAGATCAGGTCCGGAATCTGGATCACGTGGTCGGAATGCAGGTGTGTCAGGAACAACCGGGCTATCGAGCCGAGCGGGACTCCAATCTCAGTCAAGCGAAGAGTGGAGCCGCGGCCGCAATCGAAGAGTAACCGAACGCCGCCCGCTTCGATCAAAATGCTGGCTCCAAATTGCTGCAGGTTGACCCGCGGCCCCACGCCGGTGCCCAGCAGAACAACCTTCAAGTTGTCTGGTGATGCAGCTCGATTGACGGTGCCACTTTGTTCGTCGAGCTTCGCTTCGGTGAATGCTGGAGCTGCAGCGAACAAGCTGAATATCGCGACAAAGATCTTCATGATTTCCTACTTCCGAGTGGCTATCGCAGCCGAGTCCTGATCTTTTAGAGCGCTCGCACTGCTGTATTAGCTGCGGAGTCGACTGGTTGCCACGATAGGATATACGCGCCTAAACGCCTGCTCCGTGGTTTTCAACGTGTGCTTTGGGTGGCGGAAGTCCCGCTTCGATTTCACTTTGCGGTTAGCCTTCGCGGCAGCTTTTGGGCGGGCAACTCGGCTTTCCCCGTCGATGTGGTGCTTGAGCGAGTATGCGCGCCTCATTCCGCGTCGACTGCTCGGGTGCGTTGGTCGGCGCCGTCGGGTTAGCGTGCGGGCGGCATCGGCTGAAGCCAGCTCTGGATCCAGTCGCGCAGCGCCTGGATCGGGGGTGAGCCCGCTGCAGCATGCGGGTAGACCAGGCTGTAGACGTATCCTTTGAGCATAGGGACGAAAGGCTGCACCAGCGTGCCACGGGCAATCTCGTCAGTGATCAGCGCTGAGCTCAGCAGACCGACGCCCTGACCGGCGATCGTAGCCTGTACTGCATGAATCTCGTCGGTGAATGACAGCTCGGGCTCGAGACTCGAGGCGGGCAGGCCAGCGAGTTTCGCCCAGCGCTTCCAGCTGGGCGGGTTGCGATCGCGAAATGCGCGGCCCCAATCGAAATCGATGAGCGGTGCCTGGCGCAGATCCTCGAGCGAACGCACGCGCAACGAAGGACTGCAGACGGGGGCAAACGTATCGCGGAGCAGCGGCTCGACGAGCATGTCCTCGGAGCTTTCCATCCCATACCGGATCGCAGCATCCGCTTCGTCGCCCGCGAGGTCGACGACGTCATTGGAAGCATGCAGCCGCAGTGTCCATTGCGGATGCATGCTCTGAAACGATCCCGCAGCGAGCGCGAGCCGGCGCGCGGTGAACGCAACCGTCGACGAAAGTGTGATGGACCGTCGGCCGCCCGCGGCCTGCACCGCCGTGACGGCTCGAGCTATATCCCGAAAACTTTGCGTGAGCGGCTGCAGCAGCGCTTCGCCCGCGGACGTCAGCCGCACAGATCGCGCCGCACGCTCGAACAGCCGCACGCGCAGGTAGTGCTCGAGCGTGCGGATCTGATGGCTAACGGCTGTCGGTGTGACATTCAGCTCTGCTGCGGCCTTCTTGAAGCTCGCGTGCCGCGCGGCGGCCTCGAACGTGCGCAACGTATTCAAAGGCAGGTTCGGCATGACGCACAGCATAGATGAGTTCACCTCACCTGTTAGGAGAGAAATCATCGTTTGAGTACGGGCAATCACGGCAGCAGGATGCGGGCAGAGATCTCTCTGTATGAGATCCACTCACCGATCAGCAATGCAAGGAGACTGTCATGCGGCTGGAACAAGTCAGGACCACACCCGATCCGTACGAGCCGTACCTGCTCTCGCAAGCCATTCGCGTCGGCCCATGGCTGTTCGTCTCGGGCCAGGCCGCCGTGGGCGACGATGGCAAGATCGTCGGCGGCGGGGACTTCGGTCAACAGGCCGATCAAGCCTTCAGGAATCTCGACCGGGCGTTGCGCGCCGGCGGCTCGGGCCTCGAGAGCGTTGCCAAGGTAACGATTTACCTCACTGACATGAAGCACTTCGCGCAGGTCGTCGAGCAACGTCGCCGTTGGTTCTCCAAGCCATATCCCGCGGATACGATCGTGCAGGTCTCGAGCCTGTACTCCCCGGAGGCGATGATCGAGATCGAGGCGATCGCACTCGCCGGCGAGGAGCGCAGCTCATGACCGCACAGACCGCGGACACGCTCTTCACCCCGCTCGCACATGGCCGGGCACGCCGCATTGCGCGGCCAAGCCAGCCATAAAGAGCACTACGTCAGCTCACGTTTGTTCGATTTCGTGTACGAGCTGCGACGCTTGCAGCGTTCGCTCCGCCTCATCTCGTAGCCAGTCGACGAAGCGCCGCACGCGCGGATCGCCGACCAGCTCCACGCGCCACTGCACGACATGCATCCTGCGAGTCTCCATGGTCGGCCCACGAGAACCGAAGACCGGCACGAGGCGGCCGGCAGCGATCGCATCGTGCACAAGCAGCGTGCGCCCGAGCGTGACGCCGACACCTTCGACCGCGGCAGTCAGGCACAAACCGATGTCGTCCAGGCGAATCTCACCGCCTTTCAGGCCACGGCGGGGCAACCCCAGATGTCGCAGCCACTCGACCCAGCTCCACTCTCCGGCCCGCGCCGAGCCCTTGTGAAGCAGCGGCAGCGACAACAGCGGTCCTGGCTCAGTCAATGGCTGGCCGCCCGGCAACAAGGATGGCGAGCAGACCGGAAACACGCGTTCGACGAACAACGGCATCTGCGTGCTCGTGCGACGCGTATCGCCGTCCCAGATGATGCGAACGTCCACTGGATGCGGCGGATCCTGCCCGCTCTCGACCGGTACCAGCTGCACGGCCGTCTGCGGGTCGGCCGTCGCCAACTGCTGCAGACGTTTGATCAACCACCAGTTCGACAACGCCGAGCTCGCAGCCACCTTGAGTGCGCCATTCGCGACGTCCTGCCTATGAACATCGAGCGCCGCGAGCGCATCCAGCACGCCGCTGAGCTTCGACGCCAACGCGCGGCCGGCCTCGGTCGGGCTCACACCTGGGTTGCGGCGCTCGAGCAGCGTCTCGTCGAAATATTGCTCGAGCCGATGCACCTGATGACTGACCGCGCTCTGCGTGATGTCGAGCTCGGCGGCCGCGCGCGAGAACGAGCCGTGGCGCACGACTGCCTCGAATGCGACGAGCGGTGTGATCGGTGGTAACCGTCGGGCCATCGTTCTTCCTCCTGCGCATGAGGATAATTCATGCGCTCGGCAACAACCTTCATTTGGCACGCGCCGGCACACGCGCCATGCTCACGACGCTTCTTCCTCGCCAAGAGATCTTTCGCAATGCCCCACGAACCGAGCACGATCGCGCGCTTACACAACCCGCCGGATCTGGCACCGCCCACCGGCTACTCTCATGTCGCGGAAGTCCGCAGCGATGCGAAGCTCATCTTCATCGCGGGCCAGGTGCCGCTCGATACCAGCGGCGCGCTCGTCGGCGCCGGCGACGATGCGGCGCAGGCCGAGCAAGTCTTCCGCAACCTGTCGGCCGCACTGGCCGCGGCCGGCGCCGGCTTCAGCGACGTAGTCAAGTTTAACGTGTACCTGCGTGACGTGAAGTCCGCGCCTGCATACCGCGCGGCGCGCGACCGCCACTTGCCCGCGGATGCGCCGCGACCGACGAGCACGCTGGTCGAGGTGTCGCGCCTGTTTCGCGACGAGTTCCTCATCGAGGTCGAAGCGGTCGCCGCGATCGGTTCCTGATGGACGTCGGCTTCATCGGTCTCGGCACGATGGGCAGGGCGATGGCCGCCAGGCTCGTTCGAGCCGGTCATCGCGTACGAGTCTGGAATCGCTCGCCTGAGCCGATCACGGCGCTCGTCGCAATGGGCGCACAGCACGCAGCGACCCTTGCGGCTGCCGCGGAGGCCGAATGCCTCATCTCCATGCTCGCCGACGACCAGGCTGCGCGCCAAGTCCTGCTCGATGGCGCCTTGGTAGAACGTCTGTCACCGCAGAGCTTTCACGTGAACATGGCAACAGTCTCCGTCGCGCTCGCCCGGGAATTGACGGCCGCGCATGCGCTGCACGGCAGCGGTTACGTCGCCGCGCCCGTCATGGGCCGCGCTGAAGCTGCTGCCGCAGGATCCCTCGTCGTCCTCGCAGCGGGCCCGGCCGAGCTCATTACGAGGGCTCAGCCGGTGTTCGACGTGCTCGGACAATCGACATGGACGCTCGGCCCAGAGCCCGCGCAAGGGAATGCGGTCAAGCTGGCGATGAACCTCATGCTGGTGAGCGCTGTAGAGGCGATGGCCGAAGCGGCGACATTGGTGCAGTCGCATGACATCGCAATCAGGACCTTCGTCGAAGTGCTGGCGGCGACGACGTTTCGCGCGCCGGTCTATGCGACCTACGGCGCGCTGCTCGCCGCGCGCCGCTACAGCCCCGCCGGCTTCAAGTTGTCGCTCGGGCTGAAGGACGTGCGCCTCGCTTTGGCCGCCGCGGGCGCCACACAAACGAGCCTGCCGTTCGCGAGCGTATTGCAAGACAAGCTGGCGGCAGCAGTCGCGCGCGGCGACGGCGATCTCGATCTGGTTGCGCTGGGAGATGCTCGATGAAGGCGTTGATGCTGATAGTGCTGGTTGCTTGTGCCCCGAACACCTTCGCCGCGGAATCCGAGCACACGAAATTTGCGGCGACGGGCGACGGTGCGCGCATCGCCTACTACCCGCTCGGCATTGCCAAGACAGTGCCCTTGATCGTGGTGGCCGGCGGGCCCGGCGCGGATGCGCGCTACATGCGCGTACGCGGCGCGCTGGACGACCTGGCGCGCAGCCGCTCGGTCGTCCTCTACGACCAGCGCGGGACGCGTGCCTCCACGGATAGCAACGGCAGCGAAACAGTCGACCAGTTCGTCGCTGACCTCGAGGCGGTGCGCAAGGCTCTCGATGCGCCAACGGTGGATCTGCTCGGCCACTCGTTCGGCGGCTATTTCGCGATCGCCTACACGGCACGGCATCCGGCGAACGTGCGCAGCTTGATCTTCCTCGACAGCACCGGCGCCCGCATCGGCGACGTGAAGCAGCTGCTGGCCGACACCTATCCGGATCGTATCGATGCGTGGCGGGCAGCACGCGCCAAGCTCGGCCGCAATTCCACGACTGCCGACATCCCGATATTCCTGAGGATGGAGTTCGTTGATGAGGCCGTGTTTCAGGATTATCGCGAAGCGGTTCGCGGGCATCGCGTCAACCAGGAGGTCAACGACGCGCTGCGCAAGGACGTGGCCGAGCGCGACTATTCCGAGCAGGTGCGCGGCTTCAAGCAACCTGCACTCGTGCTGCACGGACGGCACGACGCGATCATCGCTCCGTCAACGGCCTGGGCCCTGCACCAGATGCTGCCTAGCTCCACCTTCCACGTGTTCGAGGCCGCCGGCCATTCGCCGCACATCGAGCAGCCCGCAGCATTCGTTGCCGTCGTCCTCCCCTTCCTGCAGCGGCTCGACCGCGATTCGAGGCGCTGAGTTTGAGCGATAGCTACGCCGTGAATGAGTCTTTAACGACGATAGCGCTGCTCGCGCCTGACAATTAAGAAACGCGCGGCAGTTTGTCGAGGAGCTTGTCCAGCGTAATCGGATACTCGCGCACTCGCACTCCGGTCGCATTGTAGACTGCGTTCGCTACCGCAGCGGCCACGCCACAGATACCGAGTTCAGCAATGCCCTTCGCCTTCATCGGCGACGACGTCGGATCGGTTTCGTCCAGGAATACCACTTCCTGATGAGGAATGTCCGCGTGCACGGGCACTTCGTACAAGGCAAGGTCGTGATTGACGAAGAAGCCGACGCGTTCGTCGACGACAAGTTCTTCCATCAGCGCGGCACCGACGCCCATTGTCATCGCGCCAATGACCTGGCTCCGCGCCGCTTTCGAATTGAGAATGCGACCGGCTGCGCAGACGGCAAGCATACGCCGGACGCGAACTTCTCCGGTCGCGGAATCGACACCTACTTCGACGAAGTGCGCACCGAAGGTCGACTGCTGCTGTTGCTTGCCAAGGTCACCGAACTCGATGAAATCCTCGGCGACGATCTCGGTCTCGCCCGCAGCCTGTGCGAGCGGAATACTGTGGGTGCCTGAGCGTACCCGGCCATCTGCGAAGGTCGTATCGGTGGCGTTGACACCGAGCTTCTGCGCGACCACCTCACGCAGCTTCATACACGCAGCATAGACGCCTGCCGTGGAGCAGTTGCCGCCCCATTGTCCGCCCGATCCGGAGGAGACAGGAAAACGGGAATCGCCGAGCCGGACGACTACCTTGTCGAGCGGTACACCCATCGTCTCCGCCGCAGTCTGAGCAATGATCGTGTAGCTGCCCGTGCCTATGTCGGTCATGTCGGTCTCGACCGTAACGACGCCATTGCGATCGAGTCGCACGCGAGCACCCGACTTCGTGACGATGTTGCCGCGGTAGGCCGCGGCCACACCCATGCCAGTGAGCCAGCGCCCGTTACGCGAGACACCGGGGCGGGAGTTTCGTTTGTTCCATCCGAAGCGCTCGGCGCCTTCGCGCAGACACTTGTCGAGCTGCCGCAGCGAAAAGCGAATGCCCTGCGCTTTCGTGGTCTCAAGACCTGATTCCTTCTTCGTCTGCGGATCGTCGGACGGCGGCTGACTGCCGGCGTCGGGCACGATCTGCGTGTCGTTGAGGATGCGAAATTGGACTGGGTCGAGTCCGAGCTTCTCCGCCATTTCGTCGATGGCGATCTCGAGCGCCATCATTCCCGTCGCCTCGCCTGGCGCACGCATGGCATTGCCCTCGGGAAGATCGAGCGTGGCCAGCCGCGTGGCGGTCATGCGATTTGCTCCCGCGTAGAGCATCCGCGTCTGCTGAACCGCCCCGTCGGGCTTGCCATCCTGCAGATCTCCCGACCAGCTTTCGTGGCCGATCGCGGTGATCTTGCCATCCGCCATCGCACCGATGCGAATACGTTGAATAGTCGCAGGCCGATGCGTGGTGTTGTTGAACATGAATGCGCGCGGCAGCGCCACCTTCACGGGCCGACCGGCCGCGCGTGCGCCAAGCGCCGCCAGGACGGCATCGGCGCGCACGAACAGTTTCCCACCAAAGCCGCCGCCGATGTAGGGCGAGATGACGCGGATCTCTTCCTTCGGAATCCCGAGCGTCGTCGCAAGGTCGGTGACACACCAATCGATCATCTGGTTCGAGGTCCAGAGGGTGAGCTTGCCGCTCTGCCACTGCGCAATCGAGGCATGCGGCTCCATCATCGCGTGCGCCTGATCAGGCGTAGTGTATGTAGCATCCAGCTTCACGGGGGCGGCGGCGAACGCCCCGGAGAAATCTCCGACGGTGGTATCCGGCGGAGCTCCGAACATCGGTTTCGGCTTGACTGCTCCGTCCTTGACGGAGTCCAGGTCGAACTTGCCATTGGCCCGAACATAGTCGACGCGCACCAGTTGCGCGGCGGCACGCGCTTGCTCGAAGGTCTCGGCCACCACGAGCGCGATGGCCTGGTGGTAGTGAGAGATTTCCGAACCTCCGAAGAGTTTCGCAGTGTTGCGTTCGGCTTTGCCGAGCTGTTGCGTGTTGGTCGTCACGACGGCGAGCACGCCGGGCGCGGCTTTCGCCTCGATGACATCGATCGAAGCGATGCGTCCTTTGGCGATTGCCGAGCCGACTACATATCCATATGCCGCGTTGGGCGCCACATCGTGCCACTCATAGGCATAGGGTGCGGTACCGGTCGTCTTCAGTGGGCCGTCGATCCGGTCCGTCGGCTTGCCGATGACTTTGAGCTGATCGATGGGATTGGTGGTTGCAGGCACATCGAATTTCATCGCTATGCCCTCTTCGCTTGCGCCAGCACCGCATCCAGCGTGCGCTCGACGAGCGGTAGCTTGAACGCGTTATCCTTCGTGGGCTTCGCACCCTCGAGCAGTCCGTCGGCAACGGCTTCGGCACCCTTGGGCATCGCGGCTTCAGCAGCCTCCACCCGCCATGGTTTGTGCGCAATGCCGCCCACCGCTACACGACCTTGACCGTCTCGCTGCACGATGACCCCAATGGAAACGAGCGCGAACGCGTAGGACGCGCGATCTCGCACCTTGTGGTACACCTGCGTCCCGCCGATGGGTTTGGGCAAGACGACTGCCGTAATCAGCTCACCCGGCTGCAGCGTAGTCTCGATGTGCGGCGTATTGGCGGGGAGTCGATGAAAGTCAGCGATCGGAATTCGGCGCGTTGTGCCATTCGGCTGCACCGTCTCTACGATCGCATCCAATGCGCGCATGGCGATCGCCATGTCACTCGGATGCGTCGCGATGCAGGCCTCGCTGACACCAACAATTGCATGCTGACGCGTGAAGCCGCCGATGGCGCTGCAACCGCTGCCCGGCTTGCGCTTATTGCACGGCTGATTCGTGTCGTAGAAATATGCGCAACGCGTTCGCTGCAACAGATTGCCCGCGGTCGTGGCTTTGTTCCGCAACTGGCCTGAGGCACCGGCCAACAGAGCGCGCGACAGCAAAGCATAGTCGCGCCGCACGCGCTCGTCTGCGGCCAGATCCGTATTGCGCACCAGCGCGCCGATGCGCAGCCCGCCTTCCGGTGTGGCCTCAATCTTGTCGAGAGCAAGTCCGTTCACGTCGATGAGATGCTGAGGCGCTTCAATCTCCAGCTTCATCAGGTCGAGCAGATTGGTGCCGCCGGCGATGAATTTGGAGCCCGGCCAGCGTGACGCAGCTGCCGCGGCCTCAGCAGGCGATCGCGCGCGCTCATAGGTAAACGGTTTCATGCGCCGCTCCCCGCAACTTCGGTGATGGCGTCCACGATGTTGGAGTACGCAGCGCAGCGGCAGATGTTGCCGCTCATCCGTTCGCGAAGCTCCAGCGGGGTCAGTGTTGGCCGGGCGGTGAGATCGGTGCTCACGTGACTTGGAATGCCCGCCTTGATCTCACCGAGCATCGCGACCGCCGAGCAGATCTGACCGGGCGTGCAGTACCCGCACTGATAACCATCATGCTTCACGAACGCCGCCTGCATCGGATGCAGGTTGTCGCGAGTGCCGAGGCCTTCGATCGTGGTGATGCTTTGACCCTCGTGCATGACTGCCAGGGTCAGGCACGAATTGATGCGGCGACCATCCACGATGACCGTACAAGCGCCGCACTGCCCGTGGTCGCAACCCTTTTTCGTGCCTGTGAGATGCAGCTGCTCGCGCAGTGCATCGAGCAGCGACGTCCGGGTGTCGAGCTTCAGGTTGTAGGCCTTGCCGTTCACGTTGAAGGACACCTTCGACAAGACCGGCGCATCGGCTGCAGGGGCTTGTCCCTTCGCCGCCAGCGGCACGGCGCTGACTGCCACGGAGACTGCTCCAACCTTCAAGACATCGCGACGCGTGATCTCGAAGTCGCTTCGCTCTCGCATTGCATGTCTCCGGTAGTTCGCACGAGCGCTCACTGTCAAAGAAGCTGCAACTGGACTTGTTCCGTGGTCCAGCCGTCCCGTCCTCAATCTATGCGCACAACTCAGCGTGATTGAGATCCGGATTGCGCATGAGGCAATGAATACTGCTCATGAATGCGCGCGAAAGTGACGGGATCCGATTTCGACGGCTGCGGCGTAGCTTCCGCTCTTGCTTTCCTCTAGTGGGACCTTCCAGTCCGCTCCCCGGGCTTTGCATCGGTGATGCTGAGGCTTTCACACCAGCCGCGCACTTTGGCGACATGTTCGTTCTCGCGCACGAGTGCCGCCCTGAATCGTTTTGCCATTCCGTCCTGCCCCACGCGCTCGGCCATCATGATCAGCATTTCCCAGCTCGCCACGTCGACCAGTTCCGCTGCCAGTGCGACCTGCAATGTCTGCGCGAGCGTGGTCCGCGGGTCAGCGGCCGCTTGCAGGAACCCGGCGGTCGCCACGCCAACCAAGTCGGCCGACGGCGTCTGCACGGTCGGATCGGCACCGAGTTGCTCGATGCTGGTCCGGATCAGCGCTGCATGGCTGGCTTCCTCATCACGGATCTCAGTTACCTCCTGCAACGAAGCCCCCTGCAGCTGGCCTTCATGCGCAATGAACTTTGCGATGACAGCGTCGTAGAGTCGCGTCCCGCCCCGCTCGTAGGCGAGCCGTTCGGCCAACTTGTCTATGAAGACCTGTGGCCGCTCACCCTTCAGGCGCTTTGCCGCCGACTTGAGCCCACCCTTGGCCGCTGCCGGCTGCGGAATCGAGCCAAGCGGGTCTGCTTCACGGATGTACAGCAGGCGCACCTCATTGAGAGGCGATGCATTGGCTGTCTCCGCGGCAACCGGCATTACGACGTCGTTCATCTCCTTGCTGAGCTGCGGCGACGCTTGCAGACCGGTGCGGTTGCGCCCGATCTCTGTACCGTCCGTCGAGTCTTGCATGTTTGTCTCCGATCTAGAGGTTGGCGACCTTCCGGGCCAGCTCGGTGCCTGGCTGCCACACGTAGTCAGTAGCAACCGTTTCGGAGGGTGAGCCCTCGGAGTTCATATGGTTGCGATAGTCGAGCGAGCTTTGCGGTTCTTGGTCCGCCTCGACGAAGTCCGGGCCGCTGGCTCGCAGGTTGACCTCCCGTGCCAGCGTCGCGCGAACGAACTCACGTTGGCTTTGAAAGGGAATGGGTTCTGGCAGTCGATCGCCGACCACCTCTTGCGGGTCGCGACGTTCGTGCTTCTTGAACAGCTCCGCGACCAGGCTGAGATGCCCCAGCTCGTAGCTCAGCATCCTTTCCCAAATCGCCTTGATCCGTGGATTGCGTTCCTGCTGCAAGCAGCTGTAGTACGTGTACGCCTCCACGGCCTCGTGCATCAGCCAATTCTCCAGCAGCGACTGCTCGGGATCGAGGAGCGACTCATAGTGCGTGACGTGCTGCTGCTCAATCGAGGCGATTTCGGCATACAGTTGACGAGCGAGCGGGTCGGCGAATACGGGACCGATATTCATGTAATAGTTGTGCGTCTGCTGCTCCGCGGCGACTAGCGTCAGCGCGTTCAGTTTGCTCAGCGGCAACGCAGTCGCTCGATCGAAGGGCCGACGTACATCGTTCTCTGGAGCGCGATGCTCGACTACAGTCGGTCTGCCCGGCAACACGTCCGTATAGCTCTGCAAGATGTTGTTGGCATCCTTGCCTTCCAGGCGATCGAGGAGAGCCGAGAATCGATGCATGTGATCGAAATCCTCGAGCAGTCCGAATCGATAAGCCTGCGCAAGATATGCGTCCGGCTCCTGTTGAGCGAGTGCGGCGGTCACCTCGATCGCGACCTGCTCATAGCCGATGGTCGTTTCGATGAGCGAATGATCGGCGCCCAGCAGCCAGTTGACCATGGTGGCCTGGTGATGCTCGACGCGCCGCACCTGCGCCAGCGTCACGCGCAGCTCGCGATTGGTCCTCGCAGCGGCATGCTGAAAGCGCAGCGCTTCCATCTCGATGCCATTCATCAGAATGATGCGGACACGCGTGAAGGCGTCGTCGTCCAGCTTGCTGATGGGCTTTCCGGCCAACTCGCGCCAGGTGAAGCGCTGTTTGGCGAGCGGCGTGCCGCGGTCTTCAAAGAGTGCGAACGTCATGACCCCAGCCTCCCTCAACGATCAGTGGTAACAGGCACCCGCGGATCTCCGACAAGACGCTGAGCGGCGCGCCTGCGGCCAGCCATTGCGCCTGCGATGGCGGCGAACAGAGAGACGACCATTGCCGCAAATGTGATCCAAGCGGTCTTTGTGGCAGCGTCCTGAACTCGCTCCGCGGCCGCCGGCAATTGCTGACGCGCCCGAGCCATCAGTTGCTCGGCGCCGCGGCGCACTTCCGCAGCGGCTTGCTCGGGATTGCCGCGCGCCGCCTCGACGCGGTGTGCCATTTCACCGAGCGAAGACCGCACTTCGTCTTCAGGGATGCCGGTCGCCGTCGAGATCGTGCGAACCGTGCGTGGGTCGTTGAGACGTGCCAGCATTTGATCGACATCGCCGGCTGACAGGTCATCCACGCCGCCAGTGACTGAACCGATCGTTTGCGTGACCCCGCTGAACACGCTGGAGATTCCGCTTGCGACCAGCTGCACGCCGCTGCTTGCAAGCCAGAGAATCGCGACAAAGCTCACCACCCATACAAGGGCGCCTTCGAAGGCGCCAGTTGCGCGGTCGTAGATCATTCCCAAACGCGTGGCAGCCATGCCGCCGATGAATAGCGCGATCAAGAGCGCCAGGCCGCTCCAAATGGCGGCGCCAAGCCCCAGCGCGCCCGCATCGGTGTCGCCCGGATCGGCCGCCGAGATGCCGACAGCCAGGCCGAGTGTAGTGAGAAAGAGGAGCGTGCCGAGCACGGTGAGCACGCCGGCCCATATTCCTCCCCACGAAATCCGCAGTCCGTCGAGAGAAGAGTCGACGTGCTCGTGAATGATCGTGGCCATCTGATTAGTCCTCGAGGTGCTGAGCTGTATGTTCATGCACGTGTATGCATGTGCAGACAGCAATGAATCAAGCGAGGAGTAGTTCCAAATTCTGTGAGCGGTTGAGTGAATCGTCGCGCGGCGTCGGGGTTTGCTAGCGATTGTTGTCGGATGAAATTCGGCACGCATGCTGCCATCGGCACGCGGCCAGTCTCAAAGGAACTGTGCGCGGTGAGTTTCGCTACCCGAACGACTGGACTCGTTGACCTCTCATCAGCGCGGCAACACGAGTAGCTTCAAGATGCGCACGTCCGTCGATGGTTCGAGCACAGCGACTAAGGCGACGTTCGCAGGAGCGTCATCGATCACCCTCGAACGTAGTCGCAGCACTAACCGGAGCCGCGGTGATCGGGATCATCGGTGCGCGACCCCTGAGTGGAAACTCCGACAATGTCGGGCGCGGCTTTCCGGCGCATCATCGATGTACTGACGAACCATCGAGGCTCGCCCGGCGGCCGTGGGACGCTCGTGACCGCCACGATTGCTTACGGCCTGCCTGCCGGCGCCGCAGGCAAGCTCGTGGCGAAACTATTGCAGCACCGCAAGATGGCGCAAGCCCGCAGTGCCAGCGAGAACGGAACGCACTATTCTCCGGTGCGCGGTGCTATCGCATCGCGCGCCGGGCTTTACTTCGCCAACTATCACGCCGCGGCGCCCTACGACGTGCCATCAACATCGTGCCGATCGCTGCCACACCGGCCGTGATTAGTACAGCTCCTGCTGCCGCGCCCGCTGGAAACGAACGCGCGGCGCTGATGGCAATCTCGCCCGCATGCGGCTTCAGCAATTCCAGCCGGCGTTTCGTCATCTCGGCGCCGAGCTCCTTCAATTGATCCTTCATGAGCCGTTCGGCGGCGGGCAGAAGGTGAGTTTCCTCGTCGGCCACGTGATGGATGACCGCCCGCATCAGCCTAAGGAATGTGTCATCGACCTCAACGGCGACGTGATCTGCAGCCGCCAGTAGGCTGCGCAGCTCCCCGATCAAGAGTTTCATCTCGTCGTGCTCGGGACCGCTCTTCGCGAGTACCTCGTCCTCGCCGATCAGTCGACGCAAGGCTGGATAGAAGATCTCCTCCTCCAGCTGGGCGTGGATTTCCAGGGCGAGACACGCATTCGTCATGAGCGCTCGCTTGCGTCCGTTCGATGTGTCTGCCTTGTACCGATGGAACAGCGCAAAGGCGTGCGCGTGATCCATGCGGATCATCGTCGTAATGCTTGGAGCGATGCGCGCGGCGACAGCGTTCACGGTGGCTCTCCCGTTGCGACTATGAATTAGCAACGCCGAGCGGGCTTGCCAGTTCCTGCCGAGAGTGACAACCAGCAATTTGCCGATCTTTCCTGAATCAACCACGCGGCGCCATGCGTTGCAAGGTAAAGGCGGGCAGCGCTAAGCGGAAATCGGACACGAACTTTACGGTGTTGCAGTAGCACGTATCGAGGGAGAGCATGCACGATTCCAAGAACAGAGCTCCAGAACGCAGCGACGAACTGGTGCGCTTATTGGTGGACTCAGCGCTCGAGCACGCGGTCTTCCTGCTCGATCGCGAGGGGCGGATCACCTGGTGGAGCAAAGGCGCCGAACGCGTCTTCCAAGTGTCATGTGAGAACGCAGTCGGCAGACCGATCGCGCAGATCTTCACACCGGTGGATCAACAGTCCGGGATCGCGGAGCTGGAGCGCGCGATCGCCAACGCGGATGCAATTTCGGAGGACGATCGCTGGCACGTACGCGCCAACGGTGCGCGGTTCTGGGCTTCTGGCGCGCTCATCGCATTGCGAGGCCCCGATGGCGAGGTGTTGGGTTTCGGTAAGATCCTGCGAGATCGCACCGATATCAAGGAACAGATGGCTGCGCTGCAGAGTCAGCTCGCAGACGCGCAACAGTCAGACGCGACCAAGGACCGCGTCATCGCCAAGGTCGCGCACGAACTGCGCAATCTCTTCGCGGGCTTGAACTCCGGATTGCAGGTAATGCGTTCGCACGTCGGCGATGAGCAGCGCCAGCAACACGTGGCGGCGCTGATGCAACAGCAATTGCAGGTTGTTCGCTCGCTCATCGAGGATTTACTCGATGCTCAGCGTTTCCAAGCAGGCAAGGCAACCCTGACTGTTCAGCCCACAGTCATTCAACACGTCTTGGTCGATGCGGTCGAGCACCTGCGGTCGAGAGCCGAGGCAAAGTCCCAAATCCTGCAGCTACTCGCGCCCAGCGCACCGATCGTAGTGCCGGCCGATTCAGCCAGGCTGTTCCAGATCTTCACCAACCTGGTCGAGAACGCCATCAAGTACACACCGTCGCGGGGCCGCATCTGGGTGAAGGCGACCTTCGATGATCGAGATGCGATCATTCACGTCGAAGACACCGGCAAGGGCATCGCGCCGGCCATGCTGCCGCGGGTATTCGACATGTTCACTCAGGCGGACACCGAAGCGTCCGGCGGCGGGCTTGGCATCGGCCTCGCGCTGGTACGGGAGCTCGTGCGATTGCACGGAGGTTCAGTGCAAGCGGTCAGCCTCGGTATGGGCATGGGCAGTGAGTTCACAGTGCGTTTGCCGCTGCAAGATCCGCAACAAAACTTGCCACCTGCAGTCGCCTAGCATCAGAACCTCAGTCGCGCTGAGTTGGCAACCCGTGCGCCCAGCGCACGCTCAGCGATGAAGAGCGCATGCCGGATCTCGTCGCGTGAACCCGCGCCGACGCAGTCAGCCGGCATGATGAGCTGATACTCGCGAACATGCGCGTCCATGGCAGTGAACAGCACGCATTGGTGGGCAGTGATACCCGTCAGTATCAGACGGCGAGTTCCCAGATTGCCGAGCAGCGACTCCAAGGGTGTGCCGAAGAACGCGGAGTGCTTGGGTTTGAACATGAAGTAGTCGCGATCCAGGTCCGGCTCAATCAGCTGCACGACGTCACGACCGCGCGCTTTGGCCGCCAGGCACCGCGCAACGAAAGCACGCGGATCAGACTCCCACTTGCCCGCTGTGTCATTCACGTAGATCACCGGCACGCCGGCGGTCCGGGCTCGCGCCTTGAGGCGAGCTATCGTGCGGGCCGGGTCACGTGCGCCGCGAAGCACCGGCTCGGCGTCCGGAAATCGAAACTCTGAAATCATGTCCAGGACGAGCAGCGCCGTGCCCGCTTTGTGTCGTCTCCTGGTCATCGTTGTTCTGTGAGGACAAGTTGATCGCCCGCGAGGACCGGAATGCCGTACTCACGCAGCAGCGCGCGAATCGCAGCTGCCTTATGTGCGAGCACTTGGTCGAGCTCACGGCGGAGCGCAAGATCATTCTTGCGCACCCCCATCGACACGTCGAAAACCATTGGCAGCATCGGGCCGTCGATCAGCGGCGCGACGGCTTGAAGGTGTAGCTCGGGTCGGAGCTGTCTTGCGAAATAACCCGCCAGTGGCCCCCAGACAACGGCGACATCGAGCCGGCGTCGCGCAACATCATCGACAATCGCGCGTGCTGGACTCTCTTGCGCATAGTCGCCATACAACATGTAGCCCCGGACATTGTCCACCACTCCTCGACGCGCCAGCGCGTGCGCCGGCGGTGTATTCGAGAAGTCATCGCCGACCATCTGCACGCCGATGGTCAGCGTGCGCAGACGCAGATCGTCGAATCCCAGCAACTGCAGGTGATCGGCAGCGCGAGTGACGAATACGTAGGATGAGCGATAGTACGGTCGCGTCGTCGACAGCACCTGCAGATTGCTCGCAACTCCCGGAATCACGTCGCACAATCCAGCCGCGAGAGTCTCGCGCACGTTGCCGCGGCGCTGCGCCCACCAAACGTATTTCAGCTCCGCATGCATTTCAGCCGCGACGAGCCGCGCGAGCTTGTTCTCGAATCCCTGCTCGCGTTGATTCGAGAAGGGCAGATTGTTCGGATCCGCACAGACCTTCAACTCGCGAGCGTGCGTCACGGTCGACACCGCCAGCAAGCATGCGAGGCCGATGACCCACGCGCTCGTGGTCGCGCCTGCAATCGCCTTGCGCGGGATCCGGAACCAGCGGCTCAGATAAATGAGTGCTGCGATTGCATGCACGGCGCCCCCTGGCACCCACATGATCAGACCCGCCATCTGTTGGTCCTCGAGCGGCGTCAGCCCTGCAGTGCCCGACATACCCATGCGAACGTATTGCGAATACCAGGGACTTTCGGCAAATGCCATCAAGGCACCCAGCAGCGCGCTGTGCACCGACGTGAAGAACAGATAGAAACCTGCAATCCCGTGTTTGCGCCCGAGCGCGGAGGCGGTGTTGATCGACCACCAAAACAGCAGCGCCGAGAAAACGAGCGACAAATGCTGCGCAGCGTGCCAGAGCTCGCTGCGCAACGCGGCGTCGAAGAAGATCGGTGCGTGCCACAGCCACAGCATCGCGGCCTGGAACATGCTGGCACTCAAGGGTGAGGAGATACTGCGCCAAATCGATGCGAACCATGTTCGATGGCCCAGCGCTCCGAGCGCGTGTCGCGACGATCGCGGTAATGCCCAGATGAAAACACCAAGAGGTCGTGCGAATGCGATCAGTGGCGCAGCCACGAGCATCAGCAGTTCATGTTCGATCATGTGAGCGGTAAAGGAACGGCCGCCCAGCTCGTGGAGCGGGCTCAGTAGCGAGGCCGCAATCACTCCCCAACCGACGACGAACAGCGCGCACCGCCGTGCGAGCGCGGGGCGACCCGCGAGAGAAAACTGCCAAACGCGCGCATAGCCCGTGGCGTACCAGGCGCCGGCAAGAAACAGGATGGACATGAGCACCCACTCGCCCGCTTCGCGGCCCGCTGGCTCCTGGATGTGCGCCCACACGAGGCCGGGCATGAGCAACAGTGTGAGAATCAGCGCTCGCATCGGAAGATGACGCCGGCAGTAGTGCCGAAGGCGATTGCCAGGATGCTGATGCCCGCGAGCAGCATCGACAGTGCTGCGATGAAGCGATCCGTGCGCGTGTGATCGTCCGCCTTCGGCCTCGCGGGCAAGACGCGCCATATGCCCCACGAGTGCAATCCGCCGATCAGTGCAAGCACTGCACACGCAAGTCCCACCCCCACAGCGAACGCCTGCGAGCGTGGCGGGCAATTGGCATATGCAGTCATCGAGACGATCTGCTGGTCGGCAATCCACGCCAGCGTGCCCAGCCATGCTCCGGACCACTTGCCGAAGCGCTTCCACGGCGAATACTGTTGGCGTTCCGCGCTCATAGCCACCGGGGCGCGAAGTACAGCAGCACATAGATCGGCAGCCAGACGTAGATCACGAAGTTCCAATAGATCGCATTCTCGGCCACGTCCACGAAACGTCGTCCTGAATTGGCGTGACGCGTGAACATCAGCACGGTGAGAACCGCCGTGTCATACAGATCCGTGACCAGATGCACCGTGTGCAGGCCCAGCAATGTGATCACGATGGAGCCGTAGGCCGAGTCGCTCCACACCACGTGCATGGCCGCGAATTCGAAGGAGCGAATCGCGACCAGCAGGAAGCCGACGACGGTCATCACGACGAGCCAGACCCGCACTGGACCCAGCTGCTCCTGCTCAGCGCGCCGGTTGAGCAGCAGGTTCGGCCCGAAACTCAGCAGCACAATGATCGTGAAGGCCGTGCCCCAGCTCGCACTCGGCAGCAGCCGATGCGGCGGCCAGGCAGTCTCGTGCCCGGACAGGTAGAGATAGGCAACGACGGCGAGCGCCAGCGCAGTGCCTTCGACGCAAATGAGGCCCATCATGCCCCACCAGGTCAGACTGCGATGGCTGTGCCCGTGCGCCGGAAGATGCGACAGATCGCCTGCGAACTGCAGAGGTCGCTCGTGCGTGTCGTCGCGCGCACTCACCGCTCGCCCTCCTCTTCCGGCCGACCTTTCGGCCAGAACCAAGCGGTCAGTGTGATGGCTATCGGCACCATGCCGACGACTACGGCCCATGGAGTGAAGATGGATGTAAGGAACATCGTTCCGACGGCGATTGCCGCCAGCAGTGGCCAGATCGATGGCGGTACCGACGGCTCGCGCAGGTCCGGTCGTGCATCGAGCACGCTCGTCAGCACGAGCTCGCGCTCGTCGAGCTTCAACCCGCGCATCACCTGCAATCGTTCGGCGTCCCAGAGCGGATGACTGCCCGTCGCCAACGGAATGTGGTTGAAGTTGAAGGTAGGCGGCGGCGAGGGGGTCGCCCATTCGAGCGTGTCCGCGTTCCATGGGTTTGCGCCCGCCATCGCTCCGCCGCGCGCGCTCTTCACGACGTTGAACGCGAGCAGCAGCATGCTCAAGGCAATCAGTACGGCTCCGCCAGTTTCCAGCAGATTCAGTCCGTCCCAACCGAGCCCCGCCGAGTACGTATAGATCCGTCGTGGCATGCCCGCGAGCCCGAGGTAATGCATCGGCAGAAATGTGATGTTGAAGCCGACGAACAACAACCAGAAGTTCAACTTGCCGAGGCGCTCATCGAGCAGACGCCCAGTGACTTTCGGGAACCAGTAGTACACCGCACCGAGCAGCGGGAACACTGCGCCGCCGATCAGCACATAGTGGAAATGCCCGACGACGAAGTAGGTGTCGTGCAGCTGCAGATCGAGCGGCACGGAAGCGAGCATCACCCCGGTGAGCCCGCCCACGACGAACACCACGATGAAGCCGACAACGAATAGGAGGGGCGTCGTGAAGCGCGGCCGCCCGAGCCACATGGTCGCGATCCAGCTGAAGATCTGGATGCCGGTCGGAATGGAGATGACCATGCTGGCAGCGGTGTAGAAGCTGTTGCCAAGACGCGGCAGTCCGGTGGCGAACATGTGATGCACCCACAGGCCGAACGCGAACAGTCCAGTCGCAAGCAGCGCGAGCACCATCAGCGGATAGGCGAACACCGGGCGGCGCGCGAACGTTGCGACGATGGACGACACCATGCCGAGCGCCGGAATGAAAATGATGTAGACCTCGGGATGGCCGAAGAACCAGAAGAGGTGCTGCCACAACAGCGAGTCGCCGCCTTCGGCCGGGTTGTAAAAGTGCGTGCCGACCAGGCGGTCCATGATGAGGAAGGTGCTTGCGATCATCACCGACGGCATCGCGAACAGCACCATGAAGCTCATGACCAGCATGGCCCAAACGAACAGCGGCATTCGGTTCAGCGCCATACCGGGCGCGCGCTGCTTGAGTATCGTGCCAATCACGCAAATCGCCACCGCGATACCCGACAATTCGGTATAGGTGATCATCTGCGCCCAGATATCCACGCGCTTGCCGGGCGAGTACTGCGGACCTGAGAGCGGCGTGTACGCGAACCAGCCGGCATCGGGACCGACGTTGAGCAAGAAGGCGATCCACAGCATCATGCCGCCGAAGAGGTAGATCCAGTAGCTGAAGGCGAGGAGCCGCGGGAATGCGATGGCGCGCGTGCCGACCATCAAGGGCACCAGATACACCGCGATCGCCTCCATGATGGGCACGGCGAACAGAAACATCATCGTCGAGCCGTGCATCGTGAACAGCTGGTTGTAGAGGTCAGGCCCGACCAGGTGGTTCTCGGCGCGTGCGAGCTGCAGGCGCATCACGAAAGCAAGCAATCCCGCGAGCGCGAAGAAGACAAAGGCGGTGACTATGTATCGAACGCCAATGCGCTTGTGATCGAGTGTCGTGAGCCAACCCCAAAGGCCCGGCGCGGCACTCCAGGTTTTCTCGAGTCGCGCATGCGTCGTGGCCTCATCGAGCCACTCACCGTCCAGCGAGGGATCCCGCACGCTCATCGCAGCGTGCCCAGATAGGCGACCAGCGCGTCGATGTCGTCGCGCTCGAGAGTCACCACCGGCATGCGATTGCCGGGCTTCACGCGCTGCGGATTCTCCAGCCAGCGCCGCAGATTGTCCGGATCGTTCGGCAACGTTCCCGCAGCGATCGTGCGGCGACCGGCAAAATGCGAAAGGTCCGGCCCAACACTCGCACTCGCGTCCGTGCCAGCGATCGCGTGACAGAGATTGCACGCACTCGTCATGAATACCTCGTGGCCGCGTGTTGCCCGCGCCTCCGTCACCGCCGGTGGGTTCGCGAGCTGTCGCTCGTACCATGCAGCAAAGTCCTGAGGCGACTCGACGATCACATCGAGAGCCATGTGCGCATGTTGCAAGCCGCAGAACTCTGCGCATTGGCCGCGATAGAGGCCCGCGCGCAGCGGCTGCAATCTGAATTGCGCCGGGCGACCCGGAATCATGTCGCGCTTGCCGTGCAGGTTCGGCACCCAGAAGCTGTGAATGACATCGTCCGAGGCCAGCTCCAGGTGCACCGGGGCGCCAGCCGGTAGATGGATTTCATTCGCGGTACGCACCCGTCGACTCGGATCCGGGTCGGTGTATTCGACCTGCCACCACCATTGATGCGCCGTGATCTTGAGCGTGACCTGCGGCGTGTCGGCGGCATGCACTAGGGCGCGGTCGGTGAGGAAGCTCGTGAGCGCCAGGCCGAACAAACCGATTGTCATCAATCCGATCCAGCTGCCAAGGGCGATCGACATACGGCGAACCTGCGAAGAATCATTCTGAGGCTCGACGGAATCACTCGCGCGGCGATGTCGCGAGACTGCGAAGATCAGGAACGCAATCACGAGTACGTACATGACCCCGCAGACCCATAGCATCGTGCGCCACACGACTTCGATGTGCTGCGCCTGGACGCCGAGGGCTTGCAATGCGGAGTGCATGCTTCGGCGCCTCAATCAGTTTGAGCAGGCGCGGTACGGAGCGGCTCGTCCTGCTTGCCCTGCTCCGCCGGGATCTGTAGGTGATCGTCGCGGCTCGGCCGCGCCGCCTTTGGGCCGTAACCCCCGAGCGAGCGAACATATGCCGCCAGCTGCCAGACCTGCTGCGAAGGGATCTTGCCGCCGAACGCGGGCATGCCGTTCGGCCGGCCCTGCACGATCGTGAGATAGATCTGATCGATCTCCCCGCCGTAGATCCAGCGATCGTCCATCAACGCCGGACCGGAGCCGCCGCCACCGTGCGCATGACATCCGGTGCAATTGAAATAGGAGAACAATCGCTTGCCCTCCGAGAGGTGATAGGCGCTGTCTTCGTACTCATGCCGCTGTTGCTCGCGGAATTGCGCAGAGGATTGGCCCGCGACGAGCGAGTTCAGCGCGACTTGCGTCGGTGCGAGGTCGCTGCCGGGCGGGGCTTCGAATTTGCGGTTCTCGCGGTGACAGGCCGCAAGCAACAACACCATCAAGACAGTCAGGCCAAAGCCTGATCCACAGGCGGTGGCCCCACTCCTAGTGCGGCAGCGAAAACACATATAGCGTTCCGCCTTTCGCCGTACGCTTCGGCAGATCGGCCACGGCGTTGGCAATTCCCGCGGCTGTAGTCGGATCTCGCGCATCGAGATCGCCCGCGACGATCGCGCCCGACCAGCCGCCGACGCCCGCAAGGACAGCGACATACTGGTGTCCATCGGGACCGCGATACGTGATGGGCTGTCCGACGATGCCGGAACCCGTATGGAACTGCCATTTCAATTCGCCTGTCGTGGCATCCACCGCCTTGAACACGCCATCGAGCGTGCCGTAGAAGACCAGGTTGCCCGCGGTTGCGAGCGCCCCGCTCCACAACGGCAGGTCTTCCTTGATCGTCCACGCCGGCTTGCGTTGCGCGACATCCCATGCGAGCAGTTCGCCGCGATTACCGCCCGGGCCCGCGTGCATCACGACGTTCGCGCCGACGTATGGAGTCCCGGCGATGTAGTTCGCCTCGACGCTCTCCCAGCTCATGCACAGATTCAGATGCGGCACGTACAGAAGCCCGGTCATGGGAGAGTACGCGGACGGATTCCAATCCTTGGCGCCCGGAGACGCCGGACAAATGTCGCGCACGACTTTGCCCAGTTGCGGCTTCTTGTCGGGGTTGTAGGTGGGTTGCCCTGTCTTCAGATCGACCGAGGTGATCGAATTGACATTGGAATACGCGTCCGCGGCCAATACCTCACCGCTCATGCGATCGATGATGTACATGTAGCCGTTGCGCTCGGGGCGGACGAGCACCTTGCGCAGTTGTCCGTTGAGCGGCATGTCGAGCAGCACGATCTCGTTGATCGCATCGTAGTCGTAGAGGTCATGCGGCACCGTCTGGTAAAACCACCGCGCTTCACCGGTCGCAAGGTCGCGCGCAAAGATGCCGCCGGTCCACTTGTTGTCGCCAGGCCGCTGCTCGGAATTCCAGGGCCCAGGGTTCGCGGTGCCGTGATAGATGAGGTGCAGGTCCGGGTCGTAGGAGATCCAGCCCCACATCGTGCCGCCGCCGATCTTCCATGCTTCCGGTGGCCAGGTCCGCATCCCGAGGTCCTTGCCGCGGTCGCTTTGATAGAAGGGAGCGAAGCGCGGCCCGATGAGCACGTCCGAATCCGGTCCCGTGTTGTAGGCGCGCCATGACTCGTTCCCCGTGCCGGCGTCGAGGGCAATGAGCCAACCGCGTACGCCGTATTCGCCACCGCTATTGCCGACCAGAACTTTGCCGTCGGCCACGAACGGCGCCATCGTGATGGTCTCGCCCGTGTTGATGTTCCCGAGCTGCTTGCGCCAGCGCTCTTTGCCGGTCGCCGCGTCAAGCGAGATCGTCTGACCGTCGAGCGTCGTGAAATAGATATTGTTGCCCGCGATCGTCAGCCCACGGTTCACGACATCGCAGCAGGCGATGCCTTGCGCGGCCGCGACCGGCTTCGGGTCATAGCGCCACTTCTGCGGCGCGCCGGGCTTCCCGAGGTCCAGGGCATAGACATGATTCGGATACGGCGTGACCAGATACAGCGTATCGCCCTGCACGATGGGCGCCGCTTCGTGACCGCGTAGCACGCCGGTCGAGAACGTGAATTCCACCCGTAGACCGCCGACGTTCTCAGCGTTGAGTTCGTCCAGGCCGCTGAAGCGCGTTGACGCGGCATTTTTGCCTGGCATCGTCCAGCTGCCGTCTTCGACAGGTGCGGCGCTCGTGGGTGGCCGCGGTGGCGATGCGCCGGTCGTCGCGGCCGACAGTAAGCCGAATACGGACGCAAATGGCGCAACTACGAGAGTTACAGCCGCTCTATGCGCCAAGACCTGAACCCTCAAAGCGATGGAAGAAGGGACGAACCAAGCCGGCAACGCACGTTCTTCTCGGACGGTTCCGTTACTCCTTCGGAACCTGCTCATCAATGACGCGTTCGCTGATCAGGACAGCCGCTACTCATTCACTGAGGTATCCACCATGAACGTTGCAAGAGTTCTGTTGATCGCCGGCTTCGCCGTCGCGAGCGCAACGGCCCTGGCGGCCAACGACAAGATTTCAGCCGAGGACTTCGTGAAGAAGGCCGGTGAGGCCGGCGCCGCGGAAGTGACCATGGGCAAGCTTGGCGCCGCGAAAAGCACTGACAAAGACGTCAAAGCTTTCGCTCAACACATGGTCAAGGACCATACCAAGGCAAACGAGGAACTGATGGCTGCGGCCAAGGCCAAGGGGCTCAAGGTGCCCACCGAGCCGGGCGTGATGCACAAAGGCATGAAAGAGAAGTTCGAGCATCAATCGGCGGATGCGGACTTCAACCACGATTTCATGGAGCAGATGGTGAAGGACCACGAGTCCGCGGTAGCGTTGTTCCGCACGGCGTCGGCTGACACGACGCTCGATCCGGATCTGCGGGCGCTGGCCAAGAAGACGTTGCCCACTCTCGAGGAACATCTTGCTGACGCCAAGAAGCTGGAAGCGAAAATGGACAAGTCCGAACACAGCGCTCGCGACGAGTGAACAGCGACGCCAGGAGATGAGGTGAGAACGAGCTTCGTGGCAATGGCCGCCTTGGCGCTGCTTGCATTGTCAAGCTGCGCCAAGGAGGACACGAATTCGGACGGCAATGGATCGGGCGATGCGGACGGGTTCGGCGGGCGAGCAGATCCATCCAATACGCCATCTGCGCGCGATGCAGCTCCCGGGAGCTTGAGCGAGACGAGTCCGCCATCCGCACCCGCAGACGATCGGACGCAAGACAAGGCGCCGGCCGACCGCTGATACCCCATGCCTTCATCACTTATCCGGCACTTTCAATACGACGAAGCATCCAAGACCCTGCTCATTATTTTCCAGTCCGGAAAGCGTTACAGATATCTGGACGTCCCTTCGGAAACACATAAGGGCCTGCGCAGAGCGTTCGCCAAAGGTGCCTTTTTCAACACTCACATCAGAGACAAGTTTGCATTCAAGGAAGAGACGGCGGGTAGTGCTTGACCACAACATACCGAGCACGAGTAATAGAGCCGGAACGCCACACTTGCCGAGCGGTTTCAGATGCGGATGGCACCGTGAAGGGCTGACCTCTACTCGTCGTATTCTGCCGAACCCTGCACCCACAGAAACGACTGGACATCGATCATGTCGCGGGGCGCGAGTTCGCGTTGGTCGGCGCGCACCTGCGCGGCAAATTCAAGCAGCTTGCTGTATGTGCGCCAATTCGGACGCGAGCGATAGTCGAGATCGAAACCATAGGCGTGCGCCGCCGCACGCATCGTCTGCGGCTTCATGAACATGTGTTGCTTCGGCTGAGCGATGAACCCGAAAACAGTGACGAGCGGCCACGTGAGCACGCGAGTCTGTTTTCGCGGTAGACCGGCTACTGCGTCCACCCAGGCGTCGAAACGGCACCGCACTGCTGCATCACCGTGGAGATACTCAAAAAGGCCTTCGGCGAATCTGCGGGCGCCACCATTCGACTTCACAGCATCGCGAAACGCCATCTTCTCGAACGAGAAAAGCATGCTATAGAGCGAGCGCTGCTCAATTCTCACGGCGCGTGCCGCAATCTCGTGATGACACTCAGCCTGCAACAGCGCGCTGAACTCGGTGACATTGAGGGCTTCGCGCCAACGCAGATGCGTCTGCCATTTGTACTCGCGCTCCGTCTCGAGGTAGTCCTCATCGCGGAATCCTTGCGGGAAGAAGCGGAGGAACTTCCGTCGACACCGCCGAGCGCCGGCGCTCATTGCAAGCCTCGCCTGCTCCGCGCGTGTATGTTGCCGGCTCTCTGCTCTCACAAGTCTAGTAGCCACCCACGATGGGCAGTGCCGCTGACGAACCCGTGCAAAGACCGTTGTGCAACGAGTTGCGTGCACAACGGGTTCCGGATCTGAAGCGCGTTTGCGCGGCGCGTTTCGATGCTGAAGAAGAAGGCGAGAAGCCGTGAGGTCGGTCTGAAGCCGACAAGCCAACAAAGTCACAGGCCAATCCTGGTCAGCACGGTGAGGGTTCACGTCAGTCGAAAAACTGCTTCGTCAGAAAAACTTGTCTTCACGAATCCGCGACGACATGAAGCGTCGGCGGTCGTCCTTGATAGTCCCCGACGCTGTGCACTCGATCGAGAGCCGCGCACATGCAACCTCGCAAGGCTCTGATGCATTTCCGTCACGATCAGCTCACGCCCGAGCGAGTGCATGCATAGGAATTGCCGTTGCTCAACTCCGCGGGCGAAGGATTCATTCTCCCTCGAATGATTTTCTCACCTGGAGAATTGGTCATGGCACAGCAACACAGAGGTCCGCATGGGCAGGAGAACCAGCAGCGCTCCGGCTGGCGCGAACGGTTTTTCGGGGATCGCAATGAGGACGAGCGCAATCGCGAATCGGAATCTGACTGGGAGGAGCAAGGCGGTCGACGCGGCCCCAGCGGGTACTCGCGCGGAGAATCCGAGCAATCAGGCTGGGAGCGAGGAGCCGATGAGGACCGCTGGGGTCAAAGCGGCGAGTCGCGTCGGTATCAGCCAGGGCAGCAATCCGGCCGCAGCGACCCCTACGGCGGCGGTCAGCAGCAGCGATATGGCAGCTCCGGCCAATACGAGCAGGGCGGCTATGGACGATCGCGCTACGGGGAGCGTGAACAGGGCGGCTACGGCGGGTCCTATCAGCGCGAGGGGTTTCGCGGCGGCCGGCAGTATGAATCGCAGTCATTCGACCAGCCGTATCCGCCGGGATTTCAGAGCGAGTTCGGATCATCGCAAGGCTCGAGGTACGGCTCTGGTCGCCAGGGTTACTCCGAGTACGGCGCACATCGCGGCAAAGGCCCCAAGGGCTACGCTCGGTCTGACGACCGCCTGAAGGAAATCATCTGTGAGAAACTGACGGACGATCCAATGATCGACGCCAGCGAGATCAATGTCGAAGTCACGAGCCAGGTCGTCAAGCTGACGGGAACAGTCGATGACCGCTCCACGAAATACGAAGTCGAGGAACTCATAGAGCGCTGCGGCGGCGTGAAGGACATCGACAATCAGCTGCGCGTACGCTCGGGTTCGTCGCAGAGATCGCAGCTGGGCTCGCAAGGCGGATCGATGGAGTCGGCGGGTGGGTCGTATGGATCGGGGACGGGACAAACGTCCGCCTCGGGCGCAAGCCAGACCACATCGCAACCGGCCAGGGAAGGATCGTCTGGATCGAGCGGAACCAAGCGCAATAACTGAAGTGATCCTTGCACCGGCGCTGCCGACCAAACGGCAGCGCCGGCGCATCTCGCGCCTGCATCACTCGGCTACCTGAATCGGTAGTTCGAGCACTGCTGAATACAGCGAAATTCGCACGAACTGTAGGTACCTGCAGAGCCGCCCGTCGCACGTCGCGCTGTCGGAACCGGCGCGAAGGGCCGACACTTAGTTTTTAGTCGCTACGAATTGACGGAGGACGACTCATGAATGTGCGAGTGATCGTGGCCGACCAGCGTGACGCCAATTTTTTCGACATCGCGACGCCGCAAGCGGATCCGCAGGCGTGCGGATCACTGCACAACGATGCTGCACGTCCGGATCGCGATCTCGAGACGGACCGCCCCGGCCGGCGCCTCAGCGGCAGCGACAACAACAATCGGCACGCGGTCGACGGTGAACGCAGCACGGAACGCCACGAGATGGAGCTGTTCGCCCTGGAGGTTGCCCGAACTATCGATGGCGCGCGCACGCGCCACGAGTTCGATCGGCTGGTACTGATAGCCGCACCGCGGATGCTGGGCCTCCTGCGAGAGGCCCTGCCCGCGGCGTGTCGCTCCGTCGTCGCGGCGGAAATATCCAAGGATTTCGTACATCACGATCTCGAAACAATTCGCGACGCCGTACCGCGGGCGGCGTTTGTCCACTGAATTTATCGCTACGGAGGTCCACCATGCGCAACGAACGCAGATACGATCCAGCTACGTCACGCCGGGACTACGGCCGCCCCCGTAGATATGAAAGCGCTCGGACCTACCCACCGGGCTATCGCGAAGAGACGGGTTACCGTGAATTCGACCAGGACTGGGGTACCGGCGACGAAGGTGAGCAGTACTTCGGCACGGGCAGCCACTACGGCGGAGGCTTTGGCACGGCCCCGAGCTCGCGCGCAAGCTCCGCAGGCGCCACGGGCGCACCTGGCTATGCACGCGAAGGCGCATGGAGCGATCCCACCGGCTGGACGCCGGAGGACGAGCGCGACAGCGCATGGGGTCGCGACGAAGCGCCGGTCTCGTATCGCGGACGCGGGCCCCGGGGTTACACCCGTTCCGACGAGCGCCTGCTGGAAACGGTTTGTGAACGCCTTACTGATGATCCGCGAATCGACGCCAGTGACATCGAGGTCGAGGTGAAGCAGCAGGTGGTGACGCTGCGCGGTAGCGTGCCCGGCCGATGGACTAAATACGCGGTCGAAGAGCTGGTAGAGAACGCCGGCGCGCGCGAGATTGAGAATCAGCTGCGCGTAAAAGTACCCAGGTGAATTAGCGAGGGGAGTTCTAGCGGCCAACGAGCTGGTTCATCGCCCGATGCCACATTAAAGGTAGGAGGTTCTTGAAATCACCTCTGCTGACCCTATCTGCCGCCGCAGGAGGTCCAGCAACAAAGCTAGTCAGAGGAGGTGTCGCATGTTCAGTAGTCTCTCTGGCCCTGCAGGGTCTGTATTCGATCAATTCCGGCGCTTGCAGGAAGAAATGGATGAGCTGTTCGGCCAATGGAGTGCTCCCACTGGCATTCGCTCCCTGCCGCGAGGCAGTTTCCCCGCGGTGAACGTGGGAGCAAGCCCGGACAAGCTCGAGGTCTACCTGTTTCTCCCAGGCGTCGATTCCAAGCGGCTCGACATTTCGATCCAGCAGAATCTTCTGATCGTGTCGGGTGAACGTAATCTCGCGCCGGACGAACAAGCAAACTACTACCGACAGGAGCGATTCAGCGGTGAATTCCGGCGGGCAATTACGCTGCCTGAGGATGTCGCGACCGACGGCGTCGACGCCCAGTACCGCGACGGGGTTCTGCAGATCAGCATCCCGCGCCGCGAGCAAGCTCGGCCGCGTCAGATCCAGGTTCGCTAAGCATCCATCACAAAGGAGGACAACGTCATGCCAAACCAAACCGAACTGACGGCGCAGCGCCCTCAGGCGCCCGCGGCACCGCTCTCGCGAGCGTCTGAGTCCGAATCCGAGTCAGGGATGCGTCCGCCTGTAGACGTTTTCGAGGATGCCGATGGCCTCACGCTGTTGGCGGATCTACCCGGCGTGTCCAAAGAACGACTCAACGTGAGGGTCGAACGGGACACCCTGATAGTCGAGGGCGACGTTCAGATCACGTTGCCGGATCAGATGCAGGCGGTTTATGCGGACATACGTTCCACTCATTACCAACGGCGGTTTGCGCTGAGTGATGAGTTGGAGACAGAGCGCATCGAAGCCTCGCTGAAAGATGGTGTTCTGACCGTGCGCATTCCGAAACGCGCGGAGACGAAGCCTCGGCGCATCGAGGTCCGCACTGCGTGAGCGTGTAACCAGGATCTCCGGCGCGTCATGCGCCGGAGACCCTGACGTTTTTGGAGTACACGATGAACTCTGCCAAGCCCACGCCATCCATCGGCGCAGTCGTGATCTTCGTCAGCCTGGGAGCCGCCTTCATGTCGAGTCGCGCGAACGAGCCCAATGAGAGCGATGACGAGCAGTCGTCCGCAACGACGGCTGCGCGTGCATTTGTGCAATCGCTACCGGAAGTCAGGCGAACGCAAGCTCAGTTGCCGTTCGATTCGCCTGAGCGCACGAACTGGAACTACGTTCCCACGAGACGCGCCGGCGTCGCGCTGGCAGAGCTCGATGCAAACCAGAAAACGCTGATCGATCCATTGCTGCGTTCCGCGTTGAGTCCCTCAGGCTTCGAGACTGCTCAACAGATCGTGCAGCACGAATCGATCCTGGCGGAGATCGAAGGAAATCCGCGGCGCGATCCGCAGCTCTACTACACCGCAGTCTTCGGGAAACCTGGTCCGCGCGCACCTTGGGCGTGGCGATTCGAAGGCCATCATCTTTCGGTCAACGCGACCCACGTCGACGGTCAAACTCAAGTCGTGGCGCCGCTCTTCATGGGCTCGAACCCTGCCCGCGTTACGTCCGGTCCGAAAGCCGGTCTGCGATTGCTCGCGGCGGAAGAAGATCTGGCGCGCGATCTGATACGCATGTTGCCGGAGGCGCGACGCAACCGCGCGATTCTTGCCGATGACGCGTTCCCAGACATCATCACGCGTAACGACCCAAAGGTACGTTCGCTGAACATTGAAGGGCTTGCAGCAGGCGATATGTCTCAGCCTGAGCAAGCGCAACTGCGCAAGCTACTGCACGTGTACTCGGATCGCATGACGGAGAGTGCTGCACGAGAGCAGCTCGAGCGCATCGAGCGCGCGGGGTTCGACAAGCTGCACTTTGGATGGGCTGGCAGTCTCGAGCCGGGCAAGCCGCACTACTACCGAGTGCATGGCCCAACTGTCCTCATCGAGTACGACAACACTCAGAACAACGCCAATCATATCCACAGTGTCTGGCGCGACCTGCAGCGCGACTTCGGCGGTGACTTGCTTCGTGCGCACTACGAGGAGCATCGGAGTGCTGATGCTCATGGTCACGAGCACTAGCGAAAGTAATTCATTCCCTCGCGATAAAACTGCGACACGAGCTTCCTCGTGAGCGTAAGCAGTTGACGAGTCAGCTCATCTCGCGACCGTCGCTTCAGTCCATCAGCGGCGCGACGCTGACGCGGGCCTGAATTATTGGGCGGTATCGCTCGTGTCGGCAGGACAATCCGCTGAGGCGGCATACTAGTATTTCTACGAGCGCCATCACGCGATGCTCACGTGTTGGCGCGCTCGAGAGGACCCCTTGCCCCCGACCACTATCGATTTTCCGCAGGCCGCAGGCCTACCCTGCCCTGCAGTGTTGCTTGTGTCCGCTATCGTACGTAACGGCGCCGCAAGAGGCGCTCCCGTTCGTTGCTCACCGCCAGCGACTTCATCGATCGATTTGTCGATAGTTGGTGGATCGCTGCCTGCCTGCGATCCCGCACGTTCGAGCAATCTTCCGCGGAGTAATCGTCATGAAGATCATCGCAGCTACCAGTTTCGCTCTGGCGGCGTTGTTCAGCGTCGCGGCGTTCGCGCAGAGCGCACGGCCCAGCGACAAGCAGGTACAGACGCTCATCGAGCAGACGCAGAAGTCGGAGGCAGATTTCGACCGGGCACTGGACCCTACTCTGAAGAAGGCGATCGTGCGCGGCGCCAGCGGCGAAGTGATGGTGAACATCTTCCTGCAGGACTTCAAGACGGACATCGAGCGCATGAAGGAACGTTTCGCCCCGAAGTACGCGGCGAGCGCTGAGCTGGTGATGATCATGAAGCGCGCCGAGGGTCTCGATAAGTTCATCGACTCGCAGCCCCCGTCACTGAAAGGACGCAGCGAATGGGACACTTTCACCGCATCGCTGAACGAGCTGGCGGGCGCATACGGCACTACGTTTCCCCTGAAGCCCGACAGTCCGCCGCGCCGGATGAACGACCTGGAGATCCAGCAAGCCACCGAGTCAGCGGTGACGAACGGGCAGGCGCTGCGCAAGTCGCTGTCGACCATCTACGGCAAGGAAGACAAGGACGGCATCAAGGCGGCCGAAGCGCAGATCGACGAGATGACGAAGGCGGCCAAGGGGCTCAAAGCCCGCGTCGACGATGGCAAGCCCGCATCGGGCGAAGCCGCCGTATTCACCGAAGCCGCTGCCAAGGTCCAGACAGCAATCGGCGAGCGCACGCTGACGGCCGACGCGAAGACCGCCGCTGACGGTCTCAAGGCGTCGCAGAGCAAGGTCGAACAGGCCTTCGGGATGCAAAAAAAGGACCTCGCTGCGCAGGACTGAGCCGCGTACCGGGGGCTCACCATGACCCGGCGCCTCGCTCGCGGCTGCAGACGCTCGCTGTCGAGCGCTTCCATGGAACAGCAGTTTCTTGGACGCGCACACGATCAGTGTGACCTACCGTGACTCTGCGGAAGCGTTGCACTACTGGGATCACCATTAGCGGGCCTGCGATTGGGTACGGATTTTCGCTCTAATGAAATTCGCACGTGAATTCATAGCGAATGCGTTGATCGGCGGCGCGCTCGTCGTGCTGCCGCTCTACCTGGCTGTGTTGTTGCTGCTCAAGGGAATGCAGGCAGTAGCTGGGCTAGTGCGCCCTATTGCAGAGCTGCTGCCGCAATGGCTGCCTGCCGAGAACATATTGGCATTGCTACTGGTGTTGATTGTGTGCTTCGTCGTCGGCGTAGTTGTGCGCACGCAAGCCGGGCGCACCATCGGAAGCCGCTTGGAAGCAGCTGTCTTCGGCAAGATCCCGGGCTACGGAATGATTCGCGGCCTGACCCAGCGAATGGCAGGTGAGGCTGGCGAGAGCGTATGGAAGCCGGCCCTGGTCGAGATCGAGGACGCACTCGTCCCGGCCTTCATCATCGAACGCCACGACGATGGTCGCTTCACGGTCTTCGTTCCCTCGGTGCCGACGCCGCTTGCGGGAGCGGTGTACATCTTGAGCGGAACGCGAGTCCATCCGCTCGATATTCCCTTCGCGCAGGCCGTTCAGTCGATCTCGAAATGGGGATCCGGGTCGAAGGCCTTGGTAGCGGCCATGAAAGTGCCGAACGCTTCGTGAGACGCAAAGCTGCGGCGGGCTCCCTGCCGGGAACAGCCGCCGACCCGATCCCAGTACGATCGGGTGAACCATGGGAAGGTACTCATCGACCAAGTTCGCCTGCATCAAAAAGCCGAGTTCGGCCAGGAAAGCGGCTCGCGAAGCGTCCTCGAGGCGACGTGCTTGGCATGTGAAGCCATCGCGCGTGTCTTCGCCGGCGACCGCAGAGCACGCCGTCTTGTACAGGATTTGCGTCGGGCGCAAACACTGCGCCGAGGTGACTTTTGCCGGAAGCCGCTCTTAAACTCGCGCCGACGTGACAACCACATTCGACTCCTGTGCATTCTTCCCGCAACGGCCTGACCTGCTGCGTGCCCATGCGCGTGCGCAGGGCTTCGAGCCTCATCTGCACGATACGTTCAGCGTCGTGCTGCTTCATCGCGGCAGCGTGACCCTGCGATCGCATCGAGGGACTGAGCTCGTGGGGGAAGGCGACGTGTTTGTGTGCAACCCGTTCGAGGTGATGAGCGGTGAATGCCAGCATGCGAGTGTCGAATACGACGTTCTGTACCCTTCGGCCCGCTTCGCCCGTGAATGTCTGGGGGCCGTTGTCAGTCGCCGGTTGCTGCCGCTCCTGCACACGATGGTGATAAGACCCTCCGAGACGACCCACGAGTCGTTCGGAGCTCTGCCATCATGTCGCCGCAGCGACGCGGCGACGGAGAGCGCCTTGAGCCGTCTCTTCGGCGAATGCAAGCTCGATGACGGCAGCGTTGCCAGCCGCAGCTTCGAGGCTGTCGATGCGGCGTGCCGGATAATTCAGGAGCAGTACGCACAAACTCTCGATACCGAACGGCTTGCGCGCTGTGCCAGTCTTCACACGTCGCACTTCATCCGTGTGTTCCACCGGCTCACGGGCCTGGCTCCGCAGACTTATCTGCGACAAGTGCGGGTATCACGCGCGCGGCAGCTCATTTGTGCCGGGGCGGAGCTGGCGGACGTTGCTTGCCAGACAGGCTTCTTCGATCAAGCGCATCTGACACGCGAGTTCAAGAAGATTCACGGCGTCACACCTGGGCGTTTCGCGCGTGACGTGAACGCCTGATCGCAAATCCGGTACCAGAACGCTCCCGGGTCGCATGACATCGTCGATGTCATGACTCGCAGCACCGTGCTGGAGGCCCAGGACATACCCGGTGGGCGCGTCAAGACCATCCGCAAGCCGTTCAAGAACGGCTGCTATGCAGAGGCCGGCGCCATACGCATCTACAACAGTCACCACTGGACGCAGAAGTACATCAAGTTGATGGGTCTCGAGTCGAAGCTCGGCGCTTATGACGACGACCAGGGTGCGCACCTGTGGTACTTGCAGGGCAAGCGCTTTGTTACGCCGACCGGCGATTGGCCGCTGGATGGCCTGAGCGCGCGTGAGCGAGCCGATCCTTTCGCTATGCTTGACGCGTACTGGGGCCCCGGTTTCAAAGCCGTCGGCGATCCCACTCGACCTGACTATCCAGATACCTCCGCCCGCGCACTCGATGCGCAGACGCTGTCCGACTTCTTCGAAATGCAGGGCGCAAGCGACGCATGGATGGACGTAATGTGGGCGAGCGAAGGTGACTTGAGCCAGTTCAGCGCTCTGGCGGTCACAGCCCTCGAGGGCGCACCGAATGATGGCGCGCATACCAGGACGTTTGGGTTGGTCGGCGGCAATGATCAGTTGCCGAAGGCGCTGGCCGCGAGCTTGGGAAGCAGCGTCAAGTACCACACCGAAGTCCGGAAGCTGGTCCATCGCGCTGACGGCGTCACCGTGACGGTTCGCGACGCTGCGGGCCAACACCAGATCACCGCGGACCATTGCGTCTGCGCCTTGCCGTTTCCGCTGTTGCGCCGGGTGGAAATCGCACCGGCGTTCTCCAACGAGAAGATGGCAGCGATTCGCCAGTACGAACTGGTCGATCTCGCGCGGGTGTCGATGCAGACGAAGACGCGTTTTTGGCGCGATGACCCGCTGGGAACGCTCGGCGGCCTCAACATGATCGGTACGGACACAAGCTTCGGCCGCATCTGGAACACCAGCGTGCTGCAGCCGGCGGCGAACACACATCCGTCTGGTTCGGCTTCATGAACGGCGCACTCGAATCGGGAGAACGGTGTGCGCGCGAAATCATGTCCGCTTCGTAGTCCGCTGCCATGAGCTACCTCATCGCCTCGCCCGCCTGATCCGTCTCGATCCGTTGCGGCCCAAGTTCACCTCGCTCAGTGCTTCTGGAGGCTCCGTCCCGCGCACGCGGGAGCGTAAATCGAAACACCGCGCCGCCGTTTTCAGTGTTTTCCGCCCAGATGCGTCCACCGTGCGCTTCCACGATCATCCGCGACAGCGCGAGCCCGACTCCCAGGCCTGCCGCCTTCGTCGTGAAGAGTGGATTGAAAATCTCTTCCAAGCGGCCATCCGGTATCCCAGGGCCGGAGTCACGAACAGTGATTTCGATGGTTTCCAGTTCGGCTGTGCGCGCCTCGAGAACCACCTGCCTGGCGTCGACGGGTCGGGTTTGGACTGCATCCATCGCGTTGATGAGCAAGTTGAGGATCACCTGCGAGACCTGCACGCGATCACCGGAAACCGCAGGCAGGCTCGTTGGGAGACTGTATTTCAGTTCGACGTGGCGGGACGTAGCCTCGTGTCGCAGCAACGAGAAGACATCCTGCACCACGTCCTGCACTGCGAACGCCTGCATCGACGGGGCGCTCCCCTTGATGAAGGTTCGCATGCGATTGATGATCTCCACCGCCCGCAAGTCGTCATGCTCAACGTCGTCCATGATCGAACGAAGCTCGTCCACGTCGAGCTGCGGGTGACGCAGATACAGCTTCGCCGCGTCGACGTTGGTACGAATGGCAGCCAGAGGCTGCAGCAACTCGTGCGCGAGCGCCGATGCGAGGTGCCCGAGCGAATTGACGCGTTCCACCTGGGCCCACTCGTGGCGCAGCTCTGCCAATTGCAATCGCGCACGACTATTCCGGATGAGCTCGCGGCCGAATTCATAAGTGATGACAGTGAGGGTGCCGAGGAACCAGAACGTGGCAACGATGGGGATGTGCAGCACTCCAGAGGCTACGAGCTGATTCAGCACCAGGTTGCCGATCATGGGTACGATGAACGCCAGTCCCACTGTCCTGGCCCGCCGACGTGTTTCACCCGCGCCTTTGCGCCACGCCTCGAGCGTCGCGTCGAGAACAAAGATCACCATCAGCAACACGCTGAGGACCGCGAGCCATTGCCATGACCGGGGCGTGCTTTCTCCGATGACCGCGACCTGCGCGCCGAGAAATGCGATGTGCTGCAGGCTCGAAATCTCGAGAAAGTTGTAATTCGGCTGGACCGTGAAGTTCGCGACCAGCACGAACACGCGGATCAGAATGAATGTACCCAGCAGCCACAGCCTTCCCGTTCCGAGGTAAGTTCGGACAAACAACGTCTGCCCGATCATCGTGAAGAATATCGGCAGGTGGTACCAGCGCACCTGCTCGCCCATCTCAGCGGCGGTCGCGGCCTGCATCATCCCGAGCTCGAACGCGGTGGCAGCAGCAGTGGCCAGCGCCAGCACGCAGAACATCAGCTTGGCGGTATCCCGTCGATCTGCGAACCAGACCAGCGCGCAGATCACCGCCAGCAGCAGGGCGATTGCGGCATTCACGGACCACAGCAATGTGATCAACATCATGGGGATATACTACCCGGCGGCTGCTTCCACCCTGATAGCTGGTATCCGGCTCGCCATGGACGCTCCCAGTGGAACCCGCTTATAGCAAACTCCTGTTCGCGTGTATCGCGGGGATGAGTACCACAGCGGTGCGGGCGAATGAGCCGTCTCCCGACGCTGCAGCCGAAGGTCTGCCGGAGATTATCGTCACTGCGCGCAGACGCGATGAGGATGCGCAGCTCGTTCCTATTGCGATGACGACTCTGAGCGGAGACTCCTTCGCCAGCAGCGGACACGTCCGCCTCGAGGAGCTGAATCAGAGCCTGCCGAGCACGAACATTCAGTTCAGTGGTCCGCGGCAGACGAGCATCGTGGTACGCGGCATCGGCAACAATCCGGGCAACGACTCGCTGGAGTCGAGCGTCGGGGTGTACCTCGACAACGTGTATCTCGGCCGCGCCAGCATGGCCAACCTCGACCTCGTGGATCTCGAACAGATCGCGCTGCTGCGTGGGCCGCAGGGCACGCTATTCGGCAAGAACACGACGGCGGGGGTGCTCGCCATTGCGACGCGTCCGCCTTCCTTCGTCCGCGGCGGCACGCTCGAAAGCTCAGTGGGTAGTTACGACTCGTACCAGATCAAGGCGAGCTGGTCGCAGCCACTGCGCGAAGATGAGCTGGCCGCTCGTCTGTCGTTCGCGCGCAGCGTCCGCGGCGGTTTCATTTCGGATGTAACCACTGGTAACAAGCTCAATGAGAGCGATCGAACAGGAGGACGAGCGCAAGTCTTGTGGCAACCCGGCGAAACCTTTGACTTGCGGACCATCGTCGACTACTCGCAGGAGCACTCCGACGCAGGCGCTTTCGCGCTCTGGAATCCAGGTCCCAACAACGGCGCCAAGTACTATTCCGCGGTGGCCGCGGCCGGCGCCGGCGTCGTGTACGATCCTGACTACGATGTCGTCACGCTCAATGGGTGCCAGCACTACGATATCCGCTCGAGTGGCGCATCCGCCGAAGCTCGCTGGAATTTCGGCGGCTACACGCTGACCTCCATCAGCGCCTATCGCGCATGGCGATTCATGCCCTGCGCCGACCCCGACAACACCGATCGGGATGCCATCCGGATGGCCGGTCAGAATGTGGATGACAATCAGTGGACGCAGGAGCTGCGGCTGAGCTCTCCGGCGGAGCGGCCATTGAGTTATGTCCTCGGCCTCTACTACTTCAACCAACACCAGCAGAACTTGCTCTACACGCAGTACGGCGCCGACGTCGTAGCGATCACGGCGCTGCAACTCGGAAATGCCGCATTCGCGGGCGGACGGGTCGAGAACGCACAGCAGCTGGACACCGACAGTCGCGCCGTGTTTGGTCAGGCGACCTGGCGACCGAACTCCACCTGGGAGCTGGCGCTGGGTCTGCGTGAAACGCGGGAGCAGAAGCAGGTGCGCCTCAACCGCAGCTCGGACGGACTGCCCGCCTTCGAGGCGAATCCGAATTTCGCGCCCTATTCATCGGGATTGCTCGAGATTGAAGATGGTGCGCTCTCAGCGCTCTTCAGTGCGAGCTACCGGTTCTCCCCCACGCTGTTCGCGTATGCATCGGTCGCGCGCGGCGAGAAGTCCGGAGCGATCAGCCCGACTCCGCCCGGGCCCGGTCTCGACGTGCGCTCTCTCTTTGTCCGTCCGGAGCGGGCCAAGGATTTCGAGGCGGGCGTGAAGGCATCGTTGTTCGACCGACGACTGCTGCTGAACGCCAATCTCTTCTGGATGCGGATCGACGATTACCAGGCGACACTGCTCGTACAGCCGAGCACCGGTGACTCGTTTCAACAGATTCTTTCCAACATCGGTGCAGCGAGGACACAGGGCCTGGAAGTGGAGATCGCGGCCACGACCGCCGCGGGAGTGGCATTCAATCTGGCCGCCTCGTACAACGATGCGATCTACCTGTCGTACCCCGATGCGCCCTGCTCCGCCGAGCAACTCGCTCCCGACCTGGTGCCGGGACAGAAGGTCTGCGATCTCAGCTCGCAGGCACTGGTCGGTGCGCCCCAGTGGATTCTCAATCCGGGTCTCAGCTATCGACATCGACTGTTCACGAACCTCGGCGGCGAGTTGCAAGCCGGATATTCATGGCACTCGAGCTACTTTGGCACCGCAGACGACTCACAGCTTGCACGAGTCCCGAGCTACGGCATCCTCAATCTCCGCTACAGCATCGCGGGGAAATGGCGCGAGCATCCGCTGACGCTGTCGATCTGGTCGAACAATGCGCTCGACCGACGCGAGATGATCGGAGGTGTCCTGGTCGCCGGCCGTCTTTATAACTACATGGGCACACCCGTGGTGCCCCGGACCATCGGCATCACGTTGCGAATGGATCTGTGAGACGTCGTTGGTGCAAACCACTGGTAAGAAGAGAAGGCTCGCGGCGCGATAGCCGCTCCGCATCAATTTATCGGTCGGACGACTCGCGGCTAGAATGATCCGCTGGTCAAGTGATACCGAAGGGGGTTTCTGTGGCGATCACGATCACCGTGAACGGCAAGAGGCACAATGTCGCGGCAACGGGCGACACGCCGCTGCTCTATGTTCTGCGTAACGAGCTCAATCTTACCGGCGCAAAGTTCGGCTGCGGCTTGGGCCAATGCGGCGCTTGTACGGTGCATGTCGGTGATGTCGCTGCACGCTCGTGCATGCTTCCGGTATCGGCGGTGCAGGCGCCCGTTACGACCATCGAAGGCTTGGGCACGCCAGCGAAGCCGCATGCGGTGCAGGCGGCCTTCGTCGCCGAGCAGGCCGGGCAGTGCGGCTACTGCATTACCGGGATGGTGATGAGCGCGGCGGCGCTGCTGAAGCAGCGACCGAAACCCTCGGACGCCGAAATACGTGAGGCACTCGACGGGAACCTGTGCCGATGCGGCAGCCACATGCGCATTCTGCGCGCCGTTCGACGTGCGGCAGGGAGCGCAACATGAGTCTCACACGTCGCGAGTTGCTGCAGAGTACCGGCGCACTGGTGGTTGCATTCAGTCTGCCGCGTGTCGCGTTCGACCAGGCCGCGGCCGCTGCACAGGGCGCAGCGATCGATGCGTGGCTCACGATAGCCGCCGACGGCACGGTCACTCTCTACAGCGGAAAAGTCGAGCTCGGCACGGGCGTGCAAACCGCATTCGCCCAGCTGGTCGCCGATGAGCTCGATGTGCCTGTGGGACAGATCAACGTCGTCATGGGCGACACGCAATCCTGTCCTAACCAAGGTCCGACTGTCGGCAGCGCTTCGCTCGCCCGCGGCGGCACGCAGGTGAGACAAGCTGCGGCTTCGGCGCGCCACACACTGCTCGCAATGGCGGCGACTCGTTTGGGTGCGCCCGTTGATCAGCTCTCCGTGAAGGACGGCGCCGTCCGCGCAGGCAGCGGTCGAAGCGTTTCGTATGGCGAGCTGATCGGCGGCCGCAAGTTCAATCAGCCGGTGCAGCAGGACGTACAACTGAAATCCGGGGAGCAGCTACACGTTGTCGGACAACCAGTGCCGCGCGTCGAGCTGCCCGCGAAGATCTTCGGACGTCATCCATACGTTCATGACCTGCGCGTTCCCGGCATGCTGCACGGTCGCGTCGTGCGGGCCCCGGCGCCAGGCGCCAAGGCGGAGAGCGTCGATGAGTCGACACTCGAGGGTCTACCCGCTGACGTGCGCGTGCTGCGCAAGGACGGCTTCGTCGGCGTCGTTGCCGAACGCGAGGAGGATGCGATTCGTGCTGCGCGCCAGCTCGGCGTGAGATGGAATACCGGACAGTCGCTGCCACAGATGAAGGATCTGCCGGCTGCACTTCGCGCCGCACCGGCCGAAGACAAGGTCGTGACCGGCACGAGCGACATCGAGAGCGGCTTGCAGGGAGCGAAGACTCAGGTCACTGCCGAGTACTACGTACCCCATCAGATGCACGCATCCATCGGTCCTTCTTGTGCGATTGCGGACGTGCGCGCCGATCGTGCAACGCTGTGGTCGCCGACTCAGTCTTCGTTCAACTTGCGCGACAGTGTTGCCGGGCTGCTGGGATTGCCAGCCGCGAACGTGCGCCTCATCTGGACCGAGGGTTCGGGTTGCTACGGGCACAACGGCGCCGACGATTGCACGGCCGATGCCGCGCTGCTGTCGCAACTCGCCGGAAGACCTGTCCGCGTTCAGTGGATGCGCCACGATGAGCACGGTAACGAGCCCAAAGGCGTGGCAATGCTGATGGCGGTGAGAGGCGGTCTGGCGGATAGCGGCGAGGTCGTCGCCTGGGATTACGAGGTGTGGAGTCCCTCGCACGTCAATCGCCCCTCGGGCAATTCGGTCGGCGCCCTGCTGGCGGGAGCGCAGCTCGACAAGCCGGCACGTCCCATCGGTGTCGGCGCCGATTTCAACGCCGACTCCTTCTACACGTTCGCAAACAAACGCACAGTGGTGCACCAGTTGCAACGTTCGCCCGCCCTGCGCGTCTCGTCCTTCCGCGGCCTCGGCTCGCCAGCGAACACGTTTGCCAATGAGTCCTTCATCGATGAGCTGGCCGCACGCGCGCACGCGGATCCGATCGCGTTCCGAATCCGTCATCTGAAAGATGAGCGCGCCACAGCCGTGCTCGAAGCTGTCGCCAGGCTCGCGAGCTGGGATGCGCGGCCAAGCCCGCGTTCTCCAGCGGGGACCAGCGGGCGTGGCGTTGCATTCGTCCGATACGTCAACGCCAGCGCGTACGTGGCGGCAGTAGTACGTGTGGCTGTCGATCGCGCGAGCGGCAAGGTGGGCGTGCCCTATGTGGCCGTGGCACACGACTGTGGACTGATCGTGAATCCGGACGGCGTGAAGAACCAGATCGAAGGCAACGTCATTCAGGCGATGAGCCGCGCGCTGCTGGAAGAAGTGCAGTTCGACGCCACCTCGGTCACGAGCATCGACTGGAGCGCCTATCCGATCATGCGTTTCGCGGATGTTCCGCAGGAAATCGCGATCACGCTCATTGACCGTCCCGAGCAGCCGGTGCTGGGCGCCGGCGAAGCGGCGACCTCGCCGATTGCGCCCGCGATCGCGAATGCGATCTTCGATGCGACCGGCGTGCGCTTGCGCGCGCTGCCGTTTACCGCCGAGCGCGTAAAGCAGGCGCTCGCATGAGTCGGCCGCTGAGACGGCGCTAGCTTGCCCTGCGCTCCCGTCGATAGCGGGCCGGTGGCATTCCGAACTCGCGCCGGAAGGCGCGACTGAACGCTGCTTCCGATTCGTAACCGACGTCGTAAGCGACTTGCAGGACCTTCCGGTCAGTGGCCGTCAAGCGACGGGCAGCGAGCTGCAACCGCCAGCGCGCCAGATACGCGAGCGGCGACTCACCCATGAGCTGGACGAACCGGTCGGCCAGCACGGTTCGCGACATGCCGCTTGCCCGTGCCAGATCGGGCAATGTCCACGCGCGCGCGGGCTCGCGATGCAGGAGCGCGAGCGCCTGCCCGACTTTCGGATCGCGCGCGGTGGCGAGCCAGCCTGTGCGCTCCTGAGGTAACTCGTCCATGTAACAGCACAGTGCTTCCACGAACAGCGTCTCGGCCAGCTTGGCAAGCACCGCGGGCCGGCCAGCACGTTGCGATTCGATCTCGCTCACGCCGTGGCGAATCGCGCTTTCGATCCACGCGCCGGCCGGCGTGCTGCGTACGTTAACCTTGAAGACCGGTGGCAAGCCGCTCAGGAACGAGCTCTCGGCGTGAAGCTCGCAACCCAGGTAGCCGCAGATGATCCGCGTCACTGCCCCAGTGCCGCCCCATTTCTCGGCAGCCAGCTCGCCCTTCGCGAGCTTCGGCAACAGCCGGGCCGCAGGAAACAGCTTCGAGGTGCGCCCGTTCCACATCTCGTGAGCATCGCCATGCGGGAACACGACGATGTCCCCCGCTGTGAGCGTCACCTCATCGTGACCGGGGGTGCGAGCGGCCGCTGCTCCATCCGTCACGAGGTGAAACAGCACGAGCCGCTCGCTGTCCGGAGAAACCGCGGGCGCCACCTGGTCCTGCGCCGGCGTTGCGAAACGCCACGGTGCGGCGAACTCGCCGTTGAAAAAGAGCGCACTCGTGACGCGCACGGCGCGCATAGCTTCGGACAGTGCATCCATCCAGGAAATCTGCCTGCAATGAACTCCGGACTTTCGATCAATTCCGCACCGGGGCCGGTCGGCATGCTCTTCGTCAAGCCGCCAGCCGCGGAGTATAGGAGAGACCATGAAAGCCCAGCCATCTCAGACCTTGCAAATCCTGCAGCGCTTCAACCAGGCGTTCGTCCAACACGACGGATCGCTGCTCGAGAATCTGATCGCCGAGGACTGCGTCATGGAGAGCGTGCAACCCGCTCCGGACGGAACTCGATATGTCGGGCGCAACGCATGCCTGGAGTTCTGGCAGAAGCTGGCCAACAGCCGCGACGGCGCGTTCGCTCCCGAAGACATCGTAGCCAGCGACGAGCACGGCATCATTCGCTGGCGCTATCGCTTCGGGCCCGGGCTGTCGCAGTCCGTACGAGGTGTAAACATCATGCGCGTGCGTGATGGCCTGATCGTGGAGGCACTCGGATACGTGAAGACCGGCGACGCGTCCGTGGCGACGGCAGTGCGCAGTGCGACGGAGTGACCCGATGCAGATCCGACATGTGATCATCAAGGTTGACGATCAGGACCGGGCGCTGGACTTCTACACCCGGGTCCTGGGGTTCGTGAAGGCTCGAGATTCGCGGCGCGGCCGCTTTCGATGGCTGACGGTCACCTCGCCGAAAGGGCCGAAGGGCGTGGAGCTGGTACTGGAATCGAACTCCTATGCGCCGGCGCGGGCGTCGCAGAAGGCGCTCCATGATGCCGTCTTTCCGGCCGCCATCCTGGCGACGGACGATATCGCCGTCGAATACCAGCGCCTGAAAAACCTGGGCGTCAGATTTCGCGGCAAGCCGCAGCAGAGGGGATCCGTCCGTTTCGTGTTCTTCGATGACACGTGCGGCAATTTCATCGTCTTGCGGCAGGGCGAGATTGCCTGACCCGATCAAGGCGTAAAAACGATCGCCCAGGCCGCGTATTCGAAGGCTGTGCTCGAGAACGTGTTGCGGTTCGACACGACCGCTGCGTGCCCCGCACTGTTGACTGCCAGACTGAGATCGAAGCCGCTGCCGATGAGAGCCTCGGGCTCCCAGCCCGAGGCCGCGCCATACCGCCGCGCGCGTATCCCGGCCTGCTCCCATACCAGTATGGTATCGCCCGCCGCATTCATGCCCACGTTCGGCTCCGAGCCGTCGACATCACTGCTTTCGAACAATTGCGCCGGTGTCCAGCTTCGCGACACCGCGTCATAGCGCGTGAACCAGCCGTCGTCTCGCGTGCCGTCAGCCTGGGTCCAGGCTGCGGCCGCGTTGCCGCTTGGGTCGATCGCAGCCGCCGGAAACCACGGCGGCGTCGGCGCACTGTCGAGTCGGACCGGAGCCGCCCACGAGTTGGCATCGAACACGCTTGCAGCCATCGAATAGTTCGGATGGCGCGACTGCTCCCAGACCGACACCGCTTGCCCGCTCGAATTGAGCGCGATGCTCACTCGCCCCACGGACTCACCGAGCGCAGCGTCTGAATCATCGAGCTGCTGCGCGCTCTCCCACGTACCGGCGTGGTAGCGACGTACCCAGACGTGCGAGGTGACGCTGGACGCCGGCTGACTCGGATCGAACGCATTGACCTCCTGAGTCCACGCCAATAACGCCTCGCCCACAGCGTTCATCGCGAGCTGCACCTGCTGAGAGTTGCGATCAGCGCGGCTCAACAGCTGCGGCGCGCTCCAGCTGCCGCCCTGAAAACGCGCGGCCCAGACAGAGCGCGCGGTGCTCGGATCGGGATCGTCCTGCAGCCAGGCCACGGTCGCGTTGCCGTTCGCGTCCATGCCGACCACCGGCGCGAATGCGTAGAACTCATAATCGGCGACCGGCGCGGCGCTGATCCGCTGCGGGACGCTCCATTGACTGCCGTCATGGTGCGCAACCCATACCGTACGACTCGTGATGCCTACACCGTCACTTCCTATCTCGTCCCACGCAGCGACAGCACGGCCGCTCGCATCAATTGCGATTCGCGGCTCGGCGGAATGATCCATGCCGATCGACTGCGCCACGCTCCAACTGCCGCCGCTGTAGCGGCTCGCCCAGACTCGATCGTTGGTATCCGTATGCTCCTGCCAGACCGCGATCGCCACGCCGGTATCGTTCAGCGCGATGTGCGCCGAGTAGAGGTCGTAGAAGAACTGATTGAGCAGCGCGCCGATGCGTGTCTGCGGACCCCAGCCCGACGCAGGCGAAGGCGGCGGTGGCGGCGGCGGGCTCTGGATCGGCGGCGGAGCCGGGTTCGTGGCGTCGTCAGCGGGCGGCGAGGAACCGCCGCCGCCGCACGCAGTCGCAGTCATCGCAACTATGAGCACGGCCGCACCGGCACGTCCAGATGTCATGAGCCGTCTCCAGGACTGGGGTTCGTGGCAGCGAATTCTCGCCGTCGCAGCTTCGTGCGATCCAGCCGGCAGACGTGAGGCTCGTCACAAAGTCCTCGACTGCGCAACAGCCGTACCTGCGCAGATGCCGACCGAACGTGCTTTTCTCTACCTCACCAGTCGCAGCACGCGACCGTCGACTTCGCTCGCGGGAATGTCCAGACCGATCAGCGACGCCAGTGTCGGCGCGATGTCGACTGTCTCGACGGCCATCGGCTGCTCGAATCCCGCAATCCCCCTCCACCAGAACAGGATCGGCACGCGGCGGTCGTAGCTCCATGGGGAACCGTGCGAGGCGATGTAGTCGGTATCGGCCTTCTTCGGCGGCAGATACATCGTCACGTATGGCTTGAGCAGCACGACCAGGTCGCCCGAGCGCTCGGGATTGAAACTGGCCTTGGCGCGCTCGAGCAGCGTCCATTCATCGACCGGACCCGCCGGCGGCGCCGCGGCGATCAGCTCGTTCTTCGTGAACACCTGCGCTACCTGCGGATGCGCCCGGTACAGGCGGACTGCTGCCTGAAGCGCGCTCGCCCGCTGGTCGGCGGGGATCGCCGCATTCAGGTAGACGTCGCTGGTGAACTCGTCCGTGCCGAGCACGACGTTGAAGTCGAGATCGAGCTGCTTCGCCAACTCGGCGCCCACTTTGCCCGGCTGCAAATCGGCCGCGACGCGTTCGGCGGCAGCTAAACCGTCGAGCCGGTTTCGCTCCGTGACGTCGAAGCCGCCGTGATCGGCAGTGAGCACTACGACGTATTCGAGGCGCGCCTTGTCCAGTTCTGTGAGGAGCCTGCCGATGGTGCGATCGAGGGCGAGCTGCTGTGCGCACATCTCCGCCCCCTCCGTACCGAAGTAGTGTCCGACGTAGTCGTTGGCGGCGAGGCTCACTGCGAGCAGATCGACGGAGCCGCGCTGCCCGAGCGCGAGCGCTTTGACCGCCGCGAGCGCTGCGTCCACGGTGAACGCATCCATCGCTGGAGTCGTGCGCCAGCGCCGGGAGTTTGCCGCGAGCGGTTTGAGCGTCCCGACTGAGATGCCCGGCGCGATGTCGATCTCGCGGGACTTCGCAGCGCATTGCGGCGGCAATGTCGACACCGTGCGCTGTCCGTACGACGTCCGCACCGCCGAGTTCACGCGCCCGGAAATATCTGCCGGGATCGTTGTCTCCTTACCCGCATACGTGACGAATCCGCGTTCCGTCCACCACAGCGTCAGGTCGGCCTTGTGCCCGCCGAGCATCACCGCGGAGCGATCCTTGCCCGACACTGCAACGACACGCGCAGCCGGATCGTGCGCTTTCATGCGATCGCCGAGCGTGGGCACCAGCAGCGAATCGGGAGAAATGACCTTCTTCCTGGCGTCGCTCCCCTTCGCACCGGGCTTCTCCACGCAGTAGACCGAGTAGGTCTCGTGCCCGTTGTCCGTCCGCGGCAGCGCCGGGACCTGCCAGTCGTTCGCGATGATGCCGGTCCGCCCCGGGCGATCGCCGGTGAGGATGGTCGAGTGTCCTGGACAGGTCTCGGTCTGCGCATGGCCCTGATGACCGTGCGGATACACTACGCCGGTGGTGAGCCGGGCCAGGCCCTGCCACTTCTGTTGATACAGCGGCCGATACTCGGTGAAGAGATCGGAGGAGTACTGGTCGACCACGATCGTGACGATCAGCTTCGGATGCGGCGGCTCGGCCGCGTGCAGCGGGGCAGTCGCGAAGCAGGCCAGAGAGAGCGCCGCCAGTGCGCGACGAGCGCGAGCGAGATCGAATGAGTGCATGGCGTCGGATTGTAAAGGGTGAGTCCACTACTCGTCGTCAGCATCCGCTGAGGAACCCGGCGGCGATGCCGATGCTCTTCGCTCTACCGGAGCCAACTCGTATGGAGCCCTCGATGAAAACACCCCCGATCGTCTCGACCCAGGAGTGGGACGCTGCCCGCCAGCGGCTCCTAGTCAAAGAGAAGCAGCTCACGCATGCCCATGACGCCCTGGCGGCCGAGCGCCGGCGCATGCCTTGGGTGGCCGTGCAGAAGCAGTATGCGTTCGACGGACCCCAGGGCAAGGCGAGTCTCCTCGACCTATTCGACGGCCGCCGCCAGCTGGTCGTCTACCGCGCCTTCTTCGAGCCCGGCGTGAGCGGCTGGCCTGAAAAAGCCTGCGTCGGCTGCTCGTTCATGGCCGACCAGGTCGCCGACGTCTCGCATCTGAACGCGCGCGACACCACGCTGGTGTTCGCTTCACGCGCGCCGCAGGCGGACATCGCGCGTCTCAAGACACGCATGGGCTGGAAGATGCCGTGGTACACGATCACCGACAGCTTCGATACCGACTTCGGCGTCGGCGAGTGGCACGGCACGAACGCTTTCATCCGCGACGGCGACCAGGTCTTCCGCACCTACTTCCTCAACAATCGCGGCGATGAGCAATTGGGCAATACCTGGAACTACCTCGACATGACTGCGCTCGGGCGTCAGGAAGAGTGGGAGGATTCACCGGAAGGCTATCCGCAGACGCCACCTTACAAGTGGTGGAAGCGGCACGACGAATACGGCGTCAGCCCGAGTGCACGAGCTTGAGCCGTAGCCTATGATTCGCTTGCAATGCCCTCCTGTGCGCCACCGTTGCTCGCGTGCCTGTGCCTCTGCTCCGCTTGCTTCACCACGGCCGTTGCCGACTGCAGTCGTCCCGAGCTCGCGAACCAGCGGCAGGATGTCGCGACGATTCAGCGACTCGAGAGAGAGTGGTCGCTGGCACATCTGCGCGGCGACGTCGACTTCGAGCGCTGCCTGCTGACCGAAGATTTCACGGAAATCATGAGCAATGGCGCCATCCATCATCTCGCCGACGAGTTGGCGTCGGTCGAAAAGAACAAGGGCAAGACCGTGAGCAACGACCTGGAATTGCCGGTGCCGACTGTATTCATGCACGGCAACGTCGCAGTCGCCTACGCGCTTTCCCCTCCGAAGCAGGGATCACGCAGGTCCTACTTCGTCGATTACTACGTCTGGCGCGACGGTTCGTGGCGGGTGTTCTTTGGCCAGCAAACGTCCTTCGGTGAGTGACGTCAGGCCGAGTGCACGAGCTTGAGCTTCGGATGCGTCCGCGTGATGCGGCTGAGCGACTCGACCGACTGCGGCACGGCGATGTAGATCCCCTGCGCATACTCGACGCCGATGTCAGCGAGACAGGCGAGCACTTCCGGACTCTCGACGCGCTCGGCGACCGTCTTGATGCCCATGGCGCGGCCGATCTGGGTGATCGCCTCGACCATGCTGCGGTCGACGTGATCGGTCGTGACGTTCTGGATGAACTGGCCGTCGATCTTCAGGTAGTCCACCGGCAGGTTCTTCAGGTACATGAACGACGACAGGCCGCTGCCGAAATCGTCGAGCGAGAACTGGCAGCCGCGCGAGCGGAACTCGCGCATGAAGTGCACGACGTTCGGCAGGTTGGAGATCGCGGCGGTCTCGGTGATCTCGAAGCACACCGCGCCGGGGCTCAGGTCGTAGGTCTGCAGCTCGTTGATGAGGAACTCGAGGAAGCGGTCGTCGTTGAGCGAGGTGCCCGAGAGGTTGATCGATAGCGTGTAGCCGTGGCGCGCGTCGCCGTCGGTGCGGTAGTGCGCAAGCGTGCCGAGCGCCTGGCTCACGACCCAGCGGTCGATCATCGGCATCACGTTGTAGCGCTCCGCCGCCGGAATGAACTCGGCGGGCAGCACCAGCGCGCCGTTCTCGTCGCGCATCCGGACCAGCAGCTCGTAGTGGCCGCGCGGGTCGCGGTTGTTGCCGATCGGCACGATCGGCTGATAGAAGAGCTCGAGGCGATTCTCTTCGCAGGCCCGCGTCAGGCGCGACACCCACTGCATCTCGCGATGGCGCTCAGGCGCGGCGCCGTACTGGTACATGTGCACGCGGTTGCGCCCCGAGTCTTTCGCCGCGTAGCACGCGACGTCTGCGGCGCTGAGCACGCTGCCGATGCTCTCGCTGGCGCTGTTGATCTCGACGATGCCGATGCTGACGCCGACGTTCATCGCGCCGTCCTGCCATTCGAAGCGGTACTCGCGGATCGCCTGGCGCAGGCTGTCGGCGATCTTCGCGGCGCGCTCGGCGGTGCAGTCCTGCAGCAGGATGCCGAACTCGTCGCCGCCGAGTCGCGCGATCGTGTCACTGGTGCGGATGCGCGTCTGCAGAATGCCGGTGATCTGCTTCAACAGGCGATCGCCGGCCTGGTGACCGCAGGTGTCGTTGACCAGCTTGAACTGGTCGAGGTCGAGGTACAGCAGGACGTGCGTCGTATGTTCGTCGGAGCGTGCAGTCAGCAGCGCTTCGTTCAGCCGGTTCTCGAACTCGCGGCGGTTGATGAGACCGGTCAGCGCATCGTGGCTCGCCTGGTACGCAAGCGCGCGACGCAGCCGCCGCTCGCGGCTCACGTCATGGAACACCATGACCGCGCCGATGATGCGGCCGACCCGATCGCGGATCGGCGCCGCGGAATCCTGGATCGCGATTTCCTGGCCGCGGCGGTTGACCAGCACCGTCTGGTCGGTCACCGCGATCACCGTGCCCTCGCGCAGCGAGCGCGTCACCGGGTCTTCGAGCGGCTCGCGCGTCACTTCGTTGAGAATGTTGAACACTTCGCGCAGCGAGCGGCCCTGCGCCTCGCTCGAATCCCAGCCGGTCAGATCTTCGGCGACGGGATTGAGATACTCGATGCGACCGGCCGCGTCGGTCGTGATCACGGCGTCGCCGATCGATTGCAGCGTGACCTGCGCCTTCTCCTTTTCCTCGAAGATTGCCGTCTCGGCGCGCTTGCGCTCGCTGATGTCGGAGATCGTGCCTTCGTAGCCGATCAGGTTGCCCTGCTCGTCCTTCACCGCACGCGCGCTCTCGATCACGGTCAGCGTCGTGCCATCGACGCGCTGCAGCTGGAATTCGGCGTTGCGAATCTCGCCGTCGCGCTCGAGCGCCTCGATGATCGCGACGCGCTCCAGCGGGTTGTGATAGATCGTCTCGGGCGCCTGCATCAGCAGCTCGCCGGGCGACGAGAAGCCGACCATGCGGGCCAGCGCCGGATTCACCGACAGGAAGCGGTTGTTGCGCGTCGAGCTGTAGACGCCTTCCATGACGTTGTCGAACAGGCGCCGATAGCGCGCCTCGCTCGCTCGCAAAGCGCCCTCCGCCATGCGCCGCTCGATGGCGATACCCGCGAGCTGCGTCATGCGCGCCATCAACTCGAAGTCGCGCCGCTGCGGACTGCGCGGCATCTTGAAGTACAGCGCGAGCGTGCCGAGGATGCGCCCGTCGGACGCGTGGATCAGCGTCGACCAGCAGCTGCGCAGGCCCGCCGCCAGCACTACGTCGCGCGTGTTCTCCCACAGCGCGTCGCGGGCGATGTCGGCAACGATGACCTGCCGTTGCAGGTAGACAGCCGCCGCGCACGAGCCGTTACGAACCGCGACTTCGATCGATTCCGATGCCCGCGCGTAATCGATCGGCAGGCGCGGGCCGGCGCACAGGTTGAGACGCGAGCCGCTCTCGTCGAGCAATCGCAGCGCGCAGGACGTGTCCGGCGAGACGCGCTCGGTGACTTCGGTAATCGCTTCGAGCGTGATGCGCAGGTCGACGTTCGCCGCGAGGCGCTCGAACACCCGCCGTTCGCCGGCTGCGAGCAGCTCGCTGCGCTTGCGCTCGGTGATGTCCGTGATGCTGCCGCGGATGAGCCGATGCTCGCCGGACTGCAGGCGTACCCAGCGCACTTCGCACGGGATGTCATTGCCGAGTGCGTCGCGAAACACCCATTCGAGCACCGGCGTCTCGCCTGCGAGCGTCAGCTCGAACTGCGCGCGATTCGCGTCGGCGGAAAGCGAGCCGTCGGGCTGCTGCGGCGGACTGAGAATGTCGGGGCTGCTCGTGAGCAGCACCGCGCGATCCATCTTGAAGAAGCGAACCGCGTTCTCGTTGACGTCGGCGAGCTGATTACGGTCGAGATCGACGACCACGATGATCTCGGGCGCGTGCTCAACCAGCGTGCGATAGCGCGCTTCGCTGTCGCGCAGCGCCGCGTTCGCCGCCTTGCGATCGGTGGTGTCGCGCAGGCAGACGACGAACAGCGTGCGGCGGTTCAGCATCGTCTTGCTGACGGCGAGCTCGGCGGGGAAGTACGTGCCGTTGGAATGCAGGCCGAGCGTTTCGTGCGCCGCAAGATCGACCTGCGTGTCGTCGAGGCGCGCGGCCAGCTGCTCGAGCTCAGAGGGCAGTGTCTGTTTGTCGGCCAGCTGGGGCAGCAGGAAGCTGAGCGAGCGACCGGTGATCTCGGCTTCCGAGTGACCGAACACGCGCTGGCCGGTGGCATTGAGGGAAACGATGTGACCGGCGTCGTCGACGGTGACGATCACGTCCTTCACGTGATCGAGCACCGCCTGCAGCTGACTCGCAGTGCTCTCGCGCAGCTCGCGCGTCAGCGCCGTCGCCTCGTCGGACATGAGCTGCATCGAGCGCACGATGCCGCGCCGCTCGTCGTCGGTGCGGGCGTAAGTGCTGTCGATGGCAGCGAGCAACTTGGCGAGGTCGATCTCGCCGTCGTGTCGCAGCGCGTCCTTGACCTGCTTGTCGAGCAGTCGATGCATCGTCCTGGTCCGGGCAAAAAGCCCGCAATTCAGCACAGGCTGTGCCGGCATCCTAGGGCGATGCCTGCGCGTCCAGGTGTGAAGCAGCTCCCGGTTTTATGTGAAAGGGGCACCGGTTTTCCGAAACAGAAACCGGGAGTTATGTCTGATTTGGCCGTCGGGCTAAACCCGACCCACCAAGGTTCTACTCCGCAGTCTCTTCCTCGCGCCCGGCGCGCTTGCGCTCGTGCTCCTTGAGCGCCCGCTTGCGCAGGCGGATCTGCGTCGGCGTGACTTCGACCAGCTCGTCGTCGGCGATGAATTCCATCGCCTGCTCCAGCGTGTAGCGGATCGGCGGGACCAGGATGATGTTCTCGTCGCGGCCTGCAGCGCGGATGTTCGTCAGCTTCTTCGCTTTCAGCGGATTCACGACCAGGTCGTTGTCGCGACTATGGATGCCGACGATCTGGCCTTCGTACACCTCATCGCCGTGCGCGGTCATCAGGCGGCCGCGCTCCTGCAGGTTGAACAGCGCATAGGCGAGCGCCTTGCCCTGCGCGTTCGAGACGAGCACCCCGTTGGTGCGCTGACCGATCTCGCGGTCCAGCACCGGGCCGAAGTGATCGAAGATGTGATGCATGATGCCGGTGCCGGACGTCAACGTGCGGAACTCGGTCTGAAAGCCGATCAGGCCGCGCGACGGAATGACGTAATCCAGGCGCACGCGCCCTTTGCCGTCGGGATACATGCCGGTGAGCTGGCCGCCGCGCTCGCCGAGCTCCTGCATGATCGCACCCTGCGAGCTCTCGTCGAGATCGACGGCGAGTGTCTCGTACGGCTCGCACTGCTGGCCTTCGATTTCCTTGATCACCACCTTCGGCCGTGAGACTGCGAGCTCGTAGCCTTCGCGGCGCATGTTCTCCAGCAGCACGCCGAGGTGCAGCTCGCCGCGGCCATACACGCGGAACTTGTCGGGATCGTCGGTCTCCTCGACGCGCAACGCGACGTTGGTCATCGCTTCGCGCAGCAGCCGCTCGCGGATCTGTCGGCTGGTGACGTATTTGCCGTCGCGACCGCAGAACGGCGAGGTGTTGACCTCGAACGTCATGCTGATCGTCGGCTCGTCGACGACCAGGTGCGGCAACGCCTCGGGCGCGGCCGGGTCGCAGATCGTCTCCGAGATCTCGGGATATTCGATGCCGGCGAACGCGACGATGTCGCCGGCGCCGGCTTCGTCCGCCTCGACGCGATGCAGGCCGAGAAAGCCCATCACCTGCATGATGCGCTCGTTTCGCACCTTGCCTTCGCGGTCGATGACGACGACCGGGCTGTTGCGCTTGATCTTGCCGCGCTTGATGCGCCCGATGCCGATGGCGCCGACGTAGCTCGAGTAATCGAGCAGGCTCACCTGCAGCTGCAGCGGACCGTTCTCGTCGACGTCCGGCGGCGGGCAGTTCTTAACGATGGCTTCGAACAGCGGTGTCATGTCGGCGGCGGGCTGGCCCGGCTCGTTGCCGGCGAAGCCACGCAGCGCCGAGGCGTACACCACCGGGAAGTCGAGCTGAGCTTCGCTTGCGCCGAGCTTGTCGAACAGGTCGAACGTCTGGTCGAGCACCCAGTGCGGGCGCGCCTCTGCGCGGTCGATCTTGTTGATGACGACGATCGGCCGCAGCCCGTGCTTGAAGGCCTTCTGCGTGACGAAGCGCGTCTGCGGCATCGGCCCGTCGACCGCGTCGACGAGCAGCAGCACCGAGTCGACCATCGACAGCACGCGCTCGACCTCGCCGCCGAAGTCGGCATGGCCCGGCGTGTCGACGATGTTGATGCGGTAGTCGCGCCACTGGATCGCAGTGTTCTTCGCCAGGATCGTGATGCCGCGCTCACGCTCCAGCGCGTTCGAATCCATGACGCGCTCGGGCACGATCTCGCGCGCAGCGAACGTGCCGGACTGCTTCAGGAGCTGATCGACGAGCGTGGTCTTGCCATGATCGACGTGCGCGATGATGGCGATGTTGCGGAGCTGGACGGTGGACACGGGCGGATCTGCGGCCGAAAGGGCCGCGGATTGTACCCTGTAGGTCCGGCTTTAGCCCGACATCCTTAGCCGGGCTTGGTCGTTTCCTTGGCCTTGGCCGGCTGGACCGCCTCGCCCGAGGCATCGGTTTGCGGCGCCGGCTTCTCCTGTGCCGGCACATTGCCGACCACGAACGGGATCGAGAACGTGCGGCTCAGGTTCTGCTTGCCGATCTGGGTCGTCACGACCACCGAGAGGTAGAACACGCCACTGCGGTCCGGCAGCACCGACAAGGTGTGCAAGTACGGCTTCTGCGGGTCGACTTCGGCGAAGTTGATGCTCTGCGCGCCGGACAGGGTCATCCCCTCCATGCCGTTGATCACGACTTCCATGGAATCGACGCCCGCATGCGGGATGAAGGCGATCTGCAACTCGGTCGGCGCGCCGACGGCCGGCTTCGAGCCGAAGTCGTAGCGTATCTCGACCGCGGCGCCGGGCTTGCCGTTGCCGACAGCGCGCGCCATGCGCGTGGTCGCGTCATCGGGCGCGGCCTGCTTGCCCGGCTGCGACGCGCTCGCAGTGGTGGCTTCAGGCTCCGATTTCGATCCGCACGCGGCCAGCGCGAAGGCCGTGATCGAGAGACAGATGGCTAGACGGTTCATCCTGATCATGCCCCTACTCAAGTGAGCTGCTCATCAATTGCCCGTGACCGATACGGTCATGCATCGCGGCGTTGCCGGTGCTCCGTCGACGTCGAAGTCGAAGACTTCGATGATGTACGTCGCCGGCACGAGCGCGATCTGACTGATCGTTTCACTGCTTCCTGTGCCGGCACCGAATGCGGCAAGAGTACCCCGGCGCAGCACGAACATGTCGGGATCGGTCGCCGGGACACCGCCGCCGGCGTTCGAGGCAGCTGCCGTGATCGTAACCAGACGCTGCGCGTCGTTCACGAAGCGCAGGAAACCGCGGTTGCCCAGCTTGTTGCTGCTGGTGTTGCCGAAAGGCGAGCGGCTGCACACGATCGTCCCGGCAGCGTTGAGTGAGATATCGCGGTAGATGGGCAGCACACCGTTGTCGACACTGGGATTGCCATCGTTGGTCTCGCCGTCGCCGAAGTCGCCGGTGCCGTTGATGCCCTCGCCGCTGACCAGTGCGTTGATTGCTGCGAGCGATCCCGGGTTCGCGGCGCGCAGTCCTGTGACGAACGAGAAGATGCTGGTCACCGCGTCGGTGTTGACCTGGGCGCTGGTCATCACGTTGAAGATCGGAGTGAAGCCGAGCTCGATCGTGTCGTTCGGCTCGTTGGCCGGATCGAACAGATCCCACAGGATCTCCTCGACCGAGGCTTCCGAGAACCAGCCCTCGTTGAGCGGATCGTCGCTCTCCATGTCGATCTGGAAGTCCGAGGTGACGCCCTGCTGCGAGTCGCGATAGATCGGGTCGCCGCGGACCATCGAGGAGAACGCGTTGCCCCAGCCTTCGCCGAACGCGACGCGCAGATCGAGCGGTGTCTCGCTGCCGCCGTGTTCGCCGCCGACGGAATCCGAGCGCCCGAAGCGATCCTCGATGTAGTGACCATACTCGTGCGCGATGACGGCTTCGTCGAATTCGTCGGTGTCGCCGACCGCGAAGTTGCCGAGAATATAGATGCCGTCCGGATTGGTCTGAGGCACTGTGCAGCCGTCCCGCTCGCCGCCAGTAAACACGATGTAGCTCGTCGTGCCGATGTCGCCATCGTCCGGACAAAAGCGCCCGGCGGTCGGCCGGTTGTTTTCGCTCCAGAAGAGGCTCAGTGCGGGGAATACGGCATTGGGCGAAGCACCGCGCACCAGTTCCTTCGCCTTGAACACCGTGTCGAGGATCGCGAATGGCGCGGCGGCCCGCTCGCCGGTATAGCTGTTGGTACCGAAGCCGCTCGGCGCATTGAGATTGCGCGTGCTGTTAGCCGTGCCGCTGCTCGCAGCCGCGCCGTCGACTGCGTACAGCGCATCGGAGTTCGTGTTGTTGCGAACCGTGAAATTCCAGGTCGGCGCAACGTCGTTTTTGACCATCTCGGCGCGGGCGCGAATGAACAGCTGGCGGTTCGACGGCACCGCCACTGAATAAGTGCCGTTGGCATCGGTCGTTGCCGTGGCGAGCACAGCGTTGCTGCTGGCGTCGATCGCCTGCACTGTCACTTCGCGCGCCGGCAACTGAACGGTGCCCGCGGGGTTGAGACCGTTGTCGAGCGTCGCATCGAATGGAATGCGATCGAACGTGATCCGGCCGCTGATCGTGACGTTGGCCGGCGGCGGGGTGCCACTACCACCGCCACCACCGCCGCAAGCGGCAAGCAGCACGGCCGCAAAGCCAGCGCAAGCGGCTGATCGAACCATTCCCAGGTATCGCGAATTCATGGGCTGCGGGGTCATCCGGTCCATTCAGGGCGCGCCGAACCTACCACAGCGGGCGCTCGTACGAAAACCAACGGCTTCGCACTCCATGGGTGACCGCCAGGCCGTTTAAAGTTCGAGCGGTCCTTCCGCAATCGCAGCCAGTTGCTCGCGCAGTGCCAGGACCTGGTTCTCCCAGTAGCGCGGCTCGACGAACCAGGGGAACGCCGCCGGGAACGCCGGATCGGTCCAGCGCCGCGCCAGCCATGCCGAGTAATGGATCATGCGCAGCGTGCGCAGGCTTTCGATCAGCACGAGCTCCCGGCCGTCGAAGGTCGCGAAGTGCGAGTAGCCTTCCAGCAGGTGCGTGAGCTGCTCGCTCATTTCGCGTCGCGTGCCGGACAGCAGCATCCACAAGTCCTGCATCGCCGGCCCCATCAGGCAGTCGTCGAGGTCGACGAAGTGCGGCCCGGCGTCGGTCCACAGGACGTTGCCGCGATGACAATCGCCGTGCAGGCGCAGTTCGGCGACGCCCTGTGCCGTGTCGAATGCGACCCGAATCGCCTCGAGCAGATCTTCGGTGAGCGACTCGTACGCGGTCTGCAGGTGCGGCGGGATCCGGTCGCACGCGAGCAGGTAGTCGCGCGGCTCCTGGCCGAGACGCTCGATCTCGATGCGGCCGCGATGACGGAAGCGCTGGCGCCGCCCGATCATATGAATGCGACCGAGGAAGCGGCCCATCCACTCGCGCTCGGTGCGCGTGCCGAGCTCGGGCCAGCGGCCGCCGCGGCGCTCGAACACCGCGAAGCCGAAGCCCTCGTACTCGAACAGCGTGCGGCCGTCGTGCACCAGCGGCGGCACGACCGGAATCTCGGCGGCCGCGAGCTCGAGAGCGAAGCCGTGCTCCTCGGCGATCGCCGCAGCGCTCCAGCGGTGCGGCCGGTAAAACTTCGCCACCAGGGGCGCGCCGCGCTCGAGGCCGACCTGGTAGACGCGATTCTCGTAACTGTTCAGCGCGAGGATGCGGCGGTCCGAAACGTAGCCGAGCGACTCGACCGCCGCGACGATGACGTCGGGGGTCAGGCGGTCGTAGGGATGCGGGCTGATGTGGCTCATGCGCGAATTGTGAAACCTGACCGCGATGGCGGATACTTCTTCATCATGACAATTCTCGTGACCGGCGGCGCCGGGTACATCGGCAGCCACGTCGTCCGCCAGCTCGGCGAACGTAACGAAACTGTAGTCATCCTCGATAGCCTCGTTTCGGGTTTCCGCTCGGCGGTCGTCCACGGCGAGCTGGTGGTCGGCGACACGGGCGACCGCGAGCTGGTCAGCCGCCTGTTACGCGAGCGGGGCATCGAGACCGTAATGCACTTCGCCGCGCACACCGTCGTGCCCGAGTCGGTCGCGAATCCGCTGAGGTACTACGGCAACAACACCTGCTCGACGCGCAGCCTGCTGCAATGTTGCCAGGAGGCCGGCGTCCGGCACTTCGTATTTTCTTCAACCGCTGCCGTCTACGGCATCCCCGCCGACGGCACCGCGGCCGAGGATTCGCCGACCGCGCCGATCAATCCCTACGGCACCTCGAAGCTGATGAGCGAGTGGATGCTACGCGATCTCGGCGCAGCGACCGCACTGCGCTACGTGGTGCTGCGTTATTTCAATGTCGCCGGCTCCGATCCGGGCGGACGCATCGGCCAGTCGACACTGAACGGCACGCTGCTCACCAAGGTCGCGTGCGAGGTCGCGGTCGGCAAGCGCTCGCACGTCTCGATCTTCGGCACCGATTACGCGACGCCCGACGGCACCGGCGTGCGCGACTACATCCACGTCGAGGATCTCGCGGACGCGCACATTCGGGCGCTCGACTACCTGCGGCAGGGCGGCGAGTCCGCGACGCTCAACTGCGGCTACGGCCATGGCTACAGCGTCCGCGAAGTGATCGCCATGGTCGACAGGCTGAACGGCCGTCCGTTGCAGACGGTCGAAGCCCCGCGACGCGCCGGCGATCCGCCCTCGCTGGTGGCCCGCGCCGAGCGTATCCGCCGGGTGCTGAGCTGGTCGCCGCGGCATGACAGCCTCGAGGCGATCGTGCGCTCGCAGCTCGAATGGGAGCGCCGGCTGCAGCGAGAGCCGCATTTGCAGCGGAATTCCTAGGTCGAAAAGCACTCCCGCGGTCGCGGTTTGCGACGCGCGGCACAAGCTCCGGGCAGGCCCAAGGCGCTAGAATGCCCGACATGCGCCTGCCCCGCCCCAAGTCCCTCAGCAGCTTGATGCTGACCGGCTTCGCGCTGGTCTCGGTGCCGCTGCTGCTGGCAGTGGTGATCGCGGCCACGAAGGTCCGGGCGCTGTCGGAAGAAAGTGCAGCCCTGGTCCGCAGCGGTGTCGAGACGGCGCACTTGACACAGCAACTGTTCCAGCAGATTGCGTCGATCGAACGCAGCGCCAAGCTGTACCAGGTGCTGAACGACCCGGGGCTGGTCGAGGTCTATCGTGACAGCCGCGAGCGCTTTGTCGGTACCCTGAACAACATCGAGACGGTCGCTGCCGACAGCGTTCGTCGCACTCAGCTGCAGGCGTTACGGCAATCGCTGCGACGAGTCGACGGTGCATTGCTGGCGCGAGCCCCGGTGACGCCCGAGCTGGTGCGGGATGCGGTCGAAGCCATCGCACCGATGTGGGAAGCGGCGTTCGAGATGTCCGCCACGACTGGCGAGCGCATCGAGACGGGACTTTCTCGACTGCAGACCGCGACCGCCGAGACGCAGCAGTACCTGTTCTGGCAGTCCGCCGCGCTGATTCTGCTGACCGCGCTGCTGGTGACCGTGTTCACGTTCCTGCTGATGCGACCGATCCGCCAGATCGACAGCGCCATCAGCCAGCTCGGCAAAGGCACGTTCTCCAAGCCGATCGGCGTGCGCGGCCCGACCGACCTGGTCAACCTCGGGCGGCAGCTCGAGTGGCTGCGCATGCGCCTGCTGGAGCTCGCGCAGGAGCGCAACCGCTTCCTGCGCCACATGTCGCACGAGCTGAAAACGCCGCTCGCCAGTATTCGCGAAGGCACGGAACTGTTGATGGACGGCGCGGTCGGTGAGCTGGACAGCGCACAGCGCGAGGTTACGACGATCCTGCGCGACAACGGCATCAAGCTGCAGCAGCTGATCGAGAACCTGCTGTCGTTCAGCGCCTGGCAGGCGCGTCATTCGGGGCTGGAGATCAGCGAGTTCCGGCTGCGGCCGCTGATCAAGTCGACGCTCGAGACTCACCAGCTGACGCTGCTCGCGCAGCGCGTGCACCTCGACCTGAAGGTCCAGGACGTGGAATTGCGCGCCGACCGGGCAAAACTGAAACTGATCCTGGATAATCTGTTGTCGAATGCGCTCAAATACAGCCCGCGTGGCGGTACGATTTTTATTCACGCGCACGCGGACAAGGACTTGCTGGTGCTGGACGTGGCCGATACCGGCCCGGGCATCTCCAAGGAAGAGCGCACCGCCATTTTCGAGGCGTTTTATTCGGGCCGCGCCCCCACGGCCGGCCACCTGAAAGGCACCGGGATCGGCCTGTCGGTCGTCTCGGAATTCGTGCAGGCCCATGGAGGCTCGGTGGAGATCTTGGACGGCGTGTTCCCCGGCGCGCACTTTCGCATCCGACTGCCGCTCGCGCCGCAGCTGGAACCGGAGCCGGCTTGACCATGCTCGGCCGCTGCCTCGTCGCAAGCCTGCTGAGCGCCCTCGCCGGATGCGCGCTCACCGACAAGCTGACCAACGAGCCGCTGCCGGCGCCCATCGTCGCGCCGGCGCAGATTTCCGCGAGCGGCCTGCGCGCCTATCTCGACACGATGGAGGGGCTGTCGAGTCAGGATCCGGCGCGGCAGGCCGACGTGTTTTACGAAGTCGATCGCGAGTTCGCGCGCGCGCCGACCACTGCGAGCACACTGCGATATGCAGTTGCGCTGGTAACGCCAGGGCATCCGGCGACCAATACGCAGGAGGGCAAGCGGCTGTTGGAAACTCTGCTCGCCACACCCGAGCGGATGACGCAGGAGGAGCGCACGTTCGCAACAGTGCTGCTGCACGAGACCAACGCGCGCCTCAAGGTTGAAGCGGAGAATCGTCGGCTGCTGGCGACACTCGACGACCGCAGCCGGTCGCAGGCAAACTCGGACAAGCGCGTGCAGGCGCAATTAGAGGAAAATGCACGCCTGCGACGCGCCCTTGCCGAGGCCGAGCAGAAGCTCAACGCGATCAAAGAAATCGAGAGGTCCATCATTGAACGCAGTCCCTCGCCCCCTGGCAATCGCGATGCCAACTCAAGTGAAGCGCAAAGCTCGTCTACTAGTCGTTGACGACGATCCGGGGCTGCTGCGGCTGCTCACGATCCGTCTGCGCGCCGAAAACTACGAAGTCGACGCCGTCGAAAGCGCGGCGGCGGCACTCGCGGCGCTCGGCCGCGTGCGGCCCGACCTCGTGATCACCGACCTGCGCATGGACCAGATGGACGGCATCGGGCTGCTGAAAGAGATTCAGAGCCGCGCGCCGGGACTGCGCGTGATCATTTTGACCGCGCACGGCACGATTCCGGACGCGGTGCAGGCGACGCAGAGCGGTGCGTTCGCATTCCTCACCAAGCCGGTCGACAAGCAGGAGCTGCTCGACCAGGTCGGCAAGGCCCTGAAGGTTTCTGGCTTCGCGGACACGACCGAAGACTGGCGCAGCGAGATCGTCACGCGCAGCGCGATCATGGAAGAGCGGCTGGCGCAGGCTCACATGGTCGCGGGTACCGACGCGCGCGTCATGATCACGGGCGAGAGCGGCACCGGCAAAGAGCTGCTCGCGCGCGCGATCCATCGCGCCAGCCCGCGTCGCAACCGGCCGTTCGTCGCGATCAACTGCAGCGCGATGGCCGAGAACCTGCTCGAGAGCGAGCTGTTCGGTCACGTCAAAGGCGCATTCACCGGCGCGATCCGCGAGCACCGCGGTCTGTTCCAGGCGGCGGACGGCGGCACGCTGATGCTGGATGAGATCGGCGACATGCCGATGCGTCTGCAAGTGAAGCTGCTGCGGGTGCTGCAGGAGAACCAGGTGCGCCCGGTCGGCAGCACCGAGGCGACCACGGTGAACGTGCGCATCATCTCCGCCACGCACCGCGATCTGAAGCAGCTCATCATGGGCGGGCACTTCCGCGAGGATCTGTACTACCGCCTCAACGTCGTGCACATCGAGATGCCGTCGCTGAACAAGCGCCGCGAAGACGTGCCGCTGCTGGTGTCGCACTTCCTCGAGAAGATCGCGCAGGAAAGCGGCCTGCAGCGCCACATTTACGCACCGGAAGCCGTCGAGCTGCTGGTCAGCGCGGACTGGCCCGGTAACGTGCGCCAGCTGGAGAACGTCGTCCGGCAGAACGTCGCGCTCGCGACCAGTCCGATCATGAGCGCCGAGCTCGTACAGGCGGCACTGGGCGGCGGCCCGACGCGGCTGCCCTCCTTCGACGAAGCGCGCGACGAGTTCACGCGCAATTATCTGTCGCAGATCCTGCAGATCACCGGCGGCAACGTCAGCCAGGCAGCGCGCCTCGCGAAGCGCAATCGCACCGACTTCTACAAGCTGCTCGCGCGTCACCAGCTGACGCCGGAAGACTTCAAGCAGCGCTGACGAGCCGCGCAACCTCCTCCCCGAGCGCCAGCGACGAGGTCAGTCCTGGCGACTCGATCCCGAGCAGGTTGATCAGGCCGGGCACGCCATGCGCGGCCGGCCCTTCAATCTCGAAATCCGCAGCGGCCGCGCCTGGACCGACCAGCTTCGGTCGCACGCCGGCATAAGCAGGCTGCAGCGAGCCGTCCGGGATCGTCGGCCAGTATTCACGGATGGCAGCATAGAAAGACGCGGCCCGCGCCGAGTCGACGCGATAGTCGGGCTCGCTCACCCACTCGACATCGGGCCCGAACCGCGTCGTGCCGCCCAGGTCGAGCGTCGCGTGCAAGCCGAGACTCGCTTCGTTCGGCATCGGATAGACCAGATGCTGGAACGGGCGCACGCCCTGACACGCGAAATAGGTGCCCTTCGCAAAATAGGCTTCGCGCCAGCGCAGCCGCGGATAGCCGGTGATCTGGCGCAGCAGCGCCACTGCGGACAAGCCCGCGCAATTCACCAGCCACTTGCAGTGCAGTTCGCTACTCGAGTCACCGCTGCGCGCAACGATGACGAACCCGGTCTTGCGCGCCTCGATGCTTTCGACGCGCGTTTGCAGAACGACGGCGCCGCCCTGCCCTTCGAGGTCAGCTTGGTACGCAAGCAATAACTCGTGGACGTCAACGATTCCGGTGGAGGGCGATAGCAGCGCCGCGTCGCATGCTAGCTGCGGCTCGAGGCGCCGGGCTGCCGCAGCATCGAGCAGCTGCAGATCGGTCACGCCGTTTGCGATACCGCGCCGATGCAATATCTGAAGCGCTGCTCGCTGCGACTCGGTGGCGACGATGATCTTGCCGCAACGTTGATGTGCAATGTCGCGCCGCTCGCAGAGTTCATACAGCAGTTCGCGTCCGCGCACGCACATGCGCGCTTTGCGACTGCCGGTCGGATAGTAGATGCCCGAATGAATGACGCCGGAATTGCGTGAGCTGGTTTCCTGGCCGGGCCGCGCGTGCTGCTCCAGGATCAGCACTTCGCGACCCTGACTGGCCAGCTCCCGGGCAACGGCGAGGCCGACGACACCGGCGCCGACCACGACGACGTCCAGAGACTCCATCGGTCGATCCTACACCCCAAAAGAAAAAGCCCCGCGAACGCGGGGCTTTTCATTCGAGAGCCGAGCTGCTGTCAGCGGGCGCGGCGGCGGCGCAGCGCGAGGCCCATCATCAGCACAGCGAAACCGAACATGCTCAGGGTGGCGGGCTCCGGCACCGGCGCGGGGGCACGGTTGCCGCTCACCGTCAGGTACGACCCGTCGAAAACGAAGTCGCCGCTGTACGAGGTGATGCTGACGTCCAGCCGACCATCGCTCAGCAGCTTCGTCACGCTGAAGTCGAACAGCTCGGGAATCCACAGCAGCGTGTCCACTACGGTGGAGGTCCAGACGCCGCCGTCGAAACTGAAGCCGACGGTCTCCTGCTCGTCACCGCCCAGCCAGAAGTCGCCACCGGGCGCGTCGTCGGCGAGGAAGACATACAGCGACGCACTCGAGATCGAATCGATGCCGGCGCGATAGCCACCTGCCCCATCGGTGATGTCGTGGCTGTAGCTGTACGTGCTGCCCTGGGTAACGGTGGTCGGGGTGCCCGCCCAGTCGTTCCAAGTGACAGGTACGGCATTCGCGACGCCGACAGCGCCGAGCAGCGTGGCGAAGAGAGCGACCTTGCTTGCAATTCTGGCGACCATCGACGCGGTACTCCTTTGGAAAACCTTTTCTGTTCGTTGTGCGCTGCCTGGACTCCCGGCGGCGCTTGCCTCTAAGGTTGCAAGTTGAAGGCCACGTCCTGAAAAGGACTTCAGAACAAAGACTTAAGGATCAATGGCCGAGCCCGGAAAGCCGCTGGCCGACGCACGTGTCAAGGGGGTCGACACTGCAGTGCCGCATTACGTAAAACGCATTGCCGCAAATCTCCAGCCGCTGCCCGGAAACAGCGTTGACGTGGCAATCCGTGAGCGACGGTCCAGCTACTCCCTTGGTACCAATCGCCGACGAGCCGGCGCTGATCGTTTGCTATCCTGCCGTCCGGCGGCACGCGGCCGGTACGAACTTCAACAAGTCCATCCGAGCGAGATCGTTGATAGCCATGCGAGCAGCAATCGCGAAAGTGATGCGCCCCTTCATGCGCTCACTGCGAGTCGTATCTTTGGTTCTGGGCGGCGTAGTGCTGCTCGCGGTAGCGCTCGAAGGCGTGTATCGCGTGCAAAAAGGTACGCGCGAGAAACTCAGCGGCACGCTGGAATGGCAGGTTCCCGCAACGCACCCCTACGCCGGTACCGACTGGTACGAGAAGTTCCGGTACTACCCCTCGCCCACGTACGTTCACGATCCGTACCGCACATGGCGCGTGCAGCCGATGCAGTCGGAATACATGACCATCAATGCGGACGGCTATCGCGCCACGGTGCAGGACATGAACACCGGGCCGAGGCGCCAGGTCTGGCTGCTCGGCGGCACCGTGATGTGGGGCAGCGGCGCGCGCGATGCCCACACGATCCCGTCGCTCGTTGCCGGACGTCTCGCCGAGCTCGGCGACACCGATATCGAAGTGGTGAACCTGGCGCTGCCCTATTTCAACTTCATGCAGGAATCGATCACCCTGCTGAAGCGCCTGTCCAACGGTGAGCGGCCGGTCGCAGCCGTGTTTCTCAATGGATCGACCGATCTGCGCCTCGCGCGCAGACACGGTCAGCCGGGGCATGCCGACTTCGAGAGCCGCAACCGCGCGCTCGCACAGGCGGGCTGGTACGGCAGAACTTTCGGCGACGACGTGCTCGACATCGTGCGCCGCTCGCAGCTCCTGCAGCGGCTGTCGCTGGTCGGTACGCCGCCGACTGGCGCACCGGCTGAAGATGCCCAGTTCAGCTGCCAGCAGGCGGTCGGCTACTACCAGGAAATGGCGCGCTCGATCGCCGGCGTCGCCGCCGCACATCGCTTCGACGTGATCTTCGCGCGCCAGCCCGATCCGTCGGACCGCGCTGAGCCACGCCCGGAGTGGGAGCGACAGTGGCCGGTCGAGGAAGAGCAGAAGGCGTGCGGCGAAGTGGTCGACGCGGCAATGAGCGCGTCATCGGCGCATTACCTCTCGCTGCGCGGCATCTTCGACGGCGACAGCGAGCCGCGCTTTCTGCGCGAAGACGGCACGCTGACCGAGCAGGCGAACGCGATCGTCGCCCGGCGCATCGGCGATGCGCTGCACGAGATCCTGAGGAAAGACGCGTCGCTGCAGTTCGTCAGCGACACGCAGTAGAGCCGCGGCTCAGATCAGCGGCTTGAGCTCCGCGTGCGCCTGGATCGCATCGAGCGCTTCCGGATTCTTCATCGCCGCGCGATTCGTGAGCGGCTTGCCGTTGAGCAGATCGCGCACGGCCTTCTCCGAGAACTTGCCGCTGTGAGTCATCGGCAGCGCCGCCACCTGCGCGATCACTGACGGCACGTGATTCGGCGAGCCTTTCTGGCTCAGCTCTTTCTTGATCCGCAGCGTCAGAGCGCGATCGAGCGACGTGCCTTCCTGCAGCACGACCAGCAACACGAGCCGCGATCCGCCCGGCTCGCGCGGCGCCTGCTGCTCGACAGCCATCGCCTGCAGCACGCCGGGAATGGCCAGCACGATGCTGTAGATCTCCGCCGGTCCGATGCGCACGCCGCGCACGTTGAGCGTGCCGTCGCTGCGACCAAGGATGCGCGCCGAACCGCGCTCGCTGAGGCGCACGCGGTCACCGTGCGTCCATATTCCGGCGTTCTCGCTGAAGTAGGTCTTGTGGAAGCGCGAGCCCTCGGCGTCGTCGCCGTAGATGCCGACCGGGCGCGACGGAAACGGATTGACGCAGACCAGCTCGCCTTCACCGTGACGGCTCAGGCCCTGCTCGGTCATCGCGCGCACATCCATCCCGAGGCTGATGCATTGGCTCTCGCCGCGATAGATCGGCAGCAGCGGATTGCCGAGCACGAAGCAGCCGACGATGTCGGTGCCGCCGGAGATCGAGTGCACTTTGACCGGCTTGAACTCGCTGCGAATCCAGTCGTACTGCGCGTCGTACAGAATCGAGCCGGTCGACTGGATCGTATGCAGCCGTGCGAACTCACCGACGGTGCGCGGTGACAACCCGAGTTGCTGCAAGGCGTGCAGGTAGGTCGCGCTGGTTCCGAACACGGTGACCTGCTCACGATCCAGCATCTGCAACAGTGCATCCTGCGTCGGGTACGTCGGCGAGCCGTCGAACAACACGATGTGCGTGCCGCACGCGAGCGCGCTCAGCTGCCAGTTCCACATCATCCAGCCAGCGGATGTGTGGAAGTACAGCTTCTCGCCGCGTCCGAGCGAGCTGTGCAGCACAAGCTCCTTGTAGTGCTCGATCAGTGTGCCGCCGGCGCCATGCATCAAGCACTTCGGCGCACCGGTCGTGCCGGACGAGAAGAGCACGAACAACGGTTGGTTGAACGGGAAATCGCTCCATTCGCTCGCGCGCAGGCTGCCGTGACCCTCGAGCTCGGCGCGCGAAATGAAGGCGAGTCCATCACGCAAATCGGCCGGCCGCGTGCCAGCATCCAGCGCAACGACAATGCGCAGCGTCGGCAGCTCGCGCACCAGTACCTGAATGCGCTCGTTCAGCGAACGGCGCACGCCGTGCACGGTGTACTCGGTGTGCGTGAACAGCAGCGTCGGGTCCAGCTGCTTGAAGCGACCCAGCGCAGCTGCGTCGCCGATATCCGGTGCGACGGAGGACCACATGGCGCCAACGGCGGCGGTTGCGAGACAGACCACGATCGCTTCCGGCGTGTTGCACACGACAGCCACGACGCGGTCGCCGGAACCGATGCCGAGGTGTCGCAGGCCCGCGGCACAACGTTCGACCGACTCGCGCAGCTCGCGTCGCGTGAGCTGCGCGCGTTCGCCGTTCTCCGTGACGCCGGTGATAGCCACGTCGGCATCGGTCTGCGCTCCCAGATCGCGCACCAGACATTTCGCGTAGTTCAGGCGCAGCTCGGGAAAAAAGCGCGCGCGTTCGCAATCGCCATCGCTCACGGCGGGTGCATCGCTGCCCGTGACCGGCAGGCGCGTCCAGCGCAAGAACAGCTGCCAGAAACGCGCGTAGTCCTGCGTCGCCCAGTCCTGCAACTGCAGGTAGTCGTCGCACGTCGTGCCCGACTCGGTCGCGCAGAAACGCATGAATTCGTGCATGGCCGAGGCGCGCGCAGCCGCGCTGTCGGGCGGTAGGTACAGATCCGCGGTGCTCACGACAAGGATTTCCTCGGCGAAACTAGAATTGCTGATAGATGAACGTGCCGACGCCGATGGGCACGAACAGCGCCAGGAACACGATCACGGCGCCATAGGCTACACCGCGCACCGCTGCCGGCAAGGATACGAACCGCGGCCACAGCCAGCTGCCCCAGCGCGTGCCGGTCAGGTGATAGACGACGATCACACCGATGCCGAGCGCGATGTTGCCGAGGTCGACCCACCACAGATGCAGTGTCCGGCTGCCGGCGCTGCCGAGCATTCCGGCGGCGAAGCGTGCCGCGGCCGGCAAGCCCGGCGAGTTGAACGGAACGAGCGCGAGCACGAACACCAGCTGAGTGCACAGCCACGCCGCCACGCCGTAGAGCGCGCTCTTGCGCCACGCGACGAAGCGCGAATCCTTGCGGCACCAGCGACGGTAGCTCTCGTCCCAGCGACGCTGCACGATCATGCCGCAGCCGTGGATCAATCCCCATACGACGAACGTCATGGCTGCGCCGTGCCACAGCCCCGAAGCGAGGAACGTCAGCAGCAGCGCCGCATCGAAGCGGCCGCGGAACCAGCCGCGGCTCGTCGTTAGCGGCCCGTAGATGTAATCGAACAGCCAGCGGTTCAGCGAGATGTGCCAGCGCCGCCACATCTCCGGCAGGCTGCGGCTCAGGAACGGATGATTGAAGTTGACGGGCAACTCGATGCCGAACAGGCGCGAGCAGCCAATCGCGATCAGGCTGTAGCCCGCGAAGTCGCCGAAGACCTGCAGCGCGTAGCCCAGCAGCGCGAGCCAATGCATTGCCGTGGTCCATTCGGCTGAGCTGGCGAACACCGGAGCGACGATCCGCAAGCCGATGGTATCGGCGATCCAAGCCTTCAGCATGTAGCCGAGCAGGAACTCTCCGGCACCGCGCGCGACATTCGCCGCGAGGAGTCGGCGCGGCGCAGCGAGCTGCGGCAGCAACTCCGCTGCACGCGCGATCGGGCCGGCCGTGATTTGCGGAAAGTAGCCGGAAAACAGCGCGAACTGCAGCGGCGAGCGACAGGCCGTCTCGCGCCCCAGGTAGACGTCCGCGACATAGCCGATGCGCTGCAGGGTATAGAACGACAAGCCCAGCGGCAGGATCAGCTGCAGCACCGGCCACGACGGCGCCAGTCCGAACAGCTGCAGCAGGTCCGCGGCCGAGCCGATGAAGAAATTCGCGTATTTGAAATAGACCAGCGCGCCGAGATTCCAGGCGAGGCTGACGCCGAGCGCCGCGCGACGCCGCAGCAACCGGTCGTCGCCGCGATTCGCTTCGATGTAGCGCGCGACCGTGAAATCAATCGCCGCGCCCACCCACAACAGCGGCAGCCAGCGCCAGTCCCACGCCGCATAAAAGACGCACGAGCACAGCAGCAGGAACAGGTTCTGCACCGCTGCGCGCCGCGGCAGCAGCCAGTAGATGGCGAGCGCGACCGGCAGGAAGAATGCGGCCTCGACTTCAGTGAAGTTCATGCCCGCTCACCGCTGCGAGGCGAGCGCGCTGCAGACAGCGCCCGACTCGCATGACAGGAAGGACAGCTCGCCGTCCAACAGCCACTTCGACAGTTTCTCGTTGCCCGAGGCATTGACGTGATCGAAATCGGCTTTGAAATCCTGATCGGTCAGCGGCGAGGAGGTCGAGATGTCGATGAAGCGCGCGTGCTTGCGGCGCGCGAAGTCGCGCATGGCGGCGGAGTATTGCGTGAACGTGGTGGCGAGCGCCTGCGGCGTCAGCGTGTTGGGCTTGGCCGCGAATATCATGATCGTCACGTCGAGACCCTGCGACTGCGCGTAATCGACGATATTCGAGTACGCCTGCATCTCCGCGGGGCTCAGCATGCAGGCGGCGCCATCTTCGTTGTAGTGCTGCCACCATTCGGTGAAGGCCTGCTCCTCCTCCGGCGTGCGTCCGAGCGGACGTCCGCGCGCAAGGTTGGTGAGCTCCGTCAGGATGATGCCGCCGCGGTTCTGCAGCAGCGTGGAATGCTTGAGCACGCGCTTGAATTGCCAGCGCACGTAGTTGCGATTCTGCGGCACGATGCCGTGCGCGAGCGCGTCGTCGACGAAGTCGGGCAAGGTCCACGCATGGCCCTGCAACTGCACGTCCGGCCGGTCGGCGGGCCACGTGCAGCTGTCCCACCATTCGGTCAGCAGGATGAAGCGCTGCAAGCGATCGCGGACCTTGCTGCCGTCTGCGCGCCGCTCTTCCAGCAGCGGCTGCAGCCGATGCTCCAGCACGTATTCGAAGTGAGTTGCCTTGCCGGCTTCCATCGTGATGGAAATCATCCGGCCGGGATCGCCGGAGCGCCGGCCGAGCTCGGCAGCGACCGCATCCATCGAGCGACCATGACTGGAGCTCAGCGAGAGAATCACCGGATTGGAGCGCTCGAAATCGCTCACGCCTTCCGCGACCTGGCGCAACCAGGTCGTCGGCACCACGCGTTGAATCGACCAATCGGCGAGGATGACCGTGAGCGCTGCCGCGCTCGCGACAACGAGCATGCTTTTCCAGCTCACCGGCCCGAGCGACATAGGCGGGTTATTCTGCAGCAGCATCGCCGCGAAAAACAGGGCGCGGGTCTCGCTCTGGATGCCGGCCGTGTCAACGGAATCGACACCGCGCGGACGACGCACCGCCCGTCCGAGCATTGCAAGAACGCCCGGCATGGCGTCAAGCTGTGACGATGAAACCTCAGCGCGTCACGGAGCACGGCCGTTATGAATATCTCGACGGCTTGCGCGGCCTGGCAGCGGTGCAGGTGCTTCTCGGGCACTGCGCGCTGGCGTTTTTCCCGGCTTATGTCGGCACGCTCGGCTTCGTGATCGACGGCGATTTCGCGGTCCTGTTGTTCTTCGTGATGTCGGGCTTCGTGCTCACCTTCAGCTTCGAGCGCGCGCCGCACGCGCTCGCGGCGAACGCTGTCGGGCGCGTCATACGACTGGGTTTACCGCTCGCTGCAGCCGCGACTGCAGCTTTCGCAGCGATCTCGCTGCTGCCCGATTGGTATCTGCAGGCCGCGGACCTGGCGCATTCGACGTGGCTCGAGAAAAAGCATCTCGGCAGCTTGCTGCAAGCCGCCGCCGACAGTACTGCCTTGTCATTGCTGACGGGCTCCTCGAACACGACGCTGTTCGGCTTCCTCGCTCCCTATCTGCCGCCGATCGAGGCATCCGCCGACGGCCCCACCTGGAGCCTGCACATAGAGTTCTGGGGATCGATACTGGTGCAGCTGCTGGTCTTCTGTCGGGCGCGCTCGGCTGCCCACTACTACTTCGCCGCGGCCGTGAGCATCGTGCTGATCGGCGGCAATGCATTGGTGCTGTTCGTCATCGGCCATGCGGCAGCGGTGCTCATACGTTCGCCTGTAGGCGCGTCACTGACTCGCCGGCGATTGCCCCTGGCGATAGCGGGCGCCGTCGCATTGGTCGCAGGCATCTATCTGGCGGGGCACGGCGACGTCCGCGGCATGTACACGCTGCAGCGGATCGCGATGGCGACGTCCGTCGTGCGCCCGTACGCGTGGTTCCAATGGCACAAGGAGATTGCGGCAGTCCTGATCTTCGCAGCCGTGCTGATGCTGACTCCGCTGCAATCAGTGCTGCGCACGCAGCCGCTGCGGTGGCTCGGCAAGATGTCGTTCTCGGTCTACCTGCTGCATGTGCCGATACTGATGACCATCGGCGCGCTCGCCTACGTGCTCAGCTGGCGACTGGGCGCTGCAGCGGCGGGCGGCGTCGCGATTGTCACCGTAACGGTAGCGACGGCGCTGCTCTCCATAGTCTTCGAGCGCTTCATCGACCAGCCTGCGATCAGGCTCTCCCGCGCAGTGCGCAAGCCGACGGCACCCGCGGCCGCAGCGCAGCTGCAGCAGTGAGCTCTAGTGCGGGACGGTATGGTAGTGCCGCAGGAACCGGATGATCGCCTCGCGCTCCTCGCGATCCTCGACACCGGGGAAATTCATCTTCGTGCCCGGCGCGAACGTGCTCGGCGAACGGATGAACGCGTCGAGCTTGTCCTCCGACCAGACGCCCTGCATCTGCTTCAGCGCCTGCGAATACGGATACTCGAATTCCGAGGCGATCCGGCGGTCGACGACGCTGCGCAGCGAGGGACCGAACGCTTTGATGCCGCCGCTCGCCTCGTGACAGCCGCTGCAGCGCTCGTAAGCACTCGGCGCTGCCGCCGGCTTCAGCACGACGACATGGTCTGAATCCGTCCACAGCAGGATGCGTCCGTCGGCGCCTTGCACCAGATCGCGGACCCGCTGGCCGACCTGGATACGCTCGAGGTACGAGAGCTTCTCGCCGTGCATGCGCACGCGGAACAAGCTCTCGCCACGCAGCGAAGCGACCAGCAGATCGCCGCTCCAGCGGACGAACGGCTCGCCCTTGATCTCGATCAGGCTCGAGACGCCGACCGAGGGCAGGAACGCGTAGAGCGGCTCGACGAAGTCGCCGTGATCGCGCGCCTGCGGCGGCGAGAACGGCCAGGTCTCGTGGCCATAGTCAGCGCCGTAGGTCACCTGCGGCCAACCGTAATTGCCGCCGGCCTTGAGCTCATTGAGCTCGTCGCCGCCCTGCGGGCCGTGCTCGGTTTCCCAGATGCGGCCCTGGCTGTCGACCAGCAGGCCCTGCGGATTGCGGTGACCGAGCGTCAGGATGCTGCGACCGCCGGCTCCGTCGAGGATCAGCACCTTGCCGTAATCGGTCGCCGGGTCCTGCGACAGTGCCGGGCTGTTCAGCCCGTTGATGCCGTGATCCCCCAGGCTCAGCAGGAGCTTGTGGTCCGCCGTGAAGGCGAGCCGGCCGCCGGTCTGCAGATTGTCGAAGCCGGTCGAGACCGGGATGCACGGCTGCGCTTCGAACACCTGCCGCCAGCCTGCCTGCGCCGTGCGCTCCAGCTGCGCGTCGAGGTCGAGGCTCGCGACCCGCGTGGTGAAGCAATTCTTTTCCCGATACCAATGGTCGAACGAGACGAACAGCCGTTGGCCGGCGGGATCGAGCACGATTCCAGTCACGCGGATCAGCAGCGCATCGTCGTAGTGGTTCTTGTTTGCGGCGTACGCGTCCTGTTCGAGCGGAACAGTGAACGGCATGCGCGCGAACTGCAGCGCGTCGGCCGCATCCCAGCTGGCGCGAAAGAACTCGCCGCCGCCGGTCACGAGCAGGAAGTCCTTGCCGTACGCCACGATTCCGCCACCGCGCACAGTGACATTCGCGGGCGTCTGCGGCACGGTGTAGGAGTCGATCGAAAGCCGGTGGAACGACGTCGTGAGAGTTCTGTCTTCGACCGTCGACTCGGCTACGCGCTCGCGCGCGCTTCGTACGCCGAGCGCTACCTCGAGGACGAGCGCGAGCAGCAACGCAATCGTTGCCGGCAACAGCAGCCTGCCGAACAGGAACGGGAATGCCGACAATCCGAGCGCGAACAGAAACGCACAGACGAAGAACAGCCGCGACGGCTCGACCCGAGGGTAGAGTGCAAGCAACAGCAGCGCCGCGCCGAAGCACGCTGCATTGACAATGACCACGAGGAGCAGCGCCCGCCACCGTGACGCACTCGTAAGGTTGGCGAGAAAAATCACCGCCATCAGGAACGCCGTGCCGACCGCCAGCGTCTGGAAGAATTGCTCCAGCGGCAGCCCCCACGGCAACACGCGGAAGCGGAAGTGCGCAGGCACGAGCAGCATCGCTGCCCATGCCACGACCCACCAGGCGAACGCGACCATGCGCGCAGGCGCTCGGGGCTCGACGCCTGTCGTATCGACGGCGGCGGCGTCAGCAATCATGGCGCGACTCCGTAACGGCGGGCGGCGCATCGGTAGTTCGCCGCATCCACGTACCGTCGAATTTGTCGGTGCAGGTCGGACTGTATTCCGCGCTCATCCACTCGCTCAACTCCGGCGCCTTCTCCTGCACCAGCGGGCGGTAACTCGAGTGCAGGTACAGCCAGGTAGGCTGCGCCGCGCGCAACGACTGCGAAAAGCTCAGCCACTGCTGATCGATCATGACTTCCAGCGCCCAGCCGTTGTGGACCACGGCCTGCTTGCGCCCGGCAGCCAGCAGAATCCGCGGATCGCCGAACACGAACAGCGAGTCCTGCGGCACGGCGCCGGCCATTCCCGCGCGCACGGAGCTCTGGAACGCCGGCGACGGGTCGCTGAACGAGTCCAGCGCCGCGAGCTTTTTCACTGCCAGCGCGGGGAACGTCAGCGTTACCAGCAGCACGGCGCAGCAGACGGCCCGCGCGGAGTTCTGGCGGAACTGCGCGACCGCTTCGTCCACGCCGATCACGGCCAGCACGCCCATCGGCACGAAGAACTGGTTGAAATGAAACTCCCACGAATAGTGGTACTGCAACAGGACCGCGACCCCGCCGAACGCCAGCCACGCGATCATCAGCAGACCCGGCAGCGCCGTGCGCTCCTTGCGTAACAGGCGCTGCAACGTCACGACTGCACCCACTGCAATCGCCGGCAACAGGCAAACGCTCGCGCCGTAGAACCACAACACGGAGTGCGCGAGCATCGGCAGCTTGTAGTCGAACACTGCCCGCGCCGCGAATGGATAGGAAAGCATCGTCCACGCGATCTCTTGCGAGCCGCCCTGCCACAGGAACACCACAAACAGGATGCCGATCGGAATTGACAATCCCGCGACGGTGCCGAGCGCGCAGCGCCGGACGGTACGCGACGACATTCGGCCTCGTCGATACCACGTGAAGGCGACCAACGTCGCCAGCATGCCGAGCACCACCAGGATCATCGCTGTCACGAAGATCCCGGCGAGCGCCGCGCCGGCGCCGGCCAGGACGAAGCGCCACGCTGGCACGTCGTCCGTATGTGCGCCGGCACTGAGCGCCCAGGCGCCGACCATGATCGGCAGAATCACCAGGCCGTCGGGTTGCGTGAGATGCCAGGGCGTGGCCGCGATGAACAGCGCGCCGATGGTCAGGAGCGGCGCGAGGCTCGCGATCCAGCCGTTCGTGGTTGCACCACGCGCGAGCCGCAGCGCGAGCCAGGCCGCCAGCCCGAGCCACAGCGCTTCGACGATATGCAGGCCCGCGACGCTGAAGCTGAAGATCGAGCCGGCCAGCAGGTAGAAGAAGTAGACGCCCGGCGACTTCAGGTCCCAGAAATCCTTGTACAGGACCGCCCCGTCAGACAGCTCCTTGGCGCCGTAGAGATACAGGCTCTGATCTCCGCCCAGCGGCAAGGACACATGGCCCAGCACCAGGCCCGCGAACAGCAGCAGCACCAGCGCCGGCCAGGCGAGCTCGCGCAGCTGCGGCAGCGACGGCGATGTCATTCGCGGTAGCCGGGCAGCACGCTCACGTAGCGCACGATCTTGCCCAGGCTGTCGAAATTTTCCGGGCGGATGTCCTTGCGATCGATGCGCACCGCGAACGTATCCTCCAGCCACAGCATCAGCTTGACGAAACCGAGACTGTCCAGGATGCCGTTACGCAGGAACGACCGCTCGTCGTCGCCCGCCAGCAAGGTCTCGGTGTCGCCGAAGTGATAGTTGTCGTCGAGCCATTCGACGACCTTGGTCCGCAATACGGGTGCGCCCATCGTCCCCTCAGAACTGGCGGTAGATGAAAGTGCTGGCGCCCAACGGCACGAACACCGTCAGGTAGGCGATCACTGCGCCATACACGGCGCCGCGGATCGGCGCCGGCAGCGCCAGGAACCGCTGCCACAGCGCCGCGATGCGCGCGGTGCCCGTCAGGTGATAGCCGATGACCAGCGCCGCCGCCAGCAATACGTTGAGCGTCGGCACCGTGCCGAGGCTCAGCGTCGCCGTACCGTTGCTGCCGAGCAGGCCGCGCGCGAATTGTCCGAGCGTGGCGGTATCGGTGGCACGGAACGGCACCAGCGACAACAGGAAGAAGCCCTGCGTGAGCAGCCACGCGCCGGCGGCATACAGTGCACTCTTGCGATATTGCACGAAGCGCTTGTCGTTGCGGCACCAGCCACGGTACGTCTCATCCCAGCGCCGCTGGATCACCATTCCGACTCCGTGCCACACGCCCCACAACACGAAGGTCACAGCAGCGCCGTGCCAGATGCCGGAGGCGGCAAACGTCACCAGCAGCGCGACATCCATGCGGCCGCGGAACCAGCCGCGGCTGGTCGTCATCGGCCCGTAGATGTAGTCGAACAACCAGCGGTTGAGCGTGATGTGCCAGCGCCGCCACAGCTCAGGCAGGCTGCGGCTCAGGAACGGATGATTGAAGTTGACGGGCAGCTCGATGCCGAACAGCCGCGAGCAGCCGATCGCCATCAGGCTGTAGCCGGCGAAATCGCCGAAGACCTGGAAGGCGTAGCCGAGCACCGCGAGCCAGTGCGCCCCGGTCGACCAGCTCGCCGGCGCAGCGAACACGGGCGTAACGACCAGCGTGCCGATCGTGTCCGCGACCCAGGCCTTCAGCGCGAACCCGAGCAGGAATTCGCCGGCGCCGCGCGCGAGGTTGTCCGCATCCAGCACGCGCGCGGTGCCGAGCTGGCGCAGCAGTTCCGACGCCCGCGCGATCGGGCCGGCCGTCAGCTGCGGGAAGTACCCGGAGTAAAGGAGGAACTGCAGCAGCGAGCGACACGCTGTCTCGCGCCCGGTGTAGACATCTACGACGTAGCTGATCCGTTGCAGCGTGTAGAACGAAATACCGAGCGGAAGAATGATCGACAGCGTCGGCAGCGACGCCTGCAGCCCGAATGCACCGAGTAGCGAGGCCGCCGACTCGATGAAGAAGTTCGTGTACTTGAAATACGCGAGCGCACCGAGATTCCACGCCAGGCTGATCAGCAGCGCAACGCGGCGCCGGCCGGCCTGCTGCTCGCCGCGATTCGCCTCGATGAAGCGCGCCGCGCAGTAGTCGATCAGCCCGCCACAGATCAGCAGCGGCAACCAGCGCCAGTTCCAGGCCGAATAGAAAATCCAGGAGCAGACCAGCAGGAACAGGTTCTGCAGCGTCGCGCGGCGCGGCAGCAGCCAATAGCCGAGCAGCGCGAGCGGCAGGAAAAATGCCATCTCGATTTCGACGAAGCTCATCGGCTCTCTCCCGCGGCGCTGCTGAACGTCGAGCCGGACGGCTCGAGCAGGAACTGCAGGTCGTGGCTAAGCGCCCAGTTCGCGAACTTCTCGTTGCCGGGCGGATTCACGTGGTCGAAGTCCTCCATGAAGTCCGCGTCGGTCAGCGGCGAGCTCGTCGTGAGGTCCACCAGGCGCGCGTGCTCCTCGCGGGCGACTACGCGCATCTGCTCGGAAAATGCCGTGAGCGTCGTTGCCTTGGCCTGCGCCGTCAGCGTCGCCGGCTTGCGCGGAAACAGCAGCAGCGTCGTGCTCATCCCGCGGCCGTGCGCGTAGCGCAGGATGTCGCGCAAGGCACGGTCCTGCTCAGGATCGCCGATGCACTTGATGCCGGCCTCGACGTTGCGCTGCCAGCCCGCCAGCAGCTCCTGCTCGGTTTCCGGGCTGCGCCCGACCGGGCGGCCCTGCAGCACGTTCATCGCCCGCTCGACCAGCACGCCGTTGGTGCGATCGAAGAACAACGCGGACTCGCTCAGTGTGCGGCGGGCCCGATTCTGCAGGTAGTTGCGGTTGTAGCCATTCAGGCCGTTGTCGAACGCGTCGGACAGGAAGTCCGACAGCGCCCAGGCGCGCGACGGCAGATTCCAGTAGTTGAACCGGCTCTTCTCGGCCGGCGCGCACGAGTCCCACCACTCGGTGATGAGCACGAACTCGCGCAGCTTGTCGCGCACCAGCGTGCCGTCGGGCCGGGTCTCCTCGATCAGCTGACGCAGGCGATGCTGCAAGGCCCAGTCATAGACGCTCAGCTTGCCGTTCTCCAGCGGGACGGCGACCAGCGTGCGGCGGCCCTGCGTACGGGCAGCCAGCTCCTGACCCACCACGTGCAACGTGCGTGCGTGACTCGACCCGAGCACGAGAATGTCCGGGTTCGCCCTCGTCAGGTCGCGAATGCCGTCCTCCGCCTCGCGGCGATTCACGGGCGGCGAAACACGCCCCGCAACATAATCGATGGCGATGATGACGAGGAGCGCGGCAATGCTCACCGCGCACACGCTGTACCAAGTTCTCTTCATGGTGATCCTGGCTGATCTGCTTCCCGTTGCGGGCCGTTCTGCAAACCGTTCGAGCCGCTCACGAAGTGCCGCAGCAGACACGCTAGGCCAATGACGACCATCGGTCCGACGACGAACACGGTATAGAGCACGGAACCCGCGAAAGCGCTGGGCGCAGCCACCCCGAAAATTCCCAGCGCCAAGGTGAAAACGACTTGTGTGGTGCCGACATAGCCCGGTGCCGTCGGCAGCGTCAGACCGATGACGAGCAACACGAGCACTGCGACAGGTGCCGCGGTGTCGAGCGTCACGCCGACTGCCCGCATGCAACACCAGATACTCGCCGCGATGGTAAACCACTGCGCCAGCGAGCCGAGCAGCGCCAAAGCCAGCAGGCGCGCACTGCCGACGGCGCGAAACCCTGCCGCGACCGCTTCGAACTGATTGCCGATCCAGTGACGCTGACGTTCGGAGAGACGCGCCGTCAACCGCTCGAGGATCGCGCGGCATCGATCCGGCCACATCGCGACGGCGATGACTGCAAGCGCTGCAACGCCGGCCAGCAGTGCAGCAACGCGCGCCGCAGCTTCCAGCATTGCGGAGAGATACCCGCCGCCGCTGACGAACAGATAACTGAGCAGGACCAGCATCGCGACCATGTCCAGCACGCGCTCCAGTCCGACCGAAGCAAGAATCGAAGCGAGCGGCAACTTGCGGCCCCGCTGCAGCATGCGCGCGCGCACGATTTCGCCGATGTGCGAGACGCCGGCATTCAAGGCCGCACCGGCGTACACCGGCGCGTGCAGCTCACCGAAGCGCAGCGGCGCTATCGGCCGCAGCAGCACGGTCCAGCGCAGAGTCTTGATCGCCATGAACACCGCAGACAGCATGACGGCGAGCGTCAGATAGAGCGGATCGGCAGCGGCGATCTGCGCGAATGCTTCCGCTGAAGAAACGGAGCGCAGCGAGTACCAGAGCAGGCCCGCGCCGAGCGCGAGTCCCGCAATGATCCACAGCCACCGTTGTTTCATGCTACGCAGGCCCGGTCGGGCGGCTGCGCAACTGCAGCCGGCTTGCCGTAACGCGCAACCAGATCCGCAATGATCTTGCCGGCAGCGGCGCCGTCGCCAAACGGTTGACCGGCGCTGCGACCGAAGTCGAGGCGCTCGCCGGCGGCAAGCCGCGCCTGCCAGCGCGCAGCCGCGGCAACGATGCGCTTGCCGTCGATGCCCGCGAGGACGTTGGCACCGGATTCCACGGTCTCGGTCCACTCGGTTTCCTCGCGCAGCGTGATGCAAGGCGTGTCGAGGAAGAACGCCTCCTTCTGCACGCCGCCCGAATCGGTGAGCACCATGCGGGCATTTGCGACCAGCTGCAGCATGTCCAGAAATCCGACCGGCTTGATCAGCCGCACGCCCGCAAACTGGTTGAACTTCTCGGGATCGCGCGGCAGCAGCCGCGCCGTCCGCGGGTGGATCGGGAAGATGATCTTCATCGTGCCGGCGGTCGCCACTTGCGCGAGCCAGCCCATCAGCTCGATGAGCTTGCCTGCCTCGGTGTTCTCCGAGCGATGCACGGTGAGCACCGCATAGTCCTTCGGAGTGAGCGCGAGCGTGCGCAGGATGCTCGATTTGCGCGCCGCGAGCTCGCGATTGAACAGCACGGCGTCGTAGCCGACGTCGCCCGTCTGGACGGCGCGCTGTGCCAGGCCCTCCTTCGCCAGGAGCCGTGTCGCGGTCTGGGTCGGCGCGTACAGCACGTCCGACGCATGATCGGTCGCGATGCGGTTGATCTCCTCGGGCATGAGCCGGTTGAAGCTGCGCAGGCCGGCTTCGACGTGCGCGACCGGCACGTGCTGTTTCGCTGCGACCAGCGCGCCTGCGATCGTCGAGTTGGTATCGCCGTAGACGATCACCGCATCCGGCTTCGATTCCAGCAGGAAGCGCTCGAACGCCTCGAGCATGCGGCCGGTCTGCTGTCCGTGCGGGCCGGAGCCTACGCCGAGATTGATGTCCGCCTTCGGGATCTCCAGCTCGTCGAAGAAGATGTCCGACAGCTCCGGGTCGTAGTGCTGCCCGGTATGCACGATCACGTGGCGGATCTGCAGGCCGCCGGCGCGATTGTGCGCTTCGACGGCACGGCAGACCGGCGCCAGCTTCACGAACTGCGGTCTCGCTCCGACGATACTGACGATGCGCACGAACGACCTCCCGGGACGATCGAGTTTACTTCGCAGCGGCAGCGCACGCCGCCAGGTGCGTCGTGAAGCCGTTGAAGGCCGGCGCTGCCGCGACCTTGCCGGTCGCCGCGATCTCGCAGCCGGTCACGCAGGTTGCGCCGAGCTTGCGCACAGTGTCGAGCTGCACCTTGTTGAACTCGCTGGACGCGTAACGGCCGTTGAGGAAGTCGAGCACGCCCTGCACCTCGTTCGCAGTGCCGCGCTCCATCGCACGGAAGGAGGCCTCGACGAATTCGACGAAGCCCGCCGGCGCCGGCTTGCGGCCGCGGCCGATGCCGGTATAGCCGACTTTGCCGCCGGCGAAGTCGGCATGGTGGTAGAGGTTCGCGCCGTCGACGACGCCCGTCGCCTGCGGTGCCTGGCGCAGGATGTCCTTGAGCCCGTTCTTGTAGACGCCATGGCCGGTGCAGAAGTACAGGATCTCCGCGTCGCCGACTGCCTTGGCGAGGTCGTTGGTGAAGTACGAGGTCAGCTCGCAGCGCGCGAGATTCTGATCGTCACCCTTCACGTACGGATCGTGGATCGTGATCTTGCAGCCCTTGCCCAGCAGCAGCTGCGCAAGCGACAGCGTCGGTGAATTGCGGGTGTCCTCGGAGTCGAAGCGGTAGGCGGTGCCGAGCAGCGCGACACGCTTGCCGTCGATCTTGCCGAAGTGGCGCTCCGCGAGCCTGGTGGTTTCGGCCGGCGAGGCGTCGTTGATCTTGCGCGATTCGAGGATCAGCGCCTTGGAGGTATCGGCGCCGGACTCGATCTTGCGCCACCACAGCAGAATGCCGTCCTTCGGCAGGCAGTGTCCGCCGACCCCGACGGTCGGCACGAGCACGCCGCCGCTCGGCACGGCGGTCGCGTCGTTCGACGCCGCGTCGCTCTGCGCGAGCCGCTGGTTGACCGCGTCACGCACGGCATAGAAGTCGATGTCCTGCTGATCGCAGTAGCGCACGATCTCCGCGGCAAACGCGATACGCACGTCGCGGTAGGCATTTTCCAGCGTCTTGACGACTTCCGCCGTCATGCTGTTCGTCTGATGGATGATGCCCTTGGTGACGATGCGCGAGTAGATCTTGTGGATCAGCTTCGGCGTCAGCGGATGCAGGCCGGCGGCGAGCTTGTCGGCCGCGGCGACGCGCTCGACCAGGCGGCCGGGCATCACGCGGTTCGGGCTGTTGCCGAGCAGGATGTCCTTGCCTTCGACCAGGCCGTGCTTGGCGAAGTGATCCTTCATGACCGTTGCCATGCTGGACGGCGCGAGCGTCGACTCGAACACCACGACCGGGATGTTGCCGGCGGGCTTCTTCTTGAGCGCGAGCGCGAGACCTTCGAGACCTTCGAACATCGGGCCGTAGTCGGGCGCGAAGCCCTTCTTGTCGGTCTGGATGCAGACCAGGATCATGTCGGCGTCGGCCGCGGCCTCGTAGTCGTGGCTCGCGCTCAGGATGCCTTCCTTGACGCACTCCCCGACGATGCGGTCGAGCGCCGGCTCGACGCCGCCGATCACCGACTTGCCGGCATTGATGGCCGGCACCTTCCAGCCGGAAGTCTTGGAGTTACGTTGCAGGACGACGACTTTCGCCGGCGTGTCCGAGCCCTCGCGAATGCGCGCATTGGCCAGCAGCGCTGCCATGGGCATGCCGACGATGCCGGGGCCGATGACCGCAATCTTCTTCAGCGACCACTTGTAGTCGTCCGCACTGTTGAATGACAAAGGCATGAGTTTCTCCAGAGACTCCTAAACGAAAGACTTCACGCGGCATCGATGAACTGGCGATGCCACAACTCGATCTGCAGCAGGCCCCATAGCACGCGGCTGAAGGCCGACTCTTGATTGATCAGGCGTTCCACGGTCTGCACGTCGAACAGGCCGCGCTCGCGCGTGCGGCGCGACAGCAGCACGTCGTGGAAGAAATCGCGCGCCCGGCCGCGCGCCCACAGCTGCAGCGGCACCGGGAATCCCATCTTGTCGCGGCGCTGCATGATCGACGGCGGCAGCAGCTCGCGCACGGCGTGCTTGAACAGGTACTTCATCTCGCCGCCCTTGAACTTGACGGCCGGCGGCACGCGGGCGATGAACTCGACGATGCGAGGATCGAGCAGCGGCACGCGCGATTCGAGCGAGACCGCCATGCTGACCCGGTCCTCGACGTGCAGGAGCGAGGGCAGCCCGGTCATCATGTCGTAGTACAGCATGCGGTTGTAGTACGACGTGGTATCCGCCTCGTTGAACACTGCCTGGAAGCGGGCGAACACCGCTTCGCGGTCGTACTGGGCGCGGAAGTCGGCGCTGTAGGCGTCGAGCGCGCCTTCGCTGCGGTCCATCAGGCTGAAATAGCGCCGATCGGGCGTTTCCATGAAGCCGCGTTGCAGGAAGCGGCCGAGCATCGGCACGTACTGCTTGATGTACGGCAGGTTCGGCGCCAGCGCCGCGAGCGACACGCCCTGCCCGCTTTCCTCGTCGGTCTCGTGGATCGCCGACTTGACCGCCTGCTCGAAGTAGGCGACCACGTAGCGCGCGTAGCCGCCGAAAATCTCGTCGCCGCCCTGCCCGCCGAGGCACACCTTCACGGACTGTGCGGCGAGGCGCGAGACGATGTACTGCGGGAACAGCCCCGGACCGGCAGCCGGCTCGTCCATGTGATAGACCAGCTTCGGCATCAGCTCGATGAATTCCTGCTCGGTCGGATAGACGAAGAACATCTCCGCGCCCGCCGCCTGCGCCACCGCGCGTGCATGGTCGGACTCGTCGTACTCGCGCCCTTCGCGGAATGCGCCGGTGAACGTCTTGAGCGGCGTCGCCGTCTCTTTGGCAGCGAGCGCCGTGACCGTGCTCGAATCGAGGCCGCCGCTCAGATAAGCGCCGACGGGCACATCGCTGCGCATCTGCCAGCGCACCGTCGCAGTCAGCAACGACTTCAGCTCATCGATGTACTGCTGCTCGGTGCGGCCCGCGTCGACAGCGAACGACGGCTTCCAGTAGCGGCTGCGCGTGACCGTGCCGGAGCTCAGATCCGTCACCTCCACGTGCGCGGGCGGCAGCTTGCTGATCCCCTGAAACAGCGTGCGATCCTCGAGCGTGTACTGCAGCGTCAGGTAGTCGTTGAGCCCGCGCTGATCGACCGCGGCCCGCACCTGCGGATGCGCGAGCAGCGCCTTGATCTCCGATGCGATCAGCAGCTGCGTCGCGGAGCGATACATGTACAGCGGCTTGATGCCGAAGTGATCGCGTGCAGTGATCACGAGCCTGCGGCGCGCGTCATACATGATGAACGCGAACATGCCGTTGAGCCTGGCGACGAAATCGACGCCGTAGTGCAGGTACATGCGCAGCAGGACTTCGGTATCCGAGGTCGTGCGGAACGCGTGCCCGGCGCGCTTGAGCTCTTCGCGCAGCTCGATGTAGTTGTAGATCTCGCCGTTGAACACGACCGTGACGTCGTCGCTCGTCATCGGCTGGTGGCCGGTCTTCAGGTCGATGATCGCCAGGCGCTGATGCGCCAGCCCGACCGCGCCGGCCACGAACACCCCGGCATCATCCGGGCCGCGATGGCGGATCTTCGCGGCCATGCGCTCGAGCGTCTCGCGCTGCGGCGCCTGTCCGTCGAAGTTGATGATGCCGACCAGGCCGCACATGGTAGTCAGGCCGCCTTGCGCACCGGCAGTGCGTTGCGCTCTTTGATGCGGCGTGCATGCACGCCCATCGGCACCAGCTCGAAGCTGCGGCCTAGCGTACGCAATACTTTCTCGAGCAGCGCCGTCTTGCGCGCGCTCGGCACGTCCATCCCCGGGAAGAATTTGAGCTCGGGCACCTGGTCGCCGCCGATGACATCGAGCGGATGCAGCAGGAAGCTCGGCTCCGTGCCGGTCATGCGGCATGCCGTCACGGCCGTGCGCAGATACGCAGCCATCAGCGGCTCCGAGAACTTCGCGAGATAGACCAGGTAGCTGAAGTGGAACGGCGTCTTGACGATCGGCGTCGTGGTCACCGGGATCTCGAGCAGCCGGCGGCCGTTGCTCAGCTGCCAGTAGTACGGCTTCACCGGGCGCAGGCCGTCGCTGAACTTGCCGAACAACTCTTTGCGCTGCTCGCGCTCCTCGGCCGACAGCTTCGCGGTCCAGAAGTAATAGGCGCGCGCCAGCGGGCCGAGATATGTCGGCAGGGTCGAGGAGTCGAAGCCGTGGCCGCGCTCCTCGAGCACGTTCAACAGCTCCGGGCACCAGCTGAAGCCCGGGCCGCGGAAGCCGACCGGCTTGCAGCCCGACGCCGCCTCGATCGCCTGGTCGGTCATCTCGATCTCGCGCCACAGCTGCTCGCGCGTGTACAGGTGCAGCCAGGGCTCGTGCTCGAACGAATGATTGCCGACTTCGTGGCCGGCAGTGATGAGCGAGCGGATCGGCGCGGCGTTGCGGTCCTCGGCGGCATCGACGCCGACGATGAAGAACGTGATCTTGAGCTGAAGCCGCTCGAGCACTTCGAGGATGTAGGGAATGAAGGTGTTGAAGTACGACGGCCGGCCCTGCCAGCGCTCATCGCCATGGATCTTCATGTAAGACCACATGTTGTCGACATCGAGCGAGACGCTGGCGAGAGGCTTGGTCACTGTACGGTCCTGTCGGTTCAGGCGGCGCGGCTGATGCTGCTGCCGCCGTCGAGATGCGCCATCAGTTGCGGCAGCTGCGAGTGGACCACGCCGAGCGTCTCGTTGACGTTCAGCGTGCCGTTGGCGATCTGCGCCGAGTTCATCATGAATACGTTCGGCAGCGAGGTGCGCACTTCGGGCAGCGAGCGCCTGGAGTATTCCAGTGTCGAGATCGCGAGCACCTGGCGCGCGCGGAACACCTTGAACCCGACCACCTGGTCGCGACGGAAATGCGGATACATGCGCTCGAGCGCGCCGAGGAAGTCGGCCTCGACCTCGGCGTCCGACTTCTGCCAGTACGCGTCCTGCTGCGTGAGGTAGCACGGCAGGTAGACCAGCGAGTTGCCGCCGAAGCGCTCGCGATCGACCAGCGTCGTCATTTCGATGACCCCCGTGAACGGCACCCAGCGGTCGGTGATGTTGGTCACGTAGAACGGCCCGAGCGGCTCGCGCGTCAGGAGCGAGGCGCAGACGATGCCCTGGTAGACGACGTTGTTGAGACGCGCCTTTTCCTCTTCGCGCAGCTGCGGGCACAAGCTCGCGACTGCCGAGGTCGGTACTGTCGCGACGACCTTGTCGAACTGCAGCGTCTGCCCGCCGGCAAGCGTCACCGTCGTACCGTGGCCGCTGTCGAAGATCTGCGCAACCTTGGCGCCGTAGCGCGTCTCCACGCCACTCGCGTCGAGCCGCTCCTGCAGCTTCTTCAGGACCAGGTCGTACCCGCCATCGACGTATCCGAACATTTCGCGCTTGAGGCCCGAGCGCCGCGCCGCGTACATGCGGGCGATGATCGCCCAGATGAACGCCGCGCTGGCGATCCTGTAGTTGTCACCGAGCTTGCTCTTGAGCAGCGGCAGCCAGATCTTGTCGACGACCCGCCGCCCCGACCATTTCGTCAGCCACTGCTCGCACAGCACGCGCTCGAGGGCGGCGCCGTCGCGGATGCGCGAGGCCAGGAAGATCGTGCCCCCGAGGCGCAGCTTGTCGAACAGCGACAGTGGCGGAAAGCTCAGGAACTCGAAATTGTTCGAAAGGGAATAGAGCTTGCCGTCGGTATAGAAGCCGGTGCGGGTGATCCCCCAGCGCAGCTTGTCGGCGATGCCCAGCTCCTCGAGCAGCGCGCGCGTATGCAGGTCGGAAAGCAGGATGACGTGATAGAAGCGGTCCCAGGTGTAGCCGCCGACCGCGTCCGAGACGGCCAGGCCGCCGGTCTGCGGGGCGCTTTCCAGCAGGGTCACGCGGGCGCCGCTCTGGCGCAGCTTGAGCGCCAGAAACATCCCCAGAACGCCGCCGCCGACGATGCCGATGTGTGAAGTGAGCTGGCCAGTCATCGTCAGCGTTTCGAATGCCTTGTGTAGGGGCGGGAAGGCTTGAATGGTAAGCAGCTGGGGCCCGCCCGCAACGGCCGAAAGTATAGGCGACGGGGTGCATCGCGCCCCGTGCCTCAGTTCACATCCGCCCGCCTGGTTACGTAAATGAATCCGACAGTTAGCCGCGAATCAGGGGCTCATGCGCCGCCCCGGCCATGCGGGCCGCCCTAGCGGTTGTCCCGTAGCTCGCCGAGCATCGACTTGCGCACGGCGACGCCCAGGAAATAGAGCTCCTCGAAGTACCGCTTCGACTGCAGCGCGACCACGCCCAGGCCGATCAGCTGGACCGACAGCATCAGCGAGAGCAGCGCGACGATGAACGTGTGCGGGTGGCTGGCGTAGGCATTGGCGAACGCCTCGGTCGCGTCGCGGGCCTGCGGCGGCAGCTGCGCCAGCGCCTCGAAGAAATGAATGAACATCCACACGTTCACGTAGGTCGAGAACGCGAGCAGCACCAGGCCCGGCACCACCAGGAACATGAAGGGCCGGAACACGAAGCCCGACAGCACGGTCGAGAACACGTGCCGCAGGATGCGCATGCTGGAGCTGCGCCGCGGCCCGGCAGCGAGCTGGCGCGTCCAGTCGAGGTGCGCCGGCACCTGCTCGATGCGCCCGCGCAGGACCATGGTCTTGTAGACGATCTCCGGCATGATCTCCATGCCGATGCCGCGCAGGACCATCGAGCGAATGAACGGGCCGTCGTAAGCGCGCACCATGCACGTGATCGTCGACACATTGCCGCGCGCGAAGATGCGCAGGAAGCGGTTGCCCCAGATGCTGAGCGTCTTGCGCAGCCACGGCACGTTCGTGAGGCGGCCGCCCGGCATGTACGGCGAGGCGAGCACGAGCTTGGCGCGCGTCTCCTCGATCCTCGCCAGCAACTCCCCGACGTGCTCGGGTGCGTAGCTGAGATCGACATCCATGGTGATGACGTAGTCGCCCCGCGACTCGGCGAACGCCGTGCGGAACGCCTGGCCGAGGCCGAAGTTGGTCGGGTGATGCAACACGCGCAGGTTCGGATAGGTGCCGCGCAACCCGTCGGCGATCGCGCCGGTCTGGTCGCGGCTGCCGTCGTTGACGATGAGGATCTCGAACAGATAGCGCGGCTCGAGCGTGCGCAGGTATGCGCAGATGACCGCGAGGTTCTCGCTCAGCACGCCGGCCTCGTTGTAGGCAGGCAGCACGATCGAGACCAACGGGCGCTTGCTGGATGCTTCCACCATGTGACCCCACTCGTCGACGGCCGCGCGGCCAAAGAAAAATTCGTTGTCGGTGTGCTCGCTGCCGGCGCGCGTTACGCGCGATCGTGCCAGCGATACAGTGTAGATAACAAGCTGCCGCGCAGGAACTGCAGGGACCCGAGCGTCACCGTGCGTTGCGCGAGGTTCGCCTTATAGTTCGTGCGCTGGCCGCCGCCTGCCAGGAAATCGTAGATCGCGACGCCTGACTGCGCCGCCTCCTCCATCGCGAAGCCCAGGTGCAGCAGCCCCGGCGAGATGCGGGCGTCGATGCCGGCATCGAACCCCAGCTGCATGTTGTACTGGCGGTCGGCGATGCGGATGTCGTAGGACACCGCGATCGCCCGCCCGCCGTTGCGGGTCTGCGCGAGCCGCAACTTTCCATCCGCGGCGAGCCGCTGCGCGAGCTGCAGATGGAACGCCAGTCGCCGGCCTTCGAACACCGGGCTGCCCCATCGCTGCCGGTGCAGACGATTGAGCTCGGCGAATGCAACTTCGATATGGCCCGCTCCGCTCGGCGCGTACACCGCGCCATGCGCGGCCAGCCGCGGCCGCAGGTTCCACAGCGCGCGCCGCGTCGAGCCGCCGAGACTGTCGAGGTACGCGCGAAATCCGCTCGCCAGGTCGGCCTGATAGCTCAGCGTCGCATCGACCTCGCGCGCGTAGCCGCGCTCGCTGCCGGCGAGACCATCGAAGGCTTCGCGCCATGCCGGCGCAGCGCGCGTGCAGGCGACAACCAGCTCGTTCCAATCGTCGCGAGCCCACAACTGGCGCGCGCATTCTCGATAGACAGACGCCGCATGCGAGCGCTGCGCGATCAGTCCGAGATCTTCAGAGATCAGCGCGTGCGGATCGCGCCAGTGACTGCCGATGAGCTGCAGCGAGCGGCACGTCAGCACGCCCTTGCGCCGCTGCCGCGACAAATAGAACGGCGCGAGCCCGATCAGGCGCCCCGCCTCGTAGAACGCGTAGATGCGCAGATCGTCGGCGACCTCGCGTCCGAAGTGCTGCCACCACAGCGTCTGCCAATCCCAGGAGCTGAACAGCGGATCCGCGGTGCTGGTCGCGAGCAGCTCGTTCCATTCGCCCGCCGCGCCCAGCCACTCCTGCTCCGACCAGCATCGCACCTGGTATGCGGCGGCAGACACGCTCTGGATCGCGCCCACGGGCTGCGCTCAGACCTGCGATGCGACGACCGGCGCGCTCAACGCCGCGCCGAGGCTGTCGGCACTGGTCCGCCACTCGCGGTTCAACTCGTGATGCCGCTTCTGCATGCGGGCCGCGAGATCGGACGCATTCGCGCGCAGCTGCTCGAAAGCGCGGCGGATGTCGGCCACCGAGTTGTCGGTGAAGACGGCCGCGTCGCCGAAGAGATCGACTGCCGCGGGGCTATGCGTCAGCAAGAGCGGCTTCGAGAGCGCCGCTGCTTCGTAGCCGCCGCACACCAGGCAATTCGGCATGGTCGTCAGATCGACGACCGCGTCGCAGCCCGCGAGGTGCGCCCAATAGTCGGCTTCGCTGAGAAACCCGGTGAATGTCACGTTGGCCGGCGCCTGCGCCAGCAACTGCGGGGGCGCCTTCTTGTGATTGCCAGTCACATACAACGCATACGGCGTATCGCGCACCGCTTCGATCACAGCATCGAGCGGCTCGTCGGGCGCAAAGGTTGCGATCAGCAGCAGGCGGAACGAGCCGGCCAATTGCTTGCGCTCGTGCTGCAACGGCCGCGGGATGCGGTCGGGCAGCACGAACGGGGTGCCGCCTGCAGCCACCACCGTCTGCGCGAGGTAGCGATTCGTGACAATCGTCAGATCGGCGCGTCGCAGCACCCAGCGCGTGAAGCCGAGCACGAGGCGCGAGCTGTTGATGTACGGCTCGACCGCTTCGTTATGAGCGTCGACGACGAGCCGATAACCGAACAGCGGCCGCACCAGAGCGGTGAGCACCGCCAGGATCAACGACGGATTCTGCACGAGCAGGACCTTCGGCCGGGCGCGGGCGAGAATCGGCAACGTCCGCAGCGTCAGCTCCAGGTAGCGCAGGAGGCCGCGCCGCCGCGTCGTGACGCTGCGCAGCTCGATCCCGAGACCTTCGCACAGCTCCGTGGTCCGCCGATGATCGAACCAGGTCAGGGCCAGCCACTGCATCGGGCTACCCGGCCAGCTTGCGCTCGAGCGCCGTCGCCGTCGTGCGCTGACGCCGCTCCGACCACAGATGGAACATCAGCAGCGAGAACAGGATCTTGTTGTTCTTGCGCCGGCCGCTCAGATGCTCCTCCTGCAGCCGCTGCACCGCTGCCGCGTCGAACACGCCGTGACGACGGATGGTTTCCGGCGTGAGGGTGTCCTGCAGCAGCTCGCGCAGCGGGCCGCGCAGCCAGCGGCCCATCGGCGCCTCGAAGCCCTGCTTCTTGTGCATCACGACTTCGCGCGGCAGCCACTTGAGCGCGATGCGCTTGAGCAGATACTTGAGCTGCAGCCCCGGCAGCTTGAAGCGCGCCGGCATCGCCATGACTTCCTCGACCAGCCGGTGATCGAGATACGGCACGCGCAGCTCGAGCGAGTGCCACATGCTCAGGCGGTCGGTCAGCGTCAGGATGTCGTCCGGCAGGTAAACCTTCAGATCGGTCTTCAGCGCGCGCTCGACACTGCCACCGTGGCGGAAACCGGCGAACGGTGCAGTGATCACGTCGGCCGTCTCGCTGCTGCGAATCTGCGCCGCGACCTGCGGCGCAAACACGCGCAGCCGCTCGCCCGCCTGCAGCGCGCTCATGGAATCCTGGTAGCGGCCCGGGGCGCTCTGCGACGAGGCGCGCGAGAAACGCTTCAGGTGATCGATCAGCTCATGCGAGGTCTTCGGCTCGGGCAGACGGCGCACCAGCGGGTCGACGATGCCGGTGCGGACGAACCCCGGCAGCTGCGAATACAGATCCCCCAGCTTGACTCCCATGTAGCGTCGGTAGCCGCCGAACAGCTCGTCGCCGCCCAGGCCGGTCAAGGCGACCTTGACGCGGCCGGCCGCCACCTTGCTGACGTAGTAGGACGGCACGACCGAGTCGTCCGCGAACGGCTCGTCGAACGCATCGACGATGTCCGGCAGGATGTCCGCGACCTGCGGCTCGACGTCGATCTCGTGATGATTGAGGCGATAGCGCGTTGCGATCATGCGCGCGTAGACACGCTCGTCGATGAACGCACTGCCGGCCTCCGCGAAGCCGACAGTGAAGGTCTCGACCGGGCGGTCCGTGAACTGACTCATCAGCGCGACCATGAGGCCGCTGTCGACGCCGCCGGACAGGAAGGCGCCGACCGGCACATCGCTGACCAGATGCGACTGCACTGCATCCTTGAGGCGCGATTCGACGCTGCGCTCCCAGTCGGCCGCCGACAGCTCGCGGTGCGGCACGTCCGGGATGCTCCAGTAGCGCTGCTCGCGCATCGTCCCGTTCGCGTCGATCACCAGCACCGTGCCTGGCTCGGTGCGCGTGATGCCGCGATAGATCGTGCGGGGCGCCGGAATGAACGTGTAGGCGAGCAGCTGGTCGAGTGCCTGCCAATCGAGCTCGTCCGCGACCATGCCGGTCGCGAGCAGCGACTTCATCTCCGAGCCGAACAGGATCGCGCCATCGGTGCGCGCGACGAACAGCGGCTTGATGCCGAGGCGGTCGCGGCCGAGCAGCAGCTGCTGGCGCTTCAGATCCCACAGCGCAAACGCGAACATGCCTTCGAGGTGCACGGGGAAGCCCGCGCCGTGGTCCTCGTACAGGTGCACCAGCACCTCGGTGTCGGAATGAGTCGCGAAACGATGGCCGCGGGCTTCCAGCTGGCGGCGCAGCTCGCGGTAGTTGTAGATCTCGCCGTTGAAGACGATCGCGACCGTGCGGTCTTCGTTGTAGATCGGCTGCCAGCCGCCTTCCAGGTCGATGATCGACAGGCGCCGCATCGCCAGGCCGACCGGGCCGTCGTGGAAATACCCGTCGCCGTCCGGGCCGCGGCGCCAGATGACCTCGTTCATGCGCCGCGCCAGGCCTTCGTGCTGGCCGCCGCGACCGATCATCAGGTATCCGGTGATTCCACACATTCTGGGGTTCTTTTTTGATGCGCAGCGCCGCTGCTCGCGCACTATCTCATCAAACGAAATTCGGTACCAAACGGCAGCGGCAATCTTGCGCGCGGCCCGTGATGCTCGTCGCGAAATCGCGCGAGCGCAGCGCCACCATCGCGGCGAAGTAGGCCGGCGCGCACGCGTGCGGCGCCGAAGTGTCGGGCTCGTTGACAATAACGCGGCCGTGCCCGGCGAATGTAACCGACAGCGTGCGTCGGCACGCAATTGGTCCTTGGTACGCGAACGAATGCGCGTATGATCGTGCGACACTGAAGCGACAGCATGGGAGGTTTGTCGTGACCGGGACTGCACGCTGGATGATGGCGGCGCTGCTTGCGCTCAACGCGGGGACTGCATCGGCCACACTCGTCGAAGTCAGCATGAGCGGCTTCGTACCGATCGACCCCTTCTCCAACACCGGGACGATTCCCACGCTCGCCCAAGGCTCGACGGTCACGACCTCGTTCGTGCTCGACACCAGCAGCGTCGGCGCGTCCAGCATTTCGTTCGGCACATTCTCCGGCAACGGCTTTCCGGCCGCGCCGGTGCTCAGCGCCTTCGACATCGCCGGAGTGCTGACGCGCGACATCAGCCTGCGCATCGACGGCATCGACGCCGGTCCGGCGCCGGGCTCGCTCGGCTCCACCGGCTTCGACGGCTTCTTGTCCTCGCCGGTCAACGGCACCGACTACGACTTGTTCATGTCGCTGGTCGCGCCCGGACTGACTGCGAGTTTCCAGGATTTCAACGTCAGCCCGCCCGGCGCGATCTCGCAGACGAACGTGCTGGCGGCAGTCGATCCGCTGGCATTCATCCTGGAGAGCTACGGCACCACGCCGGCGTTCTCGTTCCTCAATGGCACCTTCGGCCGCATCGCCTTCGCAGTCGACTCGCTGACGATCCGCGACGTGCCCGAGCCGGGAACGCTGGCGCTGTTCGCGCTCGCACTGCTCGGCGCCCTGACGCTCGGACGCCGCGGCCTTCAGGCCCGTGCCCGAGCCACCTCGCGATAGAGGGCGAGGTAAGCATCTCCCATCGTTTCAGCACGCAAGCGCGGTAGCAATACCGCGCTTGCCCGTGCCGCCAGCGCGTCGCGCAATTCTGCGTCGCCGTGCATTCGCGAGATTGCGGCCGCGACTGCCGCCGCATCGCCCGGAGCGAACAACAACGCTGTGCGCTCATGCTCGAGCACTTCCGCGAGACCACCCACCGCGCTCGCTGCGACCGGCGTACCGGCGTCGATTGCCTCCAGCAACGTATAGGGCAGGCCTTCGTGCAATGACGGCATGAGCAGCAGATCGGCATGCGCCGCAAAGCTCGCGCCGTCCGCCCGGAATCCGTGAAACACGACCGAGCCGCTGACATTCAGCTGATCTGCGAGTGTTCGCAGCTGTTGCTGCAACGGTCCGTCGCCGACGACGTGGAGCGTTACGGCAGCGGGCACTTCGCCGGCCATTGCATGAATCGCATGCTCGACGCCCTTCACGTGCTCGAGGCGTCCGAGCACGACGACGTTGAAGCGCTCGCGTGTCAGCTCCGCCGGTCGCGGCAAACCGTCGCGCCCACGGACCGCTATGCCGTTATAGATGACGCGCCCTTGCATGCCGGCATGCTCGCGAGCGTAGAACTGCTGCAGCTCATTGGTGACGTAGACGATCGTTGCATCGCTCATGCGCGACAGCGCGTTCTCGAGTCTGCGATAGCTGCCTGCGACGATGCGCTCGCGCACACTGCCGCGTCCGCTCTCCATGCGCCCATGCTCGGTTTTCACCAGCGCGAATGGCGTGCGCATGCGTGCGAGCCCTGCGATCACCGTCGCCTTGTAACCGTGCGCGTGCACGACGTCGCAACGCGCAGCACGCAGCGAGCGAACGAGCTCGCGGATTGCTTGCAGGTCGAAGCGTCGACCGCTGCCGATGATCCGCGGCGCGATGCCGAGCGCGCGCGCACTCGCGGCGAGCTCGCGATCGTGCAGCAGGAACAATTCGACGCTCGCGCCGCGACTCTGCAAATGCGACAGCAGCTGCGCGACCTGTCGCTCCGCACCGCCGAAGTACTCGCCGGGCGCGACGACAGCGACTCGCAACTCACGCTGGTACGTTGGTCCACTAGTAACGTTTTTCGTCACGTGTTGTTTGTCTTTGGCGACAGTTGCGAATGCCGATGCGCACGCTGCGCAGCTGGCAGATGCTGCTTACATAAGGCAGGCACTGAATTCTCGGTGTCGCAGTGCGGCTACTATTGCATGGTCAAAATCCGCCTTCCATACTTCCTCGCACTCAGGGCAGCCTGCGCCGCAGTGGGGAATTTCCAGCTTCGGACCACCGAACAAGATTCCTTACGCGACGTAAATGCACCGGTACGTTGCGACCCTCAGCGGGGCATGCTCATCGATCACATGCAGGTAAGAAACACGCCATGAAATTCTCTCTCCGTCACTCAACGCCAGCTCTCACGCTGTTGTGCGCATCCGCGCTGACCCCGATTGCCGTCCAGGCAGCTCCCGTCGTGTCAGGTGTATCCGGCACGCTGTCGCACGGCGAGGTCGTGACCATTTCCGGCAGCGGTTTCGGCTCGCATGCCAGCTACAACAACATCGGCGACACCTGGAAGTCGGGCCGCTTCCTGAACTTCCGCTTCAAGGATTTCGAAGACCGCGCGCTCAAGTCGCACGGCTTCTATCCGCAGAGCGGCGGCGAGGAATGGTCTCCGAACAGCACCGACCTGTCGACGCAGAGCGGCGGCCCGCGCAATTCTTCCGCCTTCATGCGCCGCGCTTACAGCAGCGGCGAGAACGGCGGCTTGTCCGCGGACACCGCAGGCGCCGGCAACCAGCTGTACACGACGTTCAAGCTGATGATGCCGTCGAACACGCAGTCCGGAAAGCTGTTCCGATTCTATGCGGATGCACCGCAGTACAACGTCTACTTCTCCTCCGGCTGCGACAACTACATGGTGCGCGGCTACTCGGAGTGCACTGCCTCCAGCTGCAGCCCTGAGACCGAATGGGGCAGCGGCCCGTCCTTCGTTGCCGGCCAATGGTCGCGCGTCGAGATCTGGGCGGATGCTTCCTCGAACACGGTGTCCGTGTCCGTCAATGGCCAACCCGCCTGGACGAAGCGCGACTGGCTCGCGTCCACGCTGGCCCTGAATGGCCACACGCTCGACTATCCCAACATGCTCGACAACGCGGGCCGCGGTTGCGGCACGGCCGGCTCCTACAACTACGACGACATCTTCGTCGACTTCACGCAGGCGCGCGTCGAGATCGGCGATGCTGCGACCTGGAGCGCCGTGCGCAAGAAGGAAGTTCAGCTGCCGGTCGCATGGTCGGGCGGCTCGGTCCAGGTTCGTCTGAACAGCGGCGAGTTCACTGCCGGGCAGCAGGTGTACGTCTACGTCGTGGATTCGAGCGGCGCGGTCAATTCGTCCGGCTTCCCGGCGAAGATCGGCGGCACGGCCATCGCGCCGAAGCCGCCGACCGACGTGACCGCGCAGTAACGCAAGGTCAGATGCGTCGCACGAAGGCCAGCCGAGAAGCTGGCCTTCTGCTTTTCAGTCACCCCTCGGAGCGCAGCAGCTGCGTCATGCCGGCACGCTCCGGCTCCAGCCGCTGCCAATCAGCATCGTCCACGTACATCGCGTAGGGCGCGCTGCGTGTGACGGCAATGTTTGTCTCGTACGGTTCGCCTTGCTCGCGCGCGAGCTGCCGCAGAAATCCGTTCAACGTCTGCGACGCGCGCACATAGCCAGTGTGCTGCTCGGCCCAGGCGCGCGGCGCGAAGCCTTGATGATCGGCCAGCACGCCGGCCAGCACCTCGCCGAGCGTCTCGTCGTCGGCCAGCCGGCCGGTCGCGACGTTGATGTGATCCTTGTTGAAGCCGCGATTGGCGCGCGAGATCACGACCGGCACGTCGCAGAACAGGCATTCGTACACGCCGCGATTCGCGCCTTCGCGCCGGCTGAGCATGACGCCGACGCGCGAGCTGCGCACGATGCGCGCGACCTCCTGGCGCGGAATCCTCTCGAACACGGTCACGTTGGCGATGCCGTAGTGCGCTGCCGCGCGCTCGATATCCTCCCGGGTCCGCCCTTCCCAGGGATAGCCGATCAGCGCAACCGGCGCGCGTTGCAATCCTGCTGCCGCCAGCGAAGCGAAGAAGAGTGTGTGCCGCTTCACCGGCGACCAGCTCGCGACCATCACGAAGTCGAACACTTTCGGCGTGCGCTCCGCGGTGAACAGCTGCGGATCGATCCAGTCGCCGGCACCGAGGCGGATCGGCCGCAGGTTGCTGGCGAGACCGCGGATGTATTCGTAGTCGGGCGCATCCTGCGCCTGCACGATCACGTCGAACCCGTGCCGCAGCAGCAGCAGGAACGAAGCATCCTGATAACCCCAGGTGCTCGGCTCGAGCACCAGCCGATAGCGGCGCGCGACCGCCGCGAGATCGAACAGCGCGGCGAAGCTGAGAATCGACTCCGTGTATTGCAGGTAGAGCACGCCCTTCTCGCCCGTCGCGGGATCGAATGGTTTCAATACCAGCAGATTGCCCTGCCTTCGCGGATCGTCCGGCGCGCGGGGAAATTTCATGCGCGCCGCAAGCTCGCGGCCATGCCGCAGATACAACTGTCGGGAGCGCCCCGCGGCCGCGGACGCGAGATACGACTCGAGCAATGGACTGTCGCTGTTCGCGGCCGCCGCGTTCGCGCGGCTCAGGACGGTCGCGTGCCGCTCTCGCAGCGTCGACGAAACCTGCTGCGTCTCGAGCAGCCTGATGGCGCTACAGATGTGCTCGGCCTGCCGATAAGCGTCGCCGCGCAGCGCTGCCCAATCGGCTGCACGCAGGGCCGCAAACTCGAATGCAGTACGACCGAGCGTGCTGCTCGCGACCCATTCCTTGACGGCGTATCGCGTGAATCCGTATTCGGACCAGACCGAGAGCCTGTCGCGCCCCAAGGCAGCCCCCGGCCTCAGCCCGGCCCTTGGCCGCCGGCGCGCAGATCGAGCACGACGTAATCGTCGTCGCGCACGACCGGCGTGCTGCAACCTGCGAACTGCGTTGCCTGATCCGGCGGCACGACCAGCACGTCGACGCGATAGTCGGCAGCGAGCGGACAGCCGCCGGCGAACACCCGATCCTGGAAACTGCGCCGCCGATACCATTCCTGGACGCTGGCCCCGCGTGCCGGAATGAATTTGCGCACGATCAGCAGGCGGCGCTGCGCGGTGCGCTCGAACCAGTACAGCGACGGCTCGAGGTCGGGCCAGATCAGGAACGTCGTATCGACCGGCGTGCGCGTTGCGAAGGCGATGAGCGGCTCGTAGTCGGCGCGCGCGCGGTGCTCGTCGCGAATCGGACGCGCCGCCTCCAGCGCAACCGATGGCGCGATCAGCGCGATCACGAGCGCCGCTGTCGACAGGACCAGGCGTGTGCGACTGGGTTCGGGACAGGCTTGCAGCAGCAGCACACCCAGCATCAGGAAATACAACAGCACCAGACTGGAGGGGCGGAACGGAGTCGTGGCGCCGATCGTGCCGCTCGAGTCGACGCCGGTCGCCAGCAGCATCAGCAGCAGGAAGCAGCCGCCGACCATGACGACGATGCTCAAGCGCGCCGCGACTTGATCCTGCAGCCAGCGTTGCATCCTGCTGCTGATCACCGTCACGCCGATCAGAGCCAGGATGCCCGGCATCCACGTCAACAGCGTGTAAAGGTCGATCCACGGTGTCGCGTGGTGCGGCATGCGCACATAGGTCGTGATCCATGCCGGCGAGGGCCCACTCGTGCTGCCGCCGCTCTCCGAATAGCCGTTCATCATCAGGACGATCACCAGAGGCAGCGTCGCCGCGGCATAGATCGCCAGCGGCACCAATATCGGACGGATGCTGCGATACATGACGAGCGCGGCGACGCCGAGAATCACCGTCCACAAGCCGCCGACGAGCAGGTGTGCATGCGTCGCGAGCGCCAGCAAGATCACGGCGCGGACCAGCCGCTTCTGCAACACGTCGGCAGTTGCAAGCAGCACCAGCGGATACGCCAAGGCTTTCGGCTCCGCACCCTTGAAGAGCCACTCGCCTGCGAACAGGGCCTGGCCCAGCGCCATGAACGCGCACAGCACCAGCAGGGTCTCGATCAGGCGCAGACGCAGCACCGACGCCACCCTGATGAGCGCGAACGTATACGCGGCAGCAATCAGCAAGTGCAGGACCATCTGTCCGAGTGTGTCGCCGAACAGTTTCACCAGCACGCCGGCGACCGTCAGGAAGATGTAGGCGTGCGGCATGCCGTCGAGCAGCGCAGAGTTCGCAGGCACGGCCTCGCCGACCCATTGCTTGGCGAGCCACAGGTAGTGCTGTTCGCCGTCCAGCCAGGTGCCGGTGGGCGGCGCGAAGCACACGATTGCGGCGAACAGGAGGATCCAGCTCGCCACGCTGCCCGACGCGACCGCCTCCTGCGGAAATTCGCGCAGATACGCGCGGAGGGTCGGTCGCTTGGCAAGCCCGGAGGCCGCTGCTTCGCTGGACATGTTATTGACCTCGCGCGAGCAGCAGCTTCGCTACGTCGCGTCCCGGGAAGATTCTGAGAGTCGTTGCGATCAGCAGGAACACGATCGAAACCACGACGCCTCGCACCAGCAGTTGTACGACCGGTCCGCCGATCCAGTCAGGCACGCGCACCGCCACTGCATAGCCGATGAGCGCACAGGCGATCACGCCGCCGATCCACGGCAGCCGCAGCGAGAGGCGGTAGAAGCGTCGTGCCGCAAGATGCAGCAGCACCAGCGCCAGCGAGTTGCTGATCAGCTGCGCGATCAGCGCGCCCCAGATCTGCCACATCGGGATGAGCGCAAAGTTCAGGATGATCTGGCAGGCGGCGATCGCGAGATTGACATACATCACGCCGCGTGTGCGGCTCGCGTACAGCAAGCCGAACTCGACGTGCATGCGCATGCCGTACAGCAGCGTGCACGTGACCGCCAGCCAGACGTAGCTGCTGGCGGATTGGAAAGCCGGCCCGGCCATGATGCTGAACAGCGGCGGCGCCGTCGCACTGATGCCCGCCGCGATGAACACCGACAGGAACACGTGCGCCTCGAACACCTTCGACAGCACGTGCGCGCCGTCCTCGCGCTTGGCGATCTCGAAGCGGCGCGGCTCGAAGGTGTTGGCGAATGCGCTGTTGATCAGCAGGTGAATGGCAGCGGCGATCTTCTGCGCCAGCGCGTACAGACCGACCGCGGCAAGGCCGGCGAAATGCGTGAGAAAGAAGCGGTCCGAGTAACTGATCACGGCGCTCGCCAGGCGCGAGGGGATCAACGGCCAGGAATAGCTGATGATGCTTTTCGCTCGTTGCCAGTCGAGCCGGACGCCGTTGGCGCGCACCAGCAGCACCGCCAACAGCGTGCCGGTGACTGCGCGGCTGAGCAGCCCGCCGACGAAGATTCCGACGACGCCGGCATCGAACATCGTGAGCGCCACCACGTTGGCGCCTATGTTGAGCAGCAGTCCGGCCAGCGAGATGCAGATGTACGTGGTCGAGCGGTTGACGACCCGCAGGTACACCAGTCCGAAGTCCGAGATCATGCCGACGCCGAGGCTCGCCGTCGCGAGCAGCACGACGTGGCGCCAGGAGGCATCGCCGAGCGCCAGCTGCGCAATCAGTCCGGAGAGCGGCGCGAAGATGACGAAGCCGCACAGCGCGGAGATCGTCGTGAGCGAGAACAGGCTCGCCACTACGGCCTCGCGGCCGGCTGCGTCGGCCTCGAGGTGATAGAACCGCCCGAGCGCCTGGTTCAAGCCGCCGGCGAGCACGATGCCGAGCAGCGCCGTCGCCAGCCCGGTCACTTCCAGCACGCCGTAATCGGCTGGCGTGAGCAGGCTCGTGTACAGCGGCAGCAGCAGGAAACCCGCCAGCTGCTGCAGGATGATGCCGATACCGTAAACACTGGTGTGCCTGGCCAGGAAGCGCAGCTCTGCGAAGCTGCCGCGGCCACGACGGGCGGCGTCGGGGTGCGAAGCGCTCACGCCGGATTCCCGCCATTGGCGCGCGCGACTGCGCCGAGCGCATTGCCGAAGCGCGCCCTGCCCTTCGTGCGCGGCGCCCGCCCGAGCAGGCGGTCGGTCTTCACTTCGGCCGCGACTTCCATCCGCAGCAGCGCGATCGTCAGCCCGGACAGGAACCACCAGTAGATCTCGTACATGTCCATGCCGAAACCGCCGAGCGCCATGCGGATCATCAGGAAGACGAGCGAGGCGCGCGCGCACGCCAGCATGAAGCGCACGTCGGCGAGATGCTCGCTCATGCCCTCCCGATCCTGCGGCCCGGCCTCGAGCGCGGCGACCTGCTCGATGAGTCGCTTCTGCAGGCGCCGCTGCGTCACTGCCAGCACCATGACGAAGACAATGAACACGATGAAGCCCTGCACGCCGAGGTTGGTCGCAACCTCTAGGTACAGGTTGTGCGTGTCCTGCGTGCGGCCGAACTCCTTGGCGCGCTCGAGCGGGAACGCACCGACGCCGATGCCGAAGGGATGCTCCTCGAAGATCTTCATCGCATCGACCAGGATCTCCTTGCGCTGGCCGACCGAGGTGTCCTGTCCGACCTCCGAGTGGTCGGTGAAGATGCTGGTGAAACGATCGCTGTAGTCCTTGGGCACGAGCGGTAAGGCGAGCGCCGCGATCGCGGCCACGACGAGCAGCGCCTTCACGCGCGAGCGTGCCTGGTAGATGACGGTCAGGATGCCCATGATCAGGCCCAAGTAACCGGTGCGTGAGCCGGTGCGCAGGATCACGTTGCCGCAGAACACGGTCTGTACCAGGAGCACCCCGCGCAGCCACCAGGGCATCAGCGGGAAGATGTAATAGATGAACGGCAGCGTGCCGAGCTGCGTGCCCGAGAACGAGTTCGGGTGGTTGTAGCTGGGCGTCGGGCCGCGCAGGCGCGGGATTTCCTGCTCCTGCCAGATCATGCTGCCGTCCAGCGTGCCCCAGAATCCCTCCTGTCCCATCTTCAGGAAGCACAGCAGCCAGATGGCGATGAACCAGCGCAGCGAGCGCGGGCTGGTGACGAACGCGGCGATGCACAGCCCGTACGCGGCGAACTTCAGCCCGCGATCCAGGAACACGTTCCACGATTCGCCCGGGAACTGCGACAGCGGCACCATGATGCCCATCGCGATCAGCAGCGCGATGGTCCACCCGAGCACGGTGCCGCCGCCCTTGATCGTTGCGCCGGAGAAGCGCGCGACGGCGATCGGGCCGAGGATCGCGCCGAGCACCAGCTCGATGCGGATCGCCCCGAGCGCCGGGATGCGCCAGCCGACCTGCAGGTAGATGACGAAGACGTAGGCGAGGAACAGCACGAACATCGGCAGCGGCGGCTCGGCGTAGTCCTCGACCTTGCGCGCGACGGCGATCACGCCTGCACCCCGGCTGCCGCAACTCGCTGCGTGCGACGCAGCTTGCGGATGCAGTTGGCGCGCTTCAATCCGTGCGCGGTCTTGACGAAGTCCCACATGTCGCTGCCGACGCCGAAGCGGCGCACCGCCAGCGGGTTTTCGTACAGCAGCGCATCGAAATAGGCGACGAAGGCCAGCTCGAAACCGGCGTGCCGCACTGCTCGCTCGGCGGCCGGCGTGCGGTCGGCATCACTACCGTACGGATAGGCGAAAAAGCGCACCGGGCGCTGCAGCGCGCGCTCGATCTCGAGCTTGCAGCCGGCGATCTCGGCGACCGCGTCCTGCTCCGACAGTTGCGACAGGCGGCGATGGAAAACCGTATGCGCGCCGGTTTCGATGCCGTTGTCCGCCATCTCAGCGAGCTGCCGCCAGGTCAACGCCGCGAACTCCGGCGGCGCGCTCGCCGGTAGCTGCACTTCCAGGCTGTCGCCGAGCTCGGCGACCAGCTGCTCGCACTCGGGGTCCGTAGTCGCGAAAAAGTGATCGGCCAGCGCCTGCCAGGCCCGCTCCCGGTCGGCCGCGCTCGCCAGGCTCATGCTTCGGACCGAACCGGCGGCGGCGCCGCGCAGCGTCCGGCTCGCCGTCCGGTCCAGCACATACCTGAGCTTGTCCTGCCAATACCACATGCGCCCGTCGACGAAAGCGGAGGTCGCGAAGATCGTCGCCGGCAGATCGTAGCGCCGCAGCAGCGGATACGCGATCTCGTACGCGTCCTGGTAGGCATCGTCGATGGTGATGGCGACGGCGGGACGGTCGTACTGTCCGCCGCGGCCCAGCCGCGGCCGCAGCTCGCCCAGGGCGAGCACGTCGCAATACTTCGCCAGGAAAGCGAGCTGCTGTTCGAGCGCGACACGATGCACGTGACCGGGCCGCGGCCGCTGGCTGAAGCGGTGATACATCAGGACGATCGGCTCCGCGCCAAAAGTGCCGTCGAGCAGTCTGCCCGCTCCGAGGGCGCGCGCTGCCAGCCACAACTCCGTTTTCATCGCGCAGATTGCCTACCGGGTGCCGAGACGGACGAACAGCTTGCCCATTTCCTTCCACGCCATCCAGAACAGCGGATCGGCGCAAGCCCCTTGCCAGAACTTGGCCAGCGCGCTCCAGCGGTTCTTTTCCAGGATCGCGTAGCAGATGCCGAGCTGCACGTACGAGTCGGCATAGGCCCGCCGCACGACCTTGCGCGGCAGCGCGTCCGGGTGCGCGGCGATGAACTTGCGCATGATGCGGAACGAGTGCTCGTAGCGGCCCTTCCAGTTCTTCGACATCTGCCCCGGCCAGACGCGATACAGGTAGAGCGGCGCCGCGATCTGCGCGAACTTCCAGCTGCGCGCGACGCGCAGCCACAAATCCCAGTCGATGCCCATCGCGAGCGACTCATCGAACATGCCGCACGTCTCGATGACGCGGCGGCGCACGATGGTCGTGCCGAACGGCACGAAATTGCGGATGAACAGCTCGGCCAGCACGTGGCCGCTCGGGCCGTGACCGCTCATCTCGCCCGTCGGCCGGCCCGCGTCGTCGATGGTCATGGTCAGGCTGTATGCGACGCCGACCATCGGATCGTCGAAGGCCGGCAGCTGCAGCTCGAGCTTGCGCGGGTCCCACAGATCGTCGGCGTCGCAGAATGCAATGAACTCGCCGCGCGCCGCGCGGATGCCGGCGTTCTTGGCTTTCGGCTGCCCCTGGTTCTGCTGGCGCACCAGCCGCACCTTGTCGTCGGCCGCGAACGCCTCGATCACCTCCGCGGTGCCGTCGGTCGAGCCGTCGTCGACGACGATCACCTCGAGGTCGCCGTAGGTCTGTGCCAGGACCGATCGCACGGCCTGCTGGACGTACTGCGCCATGTTGTACGCGGCGATGACGACGCTGACGGTCGGAGTCTGCCCCACGGTCTTCGACAGCGAGTCGCTCATGCGCGCGGCACCTTGCAGATCGAAAAGCGGTACTTGCCGGAGCGCTCCGGACTGAGCGCGGCGAGCTCGCGCAGCTCGACGCGCACCTCCGCGCCGAACACGTCATGCATCTCTTGTGTCAGCTGCCGGGCGGACTCCTGGGAGTAGCCGGCTCCCGGCACGACGTTGATCAGCAGGTGATCGACGCTCTCCTGCACGATCTGCATCTGGTCGAGGCCCGCGATCTTCGTCAGCGTGCGCTCGACCAGCGATACGCCGGCGACCAGCGTGCCGTCGCTCTTCACGAGGAAATCCGCGACGCGACCCACGATCTTCTCCAGGAGCGGCGCGCGGCGCCCGCAGCTGCAGCCGCTCGCCGACAGCACCGCGACGTCTTCGACCTGATAGCGGATCAGCGGCATGGCGCGATTGAGCAGGTCGGTGACGACCACCTGCCCCGGCTCGCCCGGCGCGGCCGGCGAGCCGTCATCGCGCAGCAGCTCCACGATCACGTGCTCGTTGTTGACGTGCAGGCCGCGATGCTCGGGGCATTCGGAGGCGATCAGGCCGACTTCCTCGCAGCCGTAGCGATTCGTCACCTTGCATTTGAAGACGTCCTCGATCACCGCACGCTCGTGGTCGAGCAGCATCATCGAGGTGGAGATGATGCCGCTCGGCCGGATCCAGTCGATGCCGTATTGCCGCGCCAGGCGCGCCAGCATGTAGATCGAGTGCGAGTGGCCGAAGATGACCTGCGGCCGCTCCTCGCGCCACAGCGTCGCGAAGCTGCGTACCGACTCCTCGTTCAGCGCCATCGTGTCGAGATACACCAGGCGATTCAGCACGGCGTTGCGGAAGCGGTCGCGCCAGCCGCCGGGCGGCGGCGGATTGCCCCAGATCGCGGCGGTCTTGACGCCGAGATCGCGCCCCGCCCATCGGTCGCTGCGCATGGCCGCCGCGTTACGAAATTCCTGGCAGCGCTCGTCGAAGTACACGATCAGTGCCGTGCCGGTGGAGCCGCCGGTGCGCGCCTCCACCCGACGTTCCGCGGGAACAGCGCTCGACAGGAAGTCGGCGGCGCGCTCGCGTATCGCGCGCTTGCTCACCAGCGGCAGGCGGCGCAAATCGGCCAACGAATCGAGCTTCAGCGACGCAGCGTCGGCGAGAGATTCGCGGTAGTACTTCGTGGTGGCGCGCGCGTGCTGAACGATGTCACGCAGACGCTGCAGCTGCTGTGCCTCGATCCGGGCGGGCTCCCAGAATTGCGACGACTCCAGGACGCGCAGCTCGCGAAGCCGGTGCGCATTCTCCTTGACGTCCCACAATGGATAGAAAACGTGCTTCGAAAGCCACTGCAACATCGAACCCTCTGGAATCCCCTGCCCCTAGGATAGGTGCAATGCGCCACGCCCGGCGCGAATCCGTTCACATTCGGGCACGGCAGCGGCTAGCACGTACGGGCAGGTCAGCTCCGCAAGGCGTCCCGGAGCCGCCGCAGGCCGAGGTCGCCGAGGCGACGGCGCCCGACCATCAGCGAATCCGTCGCTCGCACCTTCCAGCGCAGGTAGCCCGGCTCGAAGTTGCGTACGACGACGCCGTACAGGCGCTGGGAGAGCGTCTGCGGCGGGAACAGCGAGCGGACCCAGTCGTTGACGCGCATGTCGAGCACCAGGTGCACCCGATGCACGTTGCTCGCGTTCTCGACGGAATGCGGCTCGCAGACGTTGAGATACCAGGCCTCGCCCGGCTTCATCGGGATCGTGCGACCGCGCAGGCGCCAGTGCACGTCGTGATGCGTGCGAATCGGAATGTGCACGCGCATGAAGCCGCGCTCGACGCTGTAGCGCTGTGCGCCGAAGTCGCGGTGCTCGGAGATCTTCTTGCCGGGCCGCAGGTTCATCAGGCGTGCGCGATGCACGTCCGTCTTGAACGATGCCAGCACCTCGGTCAGATACGGGCACTGCGTGAGCACCGGCGTCGGACGCGCGACGCCCTGGCCGCGATAGCGCAGCGATTCGGGATCATGATGATCCTGCGATGCCGACGACAGCAGCGCGACCGCGGTCCAGTCGCCGGCCTGCGCGACCGTGTAGTCGGGATGGTTGAGCCAGTCGACTTTGCTCTCGACCTGATCCAGGTCGGCCAGCAGTCGACGCGTATCGAACGAGATCGGCAAGCGGTAGGCACCCAGCACGACACTTGTCTCCAGCGATTGCCTGCGCTTCGGCGTGGAGCGCGCAATCACGAATGTAAGAGCACCGCGAGGAAACGTTAATGGCCAGAAAGTACGATCATGCCCCGCCTGCTCGCACCGCCCCTGCAGAACCCCCGGTGTGTTGACTGATCTGCTGCGACTACAGGCTTCGTAGTGCTGATGATCGTACAACGGCGTTGCTGCGTCGGTCACGCAGTTGGCAATTTTCCGCGAGTGATATGTCAACGCTGCGAACGCAGCGTCGGATTACCTTACAAACGGAAGTCCGGACGTCCGTTTTTTCAGGCTGCGGCGAGCTCACCGCCGTGCGCGTCGCACCAGATGCCGAGCGCGAGCAGAGCCCACACCTGGTAGCTCGACGCCCGCGCGACGAGCGCGCGCAATCGATCCTGCGGCACGAGCGCGCCGAGCGCTGCGTTCTTGCCGAGCAGATGACGCTCGATCAATGCGACCACGCCGGGCTCGCGCAGCCATTCGGCGACTGGCGCGCCGAATCCCTGCTTGCGACGACTGCGCACGCTCGGCGGCCACGCGTCCTGGAACGCCGCACGCAGCAGGATCTTGTCGCGGTCGGTATCGACCTTCATGCGGGACGGCAGGCTGATGCAGAACTGCGCCAGCTCGACGTCGAGGAACGGCGCGCGCAATTCCAGACCGTGTGCCATCGCGGCGCGATCCACTTTCGTCAGGATGTCGCCCGGCATGTAGTCCGAGATGTCGTAGCGCATGCAGGCATCGAGTGTGCTCGCACCTGCCTGCGCGTCGGCTTCCTGCGCACCGCGAATCACTTCGGGCGAGAAGCCGAGCTCACCGAGCATCGAGTCCGGAAAGAATTCGAGCTGCCGCTTGTGAGCCTCGAGCACCGGTATGCCGCGCACCACGGCGCCAAGGCCGAGCGCGCGCTCCTCGGCGCGGACCGCTGAGCGCAGCGACAGCGAGCGCGCGATCCTGCTCACGATGCGCGCCACCTGCCAGCTTGCGAACGTAACGTTACGGTTTTCCATCCAGGCGAGCGGCTTGTACCAGGCATAGCCGCCGAGCAGCTCATCGCCGGCATCACCGGTCAACGCAACTTTGACGTGGCGGCGGGCTTCGCGCGCCAGCAGATAAGTCGGGATCGCCGACGAGTCCGCGAACGGCTCGTCATAGACGCTGCACAACTCCTGCAGCATCGCGGGCACGTCGACCGTGTCGGCGGCAAGCTCGATGTGCGTCGTGCCGAACTTGCGCGCCGAGTCGCGAGCGTACTGAATCTCGCTGTGCGTGCCGAGGAAATCGAACGAGAACGACATGATGTCCGGCACGACCCTGCTCGCCGCATGCACGATCGTCGTCGAGTCGAGGCCGCCGGACAGGAACGCGCCGACCGGCACGTCCGCGATGAGCTGCCTACTGACGGCCTGGTGCATCAGCCGGCGAAATTCCTCGACGGCGGCCTCGAACGAGATCTCATCGCGCGTTGCCGGCAGCTGCCAATAGGGCTGTACCGACACGCGCCCGTTCTCGAGCAGCAACACGTGGCCGGGGGGCAGCACGTGAACGTTCTCGTAGATCGTGCGATGCGGGTGCACGTACTGGCGTTGCAGATAGTGAACGACCGAGTGAGTGCGAATGCGCGGCTCGATCAGGCCGCTGGCGAGCAGCGCCTTGATCTCGGACGCGAAGACGAAATCGCCGCTGCTGCTGAATGCGTAGAAGAACGGCTTTTCGCCGAAGCGGTCGCGCGCGCACAGCAGGCGGCGCCGCGTGTCGTCCCACAAGGCGAAGGCGAACATGCCGGGCAGATGCTCGACGAATGCCGGGCCGCGGGCGCGGTACATAGCCAGCATCACTTCGGTATCCGACGTGGTCTGGAACGGATAATCCATGTGCGCCTTGCGCAGCGCCTGGTAGCCGTAGATCTCGCCGTTGAACGTGATGCCGTGCGTGCCGTCGGCGTTCAGCATCGGCTGCTTGCCGCCTTCCAGATCGACGATCGCGAGTCGCCGGTGGCCGAGCAGCGCGCCGCTCGGGAACAGGTGAGTGCCGCTGCCGTCAGGACCGCGATGCGCGATTGCCCGCAGCATTGCCTCGAGCGCGGGCTGACGCTCGCTGACGCGCGGTGAAACGATCCCTGCGATGCCGCACATACTCGCTTCAGCCCCCGCTCACTGCGCCGGCAACGGCGAGCTTGCTGTCGCCGCCGGCCGTGTCTGCACCGACAGGCTCGCGCGCAGCGGGTCGGCGATCCGGTTCAGTACGTTGTCGAATGAGAACTGGCTGGCATATTGAATGCGGGCGTCGCGCCGCTCGCCGCGCTCGGCGCTCGCGCGGTCCAGGCATTCGAGGTATTCCGCATCGTTGCGCGCCAGGTAGACCAGCTCGTCGATGCGGGTCGCCTCGCTCATCAGCGGCGCCACCACCGGCTTGCCGAGCGACAGGTACAGCAGCCACTTGAACAGGGTGCGCTTGCTGGTCTTGTCGCTGCCGTCGAAATCCTTGGTGTTGATCAGCACCAGCCCGACGTCGAAGTGCCGGACGTAGCGCGGCAGGTCGAGGAAGTGACGCGGGCCGAGCAGGTGCACGTTGCCGAGCGCCTGAATGCGCGCCAGTCCTTGCGGCGACAGGTCGGGACCGATCGGGTTGTTCTTGTGCGGCCCGATCATCACGATGCTGGCGTGGGGCCTGGCACGCGCGATGTGCTCGAGCCGGTCGAGATCGACGTAGGAATCATGGATCGAGCCGGCGAAGCCCCAGATTGGCCGCGGCAGCCGCGCCAGCTCCGGGGGCATCGTGGCGTGCGGATCCTCGTCGATCTCGCGCGCCTGCTCGAAGGCGAAGCCGTGCGGGATCACGTGGATCGGTCGGCCGGTCCCGTGCTTTTGCAACAACTCCTTGTAGGCGTCGGAGATCGCGAAAATCATGTCGCTGCGCGCGCAGGTCTCGCGCTCGGCGTTCTCGCGCCCGGGAGTCGGATAGAACGGGTCGACGCAGTAGTAAACGCTGACAGCGTTGTTGAAGCTCGATGCGAACTCGTAGTTCGTGCCGAAGTTCAGCACCACTGTGTCGCGCAGATTCATGCGTGCGACCAGCCGGCGAGCCTGCGCGACCAGCTGCTCCGGCTCGCTGCCGAGCACACCCGGCAGGAGCTTCGGCGAGAACACGAACAGGTTGTCCTTGATCCGGCGCAGCGGCCGCACCAGCCGGTTCAGGTGCCTCGACAGTTGCCGCGGCTCGCGGACCAGGCCGCCGAGCCAGATTGCCGGCTCGACGAACACGACGCGGGTGTGCCGCGACAGCTCACTCGCGATCCAGTGCTTGCTCACCCACAGGTCGCCCCAGAACTGCGGCGAGATGACCACGACGTCGCGGCCCCGGAACAGCTGTTGCCAATTGGAGTGTTGCATCGTTCAGTGATGTCCAGGTTCGCCGGCCCGCGCCAGCCGCGAATAGAGCGCGACGTGCGCGCCGATGTAGGATTCGAGGGAGAAGCGCTCGCGCACGCGACGCCCGGACTCCGCGCCCATGCGCCGCGCCAGCTCCGGCGCCTGCAGCAGCCCGCGCAAGTGACCTGCCATGGCCGTCACGTCGCCAACCCGCACGCAATAGCCGTTGACGCCGTCCTCGATCAACTCCGCGTTGCCGCCGACGTCCGTGCACACGACCGGCCGCTCGAGCGACATGTACTCGATGACCGAGTTCGACAGGCCTTCGGTCTCCGAGCACAGCAGGCAGACGTCGGCCGCGGCGATCGCCGGGCCCGGATCGGCTAGCTTGCCGAGAAACCGCACACTGCCCTGCAGCCGCGCGGCGGCGCACAGCTGCTCCAGGTTCGCCCGCATCGACGTGCCATCGTCGTTCTTGCGATCCTCGCCCACGATCAGCAACTGCGCGCGCGGCACTTGCTCTTTGACGAGCGCGAACGCGCGGATCGCGTCGTCGACGCGTTTCAGCGGGCGCAGGTTTGCCACCAGGGTGATGACCTGAGCGTCGGCAGGCAAAGCGAGCGCCGCCCGCGCCGCGGCGCGCTCGGGAGCGCGATCGCTGCGCGCTTGCCATGCGTTGTAGATGACCTCGACCCGCTCGGGAGCGAAGCGCTCGGCGCGGCACACCGCGTGCTTGACCGAGCGGCAGTTCGCAATGGCGCGGTCGACGAAGTGGCGCACGGCGCGCAGCACCGGCAGATTGCCGCGCGTGTACCAGAAGCCCAGATCGCGTCGCGAGACGATGACGCGCAGGCCGGCGAGCCGCAGCGGCAGCGGAAACACGATCGTGCTGTCGTTGAAGAAGATGTGCGCGATCTTGTAGCCCGCACGACGCGCCCAGCTCGCTGCGCCGAATACCTTGCGCAATGTCGTCAGCGACCTGAGGCGCTGCACGCCGAGGACGCGCACCGGCGCGTCGGTGATGTTCTTCTGCAGGAACTCCGACGGTTGCAGCAGCAGGACGCCCGGCTCGAAGCGGTTGCGGTCGAGCCCGCGGAACAACAGCCAGAACTGCCCTTCTGTCCCGGCCAGTGGATCGGGAAAGGCGTCGAGCACGAACAGCACCTTGAGCTTTTCCGGCGCGCTCATCAGCCGACCCGCGGTTGCCACAGGACCTGCTTCTCGCCGCGCAGGAAACGCAGGAATGCAACCGCCGACGCCCAGTTCAGCAGCGCGAAGTAGAAGCAGTAGCGGCCGAGTGACGAGCGCGCCAGCGCGCTGGGCCCGGCGACGGTCGCCAGCACGAACAAGCCGAACCCGACCTGGGCCGCTGCAGCGAGCACGTAGATCGGTCCGGCGGACAGCAGGAACCAATTGAGCACGAGCGCGCCGGCGAGCGGCAGGAAGCTCAGGTAGCGCAGCAGCTTGTGCGACCACAGCTGCCATGCGAACAGGCCGCTGCGTAATGGATTGAGCAGCGCGCGCTTGTCCCACAGGGCCCACAGAGCGCGCAGCGTCACGCGGACGCGCATCCGGTACTCGGACGACTCGGTCGTCAGCGTCTCTTCCGTCAGCACTGCCTGCGGCTCGAAGACGACCCGGTATCCCTGCTCGACCACACTCAGCGGCAGCACGAAATCCGGCAGCTGATCCGCCCGCATCGGCCGATAGAGCTGCTTGCGCACGGCATCGACGCCGCCATCGACGCCGACGATCGAGCCGATCGCAGTCTCGTAGGAGCGCAGCGCGTTCTCGTAGCGCATGAAGGCGCTGCAGCCGTCGCCGACCAGCGAGCCGTCCGGATTCACGTACAGCATCTTGCCGGTGACGTAGCCGACGCGCGGATCGGCGAAGTTGCGGACCAGCTTGCGCACGCCGTCGGGACGGTAGATCGAATTCGCATCCGCGAACACGATGATGTCGCCGCGCGCCGCGCGCATCGCGAGGTTCAAGCCCGCGGTCTTGCCCTGGCGTGGCGTCTGCCTGATGAGCTGCACGCGGCCGCTTGCGGCGGCGATGCTGGTCACGATCTCGTCGGTACCGTCGGCAGATTCGTCGGAGACGACGATGACGTCGAGCAGCTCCGGCGGATAGTCCTGCGACAGCTTGTTGCGGACGGTCGCCTCGATGTGGGCGGCTTCATTGAAGGCCGCCGTCACGACCGTCACGCGCGGCGTCCAGGCGTCGTCGGCCGCGACCCGCCGCCGCAGCAGCGCGCCGAGCGCGCGCACCGCGAACGGATACAGCGCGTAGGGGAAAATCCCCAGCAGCAACAGCGTCCAGAACAGGGGCTCGAGCATAAGCGCGGGATTCTGGCATCAACGCGCCAGCAGACCCGTGTCCGCCAGCACGTTTCGCACGGTCGTAAACTGAAATTCACCGAGCAGCCGCCGCAGCCGCTCCTGAGTCTTGCGCAGGTTGGTGTAATGACGGAAGCGCGACAGCCAGCCGGCCCGCACGCGCGGCTGCCCGGGATCTACCTCCCAGGGGTGCAGGTAGAAAATGAACGCCTGCTTGTCCTCGGCGTTGATCTGCCGCAGCCCGCGCTGGGTCAGCCAGTACGGGAGCAGCCGGAAATAGCCGCCGCCGGCCACCGGGATCCGCAGGCCGAGCATCCGGGTCGTCGACGGCGGGAACTCCACGATCTGCCGCCCCTGCGGCGTGCGCATCGCAGCCGGCCGCTTCGGCGCATCGGGGATCCCGTAGAGATCGTGATGGATCGGAAAGATGCTCGAGTCGTACTCGAAGCCGAGCTCGTGCACGATGTCGAGCGCCCACAGCGACTGCTTGGTGATCGACCAGCTCGCAGCGCGGTAGCCGCGCACGGGCGCGCCGATGATCTGCTCCAGCAGCATCTTCGAGTCGCGCGTCTCCGTCAGGAACTGCTGCGGCGTCTGGCGGTACACGAGCTCGTGGCTCATGCCGTGGCAGGCAATCTCGTGGCCGGCGGCATGGATGGCGCGGATCAGCGCCGGGCTGCGCTGCGCAACCCAGCCGAGGATGAAGAAAGTCGCCTGCACCTGCCGCTCGGCGAACAGCTCCATGAGCTTGTGCGTGTTTGCTTCGGCGCGATACTCCATCGTGCCCCAGTCCTCGCGCCGGATCACCCGCGACAGCGCGGCGACGTGGAAGTAGTCCTCCACGTCGACGGTCATCGCGTTGCGCAGGCCTGCGGTCTGGCTCATCTGCGTCCGGCCGGGTACCAGGTCACGTACAGCGAGGTGCGGTTCTCGACGAACTCGGTCGTGGGGTCGGTGCTGTCGCGATCGTAGCGATCGAACGCCAGCCGCAGCTCGATCGTTCGCCCCAGCGCCCAGCCGAGCGACGCACCGTACTGCCACTCGTCGTCCTGGAAGTTCAGGCTGTCGAAATCTTCCTGCTCGAGCCGCGCATAGACTCGCAGGTCGAGCGAGCGCGCCAGCTCGCGATTGAAGTAGGCATTCCAGATCGTGAGCGTGCGATCGGCGGTCGTGAGGTTCTCGTAGTCCTCGTCGTTGTAGCTCGCGCTCAGGCCGAACGCCGTGCGGTTGCGCTCGAATGCCCAGGCGAGCGAGGCGAAGCGCGACTCGAACGGGTCGGAAGTCGCGACCACTGCTTCGCCGCCCTGCTGGACGCCGCCCTGGTCCTGCATGTCACGGAAGATGTCGCCCGCGTCCGAGAATTGGGTGCCGACGCCGAACGTGAGCGTCGAGGACGCGGACACCTTGCGCGACAGCGAGAGCTTCGCGAGCGTGCCGTCGGATTCCTCGGGGTCGAAGTCCAGCCGGGTGTAGCCGAGGTCGGCCAGCACCGTAGTGCGCGAGCCTGTCAGGCTGTAGCGCAGGAACGCCTGGTAGCGGTCGTAGTCCTGGTTCACCGTCGTGTCGTCGAACTTGAGCTGGTCGCCGGTCACGTTCAGCGACAGCGAGCTGGCGCTCGACATGCGCCGGATCAGCGATGCCGTCGCGCCGTAGCGCTCGCCGTCGAGATCGGTCTCCTCGTAGGTCGTGCTCGAATAGCGGCCCGACAGCGCCAGCGTGAAGGTGCTGCCGAGACGGAATGCGAAGTCCGGCCCGGTCGTGAAGTAGTTGACGTTCTCGCGGTTGGACGGGGTATCGGCCGCGAATGGATCGCTGTCGATCTGGCCGAAGTTCTCCTGCACCAGCCACTTGAAGCGCTCCGGTACGATGCTCGCGGTCATCACGCCGGCGACGCCGCCGATGACTGCGTCGTCGAAGGTGTCGTCGAAGTAGTGCTCGTACGCGACGTTGGTGTTCACCTTGGTGTCGAGCCGGTTGGTGCGCTCGGCGTAATCGAGCAGCAGACCGGCGCGGCCGATCGTCCCGTCTTCTTCATCGGTCGGGGTGCGACTGATGTTGTCGGACCAGCTCCCGCCGGCGGTCAGCGCAAAATTCAGCCCCTGGTCGCGCTCGAGCTGCGGCGGCGCCTCCTGCGCGCCGGCGTCATCGAGCATGACTGCTGCGGCCAGCAGCGCGAGCACCGTGCGCGCACCAGCGCGCCCCACTTTCATGGTCGTGCAACTCATTACTCAATCCCTCTTGTGGCCCGCTGCGCGGGCATCGCACCCTGCGCCCCTTTTTTCCAGACTCTGCGCAGGGGCGCGTCGTTTACGTGGCCGCTGCCCGCTCGACCTGGCCGTACTGGTAGTAGTAACCACCCGGCGCAGCGGCCGTGCTCTGATTGAGCACCAGGCCGATGAACTTGCCCTCGCCGAGATGCGAGAGCGCATCGAGCACTGCCTGCTGCGGCGTGTAGCCGGCACGGACCACTACCACGATCTGCCCGGCGGACTGCGCGAGTGCGCGCGACTCGCTCGTCAGCAGCAGCGGCGGCGAATCGATCAGCGAGATGCGGGTCGGGTCGCGCTGCGCCAGGCTCTGCGTGATCTGCTCCATGCGCCGGCTCGCCAGCAGCTCGGTCGCGGTGTCCGAACGGCGGCCTGCCGGCAGGATGCTCAGGCCCGGCACGTCGGTCGGAATGATGAAGGAATCTACCTGGGCCGACTCCTCCCGCAACAGGTCCAATAGTCCAGGCTCGTCCGCAATACCGAAGGTGCTGCTGATGTGCGGCTTGGCGACGTCGGCATCGACGAGCAGCACCGACACGTCCTTCTCCAGCGCCATGCTCAGCGCCAGGTTGATCGAGGTGAACGTCTTGCCCTCGCCGGGCATCGCGCTCGCCATCATGACCAGCTGACCTTTGGGCATTGCCTGCGCGCCACGGCCGAACGCCTGGGCGAGCAGCGGCCGCTTGATCTGCCGATACTGGTCGGCGAGCGCGCGCTCCTGGTGCTCGGGCGGCATGAGCCCCGCCATTCGCAACGCCTGACGATCGACGCGGATCAGTTTGTCGGTGCGATAAACCGGCGCTGGCGCGCCGACGGGCCGCTCGAGAACGACGGGTGCACCGGTGTGCACGAGCTCGCCGACGACGCCGGGCGCGAGCCGTGACGGCTGCGACCCAGTCTCGGCGGCGCGCACAGCCTTGCGCTGCGCTCGGTCATTCGAGCCGCGCGCTTGCATCTTCTTCAAGGCGATTTCGACGAGACTCATGTCATGCGACTCGGATGGCCTAACTGATCAAATTGTGCAGGAAGCGCGCACCGGCGCTCTGGAACACGACGACGCCGACGAACATCACCATCAGCATCGCTGCGGCTCCGCCGAACGCCAGCTGGTTGCGGCGGTTCGCCCACTTGTGTCGATCGAGCCAGGTCATGCTGACGGCGCCCAGCACCTGCAGGCCGGTGATCTCGTTGAGCGCACGCGGGCTGTTGAATACCGGCCGCAGCTGATGCATCAGGTAAGCGATGCCGCCGCCCGCTGCGAGCGCGACCACCAGCACGAGTGCCAGCAGCTTGGGCCGATTCGGCGCCACGGGCTTGAAGGGCGCGGACGGCGGATCGACGACTTCGAACTTCACGAGGCCGGTCTCCTCGGCCTGCTCGGACAAGCGCGCCTTCTCCAGGCGATCGACCAGCGCCGTGTATTGCGCGCGAGTGACGTCATAGTCGCGGTTCAGACGCGCGAACTCCGCTTCGACCTCGGGGACCGTGTCGACGAGCTGACGCAGCTGCGCCACTTTCTGCTGGCGATCGGCGACCTCGCCGCGCAACGCCGCAATCTCCACCTCGGTCTGATTGAGCTGCAGCTGAATGCTCTGGTAGACCGGATTGGTTGCCGCGCCGGCGGACGCGACCGCGCTCGGATCGCCGCGGCGCAGTGCTTCGATCTCCGCTGTCTGACGTTCCTTGAGCTGCGTGAGCGTTTCGCGCGCGGCCATCACGTCCGGATGCTTGTCCGTGAATCGCAGCAACAGCTCGTCGAGCCGCGCCTGGGCTTCCTGGATGCGCGAGGCGGTATCCCCGCCGCCCTTGTTGCCCTGGCCGCCGGTCGATTGCGTGCCGGGCGCGCCGGCGACAAAGGGGACTTCGCCGCGCAGCTGACGTTGCAGCTCGTCGCGGCGGCTGGTGGCGACTCCCAGGGCCGCCTGCGCTTTCTTCACGGCTTCCATCTCGCCCTGCAGCCGCGAAAAGTAATCGCCGCCCTGCTGCTGGCCGGGCATCAGGCCGACGTTCTTCTTCTTGAAGTCCGCCAGGCGCTGCTCCGCTTCGGACAGGCGCCGCTCGTAGTCGCTGATCTGGTCGCGCAGGAATTTCTGCGCAGTCTCCGAGCCCTCGCGTTTGCCGCCGAGCGTATCTTCGACGAACGTGTTGAGGAGCTTGTCCACGACCTGAACGCTTTTGTCGCGGCTGCGATCCTGATAGGTGATCACGAACAGGCCACCGCTCTGCTCGCGGCTCTGCGAGCCGCCCGAGATCACGATGCGACTGAGCAGGGTGTCGACCAGCGCGGCGCGCGCCTGCGGCGTCGTCGCGAGCAAATCCAGGTCGGTTTCGCGGGCGACGCGCTCGAGCGCCGGGCGACCCAGCATGCCTTCGCGGACCAGCCGCAACTGCGAGTCGACGTCACTCTCGACGGCGAGGCCCTGCACGAGCGGGCGCAGCGCGGTGCGCGTGTCAACGAACACGCGTGCGGTCGCCTCGTACATGTCCTGCATCATGAACACTGCCAGCCAGCCGAGCAGGCAGACGCCCCAGGCAGCAGCGAGCGCGTACCAGCGGAAGCGCCACGCGCCGCGAACCTCATCCAGAACTTGATCGACCAGCGGGCTCATAATTAGAACAGCGACTCCGGCACCACGAGCACATCGCCCGGCCTGAGCAGGACGTTGTGGCTCATCTCACCCTTGTTGACGAGATCGTCGATCCGCACCTTGATCTCGGTCTGCTTGCCGTTGACCGTGCGGACGATCTTGGCGCGGTTGCCGGAGGCATAAGGACCGAGGCCGCCGACCGCGAGCACGGCATCGAGAACCGTCATCCCCTCGCGGAACGCGATCGCCTGCGGCTTCGCGACCTGACCAATGATCTTCACCTGACTGAACGTGCTCTGCGGCGCCGTGACGATGATGTTGACCTGCGGCGAGCGCACGTACTCGGCGAGCACCTTCTCGACGTCGCGTGCCAGCGCCGACGGCGTCTTGCCCACCGCGACCATGTCCTCGACCAGCGGCGTCGAGATCTTGCCGTCCGGGCGCACCGGTACGGTCGTCGACAGCTCGGGGTTGCGCCACACGAACACCTGCACGGTATCGCCGGGCCCGATGATGTACCTGTTCTCATCGACGGAGGCCGCGGGTGCTGCTGGTGCCGCTGGTGTCTGCGCGCCCGTGGCAGGCGCGGGCGCCTGTGGCGGCTCGTCGCAGAGAGCCGCGAACGTAGTGCCGAACAGGAGCAAGCACAGCAGAACACGAAATGAAGCTTTCATCGGCGGCGGTGCGGCGAGCAATTGTGCGAAGCCTATCAGATACCTGCGACCAACGGCCCGCGTGATTTGTGAACCCGGTCCCATGACGGGCTGCCGGTATTTTTGACAGTTCATGACTGTGGCAAGCGCTGCAGGAGACGTTCGGCGTCGGCGCGGCTGGCGAACGGCTCGGGGTGATCCAGCACTCGTTTCAGGAGCTTGCGTGCCTCCGCAGCTTCGCCGGTGGCGGCGAGAGCGGCGGCGTAGTGATAACCGATCTCGGGATGGCCCTGGGCGCCGGCGGCCGCCTGCTGCAGCACAGGCAGCGCGTCGCGGGCGCGACCCGACTCCAGCAGAATCCAGCCGTAAGTATCTGCAACGGCAGGAATATTGGGCGCGACCGCATACGCGCGCCGGGCGATCGTCTCGGCGCGGGCATCCCGCTCCTCGTGATAGAGCCAGGCGAGGTTGTTGAGCGCGCCGACGTTCAGCGGTCCTTTGCTGATCAACAGCTCGTACTGCGCTATCGCGCGGCTGCGCTGTCCGGCGATTCGGTATGCGTCGGCGAGCGCAGCACGGGCGGCGAAATCGTCGGGCTTGCGCTTCAGCCACACTTCCAGCGGCTTCGCGGAATCGCCGAGCTTGCCGAGCTGTCGCGCGCGATAGGACTTCATGGCCGCTTGCGCCGTCGGTTGCGCCGCGAGCGCGGCATCGAATGCCTGCGCTGCCTCGGCGTACTGCTTGAGCGCCAAGTGCACGTCGCCCTCGAGCATCGGCACGGCTGCCTCGCGCGGCGCGGCGCGTTTCAACGCGGCGATGCGCGCAAACGCGTCCGCCGCCTTGCCCTCACTGACATCGATCAGCGCCAGCGTGCCGACCGCCGGAAGCCAGTTTGCGCGCAGCTCCAGGCATTTCTGCAGGCTCCCGCGCGCAACAGCCGCTTGACCGAGCGCGAGCTGAGCGCGCGCCACGTTGAGCTCGTACGAGGGCTCATCAGGCATGATCTGCGCCGCCGCGCGGAACCGCGCGAGCGCTTCGTGATGTCGTCCTGCTTCCAGGTCTAGCAAGCCGACCGCGTTGACGACCTCGGCACGGCTGCCGGCTGTCGCCATCACTTCCTTGATGACTTCGTCTGCCTGCTGGTTGCGATGCGCGCGCAGATGCACGCGCGCCAGCTGCAAGCGCGGCTCCAGCGCGTTCTTATCCGCCTTGCGCGCTTCTTCGAGCCAGCGCGTTGCCGCAGCTACCTCGTTCCGCCGCAACGCGAGCTCAGCCAGCAGCATCCGCGCCTGCAGATTCTGCGGATCGGCCTGCAGTGATTTCTCGAGCCAGCCGGCGCCGGCGTTGATGTCGCCCGCCGCCATCTCGACGCGCGCGCGATTGATGAGCACGCCAGCGTTGCTCGGCGCGGCTTGCGACGCGCGACCGAGCAGCGTGCGTGCGCGCTCGAACTCGCCTTGTGCAGCAAAGAACGAGCCTGCGAGGCTGAGCACCTCGCTCTCCTGAGGATATGCCGAGATCATCCGGTCGACTTCCTCGCGCGCCGCGGCGATGCCGTCTTGCGACGCGAGCGCGCTGATCAGCAGTCGTTCGCGGCGGACTTCACCTGCCACGTGCTCGAGAGTGCGCATCAACTGAATTGCCTGAGTGTTCGAACCGCTGCGCCAGTAGGCGGTCGCGAGCTCGATCTTCAGCTCGCGGTTCTGCGGATTATGGGCGACACCGCGCTCGAGAAGCTCTAGACCTTTCGTCTGTGGGCCGAGCTGTTGATTGGCCGCGCCGAGCAGCGCGCCGGCCTGCGCATCGAAGCCTTCCGATTCGATTGCCGGCAGCAGCACCTCCATCGCCTGGTCCGGGCGCTCCAGCCGCAATTGCACTTGCGCCAGAAGCTTGCGCGCTTCGAGATTCTCCGGCGCGCGCTGCAGTGCCTGCGACAAGTGCAGCTCCGCTTGCCGGAGATTTCCCTGCGCGAGCAGCACCGCGCCGAGCAGGAAGCGCGCTCCTACGAAATCCGGCGCTGCGACGCTGACTTTCTGCAAATCCGTTGCGGCCTTGCTGTAGTCCTGCTCCGCGATCGAGATGCGCGCGGACAAGACGAGAGTGATCGGAGCGTCTGGCGTGAGTGCGGCAAGCTGCGCCAGGGTCTCGCGTGCCGACTTGATGTCGCTGCGCGCGAGCTGCACTTCGCCCAGTGCGGACAACAACGCAGCCTGCTGCCGCGCGGTCAAACGTCCTGCTGCCTGCTGTTGCGCCGCGCGCAGGTCTTTCTCGGCCTCATCGAACTCGCCGCGGTGCGCACGCAGCGTGCCGCGCGCCAGCAATGCCTCCGCTGCCGCGGGATCTTCGGCGAGGACCGTGTCGATCTCCTTGAACGCGTCGTCGATCCGGCCTTGTGCGAGATTCGTCTCGGCAAGCCCGAGGCGTGCTTTGTGGTTGTGCGCATCGGCAGCCAGCGCACTCAGGAATGCGGTGCGCGCCTGCTCCGGCTCACGCACAGCGAGCAACGCCAGTCCGCGATATGTCGAGCGCTGCGGCTCCGCGAGCACCAGCGCGCCGGAGTCCAGCGACGTCAGGAGCTCGCGCGCTTTGCCGAGGGAGAGATCGATCTCCGCCTGCAACGGGGCCGTGCGCTCGGCAGGAGCGCCTGCGGCGACTGCACGGCGCAATTCCTTGTCGGCAGCTGCAACGTCACCCAGCTGCACCGATACGCTGGCGAGCAACAGCCGCGCCTCGACGTGATCCTCTTGCGATTGCAGCGCGTTCTTGAGCTCGATCATCGCTCCGCGGTAGTCGTACGCGGCAACCAGCTGCTGCGCACGCTCGACGCGTGCGTCGGCGCTCACGAACATATCGCAGCCGCAGAGCAGCGCGGCGCAGGTGATCAGCACGCCCAGTGCCTTCGTTCGCTGTGTCATATCCCGGTTCCCTTCAATTCGAGGTCGAGCGAGCCGCTTCCCCAGTCTCGATCTGCTGCAGCGTCTGCAACAGCTCCACAAGCCTCGGTCGCACCGCTGCGCAGTCGGGTACGCAGTCGGTACGCAGCGCGAGCAACCGCGATGTGGGCGCGCCCGCGAGCGATGTGACACCGTATTGCAGCTGTGCTGCGATTCCGCGCGCAAACTGACGCGAGCCGATCTCGTAGCGATACCAGATCAGCGCGGATCGGCCGGAGCGGTCGGCTTCGATCTCGTTCACCTCGAATCCCTCGTGCGCCACGCGCTGCTCAGCTAGCAGCGAGTCCTGGCGTGCGTCCAGGATCGAGTTGTCGAAGCCCACGAGCTCCTTTCCCTGGCGCTGGCTCGCGTACGTTGCGATGTAGACCTCGACCGCGCTCGATGCGCTTCGATATTCCACGTGCTGTTGCGCATCGGCGCCCGGGAAATGGGGCTGCCACGAGTTGCCCGCAACCAGCGGTCCACGCCAGGCACCCGGATTCGTCGGCAGCTCGCGCGCGGCGACCTGTTCTGCATCGGACGTGGCGACTGCCAGCGACCACGCCGGCCCGATGATCATTGCGACACATGCCGCGACGACGCCTGCATAGCTGAAGCCGCCGCGCAGCGGCGAAGTCGCATGCGCCGGCTCCGACGACGGTGGCAAGCGGCGCGCGATGACGAAGAACACCGCCATGAGCACCGCGAACAGGCCCCAACCGAAATAGTAGTGATCCTTGATCAGGAAGTGGTGCATCTCGGTCAGGTGGCCGGCAACGATGATCGTGAATACACGCAGCCAGTTACCGACCATCGCAAGCGCAGCCGCGCCCGCGATCAATGCCAAGCGAATCCTGAGCGTGTCGCGCTGCAGCTCGCCGTAGAGCGCGGCGATCGCCGTTGCCACCACGAAAAAGTGCAGACCGGAACAACCGCCCGCGATCTCAAACGTCCCCGCGGGAATGAGCACGTCGTTGCCGACGACATACGCGGGGATGCCCGTCAGCTTCAACAAGGCGCCCACTGCCACCACAGTTGTTTCCTGCAGCAGCCCATTGCCCAACGACCACAGCGGAATCGCGAAATACAGGAAGCCGAACGCGAAGGCGACCTGGCGCGCGACCTGTCCGCCCAGTGCAGTCCAGATCGCGAGCAGTCCGATCGCCGGCAGCAACGCCTGATGCAGGACCTGCAGTCCTGCCCGATATGCGATCAGCCACAGGATGCTCGCGATCCCGAGCACGATCGCCGCTCGATAGTCGCAGCGCACGACCGCCGATCGCAGGGCAGCGCCGCTGCGAATGAGCAGCCAGACGCTGATCGCCGCGACCAGAAAACCGTGCGTGTAGGTCATGGTCGCGGTGTCGCGCCAATCAGCTATCAGCGCGCGCGTCGTCGGCCAGAACGCTGCTGCGACAACTGCTGTCAGCAGTAACGTGATGCCGGTCCGCGCCCACCGCAGGCTGCCGAGCGGCGTTGCTGCAACGGACGCGGGATCCATTCCCTTCTCGACCGTCACTACGCCACCCGGATGCCGTACTTGTCCATCAGGTCATACAGGGTCGGCCGACTGACACCCAGCAGCTCGGAGGTGCGCGAGATGTTGCCGTCCGTGATGGCGAGCGCCTGGCGGATCGCCTGCCGCTCGGCGCGCGTGCGCACTTCCTTGAGATTGAACAGCAGCTCGCCGTTCACGCTTTCCTTCAGGCCGAGGTCTTCAGCCGTGAGCAGCGGACCATCGCCCATGATCATCGCGGTCTTCACTTTGTTCTCGAGCTCGCGCACGTTGCCCGGCCAGGAGTAGGCCTCGAGCGCGGCGCTCGCCTCCTCCGTGAAGCCGCGCTTCGGGCGTCCCTGCACGCCTGCGAATTTGCGCAGCATGGCGTGCGCGAGCACGGTCGCACCGCCACGGCGGTCGCGCAGCGCCGGCACGTTGACGGCAACCTGGCCGATGCGGAAGTAGAGATCCTGACGGAAGCGCTGCTCGGCGATCAGCGCCTGCAGATCCTTGTTGGTCGCGCACACGACGCGCACGTTGACCGGAATCTCCTGACGGCCGCCGACGCGCTCGATCATCCGGTCCTGCAGAAAGCGCAGCAGCTTCGCCTGCAGCGTCAGCGGCATGTCGCCGATCTCGTCCAGGAACAGCGTGCCCTCGTTCGCCAGCTCGATCTTGCCGATCGTCTGCTTGACGGCGCCGGTGAACGCGCCCTTCTCATGCCCGAACAGTTCGCTTTCGAGCAGCTGCTCGGGGATCGCCGCGCAGTTGATCGCGACGAACTTGCCGCCCTTGCGGCCGCTCTGGCTGTGCAGTGCGCGCGCGATGAGTTCCTTGCCGGTACCGCTCTCGCCGAGGATCAGGACCGACACGTCGGTCGGCGCCACTTTCTCGACCATGCGACACAGACGCAGCATCGCGTCGTCGGTCGCGATCAGCCCCTCGAACGGCGAATTCAGCGCGGCATCGCGCAGCACGCGGTTCTGCTCCTCGAGCGTGAAGATGTGGAATGCCCGGCTCACCAGCAGCCGCAGCACGTCGGTGTCGATCGGCTTCTGATAGAAATCGTAGGCGCCGAGCGAGACCGCGCGCACCGCGTTGTCGCGATCGTTGTTGCCGGTGACGACGATGACCTTGGTCTGCGGCGCGAGGCTGAGCATCTCCTTGAGCGTCTGCATGCCCTCGCTCACGCCCTCCGGATCCGGCGGCAGACCCAGGTCCTGCAGCACGACCGGTGGCTCGAAGCGCCGCAGCTGGGCCAGGGCCTCGTTGCGCGTCGCCGCCACCAGCACCTCGTGCTCATCGAAGCACCATTTCAGTTGCTTCTGCAGGCCGAGGTCGTCCTCGACGATGAGCAGTTTCGGTTTGTCGTCGGTCACGGTTGCGATTCCCCTTTAACTCCGTCGCGGCGCGGCCCGCGGCATCTTAGCGTCGTCTAGCCGGCGGCGCGCTGGACGGCGCGGCTGTCGTGAACCGGCAAGCTAATCGAGAACGTGGTCCCCTGTCCGGGACTGCTCTGCACTTCCACGTCGCCACCCAGCAGGCGTACGTACTCGCGCGCCTGGTAGGCGCCGATCCCCATGCCCTTCGCGCCCTTGGTGCTGTCGAACGGGCGGAACAGGCGGTCGCGCACGAATTCCGGCTCCATGCCCGCGCCGCTGTCCGCGACGCTCAGGACCGCCTGTGCGCCCTCGCAGCGCAGGCGTACCGCAATCGTGCCGTGCTCGTCCGTCGCGTCCTGCGCGTTACGGATGACGTGCTCGATCACCGCGGTCAGCCGGTCCGGGTCTGCGCGCACGGGCACCGTTGCATCCGAGGTCTCGAGCGTCGGGCGCGGCAGGCGTGTGCTGCACTGATCGACAGCCTTGCGCGCCAGCTCCGCCAGATCCAGCTGCACCAGCCGCGCGACGTTGGAAGTTCCGCGCAGCTGCTCGATCAGCCGCGTCATGCGCTCGACTGCGTTGGCGATCGTGCCGATCGCGTCATCGACGAACTCCGGGTTGCGCTTGTGGCGCTCGGCATTCGCGACAATGAGCTTCAGCTGCGCAACCGAGTTCTTCAGGTCGTGCATCATGAACGCCGTCAGGCGGTTGTAAGCCTCGAACTGGCGGCTTTCGGCCAGCTTGCGATCGGCATCGAACTGCGCGATGTGTGTGGCCACGTGGCGGCCGACGGTCTTCAGCAGATCACGATCTTCGTAGGTCAGCTCGAACGGCGGCGGCGGGTCGTACAGCACGACGAACCCAGCGAGCCGATCCAGCTGCAGGAGCGGCGAGACGATCCGCAAGTGCTCGTTCGCGAGCAGCCACTGCGGTAGCGCGATGTTGCCGTAGACGTCGGGCGCGCGCCGATACTCGCGCGTGTCGATGATCCATTGGGTCCGCGCAAGGAACTCGGGCAGGTCTTCTCCTGCGGTGAGCGCGCCGACTCCCGGCAACGTGTCGACGCGCATCGGCCAGGCAGCGTAGGGCACGAAGCGGCGCTCGCCCTCGTCGGGCAGGAACAGCACGCCGCCGGGACTGGCGAAGATCTGCGCCATCGCGTGCAGCGCCGTGCGCCGCACGTCGTTCTCCTCCGTGGAGGACAGCGTCGCGATGAAGCGCAGCCACTCGATCCGGTAGTCGTACTTGTTGCGATAGAAATGCTTGTTGATGAAGACCTGCGCGTGCCGCCGCAGCGTCGTCGAGCTCAGCAGCGTCACCAGCACCACCGCCGCGCCGGCGAAGAAGCAGATCTGCCCGACACGGCCCCACGAGCCGCCGACTTCCCGCACGTAATAGCCGCCGAGCCCCATCAACACCAGGTAGACGCCGGTCGCCGTGAAGGCCGTGGTGTAGAACACGACCTGACGCGAAACGAAGATTTGCAGCGACCACTCCGCGTTGCCGCGCGCAGCGACCGCGATCAACGGCACCGCCAGCGCGCAGACCAGGCCGCGCGCATTCCAGGCGTCGACAGACAGGGCCCGCAGCAGCTCCGTCTGCGAGAACAGGAACAAGTCGTAGGCGAACAGCACGCCGGCCCCGACCACGAAGTACTTGAGCGCGCGCCGCGCCGCCGGCGAGGCATTGCGGAAGATCTGTTCCAGCAGCACCAGCGCCACGAGCGACGCGACCAGACCAGCGCGGGACAGCACCACGACTGCATCCAGCGGCGCGCCGCTGATCTGCCGCAGCAACGGCAGCGCGAGCGGCACGAGCAGCAGGACGCAGCACAAGACGCGTACGCCGAGCGTTATGAAGCGCGGCGCGCGCGCGCCTAGCAATGCGGTCAGGAGCAGGAGCCATACGCAGTCGCGCAGGACTTCAGTGAGATACAGAACGATGAAAGGGACGGTGCCGACGCCGTCCTGAATCGCGAGCACGGCGGCCCAGGCAGACGTGACCACCGCGGCACCCAGCAGCTGCGCACCCCGCCGGCCTCGCCAGCTCGTGAGCAACAGCAACGCGAGCACGAGAAAGCTCAGTGCCGCGGCCGCATAGCTGAGGACGCCGAATCGCATCACGGCGCCCGCCCTACCGCGCGCCTTTTCTCCATACGATGACCTCCACCGTCTGCACCAGGATCGCGATGTAGAAGATCAGAGTGTGATTCTTCACGTAGAACAGGTCGTATTGCAGCTTCTCGGTTGCGTCCTGCTCCGACGATCCGTACGGATAGCACAGTTGCGCCCAGCCCGTGATGCCCGGCTTGATCGAATGCCGCTCGCGATAATACGGAATGCGCTCGTTCAATTGCTCGACGAATTCCGGACGCTCCGGGCGCGGCCCCACGAAGCTCATCTCACCGCGCAGCACGTTCAGGATCTGCGGCAGCTCGTCGATGCGCGTCACGCGGATAACGGTGCCCACCAGGGTCACGCGGCTGTCGTTCTTCTGCGCCCACTGCGGCTTGCCGTCGGATTCCGCATCCTCGCGCATGCTGCGAAACTTCAGCAGGTTGAAAGGCTCGCCGTACTGTCCGACGCGCACCTGGCGATAGAGGATCGGCGCCCGCAGGCCTTCCGTCAGCTTGATCGCCAGCGCGGTCAGCAGCATCAGCGGCGCGGTGATTATCAGCAGTACCACGCTGGCGAAGATGTCGAACGCGCGCTCCAGCGACGAATGAATTCGCCCCTGCCGGAAGCCTTCGGCGAAGATCATCCAGCTCGGATTGAGGATGTCGAGCCGCACTTTGCCGGTCTCGCGCTCGAGGAAGCTGACGAGGTCGACGATCTCCACGCCGTCGAGCCGGCATTCGAGCAGCTGGTCCATCGGGAACTGCCGGCGCCGGTCGTCCATGGCAACGACGATCTCGTCCACGCGGCGGAGCCGGCACAAGCCGAGCAGGTCGGTCGATGCGAGGTGCTGTGCCTCGGGCACCCCCGCGGACAAGTCATCACCGTCCGCCGGAACGTAGCCGACGATCATGAACCCGCGTCGATCCGCGCGACGGCGCAGCCGCGCGATGCTGGCCGCACGGCGTCCAGCGCCATAGACGAGCACGCGACGTTTGAAGACGTCGTCGTCGACGAGCAGGTCGAAGGTGCTTCGCACCAGCACCGAGCCCGCAAACGCGAGTGCCGCGGCCAGCAGCAGCACACCGCGGCCGAGTTGCAGCTCCGGAAACAAGTAGAAAACGACCGCGATCAACATCGTGCCGCTCAGCACGCTCGCGGCGACGCGCGCCAGCAGTCCCGACAGACGCGAGCGTTGCCGCGAGTTGTAGAGGCCCGTGGCGGCCATGCTGAGGAACATCACGCCTGCGAACAGCAGCCCGCGCGTCCACAGCGGCCCCAACTCGGCCTCCGCCTGCACGAGCGGCAGGCCATGCAGCGTCAGCAGGGTCGCGCCGTAGGGTGCGCCGTAGAACACCAGGCCTTCCACCAGCGCGAGAATCGCAAGATGCAGCTGCCAGTAGTGCTGGAATATTCGGATCGCCACGCAAAGTCCCGCTATGACCGATGAGCCGGAGCGCCGGAAGTCCCTGCCGCCACGTCCGGTACGGCGATCCCGAGGTCACTTCCTGCCCCGGGCGCGCCTGGACCGTATTGCGCTGCACGGCACGGGGGCGCACCAGCGGTCATAAGTCTAGTCAGGATCAGGTGGAGGCCGCGTGAAAGCAGTCACACGGATTACTGTTAAATGTCATTATCGTCAGTACGATTCTAATTGACAATCATTCGCATTTGTATTGAGATAGCTGCGGTCCCATCCCTCGCCCCTCGGAGATTCGATGTACGTCTGCGTTTGCCACGCCATCAGCGACCGCCAGATCCGCGAAGTCGTGGACCGGGGCGCGCAGTCGTTGAACGAGGTGCAGGCGTTCCTGCCGGTCGCCGGCTGCTGCGGCCGATGCGAGGACTCGGCACGGCAGGTCATCGAATCGTACGTCGAAGCCGCCGCCCGCCCCTGCGCCGCCTGACAGCGGTCCCGCAGCCGCACCGCACTTTCAGTTGCCTGTTTCGAGCGCGACCCCGAAGATCGCGGTCCAGCGCGCGTGCGTGCCACGTTCACGTCTAGGAGCTGCAGATCATGCAAGGCAACCCGACCGTAGTACGTCACCTCAACAACATCCTCAAGAACGAGCTGACCGCGATCAACCAGTACTTCCTGCATGCGCGGATGTTCGACAACTGGGGGCTGGGCCAGCTCGGCGAGTACACGTACAAGGAATCGCTCGATGAGATGAAGCATGCCGATCGGCTGATCAAACGGATCCTGTTCCTCGAAGGACTGCCGAACCTGCAGGACCTCGGCAAGCTGCTGCTCGGCGAGAACGTGCGCGAGGCGCTCGAGTGCGACCTGAAGCTGGAGCTGCAGGCGCATCCGGAGCTGCGCAAGGCGATCGCGGAGTGCGAGAGCGCCGGCGACTATGTGTCGCGGGAGCTGTTCGAAGACATCCTCAAGTCGGAGGAAGAGCACATCGACTGGCTCGAGACGCAGCTCGAGCTGATCGAGCGGATCGGCCTGCAGAACTACTGCCAGTCGCAGATGGAAGAGGAAGACTAGCTAGATCGTCTTCGAGGTGACGCTCGACAGCACGCTCGCCACACCCTTGTTGTTGATCGCGACCACCGCGAAATACCAGGTGCCCGAGGTGAGGTTGTCGACGACATAGCTGTTCAGGGAAGGATTGTCGAGCTCGACCGTCTGATCGAGGTCCGTCTCGCTCTGGCCGAACACCACCTGGTATCCCGCAAGATTGGTGAGCGCGCTGCCGTCTGTGTTCTGAGTCGGCGGTGTCCACGACACGGTCGCAACGCCGCTGCCGCTCGCCGTGACGTTGATCGCGAAGGCCGCAAGCGCCGCAGTCGAATGTCCGTCGGAGGCGGTCACGATGATGTTCGCGTAGTTGCCAACGTCGGCAGCGGTCGGCATGCCCGAGATGCGGCCAGTCGTTGCATTGAAGGTGGCCCACGCAGGCAGGTTCGTCACTGAGAATGTCACCGAGTCGCCGTCCGGATCGCTCGCCAACGGTGTGAAGCTGTAGGAGCGGCCAACGAGCACGGCGCGGCCAGGAGTCCCTTGAATCGTCGGCGGCGCGTTGCTGCCGTCGGTCGGCGCGGCTGCCTGCTGAGCAGGCTTGTCGTCGCCGCCGCCACCGCAACCGGCAGCGAGTATCGCCACCAGCGCAATTGCCAGCGTTCTGAAGCGGGACAACGAAAGCGACTGCATAGGACTCCAGTTGAACTCCACGTCGCCCTCTCGCCCTCACTTCACGGTGGCGCGATTCGGGCGATGTACGGGATTACTAACAAGATCCGTACCAGCTTCGCCTACAGAGTTTTAAATCAAAGGATTAAGAATCGATTAAGGTACACCAAGCCGGCGCAGAGTGAGCACCACGTCGCGGATCAGGAACAGTGCGGGCACATATGACGTGAAGCGCGCATCGCAAGTCACTGATAGCGCACATGTCAGCACTGTGTCGCAAATCCCAGACGCGCGGGACGCGGCTGGGCAGGCGGGAATGAGGCGAAGAAGTGGCGTCCCCATGGGGATTCGAACCCCAGTTACCGCCGTGAAAGGGCGATGTCCTAGGCCTCTAGACGATGGGGACGCGATTCGCGGGCGGGGCTTGGTGGAGCTAGGCGGGATCGAACCGCCGACCTCTTGCATGCCATGCAAGCGCTCTCCCAGCTGAGCTATAGCCCCACGCGAGAGGCGCGCAATGTATTGGAGGGTCCCGGGGCTGTCAAGGAAACGCAGTGTGCGCAGGTGCTGTGCTCGGCGCAGCGCTACGCCGATTTTGCGTACTCGAGCGCCGCGGCCAGGCGCGCCAGGGTCATTTCGCGCCCTAGAGCTTCGAGCGTGACGTCGATCGGCGGCGACACTGCGGTGCCCGAGACGGCGACGCGGATCGGCTGCGCAACCTTACCGAGCCCCACCTGCAGCTCCGCCGCCGTCAGGTTGACGATGTCGTGAATCGCGGCCGCTCGCCAATCCGTGAGCGCCGTCAGTTTCTCGATCAGGACCGCGAGCGGCCGCACTGCTTCCGTAGTGAGGTTCTTCTTCGCAGCCTTCTCGTCATAGCCCTTGAGGTCTACGAAGAAGTAGGTGCTGTTCCGCGCCATCTCTTGCAGAGTCTTCGCGCGCTCCTGCATGGCGCGCGCGACTGCGGCCAGCTTGGCGTCGTCGTCCACTGCAATTCCGAGCGCCGCAAGCTGCGGCTTCAGATAGCGCGCGAGCATCTCCGGGGTGGCGCGCATGATGTGCTGCTGATTGAGCCACAGCAGTTTCTCGGGATTGAATGCCGACGCCGACTTGTTGACGTCGTGGATATCGAACAGCTGCGTCATCTCGGCCAGCGAGAAGACTTCCTGGTCGCCATGCGACCAGCCGAGCCGCACGAGATAGTTCAGCAGCGCCTCCGGCAGATAGCCTTCCTCGCGATACTGCAGGACGCTGACCGCGCCGTGCCGCTTCGACAGCTTCGTGCCGTCGGCGCCGAGGATCATCGGCACGTGCCCGTATACCGGCGGCGTCGCGCCGAGCGCGCGCAGCATGTTGATCTGACGCGGCGTGTTGTTGAGATGATCGTCGCCGCGGATGACGTGCGTGACCTTCATGTCCATATCGTCGACGACGACGCAGAAGTTGTAGGTCGGCGAGCCGTCCGAGCGCGCGATGATCAGATCGTCGAGCTCAGCGTTGCCGAACGCGACGTTGCCGTGAATCACGTCTTCGACGACGACCAGGCCTGCGAGCGGATTGCGGAAACGCACAACCGGGTCGACGCCAGGCCGCGGCGTTTTGCGATCGCGGCAAGTGCCGTCGTAGCGAGGCTTCTGCTTGGCGGCCATCTGCCGCGCGCGCATTGCCTCGAGCTCTTCCTTCGTGCAGTAGCAACGGTAGGCGTGGCCGGACTCGAGGAACTGCTCGATGACCTCGGCATAGCGATCCATGCGGCGCGTCTGATAGAACGGCCCTTCATCGACGGTGAGGCCGAGCCACGCCATGCCGTCGAGAATGACCTGCGTCGCCTCCTCGGTGGAGCGCTCCCGGTCCGTGTCCTCGATGCGCAGGATGAAGACGCCGCCGTGCCGGCGAGCGAACAGCCAGGAGAACAGCGCGGTGCGCACACCGCCGATGTGCAGCAAGCCGGTAGGGCTGGGTGCGAAACGAGAGCGAACAGTCATGATCGAAGGTTTGGTGGGCGGTACAGGGATTGAACCTGTGACCCCTGCCGTGTGAAAGCAGTGCTCTACCGCTGAGCTAACCGCCCGCAAAGGGGCCGTAGTTTAGGGAGCACTGCCCGGACGGTCAACGACGCCGGCGTTGTCAGGCGGCGTGCAGCGGCGGCGGCCGATTCAGCAGCACCCAGTACAGTCCCAGGCTGCTCACCGCTTCGACAAAGGCGCCGAATTCGACGGGCTTGCGGACGTAACTGTTGGCGCCGAGGTTGTAGCTGGCGATCACGTCCGCGTCCTGGCTCGACGAAGTCAGCACCACGACCGGCAGCGTCCGCGTGCGCTCGTCGGCCCGCAGCCGCTTGAGCACGCCAAGACCGTCGAGCTTCGGCAGCTTCAGATCGAGCAGGATCACGGTCGGCATGTGCGCAACGTCGCGGCTCGCGTACTGCCCGTTGCCGAACAGGAAATCGATCGCCTCGACGCCGTCGCGCACGACGACGATATCGTGCGCAAGGTTGTTCTTGCGCAGGCTGAGCAGCGTCAGCTCTTCGTCGTCCGCGTTGTCCTCGACCAGCAGAATGTAGCGCTCGCTCATTGCCCCCCCTGGGCCTGCCTCTTGCAGTGGTGAAGCGCCCAAGTGTCCGCGTGCCGGAAAGGCTCGCTGAATCCCCCGCTTGGTAGCCGCCGGCTCCCTTCGCCATGGGCGGAAACTGCGCGCGGATCGTCTCGTAACGTCGGGCGCGCAGCAAGCCGGTAAAGCCCGCGATTGGCGCCGGGCTCGCACCCTGAAACAGATCTGCATACAACTGGCCCGGGCGCGCGGCCGGCCCGGCGCGCCTGCCTGTCTGCCCGGGACGCCTATTGATTTCGCGGCGCTAGTGCGCTTCTTCGCCGCCGATCATGTCGAGCAGCTCAGCAGTGCGAGCGCGCATCAGCGCCGCATCACCTCGGCTCTCGACGTTGAGGCGGATCAGGGGTTCGGTATTCGAGCTGCGCAGGTTGAAGCGCCAGCGGTCGAACTCGATCGAGACGCCGTCCGTGAAGTCCACCGCGAGCGCGCCCGGCTGGTAGTGCTCCTGCACGCGCTTGATGGTCGCTTTCGCGTCCGCGACCTTACGGTTGATCTCGCCGCTCGCCGGGAAGCGCGCGATGCGCTCGCCGACCAGCTCCGAGAGCCGCTTGCCAGACTCGCACAGCAGCTGTGTGACCAGCAGCCACGGGACCTGGCCGCTGTCGCAGTAGCCGAAGCGGCGGAAATAGTGGTGCGCGCTCATCTCGCCGCCGTACGCCGCATCCGCGTCGCGCATCACGTCCTTCATGAAGGCATGACCCGACTTGGACATCACTGCCTTGCCGCCGAGCGACTCGACCATGTCGAGCGTCGCCCAGGTGAGGCGCGGATCGTGCACGATGCGCGCCCCGGGCTCGCGCTTGAGGAACACCGAGGCGAGCAGACCCACGATGTAGTAGCCCTCGACAAAGTCGCCGCTCTCGTCGAACAGGAAGCAGCGATCGTAGTCGCCGTCCCAGGCAATGCCGCAGTCGGCGCGATGCTTGCGGATCGCCTCGATCGTCGCGACGCGGTTCGCCTCCAGCATCGGGTTCGGCACGCCGTTCGGAAATGTGCCGTCCGGCTGGTGATTGATCTTCACGAACTCGAACGGCAGATGCGGCTCGAGCTGATCGACGATCAGCCCGGCGCCGCCGTTGCCGGCGTTGACCACGACTTTGAGCTTCTTCAGCTTGGTGCGATCGAGGTACGACAACAGGTGCTCGATGTACTTGCCGCGGACGTCGAGCTCGTGACGGCGGCCGGGCTGCGCGGCGCGCGAGTAAGCGTCCGCCTCGGCGATGCGCTGGATGTCCTTCAAACCCGTGTCGCCGCTGATCGGCCGCGACTGCTGGCGTACGAACTTCATGCCGTTGTAGTCCGGCGGATTGTGGCTCGCAGTCACCATTACGCCGCCGTCCATGCCTTCGTTGAAGGTCGCGAAATACACGACTTCCGTACCGCACAGACCGATGTCGTAAACGTCGACGCCGGAGTCGATCAGGCCGCGCGTCAGCGCTGCGCACAGCTCGGCGCTCGACTGGCGGATGTCGCGGCCGACCACGACGCGGCGCGGCTTGAGGAATTCAGCGTAGGCCCGCCCGATACGGTAGGCGACGTCCGGATTCAGCTCGGTGGGAATGCGGCCGCGATAGTCGTAGGCCTTGAAGCCGATGATGGCTGCCATGTTCAACCCGTCGTGTTCAGCCGGTCTGGCCTTCGCGGCCGTAGCGATCCTCGAAGCGCACGATGTCGTCTTCGCCGAGATAGGTGCCGGACTGCACCTCGATGATGTGCAGCGGGATCTTGCCGGGGTTCTCGATGCGATGCTTCGTGCCGAGCGGAATGTAGGTCGACTGGTTCTCTTCCAGCAGGAACGTATCCTCGCCGCGCGTGATGCGCGCAGTTCCGGCAACCACGATCCAGTGCTCGGCGCGGTGATGATGCATCTGCAGCGACATCGAGGCACCGGGCTTCACGGTGAGGCGCTTCACCTGGAAGCGCTCGCCGTGATCGATACTGTCGTAGCTGCCCCAGGGTCGAAACACTTCGCGATGCAGGGAGCTCTCGTAGCGCCCCTGCTTCTTCAGCTGCGCGACCAGCTCCTTGACGTCCTGCACGCGGCTCTTCGGTGCGACCAGCACCGCGTCCTTGGTCTCGACCACGACATGATCCTCGAGCCCGACAGCCGCGACCAGCCGGCTCGTCGACTGCAGGTAGCAGCCCTCGGCATCGACCGTCAGCACGTCGCCGATCCGCACGTTGCCGCGCTCGTCGCCGGCGATCGCTTCGTGCAGCGCGGACCACGAACCGACGTCGCTCCAGCCGGCGTCGAGCGGCACGACCACGCCGTGCTGCGTTTTCTCCATGACCGCGTAGTCGAAGGAATCGCTCGGGCCCGCGCCGAACTCCTTGGCAGGCAGCCGCGTGAAGTCGAGATCGCGCTTCGCGGCGGTGTACGCCTGCGCGCACGCTTCGTAGATCGCGGGGGCCAGCTTGCGCAGCTCTTCCAGCACGGTCGAGGCGCGGAACATGAACATGCCGCTGTTCCAGAAATACTCGCCCGACTCGACATAGCGCTGCGCGGTGGAAAGATCCGGTTTCTCCACGAACTGAGCGATCGGGAAGAATGCCGCGCTGCCGCTCGCGCCGCCGCTGCGCCGGATGTAGCCATAGCCCGTTTCGGGCTTGGTCGGTACGACGCCGAACGTGACGAGCTTGCCGCCTTCGGCAGCCTTGCGACCGGCTGCCACAGCAGCCTGGAAAGCTCGCACGTCGCGGATGACGTGATCCGCCGGAAGGATCAACAACACCGGATCGGCCTGCGCCTTGTCGGCGGGCCCATCTGCGACAGCGGCCATGGCCGCGATAGCTACGGCTGGCGCTGTGTTCCGGCCGACCGGCTCGAGCAGGATGGCCTGCGGCCGCGTGCCGCGCTCCAACAACTGCTCGGCGACCAGAAAGCGATGGCTCTCGTTGCACACCACGAGCGGCGCACCGACCCCCGGTACCCCCTCGAGACGCGCCAGGGTCTCCTGCAGCATCGTGCCCTTGCTGACCAGGGGCAGCAGCTGCTTGGGATAGAGCTCGCGCGACAACGGCCACAAACGGGTGCCGGAGCCGCCGGAAAGAATGACCGGAATCAACATACGCTGTCGCCCCGCCCGATGGCGTAGTACTTCAATCCGAAACGCTTAACGAATCCCGGATCGTAGAGGTTGCGTCCGTCGAAAATCACCGGGTCCGTGAGCTCGGCCTTGATCGTGTCGAAATCGGGGCTGCGGAACTCCTGCCACTCGGTCACGATCGCGAGTGCGTCCGCGCCGCGCAGTGCTTCGCTCGAGCTCTTCGCCAGCACGAGGTCTTCGCCGCGCTCACCGTAGATGCGCCCTGCTTCCTCGGCCGCGACCGGATCGTACGCACGCACTTTCGCGCCCGCGGCCCACAGCCCTTCGATCAGCGTGCGGCTCGGCGCCTCGCGCATGTCGTCGGTGTTCGGTTTGAAGGCGAGTCCCCACAGCGCGATCGTCTTGCCGGCGAGCTTGCCGCCGAAGTGCCGATTGAGCTTGTCGAGCAGCACGCTCTTCTGGCGGTTGTTGACCGCTTCGACGGCGTTCAGCAGCTCCGCATCGAAGGCGTGGTCCCCGGCGCTGCGCGCCAGCGCCTGCACGTCTTTCGGGAAGCACGAGCCGCCATAGCCGCAGCCCGGATAGATGAAGTGATAGCCGATGCGCGGATCGGAGCCGATGCCGAGGCGCACCTTCTCGATGTCGGCGCCCATTCGCTCCGCCAGGTTCGCCAGCTCATTCATGAAGCTGATCTTGGTCGCGAGCATCGCGTTCGCCGCGTACTTGGTCAGCTCCGAGGAGCGCACGTCCATGACGATCATGCGCTCGCGGCTGCGCGTGAACGGATCGTAGAGCGCCTTGAGCAGCTCCGCGGTGCGCGGGTTGTCGGTGCCCACGACGATGCGGTCCGGCTTCATGAAGTCGCTGATCGCGGCGCCTTCCTTGAGGAATTCCGGATTCGAGACGACGTCGAACTCGAAATGCGTGCCGCGCGCCTTGAGCGTGCTGTCGATCTTCGCGCGCACCTTGTCGGCTGTGCCCACCGGCACTGTCGATTTCGTCACCACGACGCGGTAGTCGGAAATGTTGCTACCGATCGCCTCGGCGACCGCGAGCACGTACTTGAGATCGGCGGAGCCGTCCTCGTCGGGCGGCGTGCCGACCGCGATGAACTGGAACAGGCCGTGCTTCACGCCTTCTGCCGCGTCCGTGGTGAAGTTGATGCGCCCGGCGGCAAGATTGCGCTTCAGCAGGTCGTCCAACCCCGGCTCATAAATCGGCGATTCGCCGCGCTTGAGCATCTCGACCTTGCGCTGGTCGACGTCGACGCACAGGACGTTGTTGCCGACCTCGGCGAAGCAGGCGCCGGTGACCAACCCCACGTAACCCGAACCGAATATGGTGAGACGCATGTGTAACTGACTGGAGATAAAGGGAAAACGGCCCGGAGCTTAGCTGAAGCGGACGGCCCGCGCAAAGGATTAAGCGCACCCTTTACCGCGCCCCTCAGCAGGCGACTGCGCGAGCCGTGGACCGTACAATGCCCGCCATCGCCAGATTGCAGTGATTAGTGAACACTCAAGCGCCCCGTTCCGTGCCGCTCACGGATTTCCTCCGTTTGACTGACGGACAGACGCGGCTCCAATCGTTGGAGGACGCGCGTCACTTTTACATTGAGTACCACGCTCTGCTCTGCGAAGCGGGCGTCTACTCGTGCGCGGGCATCCTGCTGTCCGCGTTGCGGGCGCTGGTTAAACCATCCCTTTCCGCCGCGACCGCGGGCTGCACGGACCTCGTGGTCTATGACGGCTGCAGCGCCAGCGGCCTGCGAACTGTCGCAGACCTTGGCCTGGCTCCGCTGTTCGATATTCGTCCCCAGTCTTTTCTCGGTTATCTCGACAACCGGGAGCGATGGCGGCACGCGACACTTCTCACGCGCGCGGTGAGCAAACCGCGCCGCTTCTTCGCTCAATTGTTCGACGCGTATGTGTCCGTCACGCAAGCCGTGCTCGATTGCAATCTGACGTGCAGCGGCGTACTCGCGGCCAATGAGCGCTCGCTCGGTTGTGCGCCGTTCCTGGTAGCGGCGAAGTTCCTGCACCAACGGCCGATAACCGTCGTACAACATGGCAATCCGATCGGCGACTATCTGCCGACTGTTGCCGACGAATACTGGTGCCGCTCGGATCGGTGGTTCGGCTATCTGCAAGCGCATCGCCTCGTGAGCCGGTTGCGTCGAGTCAGCGACTTCCCCGTGCTGAACGCCATCGACTACGATCCGCGACATCGCCGGGCGGTGCTGGTCATGCACAACGTTGGTTATCTGGAGCCGAATTTGGACTACGGACTACTCAGCTCGAAGATCAAGGCGGTATGCGCCCGCGCCGGTTGGACGCTGCACGTGTTGCGACATCCGGCCAACCGCGAGAGCTGGGGGCTGCCGGTGGTCGACCGACGAATCGCGTTCAAGGCCGGACTGGCTATAGGCTATCGATCGACTGCAACGGATCAGCTGACGCCCGAGATGCCTCGCGTGTCCCTGCTCGACTATTGGCCCGACTTCTTCCTGCGGCAAGGCAAACCCGAACAGCTGGAAGACTATGTACTGCGGATTCGCGAGGCGTTGACATGAAGCGAGTGGTTTACATCGGCACGGAAGGCGACCAGGAGCTCGCCGCCGAAGTGCTGCGCGCAACGATCGAGAGCCACAGCAGCGGCGGCGTCGACGTCAGATTCCTCAATCATGAGATGAAGGCGGCGGGACAGAGGGTGGATAAAACCGTCAACTCCAACACGCCGTTCTCGAAGCAGCGCGTGTTCGTTCCGTTGCTCGCCGGATCCGGACAGGCCGCCTATCTGGATTCCGACATGGTCGTGTTTCGCGACATCAACGATCTGTTCGAACATGCATCGGGTGCGATCGCGTGCTGTGCAACGCGACAGCGCGTGCGCGAGCCCCAGACGAGTGTCACCGTTTTCGACGTAGCACAGTGCCGCTGGAATCCGGGCGACGTCATCGCAGAAATCGACGCGGACCCCAAGAAGTATCGTCCTTACTTGTATCAATTTGCTTTCGCGGGTGGTGTGCAGCGCACCCTGCCTCCTACCTGGAACGACTTCGAGGAATACGAGCCAGGCGTCACCTCGCTCTTGCACTTCACCGACATGGAAACGCAGCCCTGGCTCACTGGCGCCAACCGGCTCGCCGACGTCTGGGTGAGCTGCCTGCGCTGCGCAGTCGAGTCCGGCAGAGTCGACCCGCAGCGTGTCGTGTCGGCCGTCCGGGAATTCCAGGTTCGCCCGTCACTGCTGTGGCAGATGCGCCATGACTGGAAGGCGGCCAAGAAACTGCCATTCCTGCAGCGGCTGCGTGACGTGCTTTTCTTCGTGCCGCCGTATTCGCTCGAGAGCGGCATCCCGCTGGGCGTCGGCCGAATGGCAGCGCGGATCGTCAAGTCGCGCGCGCCGCGCGCATTCAAGTGCTGCGTACTGTTGATCGCTGGCTTGGTACTCCTCGCCCGCAAGCGACGCCGCGTACTGGTGGCTGCCACTCTCGCGAACAAAGACTGCGTCATCAATCGCTACACCGAAACCGTATTGGACGACCAGACTCTGCCGAGTGACGTCCTGCGCGAGCGGCGTGCCAGCGAGTACTAGAACATGCTGCGAAAGGCGTACGTTGCATTGAGAACGCTGGGTCCTCGCAGCGTTCTCACGGCGGTCCGGCAACGTCTGGTCCCGGAGCGGCTGCGATGCTATGCCGCATGCCGGTCCTCTTTCGAGGACAGAGTGGGGCTCGAGATCGGTGGACCGAGCACGATCTTCACGCAACGCGGCCATATCCCGGTTTATCCGCTCGCGGCGCGCATAGACAATTGCAATTTCGAGCACCGCACAGTGTGGGAAGGGACCGTGCACGAAGGCGAGACCTTCGTGTTCAATTCGCAGAAGGCGCCGGGCCGTCAATACGTCGCTGAAGCCAGCGAGCTCGGCCGCATCACCGACGGCGCCTACGACTTCGTGCTTTCGTCACACTGCATCGAGCACCTTGCCAATCCGCGGCGCGGGCTCGCAGAGTGGATTCGCGTGCTCAAGGACGACGGCTTGCTGGTACTCATCGTGCCGCACAAGGACGGGACCTTCGATCACCGCCGGCCCGTGACATCGCTGGCGCACCTGATCCAGGACTTCGAGGCGGGAACCACGGAGCACGACCTGACGCACCTCGACGAGATATTGAAACTGCATGACCTGGCGAGAGATCCGGAGGCCGGCGGTGCTGCGGCATTCGCCGAACGCTCGAAGCGCAACTATGAAAACCGTTGCCTGCATCACCATGTGTTCGATACGCGCCTCGCCGTCGCGCTCGTCGAGCATGCGGGCCTGCAGATACTTGCAGTCGAGCCGGTACGGCCGTATCACATCGTGGTGATCGCGCGAAAGCTGCCGGCCGGTCGCGCACCCGACAACGAAGAATTCCTGGGTGTGACCCGGTCTCCGTGCTGGAGCAGTCCGTTCGCGTCGGATCGCTGAAACAAGCTGCGAAGCACATCCTGTGCTCCGCAGCGACATCCCTCTCGATCCGAGCGCATCCTGTGCTCGCCGGCGAAGAATAGCGCCAGGTGCAGCGCTCATGCGCCGATTAGCTATGTGTTTTGCGAAGCAGATGCGCGACGCGGTTGCGCCGAACTCAGCGCTGCTTCCAGATCGTCCAGTAGCGCCCTGTCGTCGTGCCTACGTCGGCGCGCGCTTCTTCACGACGGGCGATTACGAGCCCGCTGCCGAAAAAGATGTGATAGAAAATTCCGAGCACGATCCAGCAGCCAAACAGCCAACCATCGTCGAGGCCGCTGAAATAGGACACCACACCGATGGCCGCCAGAATGCTGGATGCCAGCAGCACGATCTGCGCTACTTGCCGTGACGACAGGCCGAACCGACGCAGCAGGTGGTGAAGGTGCTCGGAATCGCCATGGAACGGCGAGTTCCCCTGAGACACGCGCCGTACCATGCTGCTGAACAGGTCGTACAGCGGCAGCGCGAAGATCCACAGCGTGACTACCGGGCTGATCACGCGTGCCGGCCCCTGCGACAGGTCGAGACTGAGCCAGGCGAGCGAGAAACCCAGCATCGTGCTACCGGCGTCGCCCATGAATGCGCGAACGTTGCGAGTGCGCTTCGACGGCCAATTGAAGAGCAGGAACCCGAAGATGCAGCCCATCAGCGCGAGCACGAAGGGCAGGCAGTTCATCGAACCGGCAATGAAGCACGACACGCCCATGAACACCAGAGCGATCAGCGCCTGCGTACCGGCCACGCCATCGCTGCCGTCGAACATATTGAAGGCGTTGATGGCTGTCAGCACTATCAGGATCGAGAACGGCGTCGACAGCCAGCCAAGCTCAACGAACGCGCCGAAGAATGGCTTGCCGATATCGATGGCAAACACATCGGCGCCGGCAACCATGAGCAGCGCAGCGCAGATCTGCGCAAGGAACCGCACCGAAGCGGGCAAATCGTAGCGATCGTCGAGCGCACCGATCAGCACCAGCAACGCCGTCGCCGTGATGAAGAACGGGAAGCCTTGCAGGGCCGTGTAGCTGTAGAGCGAACCGATGCCGAGGCCGCCGACCATCGCCAGGCCGCCGATGACCGGCACGTCGCCGACGTGCATCTTTCGACCACCGGGCCGATCGATTAGCCCCATACCTCGCGCCAGGGGGCGTAAAGCGAACATCAAGAGAATTGTCACGAGCAGTGGCAATCCGAAGTACACGGCAATCCGCGGCATGATTCCTTCCAAGCGTCCGACGATCCAAGCGTCCTGTAAATCCCACTTAGTTGCTTGCGCTTCTTCTTGTTCTCGGGCACCTGAAGAAAGGCTTCGCAGTTCGATCAGGTTGCGCCGCCGGAATTAACTTTTTGCTTTCGCCAACGCTGATCGCGCGTGAACTATACAGAGCGCTTTGGCCAAGAACTAGTGCCAGACACGCTGTCGCCCCTAGTAGACCCAGGGCTTTACAAAGCATTTACAAAAATGACTCGAGGCTGAACGCTGCTCGATCGCGGTCAGTTCAACGCGCTCACATGGCTTGGCTGGCCGGCGCCGGCGTGTCCACGTTGAGCGCCTGCATGATCAGGCGCGGCAGTGCGGCGAGCGGCATGTCCCCCGGTATACTGCCCTTGGGAACGCCGGTATCGAGGAGATAGCCGGTGCCGTTGTGCTCGCCGTTTTTCAGCGCGACGAAGGCTACGCACTCGTGCAGATGGCCGTAGCGCTTGCCATCGAGGAGGAACTCGAGACCCGCAGAAATGTCGTGCGGGTATACAAGCATCGCGAAGATGTCCTTGCCCCGATTGTCCACCTCGAACAACGGCACACCGTCCGCCGCAACGACACGACCCAGCCGTTGGGCGGAGCGCTCGGCCTGGCGCTCGTCCGAGCACGACAGCAGGAAGTCGCGCGACATGCGCGGCTCGACCGTCGCGAACTCGACCCCGATGCTGCGCAGGAACGTGGCATGGTCCTTCAGACGCCAGTAGTACGTCAGCTGCTGGAAAGGCACCTGGTGCAGTCCGGTTGCGATCATGATCCGGGCCTGCGGGAACAACCGCTGCACCGTGCCGAGGATCTGATCGTACAGAGCGTAGGCTTCCAAGAGTGGATCACGGCCGCGCGGCGCATACCATTCCGGATTGCGGAGCGGGCCGCTGTAGCATGCAGCGGAGAACATGTAGTGGTGCTGGATGTGAGCACCGGCATTGAGGAACAAAGTAGCGAAATCCGGCCGCGTGCGCTGCACTTCCCGTACGAAAACATCGGCCAGCAGAAGATCCAGGAACAATGCTCCGTTCCAATGTCGACGAGCGGCGTTCGCGGCGAACGCTGCGTAGTGCAGATAGTTCGCCGGCCGCGCATAGCGCAGGATACCCGCAATGAGTGCGAAGGCTGACGACGCGCTCATCTTGCGCTGAGCGTTGTCGTTCACGGCTTGTGAGATCGCGCTGCTCAGACGCCGCAGCGCCGGCGGTGCCGAAATGCCGGTGCGCGTCCAGGGATCGGGTACGAAGAACGCGGGGTCGCGCACGCGATGCTTTGCGTTCATCGGCGCGATCGCCCCTACGCGCAGACCGCGCTCTTCGAGTTGCTCCCAGATCTGCGGCAGGTCGTGGCCAATGATATCGCCGAGGCGGAACACGCCATGCTGCGCGAAGGTGAGCCCGGTGTGCGCCGTCACCCATTGTATCCAGGGCTCGAGATGTTCGTACTGCAGCTCCGACCGAGTGGTGGACCAGCCGTAGCGCTCGATCAGGCCGGCGAAGCTGGGCAACTGTCCGCGTGCGCAATAGTACCGGACGCTCTCGAAATTGATCTCGTTCAGTTCCAGTAGCAGCAGTCGCGGCATGGTGTTCATCCTAGCAAAATGTGGCGGGGCGCCGCAGAAGGCTCAGCGCGTCAGCGCGTCGCTGAGCTCGAGTGCTGCGGTGAGCTTCGCAACGATTGCCTCGCGGGTATACCTGCGCCGGATGAGCTCGCGGTTCGCGACCTGCGCCGGTCCCGCCGCGAGCAGCTGTCCGAGATGCTCGGCGTCGCTGAAGTACCGGGCAGCGTCGCCAGCCGTGGCGCGATTGAAGCTGCAATCCCAACAGAGAATATCGCAGTCGAAGAACAGGATCTCCGCCAGCGACGGATTGGTGCCGCCCACCGAATGACCGTGCAGATACAACGCACACCCACTGCGCAGGCGATACAGCTCGCGCGGCTCATACACCGGATCAACTAGCTGCACGCGCGCCTCGCCGGCATAGCGGCGGCGCAACTCGCGGCCGTACTCAGAACGGCTCCAATTGCCGACGAACACGTACCTGGCGAGCGGCGATCGCAGAAATCCGTCGATCAGCACGTCGCAATTATTTTCCGGCTCGATCCGGCAGATCGTCAGGGCGTAACTTGCGGACGACTCGCGCGTGGCGGTCGGCTCATGCAGCACGGCATGATCGCCACTGTACTCCACGCAGGCCGACTTGCGCGGACGACGCACATAGGGAAGCAACGCGTCGTTGTCGTAGATGATCACGTGCGAGCACCACTGGGCCAGCAGATCGGAACAATACAGCACGAGCTTGCCGAGCGGTCCGAACTTCGAACGACGCCATTCCACTCCGTCGATGTTGACGAGTAGCCGACTGCCGGTCAGCACGCAGGCGAGGCGGAACAGCGGAAAGAACAACCCGCCACTGACCCCCAGCACGAGTATGTAGTGCGCGCGCCGCACGACGCGCATGAATGCGACGAGGTCGTGCAACGGCGAAGTTGCACCGTTCGCGCCTATGCCGATGAAGATGCGCCGCACGCCGTTGAAGATTTCGGAGAGGTCATCGGTGTAGCGCGAGCGGTCGCACGTAACCGTCACCTCGTAACCCTTGGCGACGAGCGCAGGCGCGATGCTCTCGGCAAAAGCCTCAGGACCGCCGTAGCGATTGGGGATGCCGACGGAGCCGATGATGGCGAGGTGTCGACGTTGCTTGGATTCAACTTGATTCATGCACGATCGGCAGTCTAGGCGAACAGGACATCACGTACGAACGTGAGCGCGCCGAAGGTCGTCGCAAACACCAGCAGCAGCAACCTGCTCGGCAACCGGTAGTCGCTGGCGACGGGTACGTACAGCAGGGCGTGCAGCAGCGCGAGCTCGGACAGGCGCGTGGCGAAGACGGCGTTGTCCGCGAACACCATCAGTACGATCCACGGCAGAAACATCCAGATCGTGGATTTCAGGTGGGAGACATTCATCGCGCCGCCCGGCGCAACGCGCAGCCGTAGCAGCCCGATCAGTCCGAACATGAAGAAGAATGCTGCGAACGGACTGAGTCGCGACATCGCCGGCACGTCGCCCTGGGCGGCATACTCGTTGTACTGCTGAATCTTCTCCGCTACGTTGAAGAAGATGTTGGAGGCGGCGCCGAGATAGACGATCAGCAGCGTCGCGAAGATCGCAAGCACCACCAGCGAGCGTACGCTCAGGCGCCACTCACGCGGCCGCCACAGCACCTCGAGCGCGAGAAAGAACAACATCGACTCGTGCGTCAGAACCGAGGCAATGATCAGGGCGATCCGCAGCCAGCGGCGCCTGCATATCTTGCTGTAGAGATAAAGCGCCACGGCCAGGAACAGCTTCACCTGGATCAGGTACAGCCACGTGCCCAACCCGATAGAGATCAGGACGAAGCGCAGATCTGCTGCTTGCTCGCGCGCCCCACGCAGCGCCGCTGCAAACAGGAAGATGCTGGTCACGGAGATGAGCGTGAAGACCAGATTGAAGTCGAGTCCTGCGCGCTGCCCGACCACGATCAAGGACAGGAACACCGGGCTGCGGACGTCGTCCGAGATGAGCATGCAGGCAAGCCCGTCGCACGAGCCGACCGAGCTGTAGTAGTTCTGGTAGACGTCCCGGTCCTTCAGGTTCGCGACATGATTCAGAACAGCAACCAGCGCGCAGAGCACGAAGGCGAGCAGCCATATGCTGCTGCGACCAGGGCGCTGCTCAAGCGAGCGTGTGTCGCCCGCAGGGTGCTCCGATGCCAGGTCGGACATGGCTACCGCGCTCCTTCTTCAGTCCGCGACTGGGGAACTGCTGCAGTCGCTGCCAGTACCGCTTGCGCAGCAACCAGCGCGCCCGCGGCGCCCCAGTGCGAATCGTTGGGCAGGTACACGTCCTGCACCCCGCGCGCCATAGCCGCGCGCAAGGGCGTCAGCGTGTCGACGAAATCTGGACCGAGAGCTTTCTTCATTTCTTCGTAACCCGCTGGCGTACCGAACGGCGCCCGGGCCGCGTAGATTGCGTAGGCGACGGACTTGTCCGGCGCCGGCAGGAACAGCAACCGCGTATTGCCCGAAGTCCGCGCGAGGTCGCGGAAACGGACCAAAGTGCAAACGAACGAGGCCACCTGCGCGTCTGGGACCTTCTGGCCTTCGACATCCGACGCGTAGTAGATCACTGCATCGGGCCGGCGCGAGGAGAACAGATCCCGTCGTCCGATCGAATAGCTGCGCACTGGACTGAGCTGCGGAAGTACCGCGTAGATCAGACCCTGGCGCAGCAGGTAGGAGGAAACGTTGAAGCGTTCGAGCGTGCCCGCGAACTCGGTGCGTCGTGCATGCGGCTGCGCGAGCACAGTCGGAGCAGCGCGCGGGAGATCGATGCGCGCGCGATCGGTCGAGTTGCTGACCTGCGGGGTTACGCAGTGACCCTGCGCGAGCCGATAGGCCATGTTGCGAGTGACCGATTCGACGATGATCAGCCGCGGCCGTCGCTGGCGGAATTCTGCTGAGCCCAGGTAGCTCTCGATCTGCTCGACTGACCGATAACGCACGGCGACGGCACGCCAGCCCGCCTCTGCCACGACGAAGTCGAGCCACGGCGCGGTCGGTCGATCGGGGTCGGTAAAACTGTCGCCGAACACCACGACCTCCCAGTCGCCAGACGGCAATGGCAGCCGTGTGGTATGCACGTACTGCGGCTGCTCGAAGCGCAGCTGCAACGACCTCCAGCCGTAGTCGATCTCGGACAAACCCCCGATGCGGGTCAGATCGCCGGTAAGCGGCTCCTCGTGACGCGACAGCAGCAACAACGCGGCCATCAGTGCGGCGAACCCGATGCTCAGGACTGTCACGTAGGTGCGAAACATGCGGGCTAGAACTGGAAATAAAGAAATTCGCTGACATCGCTCAGCTTCAGCACGCAGGCAATCAGCAGCACCAGCATGCAGGCCATCCACCGTCCCGTCGGACGCCACTCGACGCCCCGTCCGCCGTTGCGCTCCGGGGCCTCCGGTATTTTCAATGCCGGTGTGTAGCGCCGCATTATCTGCAGGCTGTTCGGGCCGAACAGCGCGATCGCGGCGGCGAGCACGAGCGTTGGTGCACCGCTCAGCGCCCAGTCGCGCATCGACAGCACGAGCGATGTGTCGCTCGCCAGCGCGTGCAAGTGGTGACCCAACGGACCCAGCTGGTCGAGCAAACGCACCGGGAAAAATCCCTCGCGGCCCGCCACGCCGGCGAGCAGCGTGGCGGCGCCATGAAAGGTCGCCGCGCGAAACGGAATCCAGGCGAGCACGACGAACAGGAGCGTGAGTAGCCAGGCAACTGGTCCGGGCAAGCGCACTGGCACGCGCGGCCAGACGGTCTCGCGCAACCAGTGGTTCAGGCCGAGTGCCAGGCCGTGCAACGTGCCCCACAACAGAAAGGTCCAGCTGGCGCCGTGCCAGAGTCCGCCGATCGCCATGGTTGCGAGCAGATTGATGTAGCGACGTCCGCGGCCGCGCCGGTTGCCACCGAACGGGATGTACAAGTAGTCGCGCAGAAAGCGCGACAGGGTGATGTGCCAGCGGCGCCAGAAATCCACGATGCTGCGCGCCCGGTACGGCGAGTAGAAGTTTGCCGGCAGCACGATGCCGAAGCAGCGCGCGAGCCCGAGCGCCATGTCCGAATAGCCGGAGAAATCGAAATACAGCTGAAAGGTGTACGCGAGCAGCGATGCCCAGGCCTCGATGCCACTGATCGCGACGCGCTGGTCGGCTGCCTCGAAGACCGGCCCCACGAAGGGGCTGAGTGTGTCGGCGATCAGGACCTTCTTGGCCAGGCCGATGACGAATAACGTCATGCCGACGGACAGATGCACGCTCCAGCGCCGCCGCCAGCGGGCGCGGTCGAACTGCGGCATCATCTCGCGATGATGGACGATGGGTCCAGCGATCAGCTGCGGAAAGAAGGAAACGAACAGCGCGAAATTGCTGAAGGACTGGCGCGGCAGCCTGGTCTTGTAGCTGTCGACGAGGAACGCGATCTTCTGGAAAGTAAAGAAAGAGATCCCGAGCGGGAGGACGATATCGAAACGCGGCGCCCGCGCTCCCGCCAGATCGTAGATCGACGCGACCAGCAGGTTCGCATACTTGAACACCATCAGCACTGCCAGGTTCAGAGCGACGCCGGCAACCGCCAGGAGTCGGCTGATACGCAACTGCCCCAGCTCGCGGTGCCGGATGATCTGGACGCTGAACGCATAGTTGGCGAGCACGAGCACACCGAGGATCAGCGCGTCCCGAATGCTCCACCAGGTATAGAAGAACGCCGACGCCAGGATCAGCAGGATCTTGCCGGCCGCGAAAGGCCGCTGTTGTGCGGCGAGCGTCGCGAACGCCAGCAGCACCACCGGCAGGAAGTACGCGACGAACTCGAAGGAAGGGAACAGCAAGTTTGACGAGCCTCTTGCTGCTCAGAACAACAGGAATGAGAGTGCCAGCAGGAGGCGATAGCGCGTGCTGAGCAAATTGCTGGCGGCAACAGCCCGGACACGCGCCATGCGCCGCTGCAGCGTTGCAACTTCGGCGGCGCGGGCTTGCGGGATGTCCAGTGCAGCCGCTGCGCGCATCGCCGACTGCAACTGACGACGAACATTGCGCACGTGTCGACCGGCCACGAGCGCGCGACTCCATACTGATCTGCCCGCCCAGGCACCCATCATGTTGCGCCCGTGCTGGCGATAGGTCACGAGCGGCGCATCCAGGTACCACACTCGCGCTCGCGTCAGCCAGGCGAGGATGAGCAATGCCCAGTCGTGCATGAGCCAGTACAGGTCGAACGCCGTGCGTACTTGCATCAGCCACGCGCGCCGCAGACACATGGTCATACCGATCGCCGGGTTCGTCAGCAGCGTGCTCTTGTCGAGCGGCGCGCCGGGCCGGCGATACGGACTGCCGCGGCCGTAGAAAGTCCGCACGATTTCGCCGTTGGCGCGCAGCACGCGCACGTCCGAATAGGCCAGATCGAAAGCGCCGGCGCGCGCGGTGTACCGTTGCAGGAAACTGCGCACCTTGTCCTCCTCCCATACGTCGTCCTGATCGGCCAAGAGGATCAACTCGGCAGCGCTGCTGCGCGTAACCTGATCCAGGGCATGGAGAAAGCTGCGTGCAGGTCCTGGCGCCGAATCCATGGAGTGGAAGCGAGTGATTTGGCGCCGGTGCTCGCTGGCGCGGGCCCAGGTCTGGATCCGCGCTACCGTGTCGTCCGTGCTGTTCCAGTCGAAGACGTGCAGTTCATGCACCGGCGCGCTCTGACGCTCGATGCTGTCGAGTTGTTCGGCAATGAACTGCTCGCCGTTGTGCGTACAGACGATCACCGCGATCTGGCAGGCGGCGGCTTCCAGTGGCGCGACTATGCTTTGCGCCGCGCCAGCATGCTCGCGAGCGCCGGGTGCTCGCGTTTTACCGACCCACGCCGCCAGCAGCCCGCGCAGTGCCAGACGGATCCCGCCCGCGTAGTCGCCACTATCGCGCGCGAGGCGCCAACACGCGACGAGATAACGGCGTAACCGTGCAGTTGAGAACCCTTGTGAGCGCATCGAAAGGTCGTGCGCGACGCAAATCGGTAGCAGCACGATCTTCGCGCCGTGGCTTGCCGCGGCTATCGACCAGGCTACGTCGGCCAGGTCGAGACTCAGGCGCTCTCGGAATCCATCGACCTCGCGGAAGGCGCGGACCGCTCCCGACAAGCATGAATTGATGATGCCGAAGCCACCGGCAAACGCGAGCGGCGCCTGCGGCACGGCGCCGGAGAGGACGCGCGGCGCTATGCCTCTCAGCTCATACGGCGATATGCGCATCTCATGCGAGAACATCTGCGGACAAGCAAACGTCAGGCTGGACAGAAGCGCACTACGCAGCTCCCAGATCTGCCGGAAGTACTCCGGTGGCGGTCGGCTGTCGCCATCCAGGATTACGAGCACATCGTCGGCGCTCGCCCTGCCGATCACGAAGTTGTAAGCCGCCGCGACCCCCCCGGCGTTGTGCTGGTAGCACACCTCGACGACCAGATCGGGTTGCAGCGTCAGCGCACGAATGCGTGAGCGCCGGGTGCGCAATACGTCGCGATTGATCACGACGTCGACCACGACTCGCGCGGGAATCTGCGATGCCGTCAACAGTCGCAGCACCTCGCGGATATGTGATAGCCGCTGCCGATACAGGACTATGACGATCCGCAAGACCTGTGAGCTCACGCAGTTTCCATCCAGGCCCGACGCAACAGCAGGAATGCGACTGACCCGACCGCGCCCAGGAGGAAGCCGCCGGCAATCCACAAAGTCGGCTGCGGAAAGACCGGCCGCTCCGGAACGACCGCGGCGTCGAGCACCTTGAGCGCGTACTCCTCGCGCCCACGCGCCAGCATGACCGCTTTGATCTGCGATTCGAGGACCGTGTAGATGGCAGTGCGCACCTCCACGACGTCGGTCTTGCGTGCCTCCTCCTTGAGGTAGGCGATATTGCGCTCACCTTCGCGCACGGTCTTCTCACGCAGATATTCATTCGTGAGCCTGACCAGGTCGTTGGCCCAGCGGGCGGCGAGCTCCGGACGCTTCCAGGTGATGCTCATCGTCACCATGCCGGTCTTCTTGTCTTCGGCCACGCGCCGGATCTTGCGCTTGAAGTACTGATTGGCTTTCCACACCGTCGGCGTGTCGTCCGGGTCGTCCGTCGTCCAAGTCTTTTTCTGCGGATCCCAGAGCCGTGCGAACAGCACCGGCAGCAGGTTCTGCTCGCTGATGTAGCGCTCCGTGAGCGTCTCCGACTGCAACACGGCCACTGCTTCCGCCTTGCCGCCGTCCTCGCCGATGGAGATTCCCGCGAGCGCTGCCAGGCTGCCCAGCGACGGCGCCAGCGAGCTCAGTCCGCTAAGACCACCTCCGGCCGCATTGGTCGAGACCGGCGACAGCACGATAGTTGCCTCGTAGCGCTTCGGCAGGATGAAGCTGGCGAGCGCGGCCAGCCCGGTCACCGCGGCGGTCACCGCGATCACGGTCCAGCGTCCCGCCCAGATGAGCGCGAACAGCTGTCTGAGGTTGATCTCGCCTGCTTCGGCTGTGGCCATTGCGCTACCCCGGTTGTCTTTCTGTAGGCTCAGCGCCGCGCGGCTTCGCGCTGAAAAACGGCATTGTAGGAGATCTCTTCCGCAGCCGCGCCGGCCCGGAGCTTCGCCTCGCCTTCGAGTGTGTAATGCCGCAGCAGCAGCGCGAAGCTGCGCTCCTGCATGAACTGAAACAGCTCGTCGCGGTAGCGACGATTGACCTCGACGTGCACCGTCGCCGGCGCACTGGGGCCGCTCAGCAGCTGCGTCATGCCGCGCAGGATCAGCATCTCGTTGCCATCGACGTCGAGCTTGATGTGCGTGGCCGGCAGGATCGTACCGGAGGCGATCAGCGCATCGACCGTTGTCGCCTGCTTGTGCTCGGTCAACACCGGCCGGAACTCGTGTTCGGTCCCGTCGCGGCTCTCGTTGAGCTGACTGTTCGACGAGCCGGACACGTCGGAGTAGTAGTTGAAGTCGAAGAACCCTTCGCGGTCGTTGAGCGCGCACGACATCACCTGCACCACGCCCGCAAGGTTGTTGGCCTTGATGTTGTGCATGAGCGTGTGCACGTTCACCACATGCGGCTCGAACGCATACACTCGCCCGCCCGGCCCGACACGCTTGGCGGCCAGCGGCGTGTAGATGCCGATGTTCGCACCGATGTCATAGAAGACGTCGCCAGGTTTCACGTAGTCGCGAATCCACTGGACGGTGCCCCGCTCCTTGATCAGCAGGGTCTTGGCACGGACGACGTCGAGTCCGGACTCGCAACGAAATGCATAGTCGTGCTCGCCGTCGCTGACGCTGACGTGCTTGACGAGCTTGCGGCGCAGATAGAACCGTGCGCGGTCGACCAGCGACGGGACTGTCGATTGCGGCATATGCTCATTCACCATTCACTTCGACTCGATGTTGATCGTGATCGTCTTGCGCATGATGTTACTGCCCGTACCGCGGATCGGGCTCACGGCATGCCAGGAGTTGAACGTCTTCACGAAGATGACCGCCTGATTCGGCTCGAACGGAAAGCTGCCGAGTGTCTCCATCTGCTCGAACTCGAACTGCTGGTTCATGTGGTTGTAGCTGCGCGTGACGTCACGCGGCTTGAGGATTTCCGTGCCGCCGCCGAACGACGCCTGCCACTCGCCGGGCGCCATGATCGAGATCACGAGCGTGATGATTTTGGCCGGGGCATCAGTGTGCGGCTTGATATAGCCGCCGTCGGCCGGCAGCATCGAGAACTCGAAGCGGGCGCTCAGATTGTGAGTTCGCCGCAGGACCTTCAACCGCTCGAGCCAGCTCAGGCCGTGCGCGCGCCGCGCTAGAAACTGACCACCGAGGCCCAGATCGATGTGCCGCTCGTACAGCAGCGCAATCACCTCGTGCAGAAACTCGCGGCTCTTCACGTACGCATGCAGTTCGCGCCAGGGCGCGCTCGAACGCACGAAGCGTCGGTAGTGGCCCGGATTGTTCACCTCCGACAACGAATACTTGTTGCCGAGCTGTTGCTTGAACTCGAACAGTCCGGTGTCCGGCCAGTTGCGGGTGAGGTCCCGGTAAACCTCCTGCGGCAGCACGCCGCGCGCGATTCCGATCGGGTACGGCTCGTAGAGGAACTCGGTCTCTTGCAATCGAAAGCTCATTTGACTCATGTCTGGTTCTGTTGCTGCCGCAAGGTGCGTAGCGCGCCCAACGGACCGTTCAGCAACATTCGCCCGAGCGGCGAGCGCCGGAACCTGATCACCGGCGCCAGCAGACCGATCCGTCGAATGCGCTGGCGAACCAGCGATGCTTCCGCATCCGTGATCACCGCGCCCGCCGTGGCACCGGGTGCGAACACCGCACGGACCGACGGCGGGTGCCGAGTGGGCTCATGCCGCTCGATCCGCATTGCATGCAACTGCGCACGGTGCGCAATATTCTGCAGAGACGCGGTCGAGAAATGGAAGAGGTGTGCAATGTGCAGGTCATCGAGCGAGCTGTACCGCGTGGCATCCGGCACGTCCACGTAGATCATTCCGCGCGCTGTACACAGCGCCGCCACTCGACACAGGAACGGCACCGGCTCGCGCACGTGCTCGAGCACATGGTTGATGATGATCAGATCGAAAGTCGCCCCGAGCGCCTCAATCTCGTTCAGATCGCCGTAGACGTCGGCGTCAGCCCAGGAACGTGCGTACTCTGCGAACAGCGGATTGGGTTCGACGCCGACCCGCTGTCCTGCCAGCGCGCCGATAGCGCGCAGCAAGCTGCCGTCCGCACAGCCGATGTCCAATACGCGCGGGCTGCTTTCCAGCAACTTCGCGTTGGCCATGAATGCGCTGGTGGATTGTGCGCGCACGCCCAACCCGTACGCTTCGATGTGCTCGGGCGAGGGTCGGTCGACTCCACGATAGTAGCGACGATAGTCGTTGCGGTAGAAAGCGTCCAAATCAGCGGCCAATGGCGCTGGATTCGTCATGGCCAGCCCGCAGCCGCGGCATTGGCACGTGCGAACTCCCATGCGATAGCGGTCCGCGCTCGTGAGTGTCTCGAAGGCGGCGGAGCCGCAGATCGGACAATCCAGCCAATGCGTTGCCATCGAGCCGTACGCGATTTGCTTGCGATCCGGATTCTTCGTCATGTTCGTGGGGGGTTCGTGCAGGCTCATGGGCGAATCGAGCCTCGCAGGCCCAGGGAGCGCAGCACGAGCCACAGGCTGAGGGCGCTAGCCAAATAGTAACAGGACATCGCGACCGCCAGCGCCTCGATGCCCCCCAGCGAGAACGCGACGAACTTGAGCGGAACAGCAACGATGAAGCATCCGGCCATGATGCGCGCAGACAGTCGCGCACGCCCGACGGACACCATCATCGCGGCCATCCACTGCGCGCTCAACGTGCCGATCGGCAGGCCGGCGAGCAGCACCCCGCATATCAGCAGCAAATGCAGCTTCGCGGGGGAGATCGCGTTGACGACCGGTTCGATCAGGGCGAGCACGAAGGACCCGCCCGCGAACAGCGCCACGAGCACCATGCCTGCAAGTGCCAGCAGTCGCGCTGCGGACAGCGCGGCAGTGAGCGACGGCGCGCGCTGTAGCGCCGGCAGCCTCGGAGCGATGATGGCCCGCTCCGCTACCGCAACGCAGGCTCCGTATACCGTCTGAGCGAATACCAGAACCGTCAGCGAACCGCTCGGCGCGGCCGATGCGATCGAGCGATCGATGAGCGGCGTCATCTTCGAGAGCATTCCGGCGCTCGCCAGCGGTCGCACGATGTCCCAGATCCTTCTCCAGGGCGGACGCCCCCAGCCGAGCCGGCCACGCAACAGAAACAGATAGAGCCCACCGGAGATCAAAGCCTTCAGCAGCTGACCGTAAGCGGCAGCGACCACGCCGATTCGATCGACTGCCAGCAACACTAGAGTCGCCGCGCACAACGAGGCGGCGACAAGGGACAGCTCGCACTGCACGAAGCGGCCCCGTACGTGATTCAGCGAGAGCAGCACCAGATTGCCGGTCATCAGCGCGACCGCCGCGCCGTGCACACGCAGAACCTGCAAAGCGGTTGCCTGCGCTGCGGCTGACAACTCCGGGAAAACGAGCGGGACCGCGAACTGGCCCGAGACAGCCAGCACCAGCACGGTGGCGCCGATGGCACCGAGCACGACCAGCAGCAGCGGCCAGCCCGGATAGCGAGCGTCCCGGTGCTCTGCAAAAACTGCCACGACCGCTCGCTGCAGCGGCAGCTGGAAGATGGCGAGCAGCACCAGCATCGGCGCTTGGCCAGCATAGTAGGCGTCCGTCTGCTCGCCGACGCCCACGCGGGTCAGCACGATCGCCTGAATGGCAAAGCCGATCGCTATGTCGGCGGCGGCCAGCAACGCCAGTACCGGCGATCGTCTCATCGCACGGGCTGGACGGAGCGCGCCGGCACCTGCGCCTCACGTCGATCCATATTGCTGGCGCATCCAATGCTGATATCTCCCATCCATCACGGCCCGCCACCAGCCCTCGTTCGCGAGGTACCAATCGAACGTGGCGCGCAGACCGCTCTGCAGCCCCATTCGCGGTTTGAAGCCGAGTTGCGTCTCGACCTTCTCGCAATCGATGGCATAGCGCCGGTCGTGTCCCGCACGGTCCGCGACGAACTCGATCAACGTCTCGCATGCGAGCCCGCCCGCCGGCGGCGCATCTGGATACTTCTCTGTCAGCGCCGGCTGCGCGCGAAACGATTCATCGGCGATGGCACACAGCATCTTCACGAGATCGATGTTGCAGCACTCGGCGCGGCCTCCGACGTTGTACACCGCGCCGATTTTGCCCGCGGCGAGAATGCGCTCGACCGCACGACAGTGATCCGCCACGTAGAGCCAATCGCGCACGTTGCGACCGTCGCCGTACACCGGAATGGAGCGGCCGTGAAGGATGTTGACGATGGTCAGCGGGATCAGTTTTTCCGGGAAGTGATACGGCCCATAGTTGTTGGAACAGTTGCTGAGCGTCACCTGCAACCCATACGTGTGATGATAGGCACGGACCAGGTGGTCCGAAGCCGCCTTGGAGGCCGAATAGGGTGAGTTCGGCGCATATGCCGTCGACTCAGTGAATGGCGGGTCATCGGGTCCCAGCGAGCCGTAAACCTCATCGGTCGACACGTGATGGAAGCGATGCGGACGGCCGCTGCCCCTCAGCCAGACCGCGCGTGCCGCCTTGAGCAGCGAGTGAGTGCCCAGCACGTTCGTCTCGATGAACGCATCCGGCCCGAGAATGGAGCGGTCAACGTGCGACTCCGCCGCGAAGTGAACGACAGTATCCAAAGCTTCTTCCGTGAGCAGGCGCTCGACCAGAGCGGTGTCGCAGATGTTGCCGTGCACGAAGCTCAGTTGCGCATTGTCGTGCACCAGATCCAGGTTGGCGCGATTCCCGGCATACGTCAGTGCGTCGAGCACGACGACCCGGTCCGAGGGGTGCTCGTGCAGCCAATGGTGCACGAAATTGCTGCCGATGAACCCGGCACCGCCAGTGACGAGCAGCCTAGGCACGACTGATCTCCCGCAGCACCGCGCGCAACCGTGCGCGCCAATGAATGCTTTCCACGCCCAGTGCGGCAAGAGTCGCACGTTTGTCGAGGACGCTGTACGCGGGCCTGCGTGCGGCAGTCGGGTAATCCTGCGTCGTGATCGGCTCGACGATCGGACTGTCGGCGATGATGCCGGCCGCCCTAGCCTCCTCCGCGATCGCCATGGCCAGGTCATACCAGCTGGCTACGCCCGCATCGGTCCAATGGAACGTCCCAGGCAGATCGGGCCGCGCAGCAAACTTCCACAGCACTTCGGCCAGCGATCCAGCCGACGTGGGCGTGCCCACCTGATCGGCCACCACGCTCACGCGTCCGCGCTCACGCATCAAGCGCAGCATCGTACGCACGAAGTTTTGTCCAGTCGCAGCGTACACCCAGGCAGTTCGCACGATCGTTGCCGTTTCCGGCAAGACGGCGCGGACGATGCGTTCTCCGGCCAGCTTCGTAGCGCCGTACACGCCCAGCGGCGCAGGTGCGTCATCGGGCCGATACGGGGACGAGCGCTGCCCATCGAAGACGAAATCCGTCGAGATGTGGATCAGCCTGGCATTCGCGGCCGCGGCGGCACGCGCCAGATTCTCGGCGCCGCCCGTATTGACGCGAGCAGCGATCTCGCTTTCGGTTTCGGCGCGATCGACGGCGGTATAGGCCGCGGCATTGATGATGACGTCCGGGCGAAAATCCGCGATGCATGCGCGGACATCGTCGTGCCGCGTGATGTCCATTTCCGCGTGCCGCACGCCGCGCACGGAGCACGTATCCGGTGCGCTCGCGAGCAACGCCGTGCCCACCTGCCCGCTCGCTCCGGTCACCAGGACACGCCGCGCCGCGCTCACGGGAATGTTTCCACGACGGCGATGCCATCTGCTGCTGCGTCCTTGGCAGCGAGCAGCGGTTGCACTCCGGCAGGGAGCGGCCATTCGATGCCAATGCCCGCATCGTTCCAGCGCACGGTCCGCTCGAACTGCGGAGCGTAGAAGTCCGTGCACTTGTACACGAAGTCGACGTCCGGGCTGAGCGCCAGGAATCCATGAGCGAAACCGGGCGGCACCCACAGCAGATGGCGATTCGTTTCGCTCAGCTCCACGCCCACCCACTGGCCGAAGTTCGGAGAGCTGCGGCGCAGATCGACCGCAACATCGAAGGCGGCCCCACGCGTCACACGCACGAGCTTGCCCTGCGGTTGCTGCACCTGGTAGTGCAATCCGCGCAGCGTCCATTGCGCGGAACGACTGTGATTGTCCTGCACGAACCGCTCGCCGATGCCGGCGGCCGCAAACTTCCGCTCCTGCCAGGTCTCCAGGAAGAAACCCCGCTGATCGCCGAACACTTTCGGTTTGATCAGCACGACCTCGGGCAGTCGTGTCGGGACGAATTCCACGCTCACCCACCCTCGCGCAGAATGGCGGACAGGTGCTCGCCGTAGCCGGTCTTCGCCAGCTCTGCGGCGAGGCGTTGCAGCTGCGCCGCATCGATCCAGCCGGAGCGATAGGCGATCTCCTCCGGGCAGCAGACTTTCAGTCCCTGCCGCGTTTCGATCGCTTCGATGAACATCGAGGCCTGCAGCAGCGATTCGTGCGTGCCGGTATCCAGCCAGGCGATGCCGCGTCCGAGCCGCTCGACGTGTAGACGGCCGCGCTCGAGGTATGTGCGATTGACGTCCGTGATCTCGTATTCGCCGCGCGCGGAGGGTCGCAGACCGCTGGCGATGTCGAGCACGTCGCTGTCGTAGAAGTAGAGTCCCGTCACTGCGAAGTTCGACTTCGGCCGGGCCGGCTTCTCTTCGATCGACAGCGCATTGCCGCGCACATCGAAATCGATGACGCCGTAGCGCTGCGGATCCTTGACGTGATACGCGAAAACGGTCGCGCCGCCGGTGCGCGCCGCCGCAGTCCGCAGCTGTTCCGGAAGACCATGGCCGTAGAAGACGTTGTCGCCGAGAATGAGCGCGACGCGCGAGTTGCCGACGAAACTCCGGCCGATGACGAATGCCTGCGCCAGGCCCTCCGGCGCCGGCTGCTCGCGGTACTCGATGTTGATTCCCCACTTGCGCCCGTCACCGAGCAGGGCGCAGTAGCGCGGCAGGTCCACCGGAGTGGAAATGACCAGAATGTCGCGAATCCCGGCGAGCAGCAGCGTCGACAGCGGGTAGTAGATCATGGGCTTGTCATAGATGGGCAGCAGCTGCTTGCTCATCCCGAGCGTGACCGGATGCAACCGGGTGCCCGACCCGCCCGCCAGAATGATGCCTTTCACGCTCATGACCGATCAGCAGCTCACGCCGACCCTAGAAGGAGTTGACGGCCGCGGCCGCAATCGCCAGGTTGTAGATGATCGTGGTCACTGCCGTCCAATACGGCAGCGGCCGCATGCGTTCCGTATCCAGCGGCGCGACGATCGTATCGCCGGTCCTGATGTTCAGGCCGCCGCCGCCGAACCACGAGCTGGCGGAACGCACCACCACACTGCCGTCAGCGTGCACGACGTAGATCCGGTCTTCGTCCGCGCGCGGAGTCAGGCCGCCGCTCATGGCGATGTAGTCATCGCGCGACAGATCGGCGCGATACAAGTGCGACGTCGCGCTCTGCACTTCGCCGACGACCGTCACTTCCTGAGTGACACGCGGCACCAGCAGCCGGTCGCCGTCCTTGAGCACGACATCCTGCTCGGAGCCCGGCCGTGCTTCCATCGAGCGCTGCAGATTGATGACCAACCGTCCGACCGGCGTGGCGTTGCGAATGTTCGCGAGCAGCTGTTGACCGATCGTGAGCGCAGAGCTCGCATCCTTGCCGGTCTCCTGCGCCGTCATCAGCGAGAACTGCGCGATATCGGATTCCATGCGCGTCGCGAGTGTCTGCAGCTGCTTCTTTTCGCGGTCCTTCAGCTCTTCGCGCGTGAACACCGCCCCATCGGCAAAGGCGAGATCGGTGAGACCGCCCGCGCGCTCCATCAAGGAGCGCAGCGTCTCGCCGCGGTGGATCGGATAGCGGCCCGGGAAGCGCACTTCGCCCCGGACCTCGACTTCTTCCTGCGCAGTCCACAGCGGCACTTCCTTGATCGTCAGGTAATCGAAGGGCTGCAGTTCCAGGTCCGCGGCAGGGTCGCCCGCGAGCACCTGCCGCAGGTCGATCTTGATCAGCTCGGCCTGACGCGACTCGCCGTTCGTCACCTCGTAGCGGGTCAGCTCGGCCTGGCCGCCATACGCCGCCTCGTCGAGGCTGCCACCGGCGCGCAGCAGGTCGCTGACGTGCATGCCGGGCTCCAGCGGATACTTACCCGGCACCTTGATCTTGCCGGCGACGCTCACTTCGGCGGTCGGCTGGTCGATGCGCGATTGCATGCCCAACTCGCGCATCAACGGCTCGATGATGCGGTCGCGCCCGGACTCGAGGTCGAAGACGTAGATATGATCGCGCGGCGCCAGCGCGAAGTTCGCTGCCGAAGCCGGCTCGCCGAGCGCGCGCTCGAGATTCGCGGAGAAGACGCGGATGCTGCGATCGGGCTGCTCGCGCCGCACCAGCAGGTAACGCTGGTCGGCATTCGGCTTCAGCTCGTCGAGACTGGTCAGTACGTCTGCGATGCGCATGCCCGGCCGGAACTGGTACTCGCCCGGCCGGTGCACGAAGCCGCTCACGACGACAGAGTCCTCGAGCACCGGACGGATCGTGGGGATGCGCAGCGTGTCGCCGCTGAGCAGCAGCTGCCCCTGCCCGGCAGCGCTCGTCAAATCCACATTTACCGTCACTCGCGCGCGGCGCTGGTCGACCCGTTCGAGCGTTGCGAGTTTCGGATCTGCCTCGGCAGTGAGCCCGCCGCCGACTTGCAGCAGCTGGACTGCAGTCGTTTCGCCCTTGAGCTCGTAGATCGCGGGCCGACGCACCTCGCCGCCGAGCCCGACACTCGTGCCGATCGGCGGCACGAAGATCACGTCGCCGGGCAACAGCCGTGCATCGGCGCTGGTGTCACCTCGCAGCAGCAGGTCGTAGAGATCCAGCGTAGTCACCGTACGACCGCCGCGCTTGAGCTGGATGTTGCGCAACGAGCCGATCTTCTTGACGCCGCCGCTCACGAACAGTGCGTTGGTGATGGTCGAAAGGCCGCTGACCGTGTACGAACCCGGCGTCTGCGCATCGCCGAGCACGAACACGCGGATCGAGCGCAGCTCGCCGATGCCGACGCTCGCCTGCGTGCCGATCATCTGATCGCGCACGCGCGTCTCGATCTCCTGACGAATTTCCTCGAAGCGCCGGCCGCCGACCGCAATCGGGCCGAGCTCGGGGAAGCTGATGCGGCCGTCGCGGCCGACCACCAGCTGGTAACGGCCTTTGGTGTTGCCGATGAGCTGCAGCTCGATCGTGTCACCGGGCCCGACTACATATTCGGCCGGCACGGGCACGTCGGTCGCGGGCGCGAACGTCGAAGGCGCACCGTCGAACAGGTCGTAGCCGAACGGCTTGAGCGCCTCGGTGCCCACGGGCCTGAGCGGCAGCCGCGTGACACGCACGACGAAATCCTGCAAGCGAACTTCGGCGGCGAGGCGTTCGGTCGCCTCGTCCGCTGTGAGCCCGGCCAGCGGAATCGGTCCGAGCTCCGCGACATTGAGGATGCCCCACTTGTCCAGCTTGTACGGATTACGACGCAGCACGCGCTCGCGAAAGTCCGCCAATCGCTCGAGCTCTTCCGGCGTACGGTCCAGATGGCGCTGCTCGGGTTCCGCCGCGGATGCCGAGCCTGCACTCTGTTGACGTCCCGGGATCGTCGGCTGCGACGGCGCCGTGATCTGCTGCCCCCGGCTCTGCTCGCGCTCTGCGCGCTCGCGCTCCTCGAGCTCCGGCGCTCGACGCTCCAGCTGGCGGATTTCGACGGTGAGCAGCACCGTGTCGTTGCCCTTCAGGCGCGGCTCTCTCGGGATGCCGGAGCCGAGCCGGTCCTCGTCTGTCTCGGTCTCGTCCTCGTTGCGATTGGTGCGCGGCCGGACGGTCTCAGGAAACTTGAGCGCGCGGTCCGCGCGCGGCCGATTGGTCGGACCGCTCGTGCCGCCGCGGTTCATCGAGTCGAGAATCGCCTGCTGCTGATCCGGAGGCAGGTTCTGAAAGATCTCGATCTGTTCGGCGCTCGGGGTCTGCGCCGCGGCGGGCGCCAACCAGCCGGCAGGGAGCAGATACACCACCGCACACGCCAGCCAGAAAAAAATGCGGCTGGAGAAACTGGATCTAACCATCAGAATTGCTTGAATTATGGAGTTCCCTGCGACGGGCCGGGAGTTTACACGCAAGCACGGCCCGCGGGGGTGAAAAATGACCCGCCGTCGGCCCTGGCCGACGGCGCTCAGTTACGCCATTTAGCGATCTGCGCCAACAGGCCGCGCAGCGCCGGCTCGACGTTTCGGGCCGGGTCTTCGAGCGCCGGCGCCAGCGAGTCCGCGAGCTTCTTGCCGAGCTCGACGCCCCACTGGTCGAACGCGTTGATGCCCCACACGACGCTCTGCGTGAACACGGCGTGCTCGTACAGCGCGATCAGTCTGCCGAGCGTCTTCGGTCCGAGTCGCGGGAACAACAGCAGCGAGCTCGGCCGGTTGCCCGGATGGATCCTGTGCGGCGTGAGGCGCGCGATTTCGCTCTCCGCCAGGCCCTTGCCCGCCAGTTCCGCACGGACCTGCTCCGCGGTCTGGCCGAAGGCGAAGGCCTGCGCCTGCGCCAAGCAGTTGGCGAGTGCGAGGTTCTGCTGCTGTTGGTACGGACTGGAAGCATTCACCGGCGCAATGAAGTCGAGTGCGACGTTCGCCGTGCCCTGGTGCAGCAGCTGGAAGAACGAGTGTTGCGCGTTCGAGCCGGGCTCGCCCCAGATCACGGGGCCCGTGCCGCCGCCGACGGGCGCGCCGGCGAGCGTCGTGCTCTTGCCGTTCGATTCCATCTCGAGTTGCTGCAGGTACGCGGGCAAGCGATGCAGGCGCTGGTCGTACGGCAGCACCGCGCGCGAATCCATGCCGAGGCAGCTGCGGTTCCACACTGCAATGAGTCCCATCAACGCCGGCAGGTTGTGCTCGAACGGCGCGCTCGCGAAGTGCTCGTCCATTTCGCGACCGCCGTCGAGCATCAGCTCGAACTGATCCATGCCGAGCGCGAGCGCGACCGACAGTCCGACCGCCGACCAGATCGAGTAGCGGCCGCCGACCCAGTCCCACATTGTGAAGCGGTTCTGCGGCGGGATCAGGAAGGCGTCCATCGCCTTGGCGTTGGTCGACACCGCGGCGAAATGCCGCGCCGGGGCGCCGTCTCCCAACCTGTCGACGATCCACTGGCGCGCGAGCTTCGCGTTGCTGAGCGTCTCCAGTGTGGTGAAGGTCTTCGAGCACACGACGAACAGGGTGCGCGCGGGATCCGCTCTTTCGAGCACGTCGCCGAGCTGCACGCCGTCGATGTTCGAGACGCAGTGCAGGCGCAGGTTGCGATTGCGGAAGTTCGCGAGCGCCTCGGTCGCCATCACGATGCCGAGATCGGAGCCGCCGATGCCGATGTTCACGATGTCCGTGAACGTCTTGCCGGTGGCGCCGTGGATGCGCCCGCCGTGGATGCCCTCGACGAAGTTGCGCATCTTGTCCAGGCTCGCGCGCACCTCGGGCATCACGTCCTGGCCGTCGACGAGGATTGGCCGGCCCTTGCGGTTGCGCAGCGCGACGTGCAGGACGGCGCGGTTCTCGGTCGTGTTGATCTTCGCGCCCGCGAACATCGCAGCGATGCGCTGCCTGAGGCCACGCTCGTCCGCGAGCGCGATCAGCAAGCGGATCGTCTCTGCATCGAGCAGCTGGCGCGAGAAGTCGAACAGCAGATTGAGCTCGCACCGGGAGAGCTTCTGGTAGCGCTGCGGATCTGCGGCGAACAGGTCACGCAGGTGACGCTGCCGCATGCTGCCGGCGTGCGCCGTCAGACTTTGCCAGCTCACGAGCCTGCGATCCGGCAGACGCCCTGGTTGAGCACGTAGCGATCGCCGGTGTGCGGGCAGGTCGCTTCGCCGTTACCCGTGAGCGGCAGCGGCAAGCGCTCGCCGAAGCGGCTCATCCAGCCGATCTGCCGCCCCGGCACGCCGACCATCAGCGCGAAGGCGGGTACGTCGCGGTTGATCACGGAGCCCGCGCCGACGAACGCGTACTCGCCGATCACCACGCCGCACACGATCGTGCAGTTCGCGCCGAGCGTCGCGCCGCGCTTCACCAGCGTGTCCCGATACTCGTCCTTGCGGCTCACCGCCGAGCGCGGATTGTAGACGTTGGTGAACACCATGCTCGGCCCGCAAAAGACATCGTCCTCCAGCGTCACGTTGTCGTACACGGAGACGTTGTTCTGGATCCTGACGTTGTTGCCGATGCGCACGCGGTTGCCGACGTAGACGTTCTGACCGAGCGAGCAGCTGCCGCCGATGACCGCCTTCGCGCTCACGTGCACCCAGTGCCAGATGCGCGTGCCTTCGCCGACCGACGCACCGGCATCGACGATCGCGGTCGGATGGATGTTCGCTGGCATTTCAGAACTCGAGCGGCAAGGCGACGCGGCGCCCGTCGCGGGCGGACAGATAACTCGCGATCAGCAGCTCGAGGGAGCGCAGGCCTTCGCGTCCGTCCGTCTCCGGCTCGGCTTCGCCGCGCAGCACCTTGATCACATTGTCGTAGTACAGCGGATGGCCGAAGCCGTACACGGAGGTGGTCTCGTAGCTCGCGCTCTTGATCGCCGCGTCGTCGGGATCGCTGTCCGAGAACTCCCAGCACTGGACATCGTTCACGGCGACGCCGCCGATGCGCGCGGTGCCCTTCTCGCCGATGATCGTGATCGAGCCTTCGAGATTCTTCGGATACGTCAGCATCGTCACGTTGATCGAGCCGAGCGCGCCCGAGCGCCAGCGGACGCCGACGGTTGCCGTGTCCTCGACCTGAATGTCGCGTGCCAGCGTCGCCACGTACGCCTGCACGCTCTCGACCGGACCGATCAGCCAGTCCGCGAGGTCCACGTAGTGGCTTGCCTGGTTCATGAGCGCGCCGCCGTCGAACTCCCAGGTCCCGCGCCACTTGGCGCTGTCGTAATACGACTGCGGGCGCGACCAGAAGACGTTGATCGTGACCATGTGAATGCGCCCGAAGCGCTTCTTGTCCGCGGCCCGCTTGAGCAGCTGCAGCGTGGCGTTGCGACGATTCTGCTTGACCACGAACAGCAGCACGCCGGCATCGTCGCAGGCGCGAACCATCTGCAATCCGTCGTTCCAGCGCGTCGCCATCGGCTTCTCGGTCATCACGTGGCGACCGGCGCGAGCCACCTGCATCGCCTGCTCGGGATGCAGGCCGCTCGGCGTGCACAGGGCAATGATGTCGGCGTCGGACGATTTCAGCAGCGTAGTGAGCGAGTCGTACGCCGGCACGTTGCACTTGGCCTGCGCCGCACGCAGGGCGCGTTCGTCCGTGTCGCAGACGCCGACCAGCTGCAGGCGCTCCTTGTGCGCTTCGATCGCATTAAAGTGGTTGGCGGCAATCCGGCCACAGCCGACGATGGCGATGCGGATGCGGCGGCCCTGGATCGGAATTTTGTTCGCCAGCATGGATTACTGACCCCGATAGTAGTCGAGATACCAGCGCACGAAGCGCTCGACGCCGACCTCGACCGGCGTCGCCGGCCGATAGCCCACGTCTTTGACCAGTTCGTCGATGTCGGCGAACGTATCCGGCACGTCGCCGGGTTGCAGCGGCAGCAGCTTCTTCTGCGCCTTGCGGCCGAGGCAGCGCTCGATGCATTCGATGTAGCGCAGCAGCTCGACCGGCTGGTTGTTGCCGATGTTGTAGAGCCGGTACGGCGCCTTGCTCGTCGCCGGATCGGGAGCGTCGCCGTTCCAGTCGGGGTTCGCAGTCGCGACGCGATCGGCCGCGCCGACTACGCCCTGCGCAATGTCATCGATGTAAGTGAAGTCGCGGCGATGCTTGCCGTAATTGAAGACGTCGATCGGCTTGCCCGCGAGAATGTTCCGCGTGAACTGGAACAGCGCCATGTCCGGCCGGCCCCAGGGCCCGTACACCGTGAAGAACCGCAGCCCGGTCACCGGCAGCGAATAAAGATACGCATAGGTGTGCGCCATCAGCTCGTTCGCCTTCTTGGTCGCCGCGTAGAACGACAAGGGATGATCGACGCCCTGATGCACCGAGAACGGCATTTTCGTGTTCGCGCCGTACACCGAGCTGGTCGACGCGTACGTCAGGTGCTCGACGGCGCTGTGCCGGCAGCCCTCGAGAATGTTGGCGAAGCCGACGACGTTGCTGTCGACGTACGCGAGCGGATTCTGCAGCGAGTAGCGCACGCCGGCCTGCGCCGCAAGGTGCACCACGCGCTGGAACTTGCCCGTCGCGAACAGCGCCTGCATGCCCGGCCGATCCGCGAGGTCGAGCTTCACGAAGCTGAAATTTGGCCGCTGCGTGAGCTGCGCCAGGCGCGCCTGCTTCAGCGAGACGTCGTAGTAGTCGTTGAGGTTGTCGAGCCCGACGACCTCGTCCCCGCGCTCCAGCAGGCGCTGCGCGGTGTGGAAGCCGATGAAGCCGGCCGCGCCGGTGACGAGAAATTTCATGAGGGACTTTCTGTACGAACTCGCAGTTTGCACGCGCCTCGCGGACCGCGCTGCCGCGGCACCCTAGCGGCCCGGTTGCGCACGACGATCACCATGACGATCCGACATGAAGACCTGGCCGCGTGGCGTCATTCGCTTGCCTTGGCGGCCAAAGTGTACGCGGCGACGCGGCAGCTGCCCAGCGACGAGCCTCTCGGGCTCGTCGGCGAACTGCGGCGCGCAGCGTTGTCCGTCCCGAGCAGCATCGCCGAAGGCGCGGCGCGCGGGCACCGAGGTGAATTCGTGCACTGCCTGCAGGCCGCGCGCTGTGCGCTGGCGCAGCTCCAGACACAACTGCTGATCGCCGTGACGCAGGAACTGATGGCTCATGCAACGTCGCCGCTCGGTGATGTGACTGAAGTCGCCCGCGAGCTCGAACGCCTGATCCGCCGCGTACGCGCGTCCGCCCTGGTTGCACACGCACGCGCCTGCGCTCCGCAGCCGCGCGAACGCTAGAGGCGTCCGTCTACTTCGCTCGCCTCGAACACATACTTGATGTCGTACAGCACGTGCGGCCGCTTCGCGAACGCGCGAATCGCATCGATCCCCATGTCGCGGAATTCCTTGTGCGCCACCGCCAGCACCACGGCGTCGTAGCGCCCCTTCGCCGGCTTGCGGATCGGCTTGATGCCGTACTCGTGCTCGGCTTCGGCAGCGTTGACCCACGGGTCGTACACGTCCACCTTCGCGCCGTACTTGCCCAGCTCCTTGACCACGTCCGCGACCTTCGAGTTGCGCACGTCCGGGCAGTTCTCCTTGAACGTCAGGCCCATGACCAGGATGCGCGAGCCCTTCACGTGGATGCGCTTGCGGATCATCAGCTGCGCGACGCGCTCGGCGACGTAGATCGCCATGTTGTCGTTGATGCGCCGGCCGGCGAGGATCATCTCCGGGTGATAGCCGATCTCCTGCGCCTTGTGCGTCAGGTAGTAGGGATCGACGCCAATGCAGTGTCCGCCGACCAGCCCCGGCCGGAACGGCAGGAAGTTCCACTTGGTGCCGGCCGCGTCCAGTACTTCCTCGGTGTCGATGCCGAGGCGGTTGAAAATGAGCGACAGCTCGTTGATCAGTGCGATGTTGACGTCGCGCTGCGTGTTCTCGATCACCTTGGCGGCTTCGGCGACGCGGATGCTCGATGCCTTGTGCGTGCCCGCCTTGACGATGCTCGCGTACAGCGAGTCGACGAAGTCGGCGACGGCGGGTGTCGAGCCCGAAGTGATCTTCTTGATCGTCGTCAGCCGGTGCTGCTTGTCGCCCGGGTTGATGCGCTCCGGGCTGTAGCCGGCGAAGAAATCGCGGTTGAAGGTCAGGCCGGACAGCCGCTCCATGATCGGCACGGCGACTTCCTCGGTGCAGCCCGGGTAGACCGTGGATTCGAACACGACCACGTCGCCCTTCTTCAGAACGCCGCCGAGCAGCTCGCTGGCGCGGACGATCGGCGTGAGGTCCGGACGCTTGTAGCCGTCGATCGGTGTCGGCACGGTCACGATGTAGACCTGGCAGGGCTTCAGGTCCTTCACGTCGGTGGTGTAGCTGAGCCCCTTCGCGGCGCGCAGGTCCGCCGGCTCCACTTCGAGCGTGCTGTCACGTCCCTTCTTCAGCTCGGCGACTCGCGCGGCTTTGATGTCGAAGCCGACGGTGCGGAAGTGCTTGCCGAATTCCACTGCGAGCGGCAGGCCGACATAGCCGAGGCCGACGACGCCGACCTTGCAATTGCGCAGACTGAATTCGGGCATGAGCGAAGCGCGGTTTCGAGTTGGTTGGGCCGGCGAAGGATGCCACAAAGAAGTGGCAAAAACAGAGACATGAGTCACTCAGGTCACTGAATACCTGCTTCTACCGCAGGTACGCAACGGCCCAAAGGCCAGTCAGCGTCAGCGTCACCGTGTAGGGCAACGCCATCCACATCATGCGTCCGTACGAGAGTCGGATCAGCGGCGCCAGCGCCGAGGTCAGCAGGAACAGGAACGCGGCCTGGCCGTTCGGCGTGGCAATGCTCGGAATGTTCGTCCCGGCGTTGATGGCCACCGCGAGCGCGTCGAACTGCTCGCGTGTGATCGTACCTTCAAGCAATGCAGCCTTGACTTCCGTGATGTAGATCGTGGCGACGAACACGTTGTCGCTGATAGCCGAGAGAGCGGCGTTCGCGAGATAGAACATCGCGGTCTGCGCCCTGCCCTGCAACTGCAACACCGCGCTCACGACCGGCTCGAACAGGTGCTGGTCGTGCAGCACAGCGACGATCGCGAAGAACACCACCAGCAGCGCCGTGAACGGCAGGGCCGCCTCGAACGCCTTGCCGAGTCGCTGCTCTTCGGTCACGCCCGCGAACGCGGTCGCCAGCACGATCACCAGCAGACCGATGATGCCCACTTCGGCGAAATGAAAGCCGAGCGCGACGACCAGGATCGCCGCTGCCAGCGCCTGCACGATCAGCACCGCGACTTCGCGCGAGGTGCGCTTGCGGCTTTGCTCGAGATCGTATTCCGCGAGCACCTGGCGCACGCTCGCCGGCAAGCTCGTGCCGTACCCGAACCAGCGCAGCTTCTCGACGACGAGGCAGGTCACGACGCCCGCGAGCAGCACCGGCAGCGACACCGGCGCCATCACGCGGAAGAATTCGCCGAACGCCCAGTCGGCGTGCTTCGCGATCAGCAGGTTCTGCGGCTCGCCCACCTGCGTCATGACGCCGCCGAGCGCCGTGCCGACCGAGGCGTGCATCATCAAGCCGCGCAGGAATGCGCGGAACGCGTCGAGATCGGAGCGATGCAGCTCCTGCACGCCGTCGTCGTAGGCGAAGTCATGCTCGGCGTCGTAGTGCTTGCCGGACGCGAAGCGATGAAACACCTGGTAGAAGCCGGCGCCGATCGTGATCAGCACCGCGATCACTGTCAGCGCATCGAGAAACGCCGACAGCAGCGCCGACATCAGGCACATCGCCAGTGCCAGCGCGAGCCGCGAGCGGATCCCGAGCAGGATCTTCGTGAACGTGAACAGCAGCAGCTCGCGCAGGAAGTAGATGCCCGCGACCATGAACACGAGCAGGAGGATTACGGGCACCGCCAGCAGCGTCTCTTCGTACACCGACGCGGGCGTCGTCAGGCCGAGCAGCACGCCCTCGAGCGCCAGCAGACCGCCGGGCTGCAGCGGATAGCAGCGCAGCGCCATCGCGAGCGTGAAGATGAACTCCAGCAGCAGCAGCCAGCCGGCGATCACCGGCCCGGCCGCGCCGCCCGCGAGCATGACCAGCGGATTCACGGCTAGGAACGCGAGAATCGTCAGCTTGTACCAGTCGGGCGCGTGACCGAGGAAGTTGCGAGCGAAGGCGGACGCGAGCGCCATGGGGATCGCTACGCGGGGACTGGCAGTGGCGCGTGGCCCCGTAGGTCTTCGGTGTCGGCTACTCGCGAGACGCTGAGCGCTTCGCGCCTCCAGACCGTCTTGCCGCCGCTGATCTTGTCGATCGCTGCGAGGATGCGCTCGTGTGCTACGAGCTCGTCATCGCTCGCGCGCACCACGCGCAGCACTCCGCGCGGCCGGGCTGCTGTCGCCGGCTCGTGCGACACGCTGACGTGGATCTCGGTCACCTCGCCGAGCACGAGCGCGGTCTGGCCGCCGGTCATGGCCAGATAGACGTCGAGCAGAATCTGCGCGTCGAGCAACGCGCCGTGCAGCTCGCGATGCGAATTGTCGACGTCGTAGCGCTTGCACAGCGCGTCGAGGCTGTTGCGCTGGCCGGGGTGCATCTGGCGCGCCAGCGGCAGCGTGTCGATGACCGTGCACAGATCGCTCATGCGGCGCGCCGGCCCCGGCAGGCGCTGCAGCTCCGCATCGAGGAACGCGATGTCGAACGCGGCGTTGTGGATCACCAGCTCGGCGCCGCCGACGAACTCGATCAGCTCGTCCACGACCTCGGCGAAGCGCGGCTGCTGCGCGAGGAACTCGTCGGTGATGCCGTGCACGTGCTGCGCGGCGCGATCGATCTGCCGGTCGGGACGCAGGTAGCGATGGAAGCGGCGGCCGGTCTTGCGGCGGTTCACCAGCTCGACGCAGCCGATCTCGATGACGCGGTGTCCCTGCTCCGGTTCCAGCCCAGTGGTTTCGGTATCGAGGACGACCTGGCGCATCTGCGGCTCAGACCGCCGCGCGCAGCGCTTTGACGACCTGCGCCTGCTGAGCTTCGGTCAGGTAGGGATGCATCGGCAGGCTGATCACGCGCCGGCCGGCAGCTTCCGACACCGGAAACGCGCCTTCCTTCAGGCCCATGTCGGCGAATACCGGCTGCAGGTGCAACGGCAGCGGATAGTGCACCGCCGTCGGAATGCCCTGGGCCTTCATGGCCTGCTCGAACTTCTCGCGAGCGGGCACTTCGATCGTGTACTGAGCGTACACGTGGGTGCAGTGAGGCGCGACCACCGGAGTCGTCACGTGGCGCGCGGGATCGCGCTCGTCGCGGAACGCCTCGGCGATCATCTCGCCATAGCGCGCACCGATGCGCGCACGGGCCGCGACTTCGTCGTCGAAAATTTCCAGCTTCGCGAGCAGGACGGCCGCCTGCAGCGTATCGAGACGCCCGTTGATGCCGAGCCGCGGATGGTGATAGCGCCGGTCCTGACCGTGCACGCGGATCTCGCGCATGATCTTGGCGAGCGCATCGTCGTTGGTGAACAGCGCGCCGCCGTCGCCATAACAGCCGAGCGGCTTCGACGGGAAGAACGAAGTCGAGCCGACTTCCGACAGACCGCACGAAGGCTTGCCGCGATAGCGCGCGCCGAAACTCTGCGCGCCGTCTTCGATGACCGGAAGGCGATGCTTGCGCGCGATGGCGTTGATGCTCTCCATGTCGCCGCATTGACCGTACAGCGACACTGGCATGATCGCCTTGGTGCGCGGCGTGATCGCGGCTTCCAGCAACTGCGGATCGATGTTGTAGGTGCGCGGGTCGATGTCGACGAAGACGGGCTTGGCGCCGGCCAGCGCGATCATTTCGCCCGTCGCGATGAAAGTGAACGGCGAGGTGATCACTTCGTCGCCGCGCCCGATGCCGTACGCCATCATCGCGATCAGCAACGTGTCCGTGCCGCTCGACGCGCCGATGCAATGCTTGACGCCGACGTACTCGGCGAGCCGGCGCTCGAGCTCTTCCGATTCTGCGCCGAGGATGAACTGGCCGTGATCCAGCACCGCCTGCATGCGCCGGTTCATGGATTCGTGCACGCGCTGGTACTGGGTCTTGAGGTCGATGAACTGCATGGGCGCGATGATAAGCGCAGTTCCTGCTATCCGCTATCGGCCAGCCGTCTCGGCCAGCAGCTCGTCGATCGCCTCGTTGGCGAGCCGGTCCGCGCGCTCGTTGCCGGGCACGCCCGCGTGGCCCTTCACCCAGTGCCATTCGATCTTATGTCGCTCGATCTCGCGCTCGAGCGCCTGCCACAGGTCGACGTTCTTGACCGGCTTCTTGTCCGCGGTGCGCCAGTCGCGCGCCTTCCATTGCGGCAGCCACTCGAGGATGCCTTTGCGCACGTACTGCGAGTCGGTGTAGAGCGCGACGGAGCACGGCTTCTTCAGCGCTGCGAGCGCGCGAATCGCCGCGGTGAGCTCCATGCGATTGTTGGTGGTCTGCAGTTCGCCGCCGCGCAATTCCTTTTCGTGGGCGCCGGAAACCAGCACGACGCCCCAGCCGCCCGGACCGGGATTGCCGCGACATGCACCGTCGGTATAGATCTCGACTGCGGGCGCCATTCTCGTTCTGGTTCTGGAACTAGCCGCTGCCGCGCGTCGTCGGCTCGATCAAGCCGCCGACCACCTTCGGCCGGCGCCGCCACCGCGGCCGGATCGGCGTCAGCGTGTAGACGCGCTTGCGCGCCTTCATCAGGTAGCCGCCCGCGAACATCGGCCACAGATACTGACCGCTGCGCTCGAAGAAACTCTGCGACGACGTGCTCGATCCCAGCGGCAACGTGAACAGGTAGCGGCGCGCGTCGACGATCTCGAAGCCGAGGAGCTTCAGCCAGTCGCGCAGCCGACGCTCGCCGATCATGCGCTCGAGCCCGGGCGGGAAGCCGTCCCGCGCGAACAGGTGCCGCAGGCCCCAGCTCGACAGCGGCCGGAAGCCGAGCACGATGAGGTGGCCTTCGGCGGAAAGAATGCGGCCGACCTCGCGCAGGATCTCGTGCGGCTCCGGCTCGTACTCGAGCGTGTGCGGCAGGACCACGGCGTCGACCGAGTCGGAGGCGATCGCGAGACAGTCCGTGCGCGAGCGGATGGCAGCGGGGCGGTCGGCGTGACGCGAGCCGTGCCATGCGAGCACGGCCTTGCGCTGCGTCCTGCCTTCCGCGAGCAGCCCGTCGTCGTCGCCCCAAAGTCCGATCTGCAGCAGCTGCCAGCCGAAGACCTGCGCGAGCGCCTCGGCCGCGAGCTTGCGCTCGAGCGTATACACGCGCTGGCCCAGCGCCGAGCGGACCCAGGCCTGCAGATCGGGTGCGACATCATCCATGCGCGGAGAATAGCGCGCCTCACGCCCCTTCTGACGCTTGCTGGCCGCAACCCCCGGCATGTTTAATACGGCCTCGAAATTTTTTGCAGGCGGCGCGGGTAGATGTTGCAGGTCACGCCAGTTCGGGCTTTTGCCGACAACTACATCTGGCTGATCCACGCCCCGCACGCTGCCGGGCAGGTCGTCGCGGTCGATCCCGGCGATGCGGCCCCGGTCGAGCGGGCCCTGGCAGAACAAAAGCTCACCCTCGCCGGCATCCTGCTCACGCACCACCATGCAGACCACGTCGGCGGTGTCGCCAATCTGCTGCAGAATCGCCGCATCCCGATGTTCGGCCCCGGCAGCGAGCGCCTGCCCGGCGAGCCCACGCGGCTGCGACAAGGTGACCGCGCGTCGTTCGACGGGCTCGGGCTCGAATTCACGGTCCTCGACATCCCGGGCCACACGGCCGGCCACATCGCTTATGTCGGCCACGGCGCGCTGTTCTGCGGCGACACGCTGTTCAGCGCCGGCTGCGGGCGGCTGTTCGAAGGAACACCGGAACAAATGGTCGGGTCGCTTGCCAAACTCGCGCAGCTGCCGGCCGAGACGCTCGTGTACTGCGGCCACGAATACACGGTGAGCAACCTCAAGTTCGGGCTGGCAGTCGAGCCGCACAACGGGGACTCGGCGCGCTACCTCGAAGAATGCAGCCGCAAACGCGCCCGGGATGAGGCGACGCTGCCATCGAGCATCAGGCATGAGAGGAATGTGAATCCGTTCCTGCGGTGCGACCAGCAGACTGTGAAGCAGGCCGCGGAACGCAAGGCGGGCCGCAGGTTACAGAGCACCACAGAAGTTTTCGCAATCATCCGTGAGTGGAAAGATGGTTTCCGGGCCTGAGCGGAACTGCGGCGCGACGTAGGAAATTTGGAGGGCTAATGGTCGAAGCGTGGAGCACCCGGGCAGGGCTGTATGCAATTCTTGCAGCCGCCGCCATTTTCACTGCCGGTTGCAGCCAGCTCGCGACCGTTCCCGAAGAAGAAGACACGCAGGACGAGGAAGCTGTCGAGACAGTCGAGCTCGATCCGGCAATCGCCAAGCTCGATGAAGCCGACATCGGCGTCTCGGGTCCCGAACAGATCGAAGAGGCTATCGAGACTCTCGACGCGCAGACCGAGTCCCGCCCGCCGCTGGTGAGCGGCGTCAGCGGCACGGCGACGGCGCCCGCTGCCGGCGACCTGTTCGAGCGCATCCGCAGCGGCTTCGCCATCGAGGACGTCGATCACGCGGCGGTCGAGCGTGAAGAGAACTGGTTCGCGAGTCATCCCGCGTATCTCGACCGCACCTTCAAGCGTGGCGAGCGCTACCTCTATCACATCGTCAAGCAGATCGAGGCGCGCAACATGCCGCTCGAGCTGGCGCTGTTGCCGGTCGTCGAGAGCGCGTTCAATCCGGTCGCGTACTCGCGGGCGCGCGCCGCGGGTTTGTGGCAATTCATCCCGGGCACGGGCCGTCGCTACGACCTGAAGCAGAACTGGTACTACGACGGACGGCGTGACGTCATCGCAGCGACCGACGCGGCGCTGGACTATCTGCAGTTCCTTTCCGAAGAGTTCGAGGGCGACTGGCTGCTGGCGGTCGCGGCTTACAACTGCGGCGAAGCGAACATCGCGCGCGCCGTCGCGCGCAACCGCAAGGCCGGCAAGCCCACGGACTTCTTCAGTCTGAAGCTGCCGCGCGAAACGCGCGCGTACGTGCCGAAGCTGCTCGCGATGCGTCGCATCGTCAACGACCCCGCAGCGCACGGCCTGGAGTTCGCGCCGATTCCGAATCAGCCCTACTTCGCGCAGATCGACGTCGCGGGACAGATCGACCTGCACGTCGCGGCCGAGCTTGCGGAGCTGGCGCCGGAAGAGCTGCTGGCGCTCAATCCGGCGTTCAACCACTGGGTCACGGATCCGGATGGCCCGTACGAGCTGCTGGTGCCGGTCGATCGCGAGACGAAGTTCGCCGAAGCGATCGCGGCGTTGCCCCCCGAGAAGCGCGTGCGCGTCGTTTATCATCACGTGCGAAAGGGCGACACGCTCGGCGGGATCGCCGACAAGTACGGCGTGTCGATCGCGGCGATCAAGACCGCGAACAAGATTCGCGGCACGCTGATTCGTCCGGGACAGGATCTGTTGATCACGGCGGCACCGCGCGGCATGAGCGCCGCGGCCAGCACGCTCACGGCGTCGCTCGATGCGCCCACGCCTCGCAATACTTCGGACAAACACGTCGTGCGCCGCGGCGACACGCTGTGGAGCATCGCGCGCTCGCATGGCGTGACGATGGAGAGCCTCGTGAGCAGCAACGGTCTGTCGAGCGATGACACGCTCGCAGTCGGCCAGGTGCTGGCGATTCCCGGAACGACGACGCTGGCCTCGACGGATGCGGAAGCGGTCGGCACGCGCTCGACGACCTATGTGGTGCGCCGGGGCGATACGCTGTCGCGCATTGCCAGCAAGTTCCGCGTCCGCCTGTCCGACCTGCTCGGCTGGAACGGTCTGAGCCCGCGCAGCATGATCAAGCCGGGCCAGCGGCTGGTCATGTACGTCGCGGACCAGCGCGCGGGGATTTGACGCCCGATTCCTGCGGATCGTCGGCTACACTACGGGCTCTTCCACTGCGGAGCAGCCCATGGGATTTCTCGCCGGCAAGCGCGCCCTGATCGTCGGCCTCGCGACCGAGCGCTCGATCGCGTACGGCATTGCACAGGCGATGCGCCGCGAAGGCGCCGAGCTTGCGCTCAGCTACCAGGAGCGTTTCAAGGATCGCGTCGAAGCGATGGCCGGGGAATTCGGCGCGGGCGCCGTGTTCGAGATGGACGTCGGCAACGACGACAGCATCGCCGCCGCCTTCGCGACGCTCGGCAAGCAGTGGGACAGTCTCGACATCGTCGTGCATGCGGTGGCGTTCGCGCCGAGCGATGCCATTCGCGGCGGCTTCGTCGAGTCCACGACGCGCGAGAACTTCCGCATCGCGCACGACATTTCCAGCTACAGCCTGACTGCGCTGGCCAAGGCCGCCGAGCCGATGCTGCGCGGCCGCGCCGGCGCGCTGCTGACCCTGTCGTATCTCGGAGCAGTTCGCTCCGTGCCGAACTACAACGTCATGGGCGTCGCCAAGGCGAGCCTCGAAGCCAGCGTGCGCTTCCTGGCCGCGGACCTGGGCCCGAAGAACATCCGCGTCAATGCGATTTCCGCCGGCCCGATCAAGACGCTCGCGGCGGCGGGCATCGCCGGCTTCCGCAAGATGCTGGGTCATGTCGCCAGCGTGGCGCCCCTGCGCCGCAACGTTACGATCGAAGACGTCGGCAACGCCGCGGCGTTTCTGTGCTCCGACCTGGCGGCCGGGATCACCGGCGAAGTGATCTACGTCGACGGCGGCTTCAGCAGCGTCGGCATGAGCTTCGGCGAAGAGTAGGCCAGGCTTTTGTGAAGACTACTCGAACAGCTTGTCGTTCTTGACGATCTTCGTCGTCCGCTCGGCTTCGGCAACGTAGGCGGCGAACTCCTCGTTGCCGCTCTGCACTTCGGCGCGGCGCTTGCGGTTGTTCCGGTCCGCAGCCGCTTCCTTCGTCGGATCCGCGTTGCGCACTTGCGTGACGGCGTAGACCGCATAGTTGCCGTCGTCCGTCGTGACACCGCCGAAGTAAGGCTTCGCCTCGGAGATCTCGGTCGTCGGCGCATTGAACGCGGACCGCACGATCGCTGCCGGTGCCACGCCGTCCTGGCGACCCATGAAGCGCTTGCCGACTGCAGTCAGATGCTGCGCGGTCATGACGCTGTCCCAGTTCTCGCCTCTTTGCAGGCGCGCCATCGCGAAGGCGCCTTGCGCTGCCGCGGCGTCGCGCATCCGCTCCGTCTTGAGCTGTTCGCGAATCTGGGCACTCACGCTGTCGAACGGCCGCGGCTCGGCTGCCTTGTGATCGGTCACACGCAGCACCAGCACGCGGTCTTCGCCGATCGTCACCAGCGGGCTGTTCTGTCTGCGCTCCAGCACGTCTTCGCTGAATGCAGCGTCGATCACCCCCGGCTCCTGCCCGAGCTCGCCGCCGCCTTCGCGCGTGAATCCGGTGACGGTCTTCGCCTCCAGGTTCATCTGCTTCGCGACGGAATCGAGCTCCGTCAGGGCGGCGAACGACAGGTCCGCGAGCTTCTGCGACTCGTCGTAGAAGATGTTCTGCGCGCGCTCCTTGCGGTACTCCGAGTCGAGCTCGGCGTGCGCCTCTTCGAAGCTCTTCACGTGGCCGGCCTGGATCTCCTCGAGCTTGATCACGTGATAGCCGAATTCGCTCTTGACCGGGCCGCGGATCTCGCCGGCGGTCATCGAGAACAGCGCGTCGCCGAACGGTCCGACGAACACGTCGCGCGTCGCCAGTCCCAGGTCGCCGCCCTGCTGCGCCGAGCCGGCATCCTTGGAGTTGTCCTTCGCGAGCTGCGCGAAGTCCGCGCCGGCCTTTGCCTGGGCGCTGAGCTCCTCGGCCTTCTTCTTCGCGGCCGCATCGTCCACGCCGTCGCCGACCGTGATCAGGATGTGTCGGCCATGACGCTGCTCTTCAGTCGTGAAGGCGTCCTTGTGCTGCTCGTAATATTCCTTGAGCGCCTGCTCCGTGACTTCGACCCTGCTCTCGGCGCGCTCGCGCGTCAGCTCGACATACTGGAGGTTGACGGTCTCCGGCAGCAGGTAGTTCTGCTTGTTATCGTCGTACCACTTCTTCACCTGCTCGTCGGTGATCGAAGTGGTGGCAGCGAAAGAGGCAGCCGGGATCAGCGCATAGTCGATCTCGCGCTCCTGTTTTTCCATCGCGTAGCGGCGATCGAGCTCGTACGGCGCGACGAACGCGGACTCGATCACTGCGTTGCGCAGCTGATCGATGATCAGTCCCTCCTGCAACTCCGCTTCGAAACCCGTCGGACTCAGGCCGCTCGCGCTCAGCATCGCGTTGTAGCGGTCCGGCGAGAATTTGCCGTCGACCTGGAACTGCGGGTACTGCATGACGCGCTCCGCCAGCTCCGCGTCGGTGACGCGATAGCCGTAACGCTCCGCGCGCTGCTTCAATAGCGCCTGCTGCACGAACTGGTCGAGCAGCATCGTCTGCTGCGACTTCACCATGTCGGGCGGCAGCTCGTCGCGCAGCATCTGCTGCAGCTGCGACTGACGCTGCTGCCAGGCGCGTTGCACGGTCTCGATGGAGATGCGCTCGCTGCCCACCTTCGCGGCGAAGGTGCGCGTGCCCGTCTTGAAGTCGATGCCCCAGAAGACGAACACCAGCGCGATTGCGCCGAGGAACAGCGTGGCTACGACGCCCGTGATTTTGTCGCGTATGGTCTGCAGCATGCGATCGGGGTCACTGTGCGATGAAGAAATGGCGGAGCGGACGGGACTCGAACCCGCGACCCCCGGCGTGACAGGCCGGTATTCTAACCAGCTGAACTACCGCTCCGCGCTGAAACTCTGCGACGCCCAGGCCCCCACACTGGCGTGGTGGGTGCTGAGGGGATCGAACCCCCGACATTCGCCTTGTAAGGGCGACGCTCTACCGCTGAGCTAAGCACCCTGTTGTTCGCCTGCAGGCTCGTCCGAGGAGTGCGATCCGCTCCCCCACATCTATCGATCCTGGGGGGCGGGGCGCCGTCGAAGGCGCGCTAATTTACAGCATCCTTCAGGGCCTTGCCAGCTTTGAAACCCGGCGCCTTGCTCGCTGGAATTTGAATGGTTTCGTTGGTGCGCGGGTTGCGGCCGGCACGGGCTGCGCGCGCTTTGACTACGAACGTGCCGAACCCGAGCAGCGCCACCGTGTCGCCCGACTTGAGCGCCGACGTGATCGAATCGAACACCGCATCGACGGCGCGCGTCGCATCCGCCTTCTGCAGGCCCGTGTGCGTGCTCACCGCTTCGATCAGCTCGGCTTTGTTCATGTCGGCTTCCTTCTTGTTGGGGAGAGGTGTGCCGTGCATGGCCCGGCAGCGGGGGCGCGTTATATCAGAAAGAAGCGGACAGCGGTTAGCTGTCCGCTTGCTGTTCAGTGCGCTCTGACTTGTTTGCTCGCCCGCTTCGCGACGCGCCGCGGCCGCGGCTTGTCGTTGGCGCGCGACGCGTCGGATGCCGCCGCGATCGGCGCCGGCATGTGGCGCAGCGCAATCTGCAACACTTCGTCGATCCACTTGACGGGCTTGATTTCCAGGCTGTCCTTGATGTTCTGCGGAATGTCCGCGAGGTCCTTGGTGTTGTCGTCGGGGATCAGCACCATGCGGATACCGCCGCGATGCGCGGCCAGCAGCTTCTCTTTCAAGCCGCCGATCGGCAGCACCTGTCCGCGCAGCGTGATCTCGCCGGTCATCGCCACGTCCGAGCGCACCGGCACTTTCGTCAGTGCCGAGACCAGCGCGGTGCACATGCCGATGCCGGCACTGGGGCCGTCCTTCGGCGTCGCACCTTCCGGCACGTGAATGTGCACGTCGGCCTTCTGATAGAAGTCCGGCTCGAGACCGAGCAGCGTCGCGCGGCTGCGCACGACGGTCATTGCCGCCTGAATCGACTCCTGCATCACCTCGCCGAGCTGACCGGTGTGCGTGAGCTTGCCCTTGCCGGCCACGACCGCGGCCTCGATCGTCAGCAGCTCGCCGCCGACTTCGGTCCACGCGAGGCCCGTCACCTGGCCGATGTGGTCCTGCTCCTCCGCGCGGCCGTAGCGGAAACGGCGCACGCCGAGATACTTGCTCAAGTTGCGCGGCGTGACGTTGATCGCCTTGGTGTCCGGCTTCGCCAGCAGCTGCTTCACCGACTTGCGGCAGATCTTGGAGATCTCACGCTCCAGATTGCGCACGCCGGCC
>Ga0209382_10000025_pt1 | contig 182054 bp, 166 predicted proteins | sample SoiMetdeltSBSDD5_FD_187599 | JGI IMG/M metagenome (GOLD analysis project Ga0209382, IMG submission 187599) | Bulk soil microbial communities from a Populus tree surrounding site in Tennessee, USA - Soil MetaG P. deltoides SBSDD5 (SPAdes) (version 2) | ecosystem: Environmental > Terrestrial >...
CGCGCACCGCGTTCTCGCTGCTGTTCCCGCCCATCCTCGACGAGTTCGGCTGGGAGCGCGGCCTCACCGCCGGCGCCTTCTCCGTCGGCTTCCTGGTGTCCACGATCTTCACGCCGTGGATGGGCTCGGTGATGGACCGGCGCGGTCCCCGCTGGGTCATCGGGGCCGGGGTGCTCGCGGTCGGCGCCGGGCTCGCGCTGGCGCCGCTCGTGCGCGCGCCGTGGCACCTCTACCTGACGCTCGGCGTCCTCGTCTCCGGCGGCACGCTCGCGGCCGGCTACACCGGGCACGCGCTCTTCCTGCCGAACTGGTTCGTGCGCAAGCGCGGCCTGGCCATCGGCATCGCGTTCTCCGGCGTCGGCGTGGGCTCGATCCTGATGCTCCCGTGGATCCAGGGGCGGATCGCGCGCTCGGGGTGGCGGGCGGCCTGCTACGCGACCGCGGCGATCGTCCTGCTCACGCTGCTGCCGCTCAACCTGCTGCAGCGCCGCCGCCGCGAAGACCTCGGCCTGCGTCCCGACGGCGACGCCGCGCCGTCGGAGACGACCGGCCGCGCGCAGCCGAGCAACGTCGTGGACCCGAGCTGGACGGCGATCGACTGGACGCTCGCGCGCGCGGCGCGGACGGCGCGCTTCTGGTGGATCATCGTCGGCTTCCTCGGCGGGCTGTTCGCCTGGTACGCCGTGCAGGTCCACCAGACCCGCTACCTCATCGAGATCGGCTTCGCGCCCACCGTGGCCGCCTGGGCGCTCGGGCTCGTGGGCTTTGGGGGCATCGCGGGCCAGATCGGCCTCGGTCACCTCTCCGACCGCATCGGCCGCGAGTGGGTGTGGACGCTCGCGTGCGCGGGCTACGTGGCCTGCTACGTGAGCCTGCTCGTCATGCGCTCGCACCCCACGTCGGCCTGGCTCTACGTGATGGTTGGCGCCCAGGGACTGCTCGGCTATGGTCTCGCGTCGGTGTACGGCGCCATCCCCGCCGAGATCTTCCAGGGCCGGCACTACGGCAAAGTTTTCGGCACGCTGAGCCTCGCCTCCAGCAGCGGGGCGGCGCTCGGCCCCTGGGTCGCCGGCGCCCTCTACGACCGCACCGGCAGCTACGCGGCCGCGTTCTATCTCGGCATCGCGGCGAGTGTCGTGTCGGCGGGGGCCATCTGGCTCGCCGCGCCTCGACGCGTCCGCGCCGTCGCCGGCCGGATCAGGCGGCCTGCCTAGCCGCCCTCGCTACTTCTGCACGGCCGGCGCCCACGCGGTCGTGCGACCGCCGATCGTCTCCCAGCGCAGGCGCGCGCCGCTCGCGGTGCGCGCGAGCGGGTCGTGGTCCCAGCGATGGTGGAAGAGCCACGAGCGCGGATAGCGATCGCCGTCGGCGCCGAGGCGGACGGCCGTGGCCAGCACGGCGCGCAGGCGACGACGCAGGCGCGCCGCCTCGGCCGGCGTCAGCGTGCGAGCCGGGCGGCGAGGATCGATGCCCGCCTGGTAGAGGACCTCGTCGGCGATCCAGTTCCCCACCCCGGCCGCGAAGGTCTGGTCGAGGAGGAGCGCCTTCATCGGGGCCGTCCGATCGCGCACCAGCGCCCGAAAGCGGGCCGGCGACGGCAGCTCGGTGAGCGCGTCGAACCCGAGATCCGCCACCGGCGCCTCGCGCCGGGGATCGTCGCGCAACCGGATGCGGCCCAGGCGCCGGGCGTCGGCCAGCGCCAGCCGGCCGCCGTCGTCGAAGGTGAGGACCAGCTTCGCGAAGCGCGGCGGCCAGCCCGCCGACGGCGCGGCGCGGGAGGAGCGCAGGCGCAGCGGGGGGCGCGCGGGGACGTGCAGGCCGCCGGTCATCCCGAAGTGCATGAGCAGGGCCGGGCCGCGGTCCAGCTCGAGCCAGAGGTGCTTGCCGTGACGGCGCACCGCTCGCACGCGGCGACCGCGGACGGCGGTCGCCACGCGGGCGGGGCTGACGCCCTCGTAGACGATCGGGTCGGGGGCGCACCACACGTCGACGATGCGTCGGCCCACTGCGCCCCGCGTCGCCAGGCGCCGGGCGGTCTCGACCTCCGGCAGCTCGGGCACGCCCGGACCGTTACTCGGCGACGATCTCGAGCAGCTCGACCTCGAAGATCAGCGTGGCGCCCGGCTTGATCCGGGGCGGCGCGCCGCGTTCGCCGTAGGCCAGCTCGGCGGGACACACGAGGCGGCTCTTGCCGCCGACCTTCATGAGCTGCACGCCCTCGGTCCAGCACTTGATCACGCCGTTGAGCGGGAACGTCGCCGGCTGACCGCGCTGCACCGAGCTGTCGAAGACGCTGCCGTCGATCAGCGTCCCGTGGTAGTGGACCTTCACCTTGTCGGTCGCCTTCGGCGACGGGCCGGTGCCCGGCTTCAGGGTCGTCACCACGAGGCCGGAGTCGGTCTTGCGGGCGCCGGTGGCGGCCGCCGCCTTGGCCATGTAGGCGTCGCCCGTCTTCTTCTCGGCGGCCGCCACCGTCGCCGCCCGCGCGGTGCGGAGCTGCTGGATGCGGGCCATCTGCTCGCGGGGATCCGCCTTGCGCTCGCGGCCGAGCACGGCGTCGGCGAGCCCGGCCTTGACGAGCTCCAGCTCGGCTTGTGTCAGCGCGAACGGCGCCAGGCGATCGGCGAGCGCGTAGCCGAGCGCGTAGAGCGCCTTGTCGTCCTCGCTCTTCAGCTCCTGGGCGGTGGCTGGGGCCACGGCGATCGTGGCGAGCACGAGCAACACGAGCCAATGCATGCGGACTCCTCTCCTCTTCTGGCGGGTGGGCCCGGACGGTGGCCCGGGGCTACGTCAGCACGGCGGTCTTCTGCCGCGCGATCAGGTCGAAGTCGATGGCCGCCCCCAGGCCGGGACCGGTCGGGGCACGGACGAGGCCATGGGCGTCGACCTCGATGTCCTGCGCGAGCCCGTACTTCTGGGCGCCCGCCGGGAGCAGCACCTCGAAGAACTCGCAGTTGCGGATCGCCATCGTCACGTGCAGGTGGGCGACGTTGTTGAGCGAGTTACCGCCGTGGTGGATCTCGAAGTTCATGTGGAACGCCTCGGCCAGGTGGGCCGACTTCACGAGAGGCGTGATCCCGCCCTTCACGGCCACGTCACCACGCAGATAGTCCGTCGCCTGCGCGGTGATCCACGGCGCCAGCGCGGTGAAGCCTCCCGGCGCGTACTCGGTGGCGAGGATCGGGATCTTGAGCTGCTGCTTGAGCTTCACGTAGTTGTAGAGATCGTCATCGGCCAGCGGGTCCTCGTACCAGTGGAAGCCGAGGGCCTCGACCACGCGCCCGACGCGCAGCGCCTCCGGGTACTGGTACGCCCACGTGGAGTCGAGCATGATCATGTAATCGTCGCCGACCGCCCGGCGCACCGCCTCGCACACCTGGATGTCGACGGCAGGGTCGGTGGGCGGGTGGATCTTGTAGGCCGTCCAGCCGGCCGCCCGATACGATACGGCCTCCTCGGCGTAGGCCTCCTTCGAGTCCAGCACCGCCGACGAGGCGTAGGCGGGCGCGGTCTCCCGGTAGGCCCCGAGCAGCCGCGAGATCGGGAGCCCGGCGACCTTGCCGCCGATGTCCCACAGCGCGACGTCCACGGCGCCGATGGCCCGCAGCGTGGTGGCGCGGTTGCGCTGCCACATCGCCTGCCACAGCCGCTCGCGCTCGAGCGGGTCCTGCCCCATCACCAGCGGCTTCAGGAAGCGGATGAGCGAGGCGCCGTCCATCGCCGCGCTCCGCGACGAGGAGCCGAGGAAGGCGTGGCCTTCGACGCCCTCGTCGGTGCGCAGCGTCAGCAGGCCGAGGTCGCTGGTCCCGCTGAAGCGCGGACTGTGGCGGCCGTACGTGGTGGTGGGAATCCCACTCCAGGTGAAGAGCGTGAGCGAGACATCGGTGATCTTCATCAGCGGCCTCCACGTCGTCAGCGCGACCGGCGTAGCCTACCACGGGCCCCGCCGGCCACGAGGGCGCCAACGAAGCAGCTGGGCCTCTTTGCGCAGCCTGCTAGGCCGCGATGCGCACGGCGACGCGGACCAGCACGAGCAGCGTGTCGAGCGCGCCGTTGACCAGACCCGTCGCGCGGTCCACCGAGATCACGGTCGGCTCCGTCTCGCGGGCGGCGCGCTCCAGGTCGGCGCGGACCCCCGCGAGCACGCCCGAGGCGATCGGCTCCGAGGTTCCCCGTCGCTCGATCGCCTCGAGCACGATCTCCTCACAGAGTCGGGCCCTCGTCTTGAAGGCCCCGCGGCTGTCGGGACGGTGGGCGGCACGCGCGTGCGTGTCGGCCATCCGGTGCTGGTGTGTATAGAGGGCGATGAGCCCGTCCGCGTCCTCGGCGAAGGAGATCTCGATCTGGCTGTGCTCGATCTTCCGGGCCAGCGTGGCGCGCTGGGCGAGCAGCGTCGCTCGCTCGACGGGACCCGCGGCGGGCAGCCGCACGGTCACCGACTGCAGGAGTCTCATGTACTGCGCGAGGCACGCCTTCAGCAGCGGTAGTCGCTCGGGCTCTCCCATGCCGGTCCCCCCAGACGCGGGCCTGGGAGCGGCAAGCGCGATGCCACACCTCCAGACAAGGAAAACAGTCAGTTGCGGCCACGAGCGGGTGGGCCGCCTCGGCCCGAGGGTCAGAACGTGATCAGGGCGCTGGTCAGGGGCGGCGCTGCTGCAGCAGACGATCGGCGGCCGCGGTGCCCGCCGCGCGGGAAGGGCTCGCCTCGTCGAGGCGGCGTGCGATCCGCTTCAGCAGGCGGCGGTGGCTCTCGGCGAGGCGCCGCTGCTCGATGAAGATCCGCAGCATCTCGCCGAGCACGATGAACGGGGCTCCAGCGAGCACGCCCGAGATGACGAGGAGCACGGCGGCGAGCACGCGCTCGAGCACCGCCTGGCCGGTGAGGCTGCCCCACGGCATGTCCAGCGTGACGGCCGCGGTGGCCAGGAGCAGGCCGCCCGCGATCAGCAGCAGCCCGATGACCACGATGACGGCCGCCCAGAACGCGGCGAAGCGATGACGACGGGACATCGCGGGTCCATCCTAACGCGGGGAACAACCTAACGAGGCAGACTACCGATCGCCAGCGCCTCCTGGATGACGTGCCCGAGTCGGCGGGCCATCACCGGCTTCTCGATCCAGGCCTGCACGCCGTCGATGTGCGCCGGCGGCGCCTCGCCGACGTAGCCGGACATCATCACGACCGGCACCCGCACGTCGCGCTCCCGCAGCCGACGCACGAGCCCGAGCCCGCCCATGCCGGGCATGACCAGATCGGTGAGAACGAGCGCGACCTCGCCGGCGTGGGCAGCCTGCAGGTCGAGGGCGTTCTCGGCGGACGAGGCGGTGAGGGTGCGGTAGTTGAGATCGGTCAGGATCTCCGCCAGCGTCTGGCGCACGGGCCCCTCGTCCTCGACGATCAGGAGCGTCTGGCCGGAGCCCCGCACCAGATCCAGCGCCGCCCGCGTCTCCGCCGTGCGGTGATCGTCGGGCAGGCTCGGCAGGTGGAGCGTGAAGCGCGTCCCCTGCCCCGGCCGGCTCTCGACGGTGATGCGTCCCTGGTGCTCGGTCACGATCCCATAGGCCTGCGAGAGCCCGAGGCCGGTACCGCGGCCCGGCGCCTTGGTCGTGAAGAACGGGTCGAAGATCCGCTCGCGGACCTCTCGCGGCATGCCGGCACCGGTGTCGCTCACCGAGAGGACCACCCACGGGGCCGCCCCGGTGGTCCCCGCGCCCTCGACGCGCGGCTCGAGCTCGAGGCGGAAGTGGAGCTCGCCACCGAGCGGCATGGCATCGCGGGCGTTGACGGCCAGGTTGGTGATCACCTGGGTGAGCTGGTTTGGGTCGGCGCTGACGACGAACGGGCCCTCAGTGACCTCGACGCCGATGCGGATGTTCTCCGGTAGGGTCCGCTCCAGCAGGCCGGTCGTCTGAGCGAGGAGCTGCGCCAGGTCGACGCGCTCCAGCGAGGGCGTGGTCTGGCGGCTGAAGTCGAGGATCTGACGGACCAGCGCGGCCGCCCGCTCGCCCTGCTCGACGATGACACCCAGGCGGCCGCGGACGAACAGGATGTCGGACTGCTTGCGCCGCGCGAGCTCCGCCGAGTTCACGATCGTCATCAGGATGTTGTTGAAGTCGTGCGCGATGCCCGCCGCGAGCTGACCGACCGAGGCGAGGCGCGCCTGCTGCTGGACGACCTTCTGCGCCTCGCGCTCGCGGGTCACCTCGCGGAGCACCACCACCGCGCCCTGGCCACCGGCCAGGGGCCGCGCGGCGACCTGGAAGACGGCCCCCGTCTCGGCGGTGGCCTCCCGCGGCGCGATCTCGGGGCCGGCCAGCAGGCGCCCCAGCGCGAGGCCGCCCACCGACGTCACCGCGCCGTCCTCGGTCGTGGTGGCTACCGCGGCGAGGTGGGCGCGGGCGAACGGGTTCGCCAGCGCGATCCGGCCGTCGCTCTCGAGCAGAATCACGCCCTCCGGCATGTGGTCCACGATCGCCTGCAGCCGCTGCTGCTGGGCGTCGAGGGCGACGCGGAGCTGCGCCTGGTGGATCGCGACCGCGAGCTGGGTCGCGAGCTCGGAGACGATCTCCGCCTCGTCCTGTTCGAACGCGCCGGCCGTGCCGCGCGTGACGCACAGCAGGCCGATCAGGGCCCCGCTCGCCACCAGCGGCGCGCTGACGCGGCGCGGGGCCGTCGCGTCGAGCAGTCCGCGCACCTCGCCGGCGGGGACGACGGTCCCCTCGGCCGGAGCGCCGACGCCGTCGACCACCGCGACCCGTGCCCGGTCCTGCGCGCGGTCGAAGAGCACCACGGCGCTCCACCGGTACGGCACGATCCGGCGCAGGCGCGGGAGCGCGCCGCGCGCGATGGCGTCCACGGACTCCGCGGTCTGGATGCACCGGCCCAGGTGGTACAACGCCTCCAGGCGCTGCGTCTTGGCGCGGACCTTCTCCTCGAGCGTGTCGCGCAGCTCGTGCGACTGACGGACGTAGCGCTCGATCACGGCGGACAGCTCGCCGATCTCGTCGGCGGTGTCCAGCCGCAGCACCCCCGCGTCGACCTCGCCCGCCTCCACCCGTCGGACCGCCGAGGACAGCGCGCGGACCGCCTGCGTGGAGGCACGGCTGGCGAAGACGAGCATGCCGACGGTCACGCTGAGCACGCACAGCCCCGCGAGCGCCAGCAGCCGGGCGGCGCTCACCAGCGGGCCGTAGGCGTCGGTGAGGACGACCACGCCGACCAGCCGCCCTCCCAGCTCCGGCGCGTCGACGGCGCCCACCATCTTGAGCTGGCGCCGCGTGTCCTGCATTACCACCAGGCCGCCGCGCTCGACGTGGCGGCGCGTGGCCGGCGAGAAGTCCGCGTCCGGGAGCGACTCGCCCGCGCGCAGCAGCAGCAGGCGCCCACCCGGGCCCCACGCCGGCGCGCGGCCCAGGCGGACCGCGGTCGCGGGGTCGTCGGCGAGGGCCGGCAGCTCGCGGGCGAGCGCGGCGCCGGCGTTCTCGCGCACGGTTCCCTGGAAGGCCTGGAGGACGAAGAGACTGATGAGGGCGAAGCCGCTCACCGCGACCGCGAGGCTCACGCCGAGGATTCGACCCGCCACGGTGCGCGCGACGACGCTGCCGAGCGCCGCCTCCCGGGTGAGGCGCGCGCGCAGGGGCTCGAGCAGCCGGTCGAGCGCCAGGTGATAGAAGACCGCGAGGAGCAGGGAGATCACCAGACCGTGCGCGACGTTCTTGGCCTGCTCGACGAGCGGCAGCGCGGCGAACAGGCGGAGCTGCAGCGCGCCGAGCGCGTAACCGGCCAGCGTGAATCCGAAGAGCAGCGCGGCGACGACCATCGGATACCGCGTGATGTCGCGGTAGACCCGGGCGGGGTCACGGCCGACGCTCTGCCGGCCCAGCGGGAACCAGCGCTGGGCAGCGAGCACGAAGGCGCCTCCCACGACCGGCACCTCCCAGAAGAACGCCAGCGCAGTCCACTTGAGCTGCTGCTCGTCGATGTTCATCGTGAGCAGGTAGTAGATCGGCGCCGGCAGCCAGTACCAGAACGCGAGCCCGCCCCAGTACAGCGCGGTGGCCTTCGCGCGCGTCGACAACGCGTCGCGACGTTGCCAGAGCGGCACTGCCGCGATGCCGTGGACGAACTGGAGCCATGCGAGCCAGCCGATGAAGATCGACACATTCATCGGCACGAGGCCGAAGAGGGAGAGCGCCGTGTACCCGGATGGCGCCAGGATGCACGCGGTCATCAGGATCGCCGTGGCGATCAGACGGCCGCGCAGCGCGCTCGGGTGACGATCGGCGGCGCCCATTTCGGACGTGGCAGGGGCAAGGGGTGTGCCACGCCGGCGTCTCGGGTTTCCGCTCGCTTGCCCGTCATGTCGGCCGGACGCGCCGGTGAGCTTCTCTCCGCGGTGGTCGATTCCTGGCCGGCAGGTATTTCGCGCTACCATGACGGCCCGGAGGGCCCATGAGCGAGACCGAGATCCTCGTCATCGGTGGCGGCATCGCGGGCGCGTCGACGGCCTATCACCTGGCGGTCCACGGCCGTCGCGTCACGCTGCTCGAGCGGGGCGAGATCGCGTCGGGCGCGTCCGGCGTGAACGCGGGCGCGATCGATTCGATCGGCTGGGGCGATCGCCCGGATCTCCAGGCACACCTCACGGCAGGGAGCGTCGAGATCTTCAAGGCGGTACAGCTCGACCACGGCGAGGACATCGAGTTCCGGCAGTCGGGGGCCCTGCAGGCGATCCACGACGAGGCGCAGTACGAGTTCGAGCGCCGGCGCATCGAGACGCTGCAGGCGAAGGGGCACCGGCTCGAGCTGCTCGCGACGCGGGAGGTGCGGAGTCTCGAGCCCGGCTGGTCGCCGACGTCGCTCGGCGCCATGTACTCTCCGCTGCGCTCGCAGGCCGATCCCCGCCGGGCCACCCGTGCGTTCGCCACGCTGGCCGAGCGTCATGGGGCTCGGATCCTCACGAACCACGAGGTCCGTGCGCTGGCCCCGCGCCCGGCGGGCGGATACGTCGTCGGCACGGCGGCGGGCGAGATCGTCGCCGGCGCGCTCGTGATCGCCGCCGGCGCCTGGTGCGGCCCCATCGGCGCCCTCCTGGGCCTCGACATCCCGATCGTGCCCGTGCGCGGCCAGATGTGGGCGACGGCGCCGGCGCCGCCGAGCGTCTTCCAGACGATCTCGTCCGCGGAGTCGCAGCTCGCCTGGCATCTCGATCCCGGCGGCGAGCCACCGTTCCTGACGATCCGCAAGGGCGCCCGCGTGACGCGCCATCTCTACGGGCGGCAGCGGCGCGACGGCGAGATCATCTTCGGTGGGGACCGCGAGCAGGTCGGCTGGAACACCACGCCCGACCCCGCCGGCATCGAGGTGAACCGCGGCCACGCGACGGAGGTCCTGCCGTTCCTGGCCGAGCTGAAGATCGCGCGGACCTGGGCGGGGCTCATGCCGTTCCCGCTCGACGGCAAGCCGTTGATCGGCCGCGTGCCGGGCCGCGCGGATCTCTGGATCGTCAGCGGCCTGGCGTCGTCCGGGTTCGGCCGCGGCCCGATGGCCGGCAAGCTCCTCGCCGACTACCTGCACACGGGCGTCCCCGCGCCCGTCCTCGCCGAGGCCGATCCCTCGGGGCGGATCCGAGAGCGCGCTACTCCGCCATGAGCCTCGCGAGCGCGGCGACGCCGGCCTCGACGACCCCGAACGCGCCGCCGAGGTCCAGGGACCGCAGGTCGGCGGGCGCGCGGAACGCCTGCTCCAGCGCGCGCCGGTCCTCGACGAGCCGCGCGGCGAGCGTCGGGTCCACCGTCGTGCGCCGCTGCTCGGCCGCCTGGAGCTGGCGCACGACCGCCTGCACCTGCTCGGGGTCGAGCATCGACAGCGGCGCGCGGCAATGGCCGCACGCCGACTCCCGAGCGAGATCGATCGGCGCGCCGCACGCCGAGCAGTTCACCGTCCGCGTGTAGCTCCGGAGCTCGGCCAAGCGCTCCGGGGAGAGCGGGCGGACGAAGTTCTTCTCGCGCAGGAAGTCGAAGAAGGTCGTGAGGCGGCCGTGGTCGTCCGGGCAGCGCCAGTACGAGAACGGGGTCGTCCGCTGGCGGTCCACCGTCGCCTTCAATCCCCGCCGGCAGCGCGGACAGGTCATCGTGTCGCGCTGGAGCGGATGCCGCTCCGCCCGCCGCTCGTCGAGGGCGGCGAAGAGGCGGAGGACGGCGCCGGGGGTCAGCGCGATGCTCTCCCGACTGTCGAACCAGATGAGCCCGCAGCCGTGGCAGAGGTCGAGCTCGATCGTGCGGCCGTAGTGGGCGTCGAGCCGCCGGGTCTGCATCGGCTGATCGCAGCCCGGGCAGTCGAGCGGCGTGACGCTCACCGCAGGCGGGTGCAGATGCGCTCGACGGCCTCGGCGGTCTGCTCGCGCGAGCCGAACGCGGTGAGCCGGAAGTAACCCTCGCCGCTCGGCCCGAAGCCCGAGCCGGGGGCGCCGACGACGTGGGCCTCGGCCAGGAGCTTGTCGAAGAAGTCCCACGACGTCAGGCCGGGCGGCGTCCGCGCCCAGATATACGGCGCGCTGCGCCCCCCGTACACCGTGAGCCCGGCCGCCGTCAGGCCGTCGCGGATGACCCGCGCGTTGTCCATGTAGAAGTCGGTCAGCGCCCGGACCTGCTGCTGCCCGTCCGGCGTGTACACGGCGGCCGCGGCGCGCTGCACGACGTACGGGGGACCGTTCGACTTCGTCGACGTCCGCCGTCGCCAGAGCTCGTTGAGGCTCGTCCGCGTCCCGTCCGCCGTCCGTCCTTGGAGCTCCCGGGGCACGACGGTGTACGCCAGCCGCAGCCCCGTGAACCCCGCGTTCTTGGAGAAGCTGCGCGACTCGATGGCCACCTCGCGGGCGCCCTCGACCTCGTAGATCGAATGCGGCAGCTCCGGGTCACGGATGTAGGACTCGTAGGCGGCGTCGTAGAGGATGACCGCTTCGTGCTCGCGCGCGTACTCCACCCAGCGTCGGAGCGCCGGTCGGGTCATCACGGCGCCGGTGGGATTGTTCGGGTAGCAGAGGTAGATGAGATCGACGTGCCCCTCGGGCAGCGCCGGCTGGAAGTCGTTGTCCGCCGTGCACGCCAGGTAGACGAAGCCGCGGTAGCGGCCGGTCGGGTCGGCAGGGCCGCCGCGCCCCGCCATCACGTTGCTGTCCGCGTAGACCGGATAGGCGGGATCCATCAGCGCCACCACGCAGTCCTCGGCGAAGATCTCCTGGATGTTGGCGCTGTCGCTCTTGCCGCCGTCGCTGACGAAGACCTCGTCGGCGTCCAGCGTCACGCCGCGGGCGCCGAAGTCATGCTTCGCGATGTCCGCCCGCAGCCAGTCGTAGCCGACGTAGGGGCCGTAGCCGCGCAGGCTCCTGGCGTGGCCCTGCTCGCGCGCGGCCTCCTCCAGCGCGCTGACCACCGCCGCCGGGAGCGGCTGGGTGACGTCGCCGATCCCGAGCGAGATGATCCGGGCGTCGGGGTGGGCCGCGGCGAACGCCTCCCGACGCCGGGTGATCTCGGCGAAGAGATAACTGGCTCTCAGGTTCAGGTAGCGCTCGTTGATCCTCGGCACGCACGCACCTCGCCGGTCGCGTGCGCGAATTCTAGCAGAGCACCACCGCGACCGGCGTGGCGGCCGGTGCGGTCCCGCCAGAGCACAACGGCGCCACCCCAGAGCCGGATGGCCCTGTTTGGCCTCTGACCGCGGGCGTATCACCGCTCCAAGACCTGGATCGGCCCCGGCCGGTCCGGTGAGGAGGAGGAGCGGATGGCATCGCTACTCGAACTCGTCCAGGACGCGGTCACGCCCGACATCACGCGCCAGGTCAGCAGCCTCGTGGGTGAGACGCCGGCGGCGACCGACTCGGCCGTTCGTCGCGCCGCGCCTGCCGTCCTGGCCAGCGTCGTCAACAGCGCCTCGACCGCGGGCGGGGCCGATCGTCTTCGCGCGCTCGTCAGCGAGGGCGGCTGGGGGGCGGACGTGCTCGGAAGCCTCGGCGCACGGCTCGCGGGCGGCAGCGGCACCGGCACGTTCTTGAGCTCCGGCGCGCGACTCGTCTCGAACATCTTCGGCAACAAGACCGACGGGATCACGGACCTGATCGCCAGCGGCAGCGGTGTCCAGCGCGGCTCGGCCTCCACCATCCTCAGCCTCATCGCTCCGATCGTCATGAGCGTGCTCGGCAAGCAGATCGTCGCGCGCGGGCTGAGCACGTCCGGGTTGTCCACGATGCTGGCGGGCGAGCGGAGCTCGCTCGTGGCGGCGCTGCCGGCCGGGGCGGCCGGACTGCTCGGCATGAAGGACACGGGCCCCCCCTGGCGGACGTCGCCGACCCCGCGGCCCGACGTCCGCGCGACGGCCGCGGCGCCAATCGTGAGCGAGCGGTTCGACCCGGAGCCGGAGACGGGCGTGCCCGGCTCCGGACTCTCGCGCTGGTGGCCCGCCCTCCTGGTGGGCCTCGCCGCGGTGGCGATGCTCTTCTTACTGACACGGGGGCGCCAGACCGACGTCGCCTCGATGCGCCCGGAGCCCGCGGCGTCGCCGCGCCAGCTCGCGAGCGTCAACCTGCCGGGCGGCGGCCGGATCAGCGTCGACCAGGGCAGCTCCGTCCATCAGCTCAGCACCTATCTCGCGGACAGCGCGGCCGGCGGGCTTCCGAAGCGGTTCGTCTTCGACGACCTGCACTTCGAGACCGGCACGACACGCCTCACGCCGCAGGGGCAGCGGACGGTGGAGTCGCTGGCGGCGGTGCTGAAGGCGTACCCGACGGTGCGAGTGACGCTCGAGGGTCACACGGACGCCACCGGCGACCCCACGTCGAACAAGACGCTGTCGCTGCAGCGCGCCGAGGCCGTCAAGCAGATGCTGACCAACACGGGCATCGCCGCGGGCCGCTTGCAGGCCGAGGGGTACGGACAGGAGCGGCCGATCGCGAACAACGACACCGAGACCGGTCGCGCGCGTAACCGGCGACTGGAGCTCGTGGTCGTCGCTCGGTAGTCCTCACGGAGGAGAAGGCGTCATGGCACTCCCGGAAGAACGGCTGCGGTTCGGCGTGACGGAACGAACGGTAGCGGCGCTCCAGGCCCTGCCCGGCTCGCGCGTGTCCTGGGGCGGGGTCTGGAGCGGCCTGCTCATCGGGCTGGGCGCACTACTGCTGCTGAGCATGCTCGGTCTCGCGGTCGGCGTCACCGCGGTGGACGTGACGCCTGGGCAGGAGGAGACGGGGCGCGCGCTCGGCGTCGGCGCCGCGATCTGGGCGGGTCTGAGTCTCCTGATCGCGCTCTTCATCGGTGGCATGGTCGCGACGCGCACCGGCATGGTCGTCGATCGCGGGACCGGCGCGCTGCAGGGTGCGCTCGTGTGGGTGCTGGCCACGCTGGCCCTGATGTACCTCGCCGCCAGCGGCGTCTCGCTCGGCGCCGGCGCCGTCTCCGGTCTGCTCGGCGGCATCGGCAGCGGCCTGGGCGCGGTGGTCGCTCCGGGCGCCGCAGGGCTGACGGGGATCACGAGCGGCGACGTCGATCAGATCCTGGCGCGGATGGGCGATCCCCGCACGATCGACACCGTCGCTGCGGCGACCGGGATGTCGACCGACGAGGCCCGCACGACGCTGTCGGACATCCGGGCCCGGGTCGAGGCAGCGCGCAGCGATCCCACGCGGGCGATCACCGAGGCCCGGGAGGGGCTGCGCACGCTCGTGGCGCGGGCCGGCGAGCGCGCCACGCAGGCCGCGGCCGCCGCCAAGACGTACGCGACGACGACGAGCTGGATCGCGCTCGGGACGATGGTGCTCTCGCTGCTCGCCGCCATCGTCGGCGCGATGATCGGCGTCCGCCGCGCCGCCGCCTGGGTGCCGGCGCGATGACGGCGCTCGTGGCTAGGGCTTCTTCAGGAGCCCCGACTTCTGCATCTCGTCCGCCGCCTTGGCGCTGAGCTCCCTGACGAAGGAGTCCACCTTGGTGGGATTCGTCGTCACGCTCTTCCCCGACCAGAGCAGCTTGTCCTGCACGAGGGAGTAGACCCGCGTCTCCACCGAGACCAGCGTGTCCGTCTGCGCGTAGCCCGGCTCGTAGATGCCCGGCCACAGGCCGCCCCAGTAGCCGCCGAAGGTCGGCGGCACGTAGGTCGTCTCCTTGTCGCGTCCGACGACGCGCATGGTGACGGCGCCCTCGACGCCGGCCTGCTGCAGGCGCTGGCGCGCCGCCAGCGGGTCCGCCGGCTCCTTGCCTGGGAGCAGCGTGTAGCCCGCGATGCCCTGGGCGCCACGGGCCGACAGCTCGCGCGCGAGGACGTCCTCCGCCGCCCGGCGCGTCGTCTCCGTCCCTCCGAAGTAGAACGCGGCGACTTTCTGACCTGACAGGGTGATGGGCGAGGCCGACGGATCCGACCACGTGGCTTCGTAGCGCGTGCTGCTGCAGCCGGACAGGATGCTCGCGAGGACCAGGGCGACGGCGATCCGCAACATGGGGGGCCTCCTCGCGCCGTACGCGCGAGCACGGCGCCTAGGCGGCAGTGTCCGATGCCGAGCGTCGACGCCGCAGAGCCGAAGAGGGAAGCGCCCGGCGGAACTTGGACCTAGCGGATTCGGGTGAGCAGGGCCGGACCTTGCGGCCCCCACCGGTACTGCGAGTCGCCGGAGCCCTGCAGGCGATCGCGGTCGACGAGGCGCAGCGTGACGCGCTGATCGCCGGCGGCGGAGCGGGCGCGCAGGGTCACCACGATGCGGCCGCCCGACTGCCCGAGCAGCCCGTCGGCGTGGGTCGACACGCGCTCGCCGCGGATGGTGGAGGTCATCACCGCCGTGATGGTCGGATACCGCTCGCCCAGGAGCTGCCACGGTCCGAGCATCACGCTGGAATCGCCGGGCCCGATCGTCTGATCCGTCACGAGCAGCGCGAAGGGCTCCCCACCCCACGTCCCCGTCCAGGTGCCGCGCAGGTCGGGCGCCGACACCGCCGGCGGCCCGACGGGCGGCGCGCTCGAGCAGCCGGCGGCGAGGAGAATCGCGAGGATCACGGCGAGGCGTCGCATCGGATCACTCTAGCCCGAACGGCGCGGGGGGCCTACCTCTCGGGTAGTTGCCGACCCCGCCGCCGTCGGCGACGCTCGGTGTGGGAGGTGCGTCATGCGGACCCTGCTGGCGATCGTGCTGGTCGGGGGTGCCGTCCTGCTCGGCGCCCGGGGCGCGCGGCTCCTCGGTCGCGGGCTCCGCAACGCCGGCGACGACGCGGCCCCGCTCTGGGTCGCGCGCGCCCTGCGCGACCTCGTCGTGGCGATCGGCCTCGTCAGTCTGGCGAGCGGGATCCTCTTCGAGCAGTCCTGGCTGCTCGTCTTCGGCGGGATCTTCCTGGCCGAGGAGATCTACGAGACGGGGGTACTGATCCTGGTGCTCCGGGCCGACCTGCGGGCCCGGGGCACGGCCCCGGCCGCTCCCGTGTAACCTGTCCCTCCACAGCCTGCAGCGGGGGAGGACGGGGGTGGCCCGATGGACCGAGGACGTCGCGGCGCGGCCGTCACACGACGCACGGTACTTCGCCTGATGGCCGCGGCCGCGGCCTCGCGTCCCGTCGGCGCCGGCGCCGCCGAGTCGATCCTGCGGCGAGAGATTCCGTCCAGCGGTGAGCGCATCCCCGCGGTCGGCCTCGGGACTTGGCGCACGTTCGACGTCGGCGATTCCGCGTCGGAGCGAGCGCCGCTCCGCGACGTCCTCCAGCGGTTCGTCGATCTCGGCGGCCGCGTGATCGACTCATCCCCGATGTACGGCGCGGCGGAGTCGGTGCTGGGTGATCTCGCCGCCGAGCTGGGGGTCACCGAGCGCCTGTTCGTCGCCACCAAGGTGTGGACCAGCGGCCGCGAGGCCGGCATCGCCCAGATGGAGCAGTCCATGAGACGGCTGCGGGTGCGCCGGCTCGACCTGATGCAGATTCACAACCTGCTCGACTGGCGCACGCACCTGCGCACGCTGCGGCTGTGGAAGGAGGCGGGTCGGATCCGCTACCTCGGCGTCACGCACTACACGTCGAGCGCCTACGACGAGCTCGAGCGGGTCCTGCGCGCCGAGCCCCTCGACTTCGTGCAGGTGAACTACTCGCTCGGCGAGCGCGAGGCCGAGCGTCGCATCCTGCCGCTGGCGCACGAGCGCGGCGTCGCCGTGCTCGTCAACCGGCCCTTCTCGGAGGGCGGACTGTTCCAGCGGGTCCGCGGCCACGCGGTGCCGGGGTGGGCCGCGGAGATCGGCTGCGAGAGCTGGGCGCAGCTCTTCCTCAAGTGGATCCTGGCCAACCCGGCCGTGACGTGCGTCATCCCGGCCACCAGCCGGCCACAGCACCTCGTCGACAACATGGCGGCGGGGCTCGGTGTGCTGCCGGACGCGGCGATGCGGGATCGCATCGCGACGGCCGTCTCCGCCGCCCGTTGACCTTCGAGCGCTCAGTCGCCACGCGCCCGGGCGAGCCCCGCGAGGACGCTCGGCCACAGATCCCTCCAGCAGCACCGATGGTCGAAGTCGCGCACGACGATGACCTCGGCACCCGCTGCGCCGCGGCGGGTCACCTCGGCGGGAACCGTACGATCGCGGCCGCCGGCGTAGTGACGCTGGTAGACCGTCGGCGAGAGCCGCGGCTGGCGCGCGGGATCGAGCGAGCCCGCCAGCGGTGACACGTGCTGCGCGTCGGTCCACGCGCGCAGGTCCAGGTTGGCGGCTACCGTCACCACGCCGACGGTCTCGGGCACACGCGCGGCCAGCAGCACCGCGAGCGCGCCACCGCCGCTGTAACCAAGCCAGACGATCCGCTCGGCCCCCCGGTCGGCGAGGACGCGTCGCGCGGCGGCCGCGAGGCTCGTGACCACCGCCTCCGAGTAGCGCGCCGACGTCCACAGCGCGGGGGCGCACGCGGCGTCGTCGCCGAGCCCGTGGTAGCAGGGCCGCCCCAGGTAGACGGCGGGCGCGGGATCGAGCGCGAGCAGGTCCAGCACGAGCGGATCGCGCGGAGTGGGATCGCCGGCCGGCACGCCGCCGAGCCACGGCGTGCCGTCGCCGTCCAGGTAGACGTGCAGCGTCCGGCCCGAGCGCCGCTCGCCCACCAGCACGAGATGCCGGAAGCCGGCCCCGGACACTTCCTCGGCCCGCAAGCCGCGATCGGCGGCCAGCCCGAGGAATCGCGAGGAGGCCGACCGACACCCGCCGGTCAGGACGAGGAGCCCGAGGGCCACGAGCCCGAGCGCGCGACGCATCAGCGCTTCGGTATCACATCGTTCGTGCGAGTGGCCAGGTCTTGATCAGCCGCTTGCGGTGAGCGGACAGATCGGCGCCGGCAGTGACACGGCGCGGCAGCATCGTCGACCTCGCCGATCACGAAATAGCCTAGGAGAACAATGAGTTAGGCCCTCAATTCGGGCTCGGCATCCACCTTGCGGTAGCGCCGCCCGTGATACCCGCGTCTCGTACCCGAACCTGGCTTCTCGCGGTCCTCGTCGCCGCCCTCGCGCTCGGTGTGCTCCCGGTCGGCTCCGCCCAGGCCGCCATCGCCTTTCGCAGCGCCGCCTCGCGCGACCAGAACGGCCAGGCGACCTCCATCACGATCACCCGGCCGACCGGGACGGCCAAGGGCGACGTCCTGATCGCCATCATCGCCATCCGGCCCGCCACCGCGACGATCACCGCCCCCACGGGCTTCACGCTCATCCGCCGGCAGAACAACACGACCGGCAACGGCACCAGCGTGGCCATGTACTGGAAGCTCGCCACAAGCACCGAGCCGGCGAGCTACACGTTCACGCTGGGGACGAACGAGGGTAACGCGGGCGGCATCATGGCCTTCTCCGGCGTCGACAACACGAACCCGATCAACGTGAGCGCGGGCTCGAACATCACGACGGCGACGACGACCTTCGACGCGCCGAGCGTGACGACGACCGTGGCCGACACCATGCTCGTGACCGCCCACGAGTTCGCCTCGTCCGCCCGGTGGACCGCGCAGTCCTCGCAGACCGAAGCCTTCGACGTGGCGAGCCTGCCGGTGGACGACGAGCTCGGCATCGCGGTGGTCGGCGCCTACAAGGCGGATCCGACCGCGGGGGCGAGCGGCACCATCCGGGCCCGGGCCGCGAGCAACGCCGACACGGGCGCGGCCATCACGATGGCGCTGCGACCGGTCGTGTGCGGCCCCGTCGCCGACGACCCCGTCTACTTCTCGGCGACCGCCCGGAGCGGCCAGGCGATCCTCTACTGGTCCAGCGCCACGCCCGTGGTGATCCTCCGGAAGACGACCGCGTTCACGACCGAGGCGCCCGGGCTGGGCGTGAGCTACGCGGTCAACGACACCATCGGCACCGCGACCGTCGTCTACGCCGGCTCGGCCCAGACCACCACACAGGCCACGCTGACGAACGGCACGACCTACTACTACAAGGCGTTCGCGCAGGACGCGACCACGTGCTACTCGAGCGGCACCGCGCTGGCGACGACGCCGGTCGCGGGGCCGGCGCCGGCCTGGAGCTACACGATGGCCGGCGGCTCGATGCTCAACGGCGGCATCGCCGGGGCCGGCACGGTCTATACCTCGTCGAACGCGAACACCCTCGTGTCGCTGAACACCGCCGACGGCACCCAGACCTGGACCCCGCTGGCCACCAACGCGGCGATCCAGGGCAACCTGACGTGGATGCCGGTCGACACCGGGATCCACGCGGTCCAGAGCGGCACCGCGACCTTCACGACGCAGAGCGTGCTGAACGTGCCGATCACCGCCGTGGACCTCTCCCGGGCCGTCCTCTTCATGAGCGTCTCGGGCGACAACACCGACCCGAACAACGGCCACGTGCGCGGCCAGCTGACGAGCTCGACGAATCTCCAGCTCAACCGGCCGGGCACCGCCACGACCCTCACGGTGAAGTGGCACGTCGCCACCTTCGGCCGTGACGTCGCCGTCCAGCGCGGGACGACCACGACGACCGCCAACCCGCTCAACATCCCGATCGCCGCCGTCGACCGGACGAAGAGCTTCCTGCTCGTCTCGTGGGTCAAGCCCGGCGCCACCTACGGCGGCGACGACGTCGTGCGGGCGCGCCTGACCTCGGACACGAACATGGAAGTCAGCTTCGGCACCGGCAGTCTGGACGGCGTGATCGACTGGCAGGTGGTGACGATGGCCTCGGCCTCCGTCCAGAGCGGCGACGTGAACTTCGCCGCCGGGGCCGCCAGCGTCACGGTACCGGTCACCGCCGTCGACACCACGAAGACGTTCCTGCTCTCCACCTGGACCAGCGGCGGCGACGGCATCGGCGCCAACTTCATCCGGGGCCGAATCACCTCGCCCACCCAGCTCACCTTCGACCGCGGCGTCACCGGCGCGACGATCGGGCTGAGTTGGCAGCTGGTGAGCCTCAGCGACGGCTCGAGCGTCCAGGCCGGGAACGCGAGCTTCGGCACCGGTACCACGCTGTCGACCGTCACGCTGCCCTCGGCCGTGAACCTCTCGACCGCGGTGGCCTTCCTCTCCGGCAACCAGCGCGGGGGCAGTACCCCGCTCGTCGGGACGTCCGGCGACGACAACCCCGGTGTCGCCTGGTTCCGCGCCGACCTCACCGGCACGAGCACCCTCGAGGTGCGTCGCGGCACCACCGGCGGCGTGACGGCGGAGGCGGCGTGGTTCGTCGTCAACTTCGTCTCGGCGGCGGGCGCCTCGGTCTTCGGCGGCGACCAGAGCGGCCGCGTCTACTACGCGGATACGGACGCCGGCCTCACGGAGTGGACGACGGCCCTGACCGGCGCCGACGCCGTGCAGGCGGCGACCGGCGCCCAGATCCGCGCCTACGCGAACGCGGCCTTCAAGGCGGTCTCCACCGACGACCTCGTCTTCGCGGCGACCCGCAACGTCAGCACGACCACCAACAAGGTGTTCGCGCTCCGGGCCAGCGACGGCTCCGTGCAGTGGACGTTCAACGGCAGCGGCACCTACCAGATGGACTACGTGGTCGGCACGCCCTGGCTCGATTACACGCGCAACCGCCTGTACGTGGCCAGCCGCGCCGGGACCAGCGGCAACCAGCCGAGCCTCTGGGTGATCAACTCTCTCGACGGCACTCTCGTGCAGTCCTTCGCGCTCGGCCACCTGCAGGCGTCGCCGACGCTGAGCTTCGACGAGACCACGATCTACGTCGGCAACACGACCGGCCGCCTCTACGCGATCAACGCCAACACGCTGGCCCTCAAGTGGACCACCTTCGCCAACCTGGGCTCCGCGCTGATCGGGTACGTGTGGGAGGACACCAACGTCAGCGGCCGCCTCTACTTCACCACCGCCAACGGCAACGTGTGGTGTCTGCAAGATCCGGGACCCGGATCACCGCCGAACCCCGCCAGCCCGGTGTGGCGTCGCGCGGTCACCGGCGCCTCGACCCCGCTGTTGCTCGACAAGGTCTACGTCGGCTCCACCGACGGTCGCGTGCACCAGATCGACCCGACCACCGGTGTCGACGAGAAGCAGTTCGTGGTGGGTGACGGTACCGCCACGGTGGGCACGCCGAGCACCGAGGACGAGACTCAGCTGTTCGTCGGGACCACGGCGGGGACGCTCTACAAGATCCCGCTCCCGCTGCCCTAGCCCATGACCGCCCGCGCCCATCGACTCGCAGCGCACCTCGCGGCGATGCTCCTTGCCCTGCTGGCCCTCGCCCCGACGACGACGGAAGCGGCGGCGTCCGCGCCCGTCGTGGTGGGCATAGTGCTGCGCGAGACCGGTCCGGCGTTCGCGGTGCTCCAGGATCCGGCGACCTCGAGGACCGGCTTCTACGGCGTCGGCGCCCGCATCGGCGACGCGGTCGTCAAGGAGATCCTCGCCGACCGCGTGATCCTCGTCACCGGCAGTCAGCAGACCCAGCTCCGGCTGGCGACGACCGTCTCGAGCGACCGCGGCTCCGCGTCGGCCGCGCCGGCCGCGATCACGTCGGGCGTCCGTCGCGGCCCCGGCAGCGGCGGGGCCGTGGTCGAGCCGCCGGCGAGCCCCTACGGCACCATTGCCACGGTGACGGCTCCCGCCGGCCCCGCGAGCTGGGGCGGCCCGACCGACCACACCGGTGGGAGCGCGAGCCCAATGGCCGGCGTCGGCCAGGCGGGCGGACCGGCAGCCGGCGCCGAGGGCACGCAGAACGGGCTCGGCGCCTCGCTCACGATCACCGGCCACCTGCACGGCGGCGGCAGCGTGCTGGGCGACCAGTTCTCCACCACGTCGCTGCGCGACCTGCTGATCGCGATGTCCTACTCGAACGTCACGCGCCCCCACCGGCAGCGCCTCGAGCTCTACGCGCCCGACGGCTCGCTGTACCAGAAGCTCACGGGCGCGGTGGCGCCGAGCACGCAGACCCTGATCCCCGTCGGGGGCACCTGGATCACCGAGCACTCGCTCTTCGGCGGCTGGCGCGTCGACGTCTACGTCGATCGCGAGACCACGCCGATCGTGAGCCGTCCCTTCACCCTGACGCCCTGATCTGCGCGGTCAGATCCGCGTCGAGCGGGCCCGGCCGATGCGGACCTGGATGTTCTGCACGACCTCGTCCTCCACGGTGATCTCCACCTCGTGGCGCTCGACGTCCCAGTAGCTGACCGCGGCCAGCCAGCTCCACGCCCACCGACGGTGGGGGACGTCACGACGACCCCGGTAGACGAGCGTCTTCCGTCGCGGCGCCGCCAGGTCGACGCGCTCCTCCACCTCCGGCCCGCACCGCCGCAGCACCTCCTCGTAGGTCGTCTCGCCGGGGACGATCGCCGAGAGCGTCTCGCGGGGCAGGACGGTACCGGTGTCGAGCTTCGAGACGGAGGCACTGTGACGGCCGAGCTGCAGCCAGCCCGACAGTCGCCGGTACAGCTGCTCGGCGGCGCCGCGCAGGAGGGCGCCGGCTGCGTTGCCGAGCGCGAAGAAGAGCGCGGGGATCAGCACCGGCCCCCAGGACTGCAGCCGCGAGAAGTAGCCGAACTCCACCCGCAGCACCTGCGGCGTCAGCCCCTCGGGCGCGGCGAGGAACAGCGAGACGACGTCCGTGCCGCGGCGTGAGGGGCTCGGCTCGCGCCGCGCGGCCGGCGGGAACATCTCGTCGACGGCCAGGCTGTCGGCGTGGGCGAAGTTCACCACCAATCGCGCCGGGCTCGTCACCGGCAGCACGTTGTCGCGCTGCCAGTAGTACATCGAGAACATCGCCGGCGCGCCGATGTCGTTGAACCCCAGCGTGAGCGTGCTGCGCGAGCCCGAGACGGTGCGCCCGAGCCACGTGCTCGGCTTCGGCTTCACGAGCCCCCGGGCGGTGAAGCGCAGGTTCATCAGCCAGGCCTGGTTCGCCATCCGGGGGGTCCACGGGATGCGGACGTACGTCGCGGCCGGGCTCAGGCCCATCGGGCCGCCGGGGCGAACGACCGAGACGAACGGCGCGCCCGTCGGGATCACCTCCACGTCGGCCGGCGACTCGTAGTGACGCCGGGCCTGCAAGCGCAGGCGTCCCCGATCGATGACCTTCACCTGGGCGGTGACGACGGCGGGCAGCTCGATGCCGCCGGCCGCGTCGGCCGCCACGACCTCGCCCGGCCAGAGCAGGTAGAGGTCCTGCTCGAGCTCCAGGGCGCTCCGGTCGGGCGGGATCATCAGGCTGAACATGATCTCGACCGGGACGTCGGCGGCATCCGACGACAGGTCCGCCACGATGAACAGCGGCGTGACCGCGAGGCCGGGGTGCGGTCGGCTGGCGAAGAAGACCTGCGCGCCCGTGGGCGCCGGGGCGACGCCGACCGCGCCGGCGAGCACGAGGACGGCGAGCAGGGCCCGGGCGCGCGTCACGACGGTATGATACCGGACATGACCGGTCGCTCCCGGCTCACGCTCGGCCGATTCCTCGGGCGCTTCCTCTTCGCGCTGCTCGTCGCCGGCGCCACCTACAACCCCACGCCGTACTCGTTCTACGCGTGGGCGCGGGACACCGGCTGGCAGTGGCGTCCGCCCATCGTGTTCGTCGGTGTCGTGCTGCTGATCGGCTGGGTCATCTGCCTGCGGATCACGCTGCGCTCGATCGGCGGCCTCGCCCTGCTCCTGGCCAACGCCTTCCTCGCCGCGCTCTTCTGGCTGCTGGCCGACTGGGGCTGGCTGCCGATCGAGCGCGTCGACCTCATCTCGTGGCTCGGGCTCGTCAGCGTGGCCACGATCCTGGCCGTCGGCATGTCGTGGTCGGATCTCCGCGCCTCGCGCGCGGCGCCGCCCGCCTGAGGGCGGCGGCGCTCACCGGAACCGCGGGATGACCTTCTCAGCGAACAGCTCGAGCGTCTTGAGGCAGCGGTCGCGCTCCAGGATGCCCTGGCCGAACAGCAGGAACATCTCGTCGAAGGGGACGTGGGACTGCGCCCGCTCGATCATGCGGGTGACCGTGTCGGCGTCGCCGATCAGCAGCGGCGGCCGGTCCTGGCCGAACGGCGTCGACCACGAGTCCCACATCCAGAGGCAGTCCTCCGCCCACGCCTCCGCCTCGCTCTTGGTGTCGGCCAGCACGAGGTAGCCGCCCCAGGCCGCCTCACCGCCACGCGGCACCCGGCGGCCGTGCGCCTCCGCGACCTCGCGATAGCGGCGCCACAGGAGCTCGCAGAAGTCCATCTCGCCGGCCATCACGATCGGCTTGCCGCCCTCGCGGGCCCAGTAGAGCGACGTCTGCAGGCTGTGGGTGAAGCCCGAGTAGACCGGGATCGGGTTCTGGAGCGGGCGCGGCGCGATGCCGACCTCGCGGATGGTGCCGTCGCGGTCCACCCCGCGGCCGTACTCGAGGTACACGGGGTGCGCGTGGGGCTGGCGCTGGTCCGGCTGCGGGAACGACCAGTACTTGCCCGTGAACGAGAAGGTGTCGTGGGTCCACGCGGTCTTGATGATGGCCACGCACTCCTCGAACAGCTCCCGGTTCATCGCGTCCTCGTCCGTCTTGCGGTTCCAGGGCCCGGTCGACCGCACGCCGCGGACGGCGGCGTAGTTCTCGAACCAGCGTGCCTGGTAGCCGCGCACGAAGGCGACGTTGAGCCGGCCGCCGAGGAGGTGGTCGAGCGTGGCCGCGTGCTCGGCGACGCGCAGCGGATTGTGGGTCGGCAGCACGTAGCCGAACTGGTCGATCCGCATGCGCGGGGCGTGCCGGCCCAGGAACATCGCCATCAGGCCGGGGTCCTGGCCGAGCTCGAACCCCTCGACCTGCAGGTGGTGCTCGGGGATGCCGATGCCCGACCAGCCGGTGGCGTCGCAGGTCCGCGCGTACTCCGCGATCTCGTCGAGCATGCGCTGGTAGAGGACGGGATCCTTGCCCGCCATGCCGCGCTCCAGCTCGTGCCGGCGCCCGATGGTGACGTACATGAACGCGTGGAAGTCCATCGAGACGGGATTATACCGTCGCGGTGCGGCGCTTGACCGTGCCGGGGCTGCGGCGCAGAATCGCGCTGCCCGACTCCCCGCGTCGACGGGCGAGTCCACCCAACGGAGGGACGACGATGCGCTGGCTCAGGACCGTGCTCCTCGCACTCGGAGTTGGACTGCTGCTCTCGCCGGCCGGGGCCCGCGCCCAGGACGGCGCGGTGAAGATCGGCGTGCTCGACGACATGACCGGCCCCTACTCGGAGAACACCGGGCCCGGCGACGTCCTCGCCGTGAAGATGGCGGTGGCCGACTTCGGCGGCACCGTGCTCGGCAAGCCGATCGAGATCGTCTCCGCCGACATGCAGAACAAGGTCGACATCGGCGTCGGCATCGCCCGGCGCTGGTACGACGCCGAGGGGGTCGACCTGATCATCGGCGTGCCGCACTCGGCGATCGCGCTGGCCGTCGTGCAGCTCGCCGAGCAGAAGAACCGGCTCTTCCTGCCCACGGCGGCGGCGACCGCCGAGCTCACCGGCAAGTCGTGCTCCACGCACAGCGCCCACTGGGTCTACGACACCTACGGCCAGAGCAAGACGATCGCCAACGCCATCGTGAAGCAGGGCGGCGACTCGTGGTTCTTCGTCACCGTCGACTACGCCTTCGGCCACGCGCTCGAGCAGAACGCCGGCGACTTCGTCAAGGCCGCCGGCGGCAAGGTGGTGGGCTCGGCCCGGCACCCGCTGAACAACGCCGATTTCTCGTCGTACCTGCTGCAGGCGCAGTCCTCGAAGGCGAAGGTCGTCATGATGGCGAACGGCGGGGCCGACATCACCAACGCAATCAAGCAGGCGAAGGAGTACGGGCTCGACCGGAGCGGGCAGCGCCTGGCCGCGCCGCTGATCCAGTACCCGGAGGTGCGCGCGCTCGGCCTGAGGACGGCGCAGGGCCTCCTCATGGCGAGCCCGTTCTACTGGGACATGAACCCCGAGGCGCGCGCGTTCTCCGACCGCTTCGCCGCCGCCAAGGGCATGCCGCCCACCATGATCCAGGCCGGCACCTACGGGGCCGCCCTGCACTACCTCAAGGCCGTCAAGGCGGCCGGCACTGACGAGGCGAAGGCGGTCATGGCGAAGATGAAGGAGATGCCGATCAACGACTTCATGACGAAGAACGGGCGCATCCGTGAGGACGGTCGGGTCATCCGCGACATGTACCTCATGCAGGCGAAGGCGCCCGAGGAGTCGAAGGGGGAGTGGGACCTGGCGAAGATCGTCGCGACGATCCCGGGCGACCAGGCCTTCCGCCCCCTCCACGAGGGCGGCTGCCCGCTGGTGAAGAAGTAGCCCGGGCCTCCGTCAGCGGTGGATGACGCCGCAGGCGATCCGCTTGCCGGAGTTGCCCGCGGGGTCGGACTTGTAGTCGTCGGCCTTCTCGTGCACGACGAGCGAGGTGCCGTTGCCGCCGAGCAGGCTGTTGGCCCCGTCCACCAGGGTGACGCCCTTGAGGGTTATCTCGGCCTTGACCCGGCCGCTCTGCGGCACGTCGAGGTTCGGCAGGTCGCCGACGTGCGGCCCCTGCGGGTTGTCCTTGCCGTGGTGCTTGCCGGTCGGGTTGAAGTGCCCGCCCGCCGAGTCGAAGGGCGCCTCGCACTTGCCGACCTCGTGGATGTGGAATGCGTGCTGCCCCGGCGGCAGCCCCGTGAGTGTCGCGGTGATCTGCACCGTGCCGTCACGCTGTTCCAGGACCGCCTCGCCCACCGCCTTGCCCGCGGCGTCCTTCAGGTCGGCCGTGGCCTTCGTCTGGGCGTGGGCCGTGCCGGTCAGTAGCAGGGCGCTCGCCAGCGCGACGCCCAGGAACCCTCTCGTCATGGTGCCCTCCTCACCTGATCCATAGGTGAGGCACGGCCCATGCCAGCGAGCAGCGTGGAGGCCCCGGCTAGGGGTCGAAGCTCCGCAGCACCCGTCCCGGGCGGGCGCCCGCCGGCCGCTCCAGCACTCGACCGCTCTCGAGCACGGGCTCGCCGTTGACGAGGCTCCACTCGACGCCCCGGGCGCGCGAGACGAAGCGCGGCTCGCCCGCGGGGAGATCGCTGACCCACTCCGCCGGCAGGGCGTCCACCGTGGCGGGGTCGAAGAGCACGACGTCGGCCCAGTAACCGGGCGCGAGCCGGCCGCGTCGGGGGATGCGGTACACGCGCGCCGGATCGTCGGTGAGGCGCTTGACCGCGGCCTCGAGCGAGAGGCGGCCGAGCCGGCGCACCCACTTGCCGAGCAGCGTGCTGGAGTAGCCCGCGTCGCACATGAGCGAGAGATGGGCGCCGGCGTCGGACAGCGTGATGAGCGTCAGCGGGTGCGCGATGAGATCGCCGACCACGGCCTCGTCGGTGTTCAGCAGGCCCGCCAGGAACTCCACGTCGAGCCCGTCGGCGGTCACGAGGTCCAGCCAGGCGTCGACGGGATGCTTGCCGGTCGCCCGCGCCAGGTCGGCGAGGCTCTGCCCTTCCAGGCGCTTGTGCTCGGCGCGGCTCGTGCGCAGCACCTGGACCAGGTCCCAGCGGCCGCGGAAGACCGCCAGCCGTCCCGCGTCGAGGTCGGCCTTCAGCGCGCCACGGAACTCGGGGTCGCCGTACACGTGCAGCCAGCGAGACTCCGGCTCGGCCATCACGCGCCGCCAGGCCGGCATCCCCTCGAACGGGTACGGGTTCCGCATCGTGAAGTCCATGGTGAGCGGGCGGCAGGAGACCTGCGGCAGCACCTCGACGCCCTCGCGATGGAACGCCTCGGTGGCGGCCAGCCGCTCGGGGACGTACTCCGGACGGTCGTCGCGCTGGAAGAACGCGGCCCAGATGACCGGCCGTCCGCTCGTGCGCCAGATCTCGCGCAGATCGTCCAGCGTCGTCTTGGGACCGATCGTCGCCTGGAACAGGCCGCGGCCCGACTCGCCCATCGCCCGCGTGAGCGCCAGGAACTCGGTCCGGTCGGCGAGGCGGCTCGCCACCGGCAGTCCGTTCTCGCCGACGTGCGCCTCCGCGGTGGACGAGCCGAGGCCGATGGCGCCGGCGGCCATGGCCTCGCGCACCAGCGCGCTCATGGCCGCGACCTCCTCGGCCGTGGCGACGCGGTGCTGGCTGTCGCCGCCCATGACCCATTGCCGGATCGTCGAGTGGCCGAGCAGCGCCGCCACGTTGAGGCTCGGCTGGCAGCGCTCGAGGTGGTCCAGGTACTCGGGGAACGTCTCGAAGCCCCAGGTGATGCCAGCCCGCATCGCGGCCAGCGACATCCCCTCCACCTTCACGAGCGTGCGCATGATGAGGTCGCGGTCGGCGGGGCGGCAGGGCGCGATCGCGAAGCCGCAGTTCCCGATCACGGTCGTGGTGACGCCGTGCCAGATGCTGCTGGTCGCGTAGGGGTCCCAGGTGTACTGGGCGTCGTAGTGCGTGTGCACGTCGATGAAGCCGGGCGCGACGACGAGCCCGCCGGCGTCGATCTCCCGCGCGCCGCGTCCCACGTCGCCGATCGCCTCGATGCGCCCACCCGCGATGGCCACGTCGGCGCGCCGCGCGGGCGCGCCCGTGCCGTCCACCACCATGCCGCCACGAATCACGAGATCGGACATGCGCCGCCTCCGTTCAGATGAGCGTCACGTGCACGGTTCCATCAAAGGACGGGGCTGTCAACCGCCGACGGCTGTGGAGCGCGGCCCCGCCGTGCGATACTCCGCGCATCGCGCCGCATCAGGAGGTTCGCCGATGGCGTCCCGCACCCTGCACCCGGAAACGACGGCCGAGGCGTACCTCGAGCTGCTGAAGGACCGCGGCATCGACGTCTTCCTCGGCAACGCCGGCACCGACTTCGCCTCGCTCGTGGAGGCCTTCGCGCGCTTCGAGGCGGAGGGCGGCCGCGGCCCGCGGCCGCTGGTCGTGCCGCACGAGTTCGTGGCCGTGTCGATGGCCCACGGCTACTACGCGGCGGGCGGACGGCCGGCGGCGGTCATGGTGCACGTCAACGTCGGCACCGGCAACGCGGCGACCGCGATCATCACCGCGGCGCGGGCCAACGTCCCGATCTTGATGTCGGCCGGGCGGACGCCGGTCACCGAGGAGGGGCTGCCGGGCTCGCGCGACCTGCACATCCACTGGGCGCAGGAGAGCTTCGACCAGGCCGCGATGCTGCGGGAGTACGTCAAGTGGGACTACGAGCTGCGGACGCCGGTGCAGCTCGAGGCGGTGGTGGACCGGGCCCTCGAGATGATGCACGCCGAGCCCCGCGGGCCGGTGTACCTCACGCTGCCGCGCGAGGTGCTCGCGACCCCGCCGGGGCCGGTGACGATCACCTCGCCCCCACGGCGCCAGGCCCGCAGCGAGCGGTTCCCCGACCCCGCGCGGATCGACGAGGCGGCCCGCATCCTCGCCGCCGCCGAGCGCCCGCTCATCCTGGCCTCGGCCGCGGGGATCGACGCTCGCGCCGTCGCCGGCCTGGTCGACCTCGCGGAGGCGGGCGGGATCGGCGTCGTGGAGGCGGACCCGATTTACCTGAACGTCCCCCATCGGCACGACCTGCACCTCGGCTACAACCAGTCCGGCACCACGAACCCGTCGCTCGCCGAGGCCGACGCCCTGCTCGTCGTCGAGGCCGACGTGCCGTGGTATCCCGCCCTTCAGAAGCCCGCGCCCGGCGCCTCGGTGATCCACCTGGGCGTCGATCCGTTCTTCTCGCGCTATCCGATGCGGAGCTATCCCTGCGACGTACCGCTGGCGGCCACGCCGGCCGCGGCCCTGCCGCTGCTGGCGGAGGCGGTGCGGCGCCACGCCGATCCGCGCGCGGTGGCCCGGCGTCGCGAGCGCGTGGCCGCCGAGCACGCGCGGCGGCAGGCGACCTGGGAGAAGACGGCGCTCGACCAGGCGGGCGCCTCGACGATTGGTTTCGCGTGGGCCTCGCGCTGCATCGGCGAGATGCTCGACGAGAGCACGGTCGTGGTGAACGAGTATCCACTCGACCGCCGCTTCGCCGCCGTCACGCGCCCCGGCGGTTACTTCGCGTCGCCGCACTCGAGCGGCCTCGGCTTCGGGCTCGGGGCCGCGCTCGGCGTGAAGCTCGCGCGGCCCGAGGCCACCGTCGTCGCCACCGTCGGCGACGGCGCGTACTTCTTCGGCGAGCCGCTGTCCTGCCTCTTCGTCCAGCGCGCGCACGCGCTGCCGATCCTGACCGTGGTCTTCAACAACCAGCAGTGGGAGGCCGTGAAGTTCGGGGCGCTGGCCGTGCACGGCGCCGGCGTGGCGAAGACGCGCGGCCGCTTCCCGCTGAGCGAGCTCCGGCCCTCGCCGCGCTTCGAGGAGATGGCGAGGACGGTGGACGGCTACGGCGAGCGGGTGGAGAGCCCGGGCGAGCTGCCGGCCGCCCTGAAGCGCGGCCTGGCCGCGGTGCGCGAGGGCCGTCCGGCAATCCTCAACGTGCTCTGCCAGCGCGCGGTGTGAGGTGACCTAGGAGCGCGTCGGGGTATCGAGGGGCGCCACGGCTCCGCCGGGGCGTCCCGAGCCGTCAAGGGGGGCTTGGGGGGCCCGTTCGAGGCCCCCCATCTCAACTAGCCGCGACGGCGCGTGGCGAGCCGCTCGGCCAGCTCGCGCATCGGGCCCAGCACGTGGCTCATCTGCGAGAGGACCTGATCCATGCTCTCGCCGATCTCCGCCTGGCCCTGCTCGAGCTGACGGTGGGCGGTGCTGGCCTGCGCGATGTCCGCGCGGAGCCGGTCGTTCTCCTCCTCGAGCGCCCGGCAGCGACGGTGCGCGTCCTGCAACTGACTCCGGAGCCCGTCGCGCTCGTCGAGGACGGCGGGGAGGACGTGCTGGATGACGTGCTGACTCTCCTGGACCCACGCGAGAAGACGCGCTTCCTCGAAGAGGACAGGTTCCATCGTCGCCTCCTTGTCCGGTTCGGTCGCCTCGATGGCGGGTGACGTCGGGATCGGTCGGCCGTCCTCTGGGCGTGAGGAGAGCGGGATCAGGACGGCCGGATGGTGCGCGAGGTCTTCCCAGTAGTCCCGCGGCTGGCGCCGGTCGACCCGGCGTCGCCGCTCCGGGACGTAGGCGGAGATCGTCCGGGACCGCCGGGACTGCTCGCGTCGATCGAGCATGACGTAGACCGTGCGGTCGTCCCGGAATCGCCGCCGGATCGTGAGGAACAGGTCCAGGCGCGTGCGGGCGACCACGAAGAAGAAGCGGACCCGCACCGGATCCGGAGCGCCGTCGCCGAGGTCGGTCAGATCGACGGGCTCCTCGGGGATCTCGGCCGCCACCGGGGGCTCCGCCTCGGGCGGAGTCTTGCTCCCGGAGGACGACATCAAGCGCCACAACTCCCGCCAACCGATAGGCGTCACGGGTATCGGACGGGGAACATAGCGCCTGACGGCGGTCGGGTCAACGCCCCAGGTCGACGCCGGTGTCTATCCGATCGGCGCGCCCCGTCGCTCGATCGGTGCGATGGGCCCGACGGCCGCGCGGCTCACGACATCGACGCGGGCGCCAGCATGGGCGCGGCCAGCGTGCGGGGCGGCCGGAACGTGAAGGCGATAACCACGGCGCCGAGCCCGATCGCGGCCGAGCCGACGAACATCCACGCGTAGCTGCCGACCGCGTCGAACAGCCAGCCTCCGGCCCAGGGGCCCAGCGCCATGCCGAGTGTCGCCGCCAGCGAGACGGCGCCGAAGGCGGCGCCCATCACCCGCTCGCCGAAGTACTCGCGGACGAGGATGGCGTAGAGCGGCATCACGCCGCCGTAGGCGAAGCCGAACACGAGCGCGAGCATGTAGAAGCTCCCCAGCCCACCCGAGAGCAGGTAGAGGGCGATCGCGACCGCCTGCAGGGCGAGGCCGGCGACCAGCGTGCGCTTGGCGCCGACCCGGTCGGCGAAGATGCCGCAGCCGATCTTCCCGCTGAGCGAGGCCAGGCCGGCCACGCTGAGCACGGTGGCGGCGGCCATCGCCGGCACCCCCCGGTCGATCGCGTGGGTGACCATGTGGAAGATTGGTCCCGAGTGCGCCGCGCAGCACGCGAAGTGCGTGAGCGCGATGGCCGCGAACTGCGGCGTCCGCACCACCTGGCCGAGCGTGAGGTCGGGCCCCGCGGCGGCGGCGCCCGGCCCGGCGGCCGCTGGCGCCGTCGGCGCCGGCCGCACCAGGAGGGCGGCCGGGATGATCACGAGCCAGACGAGATCGCCGATGACCAGCATCGCGGTGCGCCAGTCGTAGGCCGTGATCAGCCAGCGCGCGAGCGGCGCCATCACCGTGGAGCCGACGCTGAGCCCCGCCGACACCAGGGCGACGGCCAGGCTGCGGTTGCGGGTGAACCACTTGGTAGTGGCCGCGGTCATCGGGGCGTAGAAGCTCCCCGACGCCACGCCCACGATCACACCGTAGAGGAGCTGGAATTGCAGGAGCGTGGTGGCCCGGCTCGCCAGCACCATGCCGAGGCCGAGGACGATGCCACCCAGCAAGACGACGACGCGCGTGCCGTACCGGTCCGAGAGCGAGCCCCAGAGGAAGGCCCCGACCCCCATGCAGAGGAAGTTCAGCATCGCGGCCGCGGCGATGCCCGTGCGGGACCAGCCCATCGCCTCGCCCATCGGCTGCAGGAAGATGCTGAGCGTGAGCATGGCGCCGAAGCCGACGCAGGTGACGACGATCCCCACGCCCACGATGACCCAGCCGTAGAAGACCCTGGTCATGGCCGTCTAGCCTCCGGCCATGGCGCCCACGACCAGGAACGGCTCGGTGCCGTCGGCGATCGCCTCGGGCAATGGGGCGTCCGGCGACTCGTGCGAGACGTCCTCCTCACAGGCGAAGAATCGCAGGAACGCCCGGCGCTGGTGCGTGACGTGGTCGCGGATCGTGCCGCGCAGCATCGGATAGTCGGCCTCCAGGGCGTCGAGGATCGCACGCGGTGTGATGGGCCCCCGGACGTCGAGCTTCACCTCGCCGTCGACGTGGGCCAGGGTACGCAGGTGGCTCGGCAGCACGACGCGGATCATCATGACAGCGTCTGGACCTCGACCGAGACGACGGCCGGTAGGTGCTGCACGATCGGCGTCCAGCTGTCGCCGGCGTCGGCCGAGGCGAAGACCTGGCCGCCGGTGGTGCCGAAGTACACGCCGCACGGCTCCAGCGTGTCCACGGCCATCGCGTCGCGCAGGACGTTGACGTAGCAGTGGCGTTGCGGCAGCCCCTTCGTCAGCGCCTCCCACTCCTGGCCGCCCGTGCGGCTGCGGTAGACGCGCAGGCGCCCGTCGGGCGGATAGTGCTCGGAGTCGCTCTTGATCGGGACCACGTAGATCGTCTCCGGCTCGTGGGCGTGGACGTCGATCGGAAAGCCGAAGTCGGTCGGCAGGTTGCCGCTGACCTCGCGCCACGACTCCCCGGCGTCGTCGCTGCGCATCACGTCCCAGTGCTTCTGCATGAAGAGCACGTCCGGCCGCGAGCGGTGCATCGCGATGCGGTGCACGCAGTGGCCGACCTCCGCCTTCGGATCGGGAATGCCGTCGGATTTGAGTCCCCGGTTGATCGGCCGCCACGTGGTCCCGGCGTCGTCGCTCCTGAACACTCCCGCCGCCGAGATGGCGATGAACAGGCGGCCCTCACGGGCGGGGTCCTGCACGATCGTGTGCAGGCACATCCCCCCGGCACCGGGCTGCCACAGGCGCCCGGACTCGTGGCCGCGCAGGCCCGGCAGCTCCTGCCAGCTCTGCCCGCCGTCGGTCGAGCGAAACAGCGCGGCGTCCTCGACCCCGGCGTAGACGGTGTCCGGATCGGTCAGCGACGGCTCGAGGTGCCAGACGCGCGCGAACTCCCACGGGTGCGGCGTGCCGTCGTACCAGAGGTGGGTGCCGGGCACCCCGTCGTACGTGAACTTGTTGCCGACGGGCTCCCACGTGGCGCCGCCGTCGCTCGAGCGCTGGATCACCTGACCGAACCACCCGCTCGACTGCGAGGCGTAGAGGCGATCGGGGTCGGCCGGCGATCCCTTGAGGTGATAGATCTCCCAGCCGCCGAAGTGCGGTCCGCTGACGTCCCATTGCTGGCGCGTGCCGTCGGACGTGAGGACGAAGGCGCCCTTGCGCGTCCCGACCAGGACTCGGAGTCGGCTCATCGTGGTTCCTCCTGCGCCTTCGTGAGTCTACTGCTTGGGCGCGATCTGCGCGCGCAGTCGCTCCTCGGCCGCGCGGAGATCGGGGGTGAGCTCGGGGCCGAAGTCGTCCGCCTCGAACACCTGGCGGATCTCGATCTCCGACTCGCCCTCCATGGGGTTGGGGCAGCGCTTGACCCACTCGATCGCCTCGTCCAGCGATCGCACCTGGAACATCCAGAAGCCGGCGACCAGGTCGCCGGTGAAGGGCCCGTTGGCCACCGTCCGCTTCGTTCCCGAGAAGCGCACGCGCGCACCTTTGGAGCTCGGGTGCAGGCCTTCTCCGGCGAGCAGCACGCCGGCCTTCGCCAGCTCTTCGTTGTACGTCTGCATCTCGGCGAGGAGCCGCTCGCTGGGCATCACCCCCGCCTCGGAGTTTCGGTCGGCCTTGACCATGACCATGAACCGCATGTCGCTCTCCTTCGTGTGTCGCCGCGTCGTTTCGAGGTGGAGCCTGGCTCCACTGTCTAGTCGAATGCGAGGCCGTGAGATCGACGGCCCCTCGTCGTCGCCTCAGTCGTCGATGGCCTGATAGACCGAGGTCCAGAAATCCACGTACACGGGCGGCGGACTGGACGAGGTCCACAGGCACTGGGTCATGAGAATGGCCACCAGCTCCTCGGCGGGATCCGAGGCCCACGAGGTGCCATAGCCGCCGTCCCACCCGAAGCGGCCGGGCACCCCGGCCACGTCGTCGCGTCGGGTCACCACGGCCAGCCCGAACCCCCAGCCGCGATCCGCGCCGAGGATCCAGTCGGAGCCCACCCGCTGCGCGGGCGCGAGGTGATCGGTCGTCATGAGCTCGACGGAGGGCCGCGACAGGATGCGCTCGCGCCCGTGCTTGCCCCGGTTCAGCATCATCTGGCCGAAGGCTAGATAGTCGTCGATCGTCGAGACCAGTCCCGACGCACCGTCCGGGAACGCCGGCGGGCGACTCCACTGCCCGTCCTTCACCCCGTCGTGGAGCTCGAGCCGGCCGTCGCGTGTCGTCTGGTAGCAGGCGGCAAGGCGGTCGAGCTTGGCGGCCGGCACGCTGAAGGCCGTGTCCTTCATGCCGAGCGGCTCGAAGATCCGCTCGCGCAGGAACGTCTCGAGCGGCTGCCCGGCGGCCCGCGCGATCAGCACGCCCAGCACGGCGGACCCCGTGTTGTACATCCACGTCTCGCCGGGCTGGGTCATGAGCGGCAGGGCCCCGAAGCGGCGGATCCACTCGTCCGGCGTGTGGGGCGAGGCCGGCTTCGGTGGTCCCAGGGTCATGACCTGCTGCTCGCTCACGACCTTCTGGATCGGATACGTGTCGGGCGGCGCCATGACCAGGCCGAAGCCCATGCGGAAGGTCAGCAGGTCGCGCACGGTGATGGGCCGGCCGGCGGGCACCGTGTCGTCGAGCGGTCCGTCGACCCGTCTGAGCACCCGCCGGTCGGCCAGCTCGGGCAGGAGCCGATCGACCGGCTCGTCGAGCCGCAGCGCGCACTCCTCGACGAGGATCATCGCCGCCAGCGCCGTGACCGGCTTGGTCATCGACGCGATGCGGAAGATCGTGTCGCGCCGGATCGGGTCGCGCCCACCGAGCGCCGTCGTCCCCACCGCGTCGACGTGCACCTCGCCCCGCCGGCTGATCGCCGTCACGAGCCCGGGGATCGCGCCGCGCCGCACGTGGCCGGCCATCACGTCGTGCATGCGCCCGAGCCGCGCCCGCGAGAGTCGGGCCGAACGCGACATCGTCGACGTCCTCCCGCTACCGGCTCGCCGCCGTCTCGGCGATCGACTTCATGCTCGCCAGCCCCTTGTCGAACTCCCCGCCGACGGTCTTGTCCATGTTCATCACCAGACAGATCGCCTTGGCGACGAAGCCGTTGTGGCCGGACATGCTCCACGTCACCGCCGTCCGGTTGCCCTCGGGCTTGAACGTGAACTCGGCGGTATTGGTCGCCACGAAGGGCTTCACGAAGTCCAGCTTGAACGTCACCCGCTCGCTCGGCCGGCTCTCCGTGATCGTCATCCGCCCCTCGCCGACCTTCTCGTTGCCGACCCAGCTGAAGCTCGAGCCGACGCCCGCCGGCGGTCCCTCGTAGGTGGTCTTGGCCTGAGGGTCGAGCTTCGCCCACGGCGACCACGCCTCCCACTTGCGCAGGTCGTTGACCTGGTCGAACACCACCGGCGCCGGAGCGGCGATCACCGCGGTCCGCTCGATCCGGAACTCGGAGGGCTGGAGCGCGATCACCACGACCAGTCCGAGCACGAGGACGCCGAGGCCGACGGCGACCTTCTTGAGGACGCTCATCGGGCCGGCTCCATCACGGAGCCGCGCGATCCGCGGTGCGGCATCAGCCGCCAGCGTCCGTAGGCGACGAACGCCGCCAGCAGCCCGACGACCAGCGGCATCAGGGCCGGCACGAACCCGCCGATGACGAACGAGATCACGGTGGCTCCGATCATGATGACCACGAGGCCGGCGGCGGCCAGCGAGGTCAGGCCCGGCTTGATCTTGAGGAGCGCCGGCAGGACGAGGCCGAGCCCGCCGAGGAACTCGGCGACGCCGATGAAGCGCAGGAACCAGCCCGGCATCTCCATCTGCTTCGTCATCTCCTCGATCGGCATCACCAGCTTCATCCCACCGGCGAACAGGAACAGCAGCGCGAGCAACACCTGGACAGTCCACAGCGCAGCGTTCATGGGTCTTTCCTCCGTGATGGCGGTCGACACGGCACGGCCGGGGGCGATGCGGCCCCCGGCCCGGGAACCCGTTACCTCGCCGGCGGGCCCTCCCGAACGGGGCGGACCTCGATGGTCGCGGCCCGGGCGAGGGGGGCCCGGGTGGCGAAGGCGATCGCCTCGTCGAGGTTCGCGACGTCGATCATCATGTAGCCGCCGAGGTGCTCGCGGGTCTCCGCGAACGGTCCGTCGGTCAGCAACGGCTTGCCGTCCCGGACCCGGACCGTGGTCGCCGAGGATGGGGGATGCAGGGGGGAGCCGGCCAGGTACCGCGCTCCGAGCTCCTTGCCGTGCTGCTGCTGGTCCTCGTACAGGCGCTGGCGCTCGGCGAGGGGCCGCTCGGTCCACGCTTCGTCGAGATAAATCAGCAACATGTATTTCACGCGTCCCTCCAGCAATGGGTCGAACGGGGGGTGGCCGGATCGACACCGGCGGTACCATTATCTCTCGTGACGCACGCCCTCGACGCCGGCACGGCCGTCGACGCCGTCTACCGCTCGGATTGGGGCCGCATCGTCGCCACCCTGATCAGGCTCGTCGGCGACTTCGACGTCGCCGAGGAGGCGGCCCAGGAAGCTTTTACCATCGCGGTCGAGCAGTGGCCGGTCGCCGGTGTCCCCGAGTATCCGCGCGCCTGGATCGTCCAGACCGCCCGGCACAAGGCGATCGACCGCATCCGACGGCGCGTGCGGCTGGGGGAGAAGATCGACGAGTACACGACGTCGGGGCTGGGACCGACCGTCGTCGAGCCGGAGGATGACCCGAGCGCGATCGCCGACGATCGCCTGCGGCTGATCTTCACCTGCTGCCACCCCGCGCTGGCGCTCGAGACCCAGGTGGCGCTCACGCTCCGCACGCTGGGCGGCTTGCAGACCGACGAGATCGCGCGGGCCTTCCTCGTGCCGACGGCCACGATGGCGCAGCGGCTCGTGCGGGCGAAGGCGAAGATCCAGGACGCCGGGATCCCCTACACGGTGCCCGACACCAGGGACCTGCCGCCGAGGCTCGACGCGGTCCTCACGGTGATCTACCTGATCTTCACCGAGGGGTACGCGCCCACGCGAGGCGAGACGCTCGTGCGAACCGACCTCTGTGCCGAGGCCATCCGGCTCGGGCGACTGGTGAGGGCGCTCATGGCGCCCCCGCCGCCCGAGGCCACCGCCCTGCTCGCCCTCATGCTCCTGCACGACTCCCGGCGCGACGCCCGCCTCGACGAAGCCGGCGACCTGGTCGTCCTCGAGGAGCAGGACCGAGGCCGGTGGAATCTCGGGCAGATCGCCGAGGCGCTCCCGCTCGTCGAGGAGGCGCTCCGCCATGGTCCCGGGTCCTTCGCCCTGCAGGCCGCGATCGCGGCGCTGCACTGCCAGGCGCGCCGCCCGGAGGACACCGACTGGCCTCAGATCGTCCGGCTCTACGACCTCCTCGAGCGCCTGCAGCCCTCGCCCGTCGTGGCCCTGAACCGGGCGGCGGCGGTCGCCATGGTGGACGGCCCCGGGCCGGCGCTCGACCTCATCGACACGCTCGCCGCGGGCGGCGAGCTGGACCGCTATCACCTCCTGCACTCGGCCCGCGCTGACCTGCTCCGCCGCCTCGGCGACCCCGAGCGGGCGGCGAAGAGCTACGCGCAGGCCCTGACGCTCGTCACCAACGACGCCGAGCGGCGCTTTCTCGAGCGACGCCTGCGCGAGGTCCAGAGCTAGCGGCCGACGGCCCTTCGGATGCTGCCGGCGTGCTCGTCGACGTGATTCAGCAGGGCGCCGGTGATGATCTGCTCTGCCGTCATCGGCGGCGCGTCGGTGAAGACCGACGCGCTCCGCGCCAGCTGATCGTCCCCGAGGCCGCGCACCACCGCGGCGGCGGAGGCGGCGGTGCTCCGGAACAGCGCGATCGTCTCCGCCCGCGTGCAGTTCGCGTGCTCCTTCGCGTGCCGGGCATTCATCTCGTCGATGAGGGCCATCGTGAGGCCACCCTGCGCCTGGCCGGAGACGACGCCGGTGATCATGCCGGCGATCGGCTCGAAGACGGTCGCCAGGTGGTGCGCGGTGACGCCGACGGTCCACCGCTCGGCCTCCGTCGTCGCCTTCCAGTCGGTGTCGCTCAGCGTCTCGAGCAGGGCGACGGTCGCCGCCGCCTTCGCCTCGAACTGCCTCGCCAGCGTCTCGCTCTTCGTGCCCATCGCGTCCTCCTCTCCCGGTCATGCGCATCTCGCGACGCCGGAGCCCGGCCGGCCGGGCTCCGGCTCCACCCCTGAGTCGAACCAGCCGTGGCCGGATCGACAGCCGGATGGATCCGTCGTGCGCGAGGGACGGCCCGGCTACTTCTTTCGACGATAGTGGGCGGTCATGAACGGCTGCCAGGTCCCGTCGTCGCCCAGCATGTGCGAGGTGAGGACGCGGTGGTCGTCGCTCTTGAACTCGATCACGTCCTTGTACTTCGCCGTCTTGCCCTCGGCCGCCATGCTCGGCCCCTCGGCGTCGAGTGCCAGGGCCCGCCCTCCGGCCTCCAGCGCGCCGTCGTACAGCCAGAGGTAGGTCATCATCGACGCGATGAACGTGCCCACGTAACGGCCCTTCGCCGGGTCATAGCCGAGAGTCATTACGGTGGACCCGGTGCCGCCGTCTGGCATCTCGCCCGTGCCCTCGAGCAGGACCCAGAGCCCGCCGAGCGAGCGGACGCTCTCGGAGCCCTTGAACGTCTGGGCGGGCTTGCCGGGCTCGGTGGCCATCTCCGCCTCGGACGTCCACTCTCCGACGAGCTTGTGCAGCCACTGGTGCTCCTTGTGAGGCTGAGGCGCAGTGTGCATCCTTCACTCCTGTCGTGATTGTCTTCGTGATCTTGCGGATGTTCGGCGAGCGCGCGACCGGGGCGCCGCCGCCTCGTCGATGAGTCGAACGACGGGAGCCCCGATCGACACCGGTGGGCCCTGTGGCCTCGCGTCCGGCCTCGCGAGCCCTCACGGGTCAGGATACCGGAGCTGTCACGAGGGTCGAGCGGCGCGCCCGGCGTGTGTAGCCTTTGCGCGCGGGTCGCCACCGGCGTGAGCGCCGAAGGTCTTGCGATTGCAGAGAGAAACGCGGCGCCCGGCGGACGTTTCACCGGGGCGTCTGGAAGGACAATGCCGATGGCCAAGCAGGATACGGGTCGCTCAAAGGCGGCGACGGGAATGGCCGAGCCGACGGCGGACCTCGGGCGTCAGGAGGTCGCCGAGATCTCCGAGAATCTCCGCCATCTGCTCGCCGACGTGTTCACGCTGTACCTCAAGACCAAGAACTTCCACTGGCACATGCGCGGCCCGCAGTTCCGCGACTACCACCTGCTGCTCGACGAGCAGGCGGAGCAGATCTTCGCGATGACCGACGACATCGCGGAGCGGGCGCGCAAGATCGGCGGCACGACGCTGCGCTCGGTCAGCGACGTCTCGCGACACCAGCGGCTCAAGGACAACAACGACGAGCACGTGGAGACCGAGGAGATGCTGACGGAGCTGCGCACGGACAACCGCGAGCTCACCCGGTTCCTGCGACTGACGCACGAGGTCTGTGAGGCGCACGACGACGTCGCGACCGCGAGCCTCATCGAGACCTGGATCGACGAGACGGAGCGCCGCGCGTGGTTCCTGTCCGAGATCGTGGACGGGCGCTGACCGAAACGCGAACATCCCTTTCCCGGCGAGGAGAACGCGACATGGCGACGATCACCACCAAGGACGGAACGCAGATCTACTACAAGGACTGGGGCACCGGTCGGCCGGTGGTCTTCAGCCACGGCTGGCCCCTGGATGCCGACGCCTGGGAAGACCAGATGCTCTTCCTCGCCGACCGCGGGTACCGATGCGTCGCTCACGACCGTCGCGGTCACGGGCGCTCGAGCCAGCCCTGGGACGGCAACGAGATGAACACCTACGCCGACGATCTCGCCGCGCTGGTCGAGGCGCTCGACCTGAGCGACGCGGTCCACGTCGGCCACTCGACGGGCGGCGGCGAGGTCGCCCGCTACATCGGGCGGCACGGCACCCGGCGCGTCGCCAAGGCCGTGCTGATCGGCGCCGTGCCGCCCCTGATGCTGAAGACGCCGGCCAATCCCGGCGGCCTGCCGATGGAGACCTTCGACCAGCTCCGCGCCGGCGTCCTCGCCGACCGCTCGCAGTTCTTCAAGGATCTCAGCGGGCCGTTCTACGGCGCCAACCGACCCAACGCCCGGGTCTCGCAGGGGCTGCGGGACTTCTTCTGGCTCCAGGGCATGCTGGCCGGGCACAAGGCGGTCTACGACTGCATCAAGGCCTTCTCCGAGACCGACTTCACGGCCGATCTGGAGAAGTTCGACGTGCCGACGCTGGTCATCCACGGTGACGACGACCAGATCGTCCCCATCGCGGACTCCGCGCTGCTCTCGTCGAAGATCATCAAGAAGGCCGCGCTGAAGATCTACCCGGGCGCGCCGCACGGCCTGTGCTCGACGCTCAAGGACACGGTGAACGCCGACCTGCTCGCGTTCCTGAAGGCGTAGGCCGCGGAGGCTCAGCGGTCGGCGCGGCGCTCCCGCAGCACGAGCCCCTGGAGCACGCGGCCGACCGTGCCTCGCGCGTCGCAGATCCGGGTGTCGGCGAGGCCGATGCCGCTCGGCTCGTAGGTCGATACCGAGTCCAGCCCGACCCAGTCGCCCTCGAGGGGCCGGGACACCGCCACCGTGAGGTCGGCGTTGATCGCGCTCATCGAGCGGTGGTCGATGGCGGCGCTGACGCCGCTGCCGGAGTCGGCGGCGATGAGCACGCGCTCCAGCGGGGACGGCGGCTCGTCGGGCACGAGCGGTACCCGCTGCCGCATCCACGCCGCCGCCCGACCGCTCCCCCACTCGCCGCCGGCCAGGCGCGTCTCCATCGCGGTGTGGTATCCGATGGCCTCGCGGAAGAACGGGAACTGGAAGGGCCGGCACGCCTCCGGCGACGGCAGCGTCGGACCGTCGGCCAGCGGCGGCACGGGCGTCGCCTCCCGCCGGATGAGCGTGAGCACCGCGTGGGCGACAACCGCGTCGGCGTGCAGCAGGAGGCCGATCCGTCGTTCGACGCTCGCGCCGGCGCGGAGCGGCTCGACGCGGACACGGAGCCGGTCGATCGGCACCGGGCGGAGGAAATCGACGGTGAGTCGAGCGACCAGGAACTCCGGCGCCCCGGCCTCGACCGCGTGGGCGATGAGGGCGGCGGGCGGGCCGCCGTGCTGGTGGGCCGCGCTCCAGGGGCCCCGCGTGTGCACGGTCGCCATCCAGGCGTCGCCGTCGGGCACGAAGAAGGCGTCGGTCATGCGGGCCATGCTAGCGCAGCGGGCTCCGCCGTCACCCGAATCCCCACGGGCGCGGCGGACATCTCACACCGTGCCATGAAGGATCTGCTGGCGTTCGTCGCCGACCATCCGGAGTCCGTTCTGCCCTCCGACGTCGAGAGTCGTGAGACCCCGCGCGACGACCAGGAGCTTCTCGACGCGTACTCGCACGCGGTCGTCTCGGTGGTCGACGCCGTCGGCCCCGCGGTCGTGAGCATCGGGGCCAGTGCCGACCCGCGGCGCGGGGACGCGCGCGGCTCCGGCGTCGTGATCTCCTCCGACGGCCACGTGCTGACCAACAGTCATGTGGTCCACGGCGCCGCCGGGATCACCGTGTCGCTGACCGACGGCCGGCGGTTCCCGGCGTCGATCCTCGGCGACGACCCCGCGACCGACCTCGCCCTCATCCGCGTCGAGGCGCCCGCGCTGCCGACCGCCCGGCTGGGCCAGTCGGCCCGGCTCCGTGTGGGCCAGTTGGTCATCGCGATCGGCAACCCCTTTGGGTTTCAGTCGACGGTATCGGCGGGCGTCGTCAGCGCGACGGGCCGCTCGCTGCGCAGCACGACCGGTCGCCTCATCGACGACATCATCCAGACCGACGTGGCGTTGAACCCCGGCAACTCGGGCGGGCCCCTGGTCGACTCCCGCGGCCGGGTCGTCGGCATCAACACCGCCATCTTCGCGATGGCCCAGGGCATCAGCTTCGCCGTCCCGATCGACACGGCGACGTGGGTCATCCCCCAGCTCCTCACGCGCGGTCGCGTCGTGCGCGCCTACCTGGGCTTCGGCGGGCAATCGCGGGCGGTCGACCGTCGGCTCGCGCGCGGCCTCGGCCTTCCGGGCGAGCGCGCCATCGAGGTCACGAGCGTCGAGCCCGACACGCCGGCGGCACTCGCCGGCCTGAAGAGCGGGGATCTCGTCGTCTCCCTGGGGGGCCGGCCCGTCGACACGGTGGACGACGTGCACCGGATGCTCGGGCCGGAGGCCATCGGACGGGCGCTGAAGGTCGCCTACGCCCGCGACGGGCGACGCCTCGAGACCACGGTCACGCCCCGCGAGGCCCCGTAGCGTCACTCCGCGCACCCGTCGATGACACGCTGCGGCGAGCGGCGCTCGCCAACCGCGGCGAGACCGCGCGTGCTGAAACCGTCGCGCGACCGAAACCGCGTTGTCATCAGACCGTATTCGGACCTGCAGGTCCCTTCCGTGAATGTGTTGGCGTCGTTCAGCGAGTGTGTTGGCGTCGTTCAGCCAGCCGCCCCTCGCCCCATCGACCGAGGCGCTCCTGACGCCACGCGATGTGGCTCCGCGTGGGCTTAGCGCCCACGGCGAGGGCCTTCGGGCGTGGCAGCGCTCTTGCTCATCACGCGGCCTGATCGCGCGGCTCGCGCCGGCGGTTGAAGTGAAGTTGAAGTGAAGATGTCGATGCGGCCTCACGGTCCCAGGCAGTAAGAAGGCGACCCAAGGGGGCGAAGCCTGGCCGCCGCGAACGGACCGGCGCACCGGTCCCGGATCCTCCCGCAGTGACCCACCAAACCCACGACGCAGGCGCCGAGGCGGCGAGCCCGCCCGTGCGCGGCACGCCCGCCTGGCACGTGCTGTGGACGCGGAGCAACTGCGAGCAGCTCGTCTTCGATCAGCTCGCGTCCAAGGGCTTCGAGCTCTTCCTCCCCACGATCCAGGCCTGGTCGAGGCGCGGCGGCGGACCGCAGCAGCTGTGTCAACTGCCCATGTTCCCCGGCTATGTCTTCCTGCACCACGCGCTCGACAAGTGGAGCGACGTCGAGCTCCGCAAGGCGCGCGGCGTCGTCGCCATCCTCGGCGACCGCTGGGACCGGCGGGCGGTGGTCCCCAGCATCGAGATCGAGGCCTTGCGGACGGTGGTGCGGGCGTCCGCGCTGGCGTTCGCGCACCCGTACCTGGAGGCCGGACAGCGCGTTCGCATCACGCGGGGCCCCCTCACCGACGTCGAGGGCATCCTGGTCCGCACCCGGCCGAACCGCGGCCTGCTCGTCCTCTCCGTCTCCATGCTGCGCCACAGCGTCGCCGTCGAGATCGACTGCACGCTGGCGAGCCCGGCGTAGTCCTCCACCGAACGACGATGATGATCCGACGACGACGACCCGAGTGGTGCGCGTGGCGACCGGCCCGAGGCGCTCGCGGCGGTCACGCGTACGACCAGACGGCGTTCCGCCGGCTCCTGGCGCTCGAGCGGGTGCGCTGCGGCCGCGCGGGCGTCCCGGTGCTCCTCCTGCTCGTCGAGGTGCGGTCACGTGGGGACGACGCCGGCGCCCTCGGTTCCGCGAGCGTCGCGCGGCTCTTCGCCGCGCTCTCGGGCTGCCTGCGCGAGACGGACGTCGTCGGCTGGTACCGTCGCGCACGCGTGGCCGGGGCCGTGCTCACCGACCTCGGCGACGCGCCCGTCGACGACGTTGCCCGCCTCCTCACCGCGAGGGTCGCGCGCGCCCTCGCCGAGGGGCTGCCCGCGAGTGTCGCGTATCACGTGGCGATCCGTCTGTATCGGCGTTCCCGGCCGACCGTGTCGATGCCGGCGCCGGCTGAGCTGATGTCGGGAGGCCGTTGATGCTGAACGTCGGAGTCATCGGGTACGGCTACTGGGGGCCGAACGTGGCGCGCAATTTCGCCAGTCACGCGGACTGCCGGGTCGCCATGATCTGCGACAAGCAGCCCCGGGCGCTCGACGAGGTCCGCGGCCGCCATCCCACCGCGCACCCGACGTCCGACCCGGACGAGGTCCTGCGCGCTCCCGCGATCGACGCGGTCGCCATCGTGACGCCGGTCTCGACGCACTACGCCCTGGCCCGGGCGGCGCTCGAGCACGACAAGCACGTCTTCGTCGAGAAGCCGTTCACGGCCACCGCCGACGAGGCCGAGACGCTCATCGAGCTGGCCGACCGGAAGCGACTGCAGATCATGGTCGACCACACCTTCCTCTTCAACGGCGCCGTGCGAAAGATCAAGGAGCTCGTCGACGGCGGGGTGCTGGGGCCGCTCTACTACTACGACTCGACGCGCGTCAACCTGGGCCTCTTCCAGCACGACGTGAACGTCGTCTGGGACCTGGCCCCGCACGACCTCTCGATCATCGATCACCTGATCGGCGTCGAGCCCGAGATGGTGCTGGCGACCGGCGGGGCCCACCTCAACGGCCTGGCCGACGTGGCCTACATCACGCTCGGCTTCCCGGGCGGCATCATCGCCCACGTCGCCGTCAGCTGGCTGTCGCCGGTGAAAGTGCGCACCACGCTCGTCGGCGGGCAGCGAAAGATGGTGGTGTGGAACGATCTCGAGCCCAGCGAGCCGGTGAAGGTGTACGACCGCGGTGTCGAGGTCGGCTCGAAGCAAGGGATCCACGAGCTGCTCGTCAGCTACCGCAGCGGTGACATGTGGGCGCCCCGGGTGGACCGGACCGAGGCCCTCCAGCTCGAGACGCGCTACTTCCTCGATTGCGTGACCTCGGGGACGCCGCCGTTCAACGACGGGCGCGCGGGGCTACGCGTCGTCCGGATGCTGCAGGCCGCCGACGAGTCGCTCCGACACCAGCAGATGGTCGCTCGCAGTGCGGCGCGGCGGCGCCGGGTCCCCCGCTCCACGCGGGACCTGCCCACCGTCGCCTGAGCCTCCCGATCGTGACGACGACCATGATCTCGCCCCAGCCCTCCCTGTCTCGACCGCGCAATCGCCGGGTCGGCGCCCGTCGCGGGCGCCTCCTGGACGAGGGCCTCTTCTGGACCGTGCTGGTCCGTGAGCGGAGGCGCGCCGAACGCGCCGACCACCCGCTCACGCTGGTGCTGGTCGAGTCGACGCGGCCCGCCGACTGGGAAGGCGTCATCGAGCGCCTCGTGGCGTCCGCGGACGCCACGGACGTCATGGGCTGGTGCGAGACGGGAGCCGTGCTCGGCATCGTGCGGACCGCGAACCCCCCGGCCGACGTCGTTCCGACGGCCGTGACATCGTCGATCCGGGTCGAGGGAGCGCTCGGACTCTCTCTTGCGGCGGCCGTCGCCGACGGGTTCGCGGTCCGCACCTGCGTCCATCCCGAGCCCGCCGGCGCCGACGGTCCGCGGGCCGTCGACCTGGCCCTCTACCCGGAGCTCACGCGGCGCCCGGCGCGCAGTCGGGTCGAGGACGCGGTGAAGCGGGGAATCGACGTCGCCGGCAGCCTGGCCGCCCTCGCGCTGCTGGCCCCGGTCCTCGCCACTGTCGCGGTGCTCGTGAAGCTGACCTCGCCCGGCCCCGTCCTCTTCAGGCAGGCGCGCATCGGGCACCTGACGAAGCCCTTCGTCGCGCGCAAGTTCCGCACGATGTACGCCGACGCCGATCCCGCCGTCCATCGCGAGTTCGTCAGCCGGTTCATCGCGGCCGGCCCGGGCGACGGGCCCCTGACCCCCGACGGCGTCTTCAAGCTCGCCAACGACCGGCGGGTCACGCCGCTCGGCCGGGTCCTCCGCAAGACGAGCCTCGACGAGCTGCCGCAGCTCTGGAACGTCCTGCGCGGGGAGATGTCGCTGGTCGGCCCGCGGCCGCCGGTGCCGTACGAGTACGCGCAGTACCGGCCCTGGCACCGGTGCCGGGTCCTCGAGGCCAAGCCGGGGCTGACCGGGCTCTGGCAGGTCACCGGGCGGAGTCGAACGACCTTCGACGACATGGTGCGTCTCGATCTGCGCTACGCGCGGACGCGGACGCTCTGGCGCGATCTCGTGATCCTCTGCCGGACGCCGGCCGCCGTCGTCTCGGGCGAGGGCGCGCGGTGAGCAGGGAGGAGGACCTCGTGCACGGTGATGAATATCGGTGCGTCACCGCCGACGTGACGCTCGGGCGCAACGTACGGCTGGGCCGGTTCGTCAACCTCTACGGGTGCGCCGTCGGCGACGACACGAGGATCGGCGCGTTCGTCGAGATCCAGAAGAACGCCCGCGTCGGGCGCCGCTGCAAGATCTCGAGCCACACCTTCATCTGCGAGGGCGTGACCATCGAGGACCGCGTCTTCATCGGCCACGGCGTCACCTTCATCAACGATCCGTATCCGCGGGCGACCACCGAGACGGGAGAGCCACAGTCCGAACGGGACTGGACCGTGGAGCCCACGCTGGTCCGCGCCGGCGCGTCGATCGGCTCCGGGGCGACCATCCTCTCCAACGTCGTGATCGGCGAGAACGCCATCGTGGGCGCGGCCAGCGTCGTCACCCGCGACGTCCCCGCCGGCACCATCGTCGCCGGCAATCCGGCGCGCGTGCTGCGCCGGCTGGCGGACGCGAGGACCCCGGCATGACCCGCCCCGACGCCGTCCCCCTAGCCGACCTGGTCACGCCGCACCGCGAGCTCGAGGACGAGCTGGTCGCCATGTTCCGGAGCGCGCTCGAGTCGGCCGCCTTCGTGGGCGGTCCGATGGTCGACGGCTTCGAGCGTGAGTTCGCGGAGTTCTGTGCTGCCCGCTGGTGCATCGGCGTGGGGAGCGGGACCGACGCGCTCCGGTTCGCGCTGATGGCCACCGGCGTGCGTCCCGGGGACACGGTCGTGACCGTGCCCAACACGTTCATCGCGACCACAGAGGCCATCGCCCAGGCCGGCGCGCTCCCCGACTTCGTCGACATCGACGCGCGGACCGCCACGATGGACCCGTACCTCCTGCGCGCCTACCTCGAGACCGAGTGCACGCCCGAGCGGGGCACGGGCCGCCCCGTGAGCCCCCGCACCGGGCGGCCGGTGACCGCGGTCATTCCGGTGCACCTCTACGGGCAGATCGCCGACATGGACCCGATCCTCGAGCTGGCCGCCCGGCACCGTCTCAGCGTGGTCGAGGACGCGTGCCAGGCCCACGGCGCGGAGTACTTCTCGCGGACGACCGGGACCTGGCGCCGGGCCGGCACCATGGGACACGCGGCCGCCTTCAGCTTCTACCCCAGCAAGAACCTCGGCGCCTGCGGCGAGGCCGGCGCGGTGACCACCAACGACGAGCGTGTCGCGCGACACTGCCGGATGCTGCGGGACCACGGCCAGTCCCGGAAGTACGTCCACGAGATGGTCGGCACCAACGGCCGCCTCGACGCGATCCAGGCCGGCGTGCTCCGCGTCAAACTCGGCCACCTGGCGAAGTGGAACGAGGCCCGGCGCACGCGGGCCCGGGTGTACGACGACCTGCTCCGGGCCGCCGCCCTCGCCACCGTCGTGCCGCCCTCCGTGCCGTCGTGGTCGCGCCCCGTCTATCACCAGTACGTCGTGCGGGTCCCAGAGCGCGACCGGGTGCAGCGCGACCTCGCCGCCGACGGGATCGGGACGGGCATCCACTACCCCACGCCGCTGCACCTCGGCCCCATGGACCCACCGTCGAGCGTCGGAGCCGGCGCGTTTCCGATCGCCGAGCAGGCGGCCACCGAGATCCTCTCGCTGCCGATGTTCCCGGACCTGTCACCGGTCCAGCAGGCCCGCGTGGTCGAGCGCCTCGCGCGGGCCGTCGACCGATCGGCGACGGACCCGGCGGGGCCGGCGGGGCGCGAGGGCCGATGAAGGTCATGTCAGTCGTCGGCGCGCGGCCGCAGTTCGTCAAGGCCGCCGCCACCAGTCGCCCGCTGCGCGAGCGACACGAGGAGATCCTCGTCCACACGGGCCAGCACTACGACTACCAGCTGTCCGGCGTCTTCTTCGACGGCCTCGACCTCCCGACGCCCGACGTGAACCTCGGCGTCGGCTCCGGCTCCCACGGAGCCCAGACGGCGCGGATGCTCGAGGGCCTCGAGGCCGTGGTGATGGCGCACCGGCCGGACTGGCTCCTGGTCTACGGCGACACCAACTCCACGCTGGCCGCGGCGCTCGCCGCCGCGAAGCTGTCGATCCCGATCGCCCACGTCGAGGCCGGCCTGCGCAGCTTCAACCGCGAGATGCCCGAGGAGGTCAACCGGGTCCTCACGGATCACGTCTCGGCGCTGCTGCTCTGTCCGAGCGAGACGGCGGTGCGGAACCTCGCCGCCGAGGGCATCACCCGCAACGTCCACCTCGTGGGCGACGTCATGCTGGACGTCCTGTGCGGAGCGCAGCGCAAGACGACGGAACGCGCCCCGGCCATCCTGTCCGGGCTGGGCCTCACCCCGAAGACGTACCTGCTCGTCACCGTGCACCGCAGCGAGAACACGAACGGCGGCGGCCACCTCGCGCGCATCCTCGAGGCGCTGGGCACGCTCGACGAGCCGGTCGTGTTCCCGATGCATCCGCGCGCCCGGCGCGTCCTCGCCGACGCGGCCTCGCCGCGCGCGCCCCGCGTGCGGCTGATCGATCCCGTCGCCTACCTCGACATGGTGAGCCTGATCGCCTCGGCCCGGCTGGTCCTCACGGACTCGGGCGGCGTCCAGAAGGAGGCGTACTGGCTCGGCGTGCCCTGTCTCACGCTGCGCGCGGAGACGGAGTGGGTGGAGACGGTGCACGTGGGCTGGAACACGCTCGTGGGCGCCGACCCGGACCGGATCGTCCAGGCGGTCCGCTCCGTCGCGCCCCCCGCCGCCCGTCCGCCCCTCTACGGCGACGGGCGCGCCGCCGCCCGCTGCGTCGACCTCCTGGACCGAGTCACCCCAACCCATCGAGGAGCCTCATGAGCACCGCCTCCGTCAGCGTCGCCGTCGTCGGTATCGGGTACTGGGGACGCAACGTCGCGCGGAACTTCCACGAGCTGGGCGCCCTGACCGTCCTCTGCGACGCCGACGAGGCGGCGGAGGCACGCTGCCGCGCCGACTATCCCGGCGTCGAATTCCGCCGGGACTACCGGGCGGTGCTCGACGATCCGTCCGTCGACGCGGTCGCGCTGGCCACGCCGGCGACGGCGCACTACGAGATGGCCCGGGCGGCGCTGGACGCCGGCAAGGACGTGCTCGTCGAGAAGCCGCTGGCCGTCGAGGTCGCGCACGGCGAGGAGCTGGTGGAGCTGGCCGCCGCGAAGGGCCGGATCCTCATGGTGGGCCACATCCTGCGCTACCACCCCGCGATCATCACGCTCCAGCGGCTGATCCGCGACGGCGCGCTCGGGCGCATCCACTACGTCTATTCCAACCGGCTCAACATCGGGAAGATCCGCACGGAGGAGAACATCCTCTGGAGCTTCGCGCCCCACGACATCTCGGTGATGCTCGCGCTGCTCGAGGAGACGCCGAGCCGCGTCTTCTGCCAGGGCGGCGCCTACGTGAACCGCCAGACCGTCGACGTCACCCTGAGCCACTTCGAGTTCCCGAGCGGGGTGCAGGCCCACATCCTCGTGAGCTGGCTGCACCCGATCAAGGAGCAGCGCCTGGTCGTGGTGGGCTCCGACACCATGGCCGTCTTCGACGACACCGCCCGGGACCGCCTCGTGCTCTACCCGCACCGCGTCGAGTGGCGCAACCGCATCCCGACCGCCGTGAAGGCGCAAGGCGAGCCGGTGCCGCTCGAGGACACCGAGCCCCTGCGGGCGGAGTGCCGGCACTTCCTGGAGTGCGTGCGGACGGGCACGGCCCCGGTCACCAACGGCGCCGAGGGGCTGCGGGTGCTCCGCGTCCTCGACGCCTGTCAGCGGTCCCTCCTCGGCGGGGGCGTGGTCATCGATCCGGCCCGCCGGGAGCCGGACACGCCCCGGCCCGACTACTTCGTCCACGAGACGGCCTGCCTCGACGAGGGCGCCGAGTTCGGCGCCGGCTCCAAGCTGTGGCACTTCTCGCACGTCGCCGCGGGCGCGCGCGTCGGCGAGCGTGTGACGCTGGGCCAGAACGTCTACGTCGACGGGGCCGCGCGGATCGGCAACAACGTCAAGATCCAGAACAACGTGTCCGTCTACGCCGGCGTGGTCATCGAGGACGACGTCTTCCTCGGCCCCTCCTGCGTGCTCACCAACGTCACCAACCCACGGGCCCAGGTGAACCGGCACGCGCTCTACGAGCCGACGCGGCTGCGGCGCGGCTGTACCGTCGGCGCCAACGCCACCGTCGTGTGCGGGGTGACGATCGGGCGCTACGCGTTCGTCGGCGCCGGCTCGGTGATCACGCACGACGTGCCGGACTTCGCCCTCATGGTCGGCAACCCGGCCCGGCAGGTGGGCTGGATGAGCCGGCACGGCCACCGCCTGGTCCCCGACGCGGACGGCATGATGCGGTGCCCGGAGAGCGGCCACCGGTACCAGGAGACGACGCCCGGCGTCCTGCAGTGCCTCGACCTCGACGACGACGCCCCGCTGCCCGAGACGCTGCGCACGGGCACGCGCTCGTACCGCGAGTGGAAGACGGAGGTCCCCCGATGAACGTCCCCCTGCTCGACCTGCGGGCCCAGTACGCCACGATCCGGGCCGAGATCGACGCGGCCATCCGGCAGGTGCTGGAGTCGCAGCAGTTCATCCTCGGCCCCGCGGTGGCGGCGTGCGAGCAGGCGATCGCCCGCTACTGCGGCGTCGCCCACGCCGTCGGCGTCTCCTCGGGCACCGACGCCCTGCTGGCGTGCCTGATGGCGGAGGGGATCGGCCCCGGCGACGAGGTCATCACCACGCCCTACAGCTTCTTCGCCACCGCGGGCGCGGTCGCCCGGCTGGGCGCCACCCCGGTCTTCGTCGACATCGACCCCGCGACGTACAACCTCGAGCCGTCGCGGATCGCCGCCAAGGTCACGAGCCGGACGAAGGCGATCATCCCCGTGCACCTCTACGGGCAGCTCGCCGAGATGGACGCGGTGATGCGGGTGGCCGAGGCCCACGGCCTGGTCGTGATCGAGGACGCCGCCCAGGCGATCGGCGCCACGCACAAGGGGCGCCAGGCCGGGACGGTGGGGCACTACGGCTGCTTCTCGTTCTTCCCCTCGAAGAACCTCGGCGCCGCGGGGGATGGCGGGATGGTCGTCACCAACGATCCCCGGCGCGCCGACCTCCTCGTGCGGCTGCGCTCGCACGGCGCGCAGCCGAAGTACCACCATCACCTCATCGGGGGCAACTTCCGCCTCGACGCGATCCAGGCGGCCGTCGTGTCGGCCAAGCTCCCGCACCTCGACGACTGGACGGCCGCCCGCCGGCGAAACGCCGAGCGCTACGACCGGCTGTTCGCGGCATCCGGCCTGGAGGTCGCCGACAGCGCGCTCTACCCGCTGCGGCGCCGCACCGCCGACCGCCCTCGTGGCAACGGTCACGTGCAGGAGCCACCGCCGCTCTTCACGCCCTCGGTCGTCACCGACCGCCACATCTTCAACCAGTACGTGGTCCGGGCCGCGCGGCGCGACGAGCTGCGGGCCGCGCTCCAGCGCCGCGGCGTGGCCACGGAGGTCTACTACCCCGTGCCCCTGCACCGGCAGGAGTGCTTCGCCTCGCTGGGACACGGGCCGGGCGCGTTCCCCGAGAGCGAGCGCGCCGCCGCCGAGACGCTGGCCCTGCCCGTCCACCCGGAGGTCACCGACGAGCAGGCCCGCTACGTGGTCGACGCCGTCCGGGACTTCTACCTCGCGCCCGCCGACGGCGCGACGCGCGGGTGAGGCCCTCGGCCGTGATCGGCGTGCTGTGTCCCTCCGAGGACGCCGCCGTCCTCGAAGAGTTCTTCCAGCTCTTCAAGACGCCCTGGGAGCCCTACGAGCCCGGGCGCGCCTACGACGTCGTGCTCGCCACGACGGGCGCCGTTCCCGAGGTGGAGGCGCGGCTGGTCGTGGTCTACGGCACCCGCCTGACCCGCGGCGACGACCGGCTCGGCGCCGCCGCCGGGGTCCGCCCCAACGGCGTCCGGCCGCGGGGCGGCGCGCTCGACTGTCGCGGTGTCCGGCTGCCGATCTACGGCGCGCTGCTCACGTTCGTCGCGCGTGAGCCTCGCAGCGCGTACCTGGCCACGCCCGACGGCGCCGTGGCGGGGCTCAAGGTCCGCGCGGGGAGCGTCACCGTCGTTCGCCTCGGCTACGACCTCGCGCACGAGGTGCGCGTGCTGCTCGCCGAGGGCCAGGCGCCCGAGCAGGCCGGCGTTCCCACGCTCGACCTCCACGTCGCCCTGCTGCGCGGGGCCATCCTCGACGCGGGCCTGCCGCTCCTCGAGATCCCCGCCGCGCCGGCCGGCTACCGCTTCGCCGTCTGTCTCACCCACGACGTCGACTTCGCCGGCATCCGCTACCACGGGCTCGATCACACCCTGCTCGGCTTCCTGTACCGGGCGACGCTGGGCGCGCTGGCCCGGGTCGCGCGGGGGCGGCTCTCCGTCGCCCGGTGCGTCGAGAGCTGGCGCGCCGCCCTGTCGCTTCCGCTCGTGCACCTCGGCTGGGTGAAGGACTTCTGGGAGCCGTTCGACTGGTACCTGCGCGTCGAGCGCGGGCTGTCCGCCACGTACTTCGTGATCCCGTTCAAGCGGCGCCCCGGCGAGCGGGTCACCGCGCGCCACGCATCCCGGCGCGGCGCGGCCTACGACGTCGACGACGTCGCGACGACGGCCTCCACGCTCTGGCGCCACGGGTGTGAGCTCGCCGTCCACGGGATCGACGCCTGGCACGACGCGGACCGCGGGCGCCAGGAGCTCGAGCGGATCGCGCGGGTGAGCGGCGAGCCCCGGATCGGGGTCCGCATGCACTGGCTGCTGCGCGACGAGCACACGCCGCGCGTGCTCGAGGACGCCGGGTACGCGTGGGACTCGAGCGTCGGCTACAACGAGACGGTCGGGTACCGCAGCGGCACGACCCAGCCGTTCCGTCCGCCGGGCGCACGATCCCTGCTCGAGCTGCCGCTGCACATCCAGGACGGCGCCCTGTTCCGCCGCGGTCGGATGGACCTGTCCGAGGCGGAGGCGTGGACGCGCTGCCGCGCGCTGATCGAGAACGCGGAGACGTACGGCGGCGTGCTCACGGTGCTCTGGCACGACCGGAGCCACGGGCCCGAGCGGTTCTGGGGCGACTTCTACATCCGGCTCGTCGACGCCCTCGCCGCGCGTGCAGCGTGGTTCGGCACCGCGGGGCAGGTCGTCGAGTGGTTCGCGCGGCGGCGCGCGGTGCGGTTCCAGCGGGGCGCCGCCGGCATTCGGCTCCGCTACCAGGGCGAGGACATCATCAGTCCTCCGCTGGCGGTGCGGGTGTACCGGGCTCGCGGCGAGGCGGACGAGGGACGCGAGCGAGGCGCGGCGTGGGTCGACGTCCCGTGGAGCGGCCGCGCGCCCGACGACCTCGACCGACGACTGGCGGCGGCGGCCGGCGCGCGCGTCGTGCAGGGCGTGGGGGCGGGGCGATGAGCGGCGCCGCCTCCGCGAGGTCGGTCTGCATGGTCCTGCAGAACGGCTACGACAACGACATCCGCGTGCGGCGCAAGGCGGAGGCGCTGGTGGCGGCCGGCTACTCGGTCGACGTCCTGGCCCTGCGCTCGTCGCCGGCACGCAAGCGCTACACGCTGAAGGGCGTGCAGGTCTTCACGCTGCCGCTGGGGAAGCATCGCGGCACCCTCGGCCGGTACGTCTTCGAGTACGCGGCGTTCTTCCTGTGGGCGTCCCTGCTCCTGCCCGCGCGCATGTGGCGGCGGCGCTACGCGGTGGTCGAGGTCAACACGCTGCCCGACTTCCTCGTCTTCGCCGCGACGACCGCCCGGTGGATGGGCGCCACGGTGGTCCTCGACATGCACGAGATCACCCCGGAGTTCTACGTCTCGAAGTACCGCGTCCGCCGGGACTCGTGGTGGATCCGGCTGCTCGAGCGCGTGGAGAAGCGCAGCTTCGACTTCGCCGATCACGTCATCACGATCAACGAGCCCATCCGGGAGCTCCTGGCGGGCCGCGGGCTGCCGCACGCGAAGTCCTCGGTGGTCATGAACGCCGTCGACGAGGGGCTGTTCGGGACGGGCACGGCCGCCACCGTGCCCGTGCCCGCCGCCCCCGGGCGGTTCGTGATGATGTATCACGGCACCCTGACCTCGGTGTACGGCCTCGAGCTCGCCATCGAGGCTCTGGCCCTCGCCCGCCGCGACCTACCTAACACGGAGCTGTGGATCCTCGGCGCCGGCCCGGAGCGCGACGCCCTCCAGCGTCTGGCGCACCGGCGCGGGCTGGGCGCGCAGGTGCGGCTCCTGGCGCCCGTCCCGCCGGCCGAGGTGGCCGCGTGGGTGGACCGGTGCGACGTCGGGGTGCTGCCGATGCGCCGCGACGTCTTCCTGGAGTTCGCGTTCCCGAACAAGCTCTCGGAGTACATGGTCCGCGGCAAAGCCGTCATGATGCCGCGCCTGCGGACGATCCGGCACTACTTCAGCGACGACGCGCTCGCGTACTTCGAGCCCGACGACGCGGCCGACCTCGCGCGCCAGATGGTGAGGCTCGCCCGCGATCCCGCGCTGCGGGCGCGCCTGGCCGCGCGGGCCCGCGCGGAGTACGCGCCGATCCGGTGGGACGTGATGAAGGCGCGCTACCTGCGCGTGATCGACGACGCGACAGGCCCCCGCCGGGAGACGGCGCCGCGTCCCACCGCCGGCGAGACGGCGCCCGTGGCGGACGCCGCCCGCGCCGCCGCGCTCGAGCTCCTCGACTATTGTCGCGCGCACGACTGGGCGGGTCACGACCCGTACGACGCCTTGAACAGCCGGCTCTTCGCGGCGCTGCCGTTCCTCGACGCGAAGCTCCCACGCCTGCTCCTGACCCAGGCTCTCAAGCGCAGTCCCGTCGACCTGCGCCGCCTCATGGCGGTGCCGCGGACGCAGAACGCGAAGGCCCTCGGGCTCTTCCTGGCGGCGGTGCTCAGGCTCGACCGGGCCGGGGTGCCGGGGGCGGGCGCGCTCGTCGAGCCGATGATCGAGCACCTGATCGCCCTGCGTTCGCCCGGGGTCCCGCGCTGGTGCTGGGGGTACAGCTTCCCGTGGCAGACGCGCTCCATCGTCGTCCCCCGCCACGCCCCGAACCTCGTCTGCACGTCGTTCGTGGGCGGCGCGCTGCTCGACGCCGCCGAGCAGGGCGAGACGCGGTGTCTCGACATGGCCGCGAGCGCGGCCGACTGGATCCTCGGCGAGCTCTCCTGGTCCGACGCCGAGGGCCCCGCCTTCGCGTACCCGCTCGCCTCGGCCCGTGTCCGGATCCACAACGCCAACTTCCTGGGCGCGGCCTTCCTGGCCCGCGTCGCGCGCCTCACGGGCGAACGGCGGTACCTGGAGCCGGCCCTGCGCGTGGCGCGCGCGTCGGCGGCCCGGCAGCGCGACGACGGCTCGTGGCCGTACGGCGAGGGGCCGACCCAGGGCTGGGTCGACAACTTCCACACGGGCTACAACCTGTGCGCCCTGGCGTCGATCGGCCGCGATGCCGACACCGCCGAGTTCGAGGCAGGCCTGCGACGCGGCCTCGCGTTCTACCGGGCGCGGTTCTTCCGGCCGGACGGCGCCCCGCGCTACTTCCACGACCGCACCTATCCGATCGACGTCCACAGCGTGGCACAGAGCATCATCACGCTCGTCCAGCTCGAGACGCTCCACCCGGACAACCGCGCCCTCGCGGCGGCGGTCTTCCGCTGGGCGATGGCCCACCTGTGGGATCGGCGGGGCTTCTTCTACTACCGCGTGCTCCGGTCGTGCACGATCCGGACCTCGTACATGCGGTGGTCGCAGGCGTGGATGCTCCTCGCCCTCTCCACGCTCGCCCACGACGGCCGGCCGGCACGGTCCGCCACGGCCGGGCACCTCAGCGCGGCGGCCTGAGCGATGACGACGACGGCGCGGCCCACCCCGACGACGTCTCCCCAGGCGACGGTGCCCCACGCCGGCCCGCTCACCTACGTGCTGATCACCCCGGCCCGGAACGAGGCGCGCTTCATCGAGCGGACGATCACATCGGTGATCGCGCAGACCGTCCGTCCCCGGGTCTGGGTCGTCGTCAGCGACGGGTCGACCGACGGGACCGACGACCTCGTGCGGCGGTACGCGGCGCAGCACCCCTGGATCGAGCTGGTGCGGACGCCGGAGCGCGCCGAGCGGCACTTCGCGGGCAAGGTCCATGCGTTCAACGCCGGCTACGCGCGGGTGCGCGACCTGGCCTGGGACGCGATCGCCAGCCTCGACGCCGACATTTCCTTCGAGCCAGACCACTTCGCGTTCCTGCTCGACCGGCTCGCGGCCGACGCGGCGCTCGGCCTGGTGGGCACGCCGTTCCAGGGGCGCACGACCTACGACTATCGCTACGTCAGCCGCGAGCACGTCTCCGGCGCCTGTCAGCTGTTCCGCCGGGCGTGCTTCGAGGCGGTCGGGGGTTACGTGCCCGTCAAGACCGGCGGCGTCGATCACATCGCGGTCATCACCGCCCGCATGAGAGGCTGGAAGACCCGGACGTTCACCGAGCGCGTGTGCCTCCACCACCGCGAGCTCGGCGCCGCCCAGCACGGTGTGCTGGGGGCCCGGTTCCGCGACGGCGTCCTCGACTACCTGCTCGGCAGCCATCCCCTGTGGGAGCTGTTCCGGACGGCGTACCAGACGACACGACGACCCGCAGTGGTTGGCGGCCTCACCCTCCTCGCCGGCTACCTCTCGGCGATGGTCCGGCGCCTCGAACGGCCCGTCTCGCGCGAGCTGGTCGCCTTCCGGCGTCACGAACAGATGCAGCGCCTGCGCGCACTGGTGCCGAGCGCGCGGTCGAAGAGGCGAAGCCATGCGCGCCCCTGACACGACCCCCCGGGACGCACAGCGCCTGAACGCTCGCCTTTCGAGCGCCGGCTTTGCCGGCCCAAGCCCCCAGGGGGAGGCTTCGGAGGGGGCCGTCGAGGCCCCCTCCGAGAAAATCACAGTGTGCATCTGCACCTACCGACGCCCCGAGCTGCTCGGCCCGCTGCTGGAGGCCCTCGCGACCCAGGAGACCGGCGGCCGCTTCACGTACTCGATCGTCGTCATCGACAACGACCACGCCCGGTCGGCGGAGGCCGTGGTCCGCCGCTTCGCGGCGTCCAGCGCGCTGGCCGTCCACTACGACGTGGAGCCGCGCCAGAACATCGCCCGGGCACGCAACCGGGCCGTCGAGCACGCCACCGGCGACCTCGTCGCCTTCATCGACGACGACGAGTGTCCGCCGCCGCGCTGGCTGCTCACGCTGGTCACCGCCCGCCGGCGCTACGGCGCCGATGGCGTGCTCGGCCCCGTCCGGCCGCGCTACGCCGAGCCCCCGCCGGCGTGGGTCGTCGCGGGACGGTTCTACGAGCGCGCGACGTACCCGACCGGCTTCGTCATCGACTGGCGCAAGGGCCGGACCGGCAACGTGCTCCTCCGCCGCGACGTGTTCCCGGCCGACACGCCGCCGTTCCGGCCGGAGTTCCTGTCGGGCGAGGATCAGGACTTCTTCCGCCGCGTGATCGCACAGGGCCGCGTCTTCGTGTGGTGCGACGAGGCCGCCGTGCACGAGCTCGTCCCGCCCGTGCGCTGGCGCCGCACGTTCATGGTCAAGCGGGCGCTGCTCCGCGGCGCCGTCTCGCTGCTCCATCCGACCTTCGGCATCCGCGACGTCGCCCGGTCGGTGGTGGCGGTCGCCGCGTACACGGTCGTGTTGCCGGCGGCGCTGCTGCTCGGGCAGGCGGCCTTCATGACCTACCTGGTCAAGCTGTGCGACCACCTCGGTCGGCTGCTGGCCCTCGTCGGCATCCGGCTCATCCGCCGACCGTACATCACCGAATGACCGTGGACACGACCCTCGTCGGCCGCGACGACCCCATCCTCATCACGGGCGCGAGCGGGTTCATCGGCTCTCGCCTCCTGGCGACGCTCGTCGACCACGGGTTCCGGAACCTCCGCGTGATGGTCCGCCCGTCGAGCGACGTGGCCCGTCTCGAGGCGGCCGCCCGCCACCGCGCCCTAGGCACCCGGATCGAGGTGGTCACCGGCAATCTCCTGTCGCGTGACGACTGCGCGGCCGCCGCGGCCGGCGTCGCGCTCGTCTTCCACCTCGCCGCCGCCCGCGGGGAGAAGTCTGTCCCCGACGCGTTCATGAACTCGGTCGTCACCACCCGCAACCTCCTCGACGCCTGCCTCGCCCACGCCGCGCTGCGGCGTTTCGTCAACGTCAGCTCCTTCTCCGTGTACACGAACCGCGGGAAGACGCGGGGGCGGGTCCTCGACGAGTCGAGCCCCGTCGAGACGCGTCCCGAGCTGCGCGGCGACGCGTACTGCTTCGCCAAGGTCAAGCAGGACGAGCTGGTCGTCGACTACGGCCGGCGGTTCGGCGTCCCCTGGGTCATGGTGCGCCCCGGGTACGTCTACGGGCCCGGCAAGACCGCCATCACGGGCCGGGTCGGGCTCGGCTCCTTCGGGCTCTTCCTGCACCTCGGCGGCGCCAATCCGATCCCGTTCACCTACGTCGACAACTGCGCCGAGGCGATCCTGCTCGCCGGGCTGACGCCGGGGGTCGAGGGCGAGGTCTTCAACGTCGTGGACGACGACCTCCCCTCGAGCCGGCGCTTTCTCCGTCTCTACAAGGCCAACGTCCGGCGCTTCGCGTCCGTCTACCTGCCCCACCCGGTGAGCTTCGGATTGTCCTGGATGTGGGAGGCCTACGCGCGGTGGTCGCACGGGCAGCTGCCGCCCGTCTACAACCGCCGCACGTGGCACGCCTACTGGAAGAAGACCCGGTACAGCAACGCCCACGCGAAGCGGCGGCTCGGGTGGGCGCCGACCGTGCCCATGGCCGAGGGCCTCCAGCGGTACTTCGTGGGCTGCCGGGAGGCCACGCGCCATGCTTGAGGTCGCCATCGTCGGCTGCGGCAAGATCGCCGACGCCCACGCCGCGCAGATCGGGCGGATCGCGGGGTGCGAGATCGTCGGCGTCTGCGACCGCGAGCCGCTCATGGCGCGGCAGCTCGCCGAGCGCTTCCCCGTCCGCCGTTGCTACGCCGACCTGGCGGAGCTCCTCGACCGGGCGCGCCCGGACGTCGTCCACGTCACCACACCGCCCGCGAGCCACTTCGAGATCGCGCGGGCGTGCCTCGAGGCCGGGTGCCACGTCTACGTGGAGAAGCCGCTGGCCCTCGACGCTGGCCAGACCCGGGCGCTCCTGGCGCTCGCCTCCGAGAACGGCCGCACGCTGACCGTCGGCCACGACGACCAGTTCAGCCACGCGGCGCGCCGCCTGCGGGCCCTCGTGCGCGACGGCGCCCTGGGCGGGCCCGTCGTCCACATGGAGAGCGTCTACGGCTACGACCTCGCGGAGTCCGGCTACGCGCGCGCCCTGCTGGCCGACAAGACGCACTGGGTGCGCCGGCTGCCGGGCGGGCTGCTACAGAACGTCATCAGCCACGGCATCGCGCGGATCGCGGAGTTCCTGACCGGCGACGCCCCCGCGGTCATCGTCCACGGCTTCACCAGCCCGCGGCTGCGGGCGCTGGGCGAGACGGCGATCGTGGACGAGGTGCGCGTCATCCTCGGCGAGGACGACGGCCCGACCGCCTACTTCACCTTCTCCTCAACGATGCGGCCCTCGCTCCACGAGCTCCGCCTCTACGGCCCGCGTGGTGGGCTGCTCCTGGATCAGGATCGGGAGACGGTGACCCGGCTGCCGGGCACCCGGCGCACGAGCTATCTCGAGATGTTCGTCTCGCCGCTCGACGTCGCCCGCCAGCAGGTCGGCAACGTCCTCACGAACGCGCGGACGTTCCTAGGCCGCGACTTCCACATGAAGGCAGGCATGAAGACGCTGATCGAGGCCTTCTACCGGTCGATCGTCGACGGCGCGCCTCCACCCATCCCGTACCGCGAGATCCTCCTGACGGCGCGCATCATGGACGTGGTCTTCGACCAGCTCCGGGCGCGACGGCCCGCCGAGGTCATCGATGACCGTCGGTGACCGGGAGCTCCGCGTCGAGGGCCGGCTCGTCCGGATCGCCCGCCTGGCGGCGGAGGGGTACGAGGCCGTCGACGATCCGGGCGCGCTGCTCGATCGCGTGCGCCGCTGCGGATCGCGCGTCGACCTCTTCACCTTCATCCAGGACGTCGCGGGGCCGGTCCCCACGCACCGCTACCCCCTGGAGTGGGACAACGTCGCCGCCCTGCCGGTCTCGAGCTTCGAGCACTGGTGGACCCGGCAGGTCAACGACAAGGTCCGCAACCGGGTCCGGCACGCGGGCCGACAGGGCGTGGCCGTGCGTCGGGTCCCGTTCGACGACGCGCTCGTGCGGGGGATCTCGCGGATCTACGACGAGACCCCGACGCGTCAGGGCCGGCGGTTCTGGCACTACGGCAAGGATCTGGACGCCGTCCGTCGCGAGAACGCCACGTTCCTCGACCGCAGCGTGTTCCTCGCCGCCACCCTCCGCGACGAGCTGATCGGCTACGCCAAGCTCGTCGTCGGCCCGACCCAGGCGGGGCTCATGCAGATCCTCGCGATGGTGCAGCACCGGGACAAGGCGGTGCCGAACGCCCTCGTCGCGGAGGCGGTGCGGATCTGTGCCGAGCGCCAGGTGCCGTATCTCGTCTACGCGAAGTTCACCTACGGCACGAAGCGTCCGGACAGCCTGGCCGACTTCAAGCGGTACAACGGCTTCCAGCGCCTCGAGGTGCCGCGCTACTACGTGCCCCTCACGCTCGTCGGTCGCCTCGCCCTCGGCCTGGGCCTGCATCGGGGTGTCGCGGCCTACGTCCCCGACGCGCTCCAGGCCCGTCTCCGGGCGCTGCGTCGTCACTGGAGCGGCCGGCGCCTCCAGACCGCGGACCCCGCCTGAGCCATGCCGGGCATCGTCGGGCTCGTGACCCACCGGCCGCGCGACCAGGCCGAGCGCGAGCTGGTCCGGATGGTCGAGGCGCTCCACCACGAACCCTTCTACGCCAGCGGGACGTGGATCGACGAGACGCTCGGCCTCTACGTGGGCTGGACCGTCCGCAAGAACGCCTTCGCGGACGGCATGCCGCTGCGCAACGAGCGCGGCGACGTCGTCCTCGTCTTCTCGGGCGAGGAGTATCCCGAGCCCGGTACCACCGCACGGCTGCGGGCGCGCGGATATCGCCTCGACACGGAGGCGTCGCATCTCGTCCACCTCTACGAGGAGGACCGCACCTTCCCCGCGTCGCTGAACGGGCGCTTCCACGGGCTGGTCGCGGACCAGAGGCGTCGCACCGCGACGCTGTTCGGCGACCGCTACGGGATGCACCGGCTCTACTACCACCAGGCGCCCGACGCCTTCTACTTCGCGGCCGAGGCCAAGGCGATCCTGGAAACGCGGCCCGAGCTGCGCCGCCTCGATCACCGCGCCCTGGGCGAGGTCATCACGTGCGGGTGCGCTCTGGAGAACCGCTCCCTCTTCGCGGACATCCACGTGCTCCCCGCTGGCGCGGCGTGGACGTTCCGGCAGGGGCGCCTCGAGGAGCAGGCGCGCTATTTCCACCCGCGCGAGTGGGAGGAGCAGACCCTGCTGGCGCCGGAGGCGTACTACCGGCGGCTGCGCGACGTCTTCGCGCGGAACCTGCCGCGGTACTTCACGTCGACGGAGCCGATCGCGATGTCGCTGACCGGGGGCCTCGACACGCGCATGATCCTGGCGTGGCGCAAGCCGCCCACGGGATCGCTGCCCTGCTACACCTTCGGGGGCGGCATCCGCGACAGCCGCGACGTCGTCGTGGCGCGCGCGGTGGCGCGCGCGATCGGCCAGCGGCACGAGGTGATCCGGGTCGGCGCGGAGTTCCTGGCCGACTTCCCGCGCTACGCGGAGCGGACGGTGCACCTCACGGACGGGTGCGCCGACGTCAGCCGGGCGCCCGACCTGTACGTCAACGAGAAGGCGCGCGACCTGGCGCCGGTGAGGCTGACCGGCAACTACGGCGGCGAGGTGCTGCGAGGTGTGCGGGCGTTCCGGCCGGTGATCCCGCGCTCGGGGCTGTTCGAGCCGACGCTGCGGCCCCTCCTGGAGTCGGCGGCCGAGACGTACCGCGGGCTGCTCCGCGGCCATCCGCTCTCGTTCATCCTCTTCCGGCAGGCCCCGTGGCACCACTACGGCCTGCTGGCGCTCGAGCAGACGCAGCTCGGCATCCGCTCGCCGTATCTCGACGACGACCTGGTTCGCACGCGCTTCCGCGCCCCGGCCGGGGCGGTCGTGAGCCCCGAGACGTGTCGGCGCGTGATCGCCGAGGGCGAGCCGGCGCTGGCCCGGATCCCCACCGACCGCGGGCTCGCGGGCCCGGGAGGGCGTCTGGCCACGCTCACCGCGAGGGTCGTGCAGGAGGCCCTGTTCCGAGCCGAGTACCTCTACGACTACGGGATGCCGCAGTGGCTCGCGCGACTCGACCACGTGGCCTCACCGCTGCGGCCCGAGCGGCTGTTCCTCGGACGGCACAAGTTCGCCCACTTCCGGGTCTGGTACCGCGGGCCGCTCGCCGCTTACGTCCGCGACGTCCTCCTCGATCCGCGCGCCCGCGCGCGGCCGTATCTCGACGGCCGGCGCCTCGAGGCGATGATCGCGGCCCACACCGGCGGCCGCGGCAACTACACCCTCGAGATCCATCGCGCCCTGACGCTCGAGCTCGTCCACCGCCTGTTCATCGACGCGCGATGACCGCCGACCTCGCCACCGGCATCTTCTTCACGGGCATCCTGGGCCTCTTCTGGCTGGATCGCGACGGCGCCCTCCGCGTGTCCCGCGCGCTCTGGATCCCCGTGGTGTGGACCCTCATCGCCGGCTCGCGGATGGTCTCGGAGTGGCTCCAGCCCGGGTACGTGGCGGAGTCCCCCGAGGTCCTGCTCGACGGCAGCCCGCTCGACCGGCTCGTGCTGGCCGTGCTGCTGGGCTCGGGGCTGATGGTGCTCGCCTCGCGTGGCCCGCGGGTCGGCGCCATCCTGCGCGCGAACGGGGCGCTGGTCGTGTTCTTCCTCTACGGCGCCTTCAGCATCCTGTGGTCCGACTATCCGGACGTGGCCGGCAAGCGCTGGATCAAGGCGTGCGGCAACGTCGTGATGGTGCTGATCGTGCTGACCGAGGCCGACGCGACGGCCGCGCTCAAGCGCTTCCTCGCGCGGGTGGGCTTCCTGCTCATCCCGCTCTCGATCCTGCTCATCAAGTACTACCCGGCGTTGGGACGCACGTACCACCCGTTCACCTGGCAGCCGTACTACGGTGGGGTCGCGACGGGGAAGAACGCGCTCGGCTACCTCTGCCTGGTGCTGGGCCTCGCGTCGCTCTGGCGCGTGCTCGAGCTGCGGCGCCGCCCCCGGTCCGCGCCCGGGTCGCGCGGGGTCCTGCTCGCGCACGGCGTGGTACTCGTGATGGTGCTGTGGCTCTTCCGCATGGCGGACTCCATCACGCCCTTCGTCTGCCTCCTCGTGGCCGGTGGTCTGATGCTGGTGGCCGGCTCGCGGGCGTTCGCGAGGGAGCCGAATGGCGTGCACTTCCTCGTGGGCACGGGATGCGTCGTCCTGCTGTGCGGACTGCTCCTCTTCGGCGCCGCCTTCACCGAGGCACTGGGGCGTGACGCCACCCTCACGGGCCGGACCGCGCTCTGGGACGGGCTCCTCAGCGGGGTCGTCGATCCCGTGGTGGGGGCGGGCTTCGAGAGCTTCTGGTTGGGCGAGCGCCTCACCCGATTGTGGAACCAGTACTGGTGGCGTCCGAATCAGGCCCACAACGGCTACCTCGAGATCTACCTGAACCTCGGCGCCATCGGGGTGCTGCTGCTCGTTTTCGTTCTGCTCCGCGGCTACCGGAACGTCTCGATCGCGCTCCGCCGCGACCCGGAGACGGGCCGGCTCAAGCTGGCATTCCTCGTCGCCGCCGTGCTCTACAACCTCACCGAGGCGGCCTTCAAGGGGATCCATCTCGTCTGGATCGCTTCGCTGATCGCCGTGATCTATGTCCCACGACCCTACGTCGCGCCATCGGAACCGGAGCCCGATCAGTGAGGCCGTTCGATGCCGACGGCACGTTTCGTCCGCGCACGGAGGCCGACGAGCTCGGGCGTCTCGCCGTCCGGGGCGCGGGCGTGACCGTGCTCGCCCAGGTCGTCGCCTTTTTCCTGCAGATGATCGCCACCGTCGTCCTCGCCCGGTTGCTGGCCCCCGCGGATTTCGGGCTGCTGACCATGGTCACGACCTTCAGCCTGCTCGTCATGAACGTGGGCTTGAACGGCTTCACCGAGGCCGTCGTGCAGCGCGATCGGATGACGCACGCCCTCGCCAGCAATCTCTTCTGGATCAACACGGGGCTCGGCCTGCTGCTCGCCGGCGTCTTCGCCGGCCTCGGTCCGCTCCTCGCGCACTTCTACGGTGAGCCGCGCGTGATCGGGGTCGCCGCCGGCATCGCCCCCACGATCGTGTTCACGTGCCTGTCCGTCCAGCACCTGGCGCTGCTCAAGCGCGCCATGCGCTTCGCCCAGGTGTCCGCGAACGACGTCGTCGCGCGCGCGATGTCGGTGGGCGTGTCGATCGTGCTGGCCTGGATGGGCTGGGGGCACTGGGCGCTGGTCGCGGGAGCCGTCGCGCTGTCGGGCTCCACGGCGGTCGGGGCGTGGACGCTGTGCCGGTGGATTCCCGGACCGCCACGCTCCACGCCCGGCACCGGCTCGATGGTCACGTTCGCGCTGCACACCTACGCCCGCTTCGTCGCCGGGTACTGCACCGGCAATCTCGACAAGTTCCTCATCGGCTGGCGCTTCGGCCCCGCCCCCCTCGGCCTCTACCGGAAGGCATACGACCTGTTCGTCATGCCCTCGAACCAGCTCTCGTCGCCGCTCACGACCGTCGCCGTGTCAGCCTTGAGCCGCCTGACCGGCGACCCGAGCCGGCGCGGACGGTACGTCGTGGAGGCGCTGTCGACGCTGGCCTTCGTCGGGATGGGCCTGGGGGCGGCGCTGACGCTCGTGGGCAGCGACCTGATCGCGGTGCTGCTCGGGCCGGGCTGGGAGGAGGCGGGACGGATCTTCACGATTTTCGGCCCCGGCATCGGGGTCATGCTCCTCTACGGCACCCACGGCTGGATCCATCTCTCGTTCGGGCGTCCGGACCGCTGGGTCCGCTGGGGCCTCGTCGAGCTCGCCGTCGCGACGGCGCTGTTCCTCGCCGGCCTGCCGTGGGGACCGGCCGGGATCGCCGTCGCCTGGGTGGCATCGTACTGGATCCTGACGATCCCGGCGCTCTGGTACGCGGGCCGTCCGGCCCAGCTGGGCCCGGCCGCCGTCGTGAGCGCCGTGTGGCGGTACGTCGTCGCCTCGGCGATCGCCGGCGCCGCCGCGGCCGCGGTCGTCGACGGCCTGCCCGCCATCGCCGAGGCGACCGGCGTCATGGGCGGCGTGGTCCGGATCGTGGTGACCTCCGTGATGTTCGGCGCCCTCTACCTCGGCGCGGTGATCGTGCTGCACCGCAGCTGCTCACCGCTCGCGCGCGTCGCGGGGCTGCTGCGCGTGATGGTCGTCACGCCTCCGACGCGGGATCTGGTGTGAGAGCGCGCATGAGCTCCACGAGCCAGGCCGTCAGCATCGTCGGAGCCTCCCCCGTGACACGGCGGCGGGCGGCCGCGGCCGCGCCCACCCCGAACGGCGACCGGGACAGCCGGAGCGACCGGCGCGCGCAGCCGCGCATCTGTCTGCCGAGCGCCCGCCAATTCGGGCGGATGGCGTTCCAGTGCGGCTATCTGGAAGCCCAGGACGTCCTGGCCGAGTGCGCCGACGTCGACGTGATCCCGCTCGAGGCCGAGCCGCGCTTCCCCCGCATGCAGCGCTGGCTCCGACGCCTGATGTACCGCGACGTCTCGCGACGCCTCGCCTTCGTGAACCCGGGGCTCAAGCGGGTGCGGCTCACCCACGACTACGACCTGCTCGTCATCATGTGTCCCACCTACTGGGACTTCCTGCACGTGAACGCGATCGACGGCTGGCAGGATCACTGTCGGACGAGCGTGTGCTGGATCGACGAGCTGTGGGCGGCCGGGCTCCCGCACTTCAAGCACTGGCTGCCGTCGCTGCGGCGCTTCGACCACGTGATCGTCGGCCTGCACGGCACCGTGCCCCTGCTCAGCGACATGCTCGAGCGGCCCTGTCACTACGTGCCCGACGGCGTCGACGCGCTGCGCTTCAGCCCGTACCCCGAGCCGCCGGACCGCGTCGTCGACGTGTACAGCATCGGCCGGCGGGTGGACGAGCTCCACCAGGCGTTGCTGCGCTGGACGGCGCGCGAGCGCCTCTTCTACGTGTACGACTCGCTGCAGACGGGCGGCACCCACGCCCCCGACCACCGGCAGCACCGGGACCTCTACGCCAACACCGCCAAGCGCAGCCGCTTCTTCATGGTCGCGCCCGGCAAGGTCGACAGCCCCGAGGAGACGCACGGTCAGGTCGAGGTCGCGTCCCGGTACTACGAGGGGGCTGCCGCCGGCGCCGTCATGATCGGCCAGGCGCCGGACTGCCGGCCCTTCCGCGAGATGTTCGACTGGCCCGACGCGGTCGTGCGCGTGCGTCCCGACGGGTCCGACGTCGCGGAGGTCCTGGCCGGCCTGCGGGCGACGCCCGAGCGCATGCGGGAGATCGGGCGGCGGAACGCCACGCAGGCGCTGCTCAGACACGACTGGATCTACCGCTGGCGACGCGTGCTCGAGATCGCGGGACTCCGCCCCTCACCCGGCATGGAGCATCGGGAGGCGGCGCTGAAGCGTCGCGCGGCCCACGCCGATGCGCTGCCCACGGCGCCGGGCGCCTGAGCATGCGACGGCCTCTCGACGTCGTCCGGCCGCGACGGGAGCGCCGGGCGAGGCGCGCCCGTCACCCCGTCGGGCCGGAAGCGCGGGCCGGGACCGCGCTACTGCACGGTGAGGTTCGCGGGGGCGCTGGGCGCCGATCTCCCGCCGTTACCGTTGTTGTTGCCGTTGCCGTTCCCGGTGCCAGGAATGGAGCTGGCGGTCCCATAGCACCTGGCGGGAGCGAAGCTCAGGGTCCCGTCGGGCTTCTTGGGCGTCCCGTCGTAGCAGGCCTGGGCGGGAATCTTGTGGGCGTGGCCCGCGGGGTCCTGGCCCCCGCTGACGTCGGGACCGATCGCCGGCCAGGGAATCGCGGCCGCCCACCAGCTCGGACGCCCGGCGAGAAAGAGCGAGGCGGGCAGGACCCGGCTCGGGACGGTGACGCCGCGGGGAATCTCGGTCGAGACCCAGCGCGCCTGCCCGCTCGCGTAGTCGTAGTTGCCCCAGCGCAGCAGGGTGCTCGCGACGAGCGGATCGTACGGGATCGAGCGGGTGGTCGACTCGAGCACCCCGGAGAAGCCCAGCACGTAGATCGAGTTGTTGGCCTGCCCGCGCACCCCGGAGGCCTGCGAGGTCTCGTAGACCTCGTGGTGGCCGGGTGTCCCCAGGATGTTGCCCACGAGGTTGACGTACCGGTTGTAGCCGAAGAGATTCACGGGGATCGTGTTCGCCGTCTTGCTCCCCTCGGCGCCGGTGAGGCGGTTGCGGAACACCGTCGCGAAGTTCCCGGTCCCGTGGTAGTTGTCCATGAGGAAGGCGTTGCCGACGTTGCCCTCGAACAGGTTCATGCCGGTGCCCGCGTCGTGCGAGCCTTGCAGCCCGGCCATCATCCAGTTCGCGACGGTGTAGTGCATGTCGGTCATGTAGTTGTAGGCGACGACCACGCCCGCGCTGTTCCCCGTCATGACCGGCGCCGTGACCCGCTGGAAGATGTTGTTCATCACCAGGTCGTCCGACGTGGCGAAGAGCTCCACGCCGTAGCTCTGCGACCTCGCGTTCTTGGTGCCGTAGAAGTAGTTGTCCCGGACCTCGATCCGCGCGGCCTGGTTGATCCAGACGTGGTTCCGGTTGGCGTTGAGCGACTTGACGTTCCGCACCCAGCCGTCGTGCGCGTTCTGGAAGGCGATGCCGGCCTTCGCCTGGCTGACGGTGTGGTCGAGGGTCATGTTCTCCACGCCGTTCATGACCCCGCTGTCGCCCCACCACCACAGCTGCGGCTGCTGGGAGGCGCGCCAGTTCACCATGTGGATCTTCGGCGAGATGCTGACGCGGTTGCCGCTGATGCCGGTGATCTGCACGAACTGCTGCTGGGCGCGTCCGGGCCGTCCCGCCGGCTTGCCTTCCTGGGAGCAGGCGAGGCTCGCGCACACGAACACGCCCCGCGTGTCGGCGCCGTCGTCGCGCTGGTCCAGGATGACCATGAGGCCCACCGAGAGGCCCGCCGTCGAGCTCACGATGATGTCGTCCGAGTGCTTGCCGTGGCCTCCCGTCCAGTCGCGGATGTTGGCGGTCGGGACCCCGCCCGACCAGACCTCCGACTCGCCCCGCACGCACACGTTGGCCTGCACACCGCCGCAGCGGTCGCCGCCGGTGAACTTCACGATCGTCTGGTCGGGGCCGGCCCCGCGCAGGGTGACGTGGTCGCTGCCCTGGAAGGTGATGCCGGCGGACACCGTGTAGGTCCCCGGCGCCAGGGCGACGACGCCGTCGCGGCACGCCGCGATCGCGTTGTTGATGGTGGCCGACGTCGCGCCGGGGTGCAGGGTGGCGCAGATCCTGGATCGGTTCGGAATCTCGGTGGTGAGCCCGGCCTGGCCCCAGTCGGTCATGCGATTGGCGTTGCTCAGCACGTTGGCGATGGTCTGCGCGGCTGCGTCCTCGGACAGACCGAGCGCAAAGAGAAACGCCAGTCCTCGAATCGTCGCTTTCATCACAGCTCCTTGAGGTGGGTCCGGTGCGGACCCGAGTGGCACCCCGCGTACGGTCCCGCGCAAACGCATGGCGTGCTTCCAGCCGGTGGTCTGTCGCGTGACCGTCGCGTGGTCGTCGAGGCTGGTGCTTCGGAACAGCGGTTGGGTGCTTCGCGGACATGCACTGCAGCGGCACTGCCACATCGCGGTGCCGCGCGACCGACGGGCAACGCGGTGATACTGCACAGCTATTGGTCGCCCTCAGCGTCTGGGCTGACCATCGTAGAAGTTACAGTGTCACGCTGACGACTCCGCCTGACAGCCGGTGGACACCGCTCCGCCGGCGAATCCACCGCATCGCCTCGCTCGTGCTCTCGCGTTCGTCACCAGAAGGAGAAGGCCATGGTCGTGCTCGGCATTCACGACGGAAAGGACGCCGGCGTCGCGCTCCTCGACGGCGGCCGCGTGCTCTTCGCCGCCAACGAAGAGCGCTACTCGCGACGCAAGCTCCACTTCGGATTCCCCTTCCTCGCCCTCGAGCGCATGTTTCGGCACACCGGCGTGCGGCCCAGGGACATCCAGGCCGTGACCGTCGGCTTCGAGGCGATGGTCGAGGACTCCGACGCCGCCTACGACTACACGGCGGAGCCGCCGCTCTACCACAAGGTCTACTCGGCGATGACCCGCTCGCTCGGACCGCTGATGAACAGCGATCTGGCCGCCTTCGGATCGCTGCAGTTCATGAAGCTGATGAGCCGGAACAAGGCCGAGCTGCGGCACGCGGTCGGCCGCGCGGGGATCCACGCCCCGATCCACTTCATGAACCACCACCGGTCCCACGCCGCCTCCGCCTACTACATGTCCGGCAAGGACACGGCCCTCGTGGTCACGTCCGACGGGGGCGGGGACGGGATCTCCGGCGGGGTTTTCGTCGGGCGGCGCGGGCGGCTCGAGAGCAAGACGACCTTCTCGAAGCTCAACTCCGCCGGCGTCTTCTGGGAAATCGTCACCCAGCTGTGCGGCTTCAATCCCGAGCGCCACGGCGGCAAGATCACCGGCCTCGCGGCCTACGCCGACGGCAAGGACGCCTACCGGATCCTGTCGGACCTGTTCGGCTACTGCTCGCGGACCGGCGGTCTGGAGAACCGCGGCCAGCGCGCGTTCCGCGACGCGTTCGACCTGGTGCGCGAGCGCGCCGGGCACCTGGGCATCGAGGAGATCTCGGCGGGGGCGCAACGGATCCTCGACGAGGTCTTCGTGTCGACGGTCCGGGACGCGGTGGAGCGGTACGGCGTCCGCGACGTCGCGGTGGCGGGCGGCACCTTCGCCAACGTCCGGACCAACCTCCGCATCCGGGAGGTGCCCGGCGTCGAGAGCGTCTTCGTCTTCCCGCACATGGGCGACGGCGGCATCGCGCTCGGCAGCGCCCTGCTGTACCAGGCCGAGCACGAGCCGCTGCCGGTGGCGGAGGTCCGCGACGTCTTCTGGGGCGACGAGTGGAGCGAGGCCCAGATTCGCGCCGAGATCGAGGCGACCCCCGGCGTCCGCGCCGAGCGACTCGAGGACCCGGCCGAGGAGATCGGCGCGGCACTGGCGCGAAAGGACGTGGTCGGCGTCTTCCACGGACGCATGGAGTTCGGGCCCCGCGCCCTGGGCCACCGCAGCATCCTCGCCGAGCCGACCGACCCGACGATGATGGACTGGCTCAACAAGCGCCTCGCCCGCACCGAGTTCATGCCGTTCGCGCCGATCATCCTCGAGGAGGAGGCTCCGCGGTACTTCGAGGACTTCGCCGGGAGCGCCTACCCCGCCCGGTTCATGACGACGTGCCTCCGCTGCACCCCGCTGTGCCGCGAGCGCGCCGCCGGCGTCGTCCACCTCGACGGCACGGCGAGGCCGCAGACCCTGAACCGCGTCGTCGACCGCTACGTCCACCGCGCGCTCAGCCGGTACCAGGCGAAGACGGGGCTGCCCATCGCGATCAACACGAGCTTCAACAAGCACGAGGAGCCGATCGTCGGCAGCCCGAAGGACGCGGTCAGCGAGCTCAAGCGCGGCGCCGTGGACGTGCTGTTCCTGGACCGGTTCCGGGTGACGGTGACCTAGATGAAGACACCCTCGCGATTCCAAGATCACTGGAAGCTCCCCGATCCCCTCACGGCCCTCATGCCCGTCGGCGCCCCGGGCGAGGCCCCCGACGGCCCCTCGCCGCGACCCGGGTGGTTTCGGGGGTCCCCGATCTGGATCCAGCCCCTCGCGGCGACGGCCGACCGAGGCTTCGCGACGGACGACGGGGGCAGCGCGTTCCTGCCGGACGACGCCATCGCCAACGTCCAGCTCGAGCGGTACGTGCCGCGGGGCGTCGCCGAGATGCGGCGCGAGACTCGTCTCAAGCGGCTCTACTACCTCCTCAAGCCGTGCCTGCCGCGCGCCCTGCAGCTCGAGGCGCAGCGCTGGAACGCTCGGGCCCGTCTGCGCACGGTCGACTTCCCGCGCTGGCCCGAGGACGAGTCACTGACACACCTGCTGTCCGCGCTCCTGGCCCGCCTGCTCGAGCTGTCCGGTCACCGCGAGATCCCGTTCCTCGGCTTCTGGCCGCGCGGGTACCGGTTCGCGGTGTGCTTCACGCACGACGTCGAGACCGCCGCCGGGCTCTCGAGCCTCGACCGGATGGCCGCCATCGAGGAGGACCGTGACGTCCGGTCGACCTGGTTCATCGTGCCCGAGCGATACCCGGTCAGTTCGCAGGATTTCCTGGCGCTGCGCCGGGCCGGGCACGAGATCGGCGTCCACGGCCTCGACCACAGCTGCCAGACGTTCGCGTCGCGCGAGGCGTTCGAGCGACGCGCTCCGCGGATCAACCGCTACCTCCGTGACTGGCAGGTCGTCGGCTTCCGCGCTCCGGCTCTCTACCGCAACCCCGACTGGATTCCCGAGCTCGACGTCCGGTACGACAGCTCGTTCATGGACACGGCGGTGCTCGAGCCCCAGCGCGGCGGCGTCAGCGCACCGTTCCCGTTCCACCTGCGGCACGTCGTCGAGCTCCCGATCACGATGCCGATGGACCACCACCTCATCAACCTCCTGCGGCGGCCGGTGGTCCCGGGCATGCTCACGAAGTTCCGGTGGGTCGTCGAGCGCTTCGGCCTCGCGAACTTCCTGTTCCACCCGGACTACAACCTCGCGGCGGCCCGCGTGAACGACTACCGGCAGGTCGTGGACGAGGTGCGGGCCACGCCAGGCGGCTGGATCGCGACGGCGGCCGAGATCGCCGACTGGTGGGATCGCCGCCGGGCCTCGCGCGTCGTGCTCGAGGGCGACGCTCCCCGCATCGAGGGACCGGCCTCGGCCGACGGCGTCCTGTGGATGGCCGGGCGCGACGGGCGTGGCGTGAGCCTGGATCCCACGCCGAGCGCGAGGGCCCGCGGCCCAGCCGAGGTCGCGGAGGCGCTCGCCCATCCACCGAACGGCGTCCGACCCTCGCGAGCGGGTGATCAACTTCCGCAATCGGCTGCGGCGACCTGAACACCGTCATGCGCGCCACCACGACGTCCGACGACAATGTCGGGCCCGTCACGACGGGTCCGGCGAGGTCTCGATCTTGCACCAGCGGCGACGTGTCTCACGCGACGGTCGGCGGACCTCGAGCGAACCCCAGCGCGCCGCGCTGCCGCCATTGCGACCGGCCGCTCCGTCACACCTTCGTCGACCTCGGGATGTCGCCACTCTGCGAGAGCTTCGTGGACGCCGAGCACCTGGACCAGGCGGAGGCCTTCTACCCGCTGCGGGCCTGGGTCTGCGAGGGGTGCCTGCTCGTGCAGGTGCCGGAGTACGTGGAGCCCGGCCGCATCTTCACGGAGTACGCCTACTTCTCCTCGTACTCGACATCGTGGGTCGAGCACGCGCGCCGCTACGTCGACATGGCGGTGGAGCGCTTCGGTCTCGACGACCGCAGCCAGGTCGTGGAGCTCGGCAGCAACGACGGCTACCTTCTCCGGCACGTCGTCGCCCGGGGTATCCCGGCCCTCGGCATCGAGCCCGCGGCGAACGTCGCGCGCGCCGCGGAACAGGCGCGGGTGCCCACCCTGGTCCGCATGTTCGACGAGGCCCTCGCCCGGACGCTCGTCGCCTCCGGCCGCTCGGCCGACCTCCTCATCGCCAACAACGTCCTCGCACAGGTCAGCGACCTGAACGGGTTCGTCCGCGCCATGGCGCGGCTGCTGGCCCCGGGCGGCGTGGCGACTCTGGAGTTCCCGCACCTCGTGCGCCTCGTCGCGGACAACCAGTTCGACACGATCTACCACGAGCACTTCTCGTACTTCTCCCTCACCACGGCCGAGCGCATCTTCGCGACGCACGGCCTCACGACGTTCGACGTCGAGGAGCTGCCTACTCACGGCGGCTCGCTCCGGCTCTTCCTGTGCCACGCCGGGGACGGGCCCCGGCCGGTGCGCGATCGGGTCGACGCCCTGCGCGCGCGCGAGGCGGCGGCCGGCGTCACCGGGCTCGCGTACTACGCGGGGTTCGCGGAGTCGGTGCGGGCGACCAAGCGGAAGCTGCTGGAGTTCCTGATCGGCGCCAAGGACGAGGGCCGGCGCATCGCCGGGTACGGCGCGCCCGGCAAGGGCAACACGCTGCTGAACTACTGCGGCATCGGTCCGGACTTCCTCGACTACACCGTGGACCGTAATCCGCACAAGCACGGCAAGTTCCTGCCCGGCACGCGCATCCCGATCCTCGCCCCGGACCGACTGCGCGAGACGAAGCCCGACTACGTCCTCATCCTGCCGTGGAACCTGACCGCGGAGATCGTCGAGCAGGTGGCGTACGTCCGGGAGTGGGGGGGACGGTTCGTCGTGCCGATTCCCGAGGTGAAGGTGCTCACGTGATCCGCGAGGAGACGGTGGCGTCCCGGCGCGCGAGGGCCGGCATGAACGGGCACGACGACGGTGCCGCGTCGATCGGACAGGCCTTGCACGAGCTCGTGGCCGACCTCTACCCGCTCTGCCGCAGCATCACCGGCGACGGGCTGCGGCAGACACTGCGACGCATCGCGCGCCACATCCCCCTCACCATCGAGGAGGTCCCGACCGGGACCCCGGTGCTCGACTGGACGGTGCCCAACGAGTGGACCATCCGCGACGCCTGGGTCGCCGACGCAAGCGGGGGGCGCGTCATCGACTTCCAGCGCTCGAACCTGCACGTGATGAGCTACAGCGCGCCCGTGCGGGCCACCATGACGCTGGCCGAGCTCCGCCCGCACCTGTTCACGCTGCCCGAGCAGCCCGACCGCATCCCCTATCGCACGTCGTACTACCGCGAGGCCTGGGGGTTCTGTCTGACCCACCGCCAGCTGCAGGCGCTGCCGGAGGGCACGTACGACGTGTGCATCGACGCCACGCTGGCGCCGGGGACGCTGAGCTACGGCGAGTGCTACCTCCCGGGCGCCACGCCCGCCGAGGTGCTGCTGTCGACGCACGCGTGCCACCCGTCGCTGGGCAACGACAACCTGTCCGGGGTCGCGGTCGCGACGCGGCTGGCCGCCCACCTGGCGGCGCTGCCGCGGCGGCGCTACTCGTACCGGGTGCTCTTCGTCCCCGGCACCATCGGCGCCATCACCTGGCTGGCCCGGAACGAGCACCGCCTGCACCACGTCACGCACGGCCTGGTGCTCGCGTGCCTTGGCGACCGGGGGCGGATCACCTACAAGAAGAGCCGCCGGGGCACGGCGGAGATCGACGCCGTCGTCGCGCACGTGCTGGCCGCCTCCGGCGACGCGCACGACGTCGTCGACTTCCGGCCCTACGGCTACGACGAGCGGCAGTTCTGCTCGCCGGGGTTCGACCTCCCCGTCGGCTGCCTCACGCGCACGCCCCCCGGCCGCTTTCCCGAGTACCACACGTCGGCCGACGACCTGGACTTCGTCCGTCCGGAGAGCCTGGCGGACTCGTTCGAGAAACTGTGCGCGGTCCTGACGACCCTCGAGCGGAACGCGGTCTACGTGAACCGGTCGCCGAGGGGCGAGCCGCAGCTGGGGCGGCGCGGGCTCTACCGGTCCATCGGCGGCGACGACGCCGCCGCCGAGGAGCTCGCCCTCCTCTGGGTCCTGAACCTCTCCGACGGCCACCACTCTCTGCTCGCCATCGCGGAGCGCGCCGGCTATCCGTTCGAGACGATCTGGCGGGCGGCGACGAGGCTCCAGGAGCACGGCCTCCTGGCCCCGGCGCGGCCGTCATGACCGGACGCAGTCTCGAGGGCGCGACGGTCCTCGTCACGGGCGCGCGCGGCTTCCTCGGTCGTCACCTCTGCAGCGGGCTGCAGCAGCGGGGCGCGCTCGTGCACCGCGTGACGCGTTCGGCGCCGTCCGAGCCGACGGCGGCCAGCCGCTGGTGGCGGGCGGACCTCGAGGACATCCGCGTGACGCAGGAGCTGCTGGCCGCCGTCCGCCCCGACCTCATCGTGCACCTCGCCGGTCGGGTCAGCGCGGCCCCCGCGTCCGATCTCGTGCTCCCGACGTTCCACAGCCTGCTCGCGAGCACCGTGAACCTGCTCATCGCCGCCACCGAGCTCGGCTGCGGCCGGTTGATCCTGCCCGGATCGCTGGAAGAACCCGTGGGGGTCGCCTCCGAGGTCGCGCCCACGTCGCCCTACGCCGCGGCGAAGTGGGGGGCGAGCGCCTACGCCCGGATGTTCCACCGGCTCTACGGCACGCCGGTCGTCGTCGCGCGACTGTTCATGACCTACGGGCCGGGCCAGGAGCCGAGCAAGGTGATCCCGTCGACGATCCTGGCACTCCTCCGCGGCGAGCGGCCACGACTGTCGTACGGCGACCGCCCGCTCGACTGGATCTTCGTGGACGACGCCGTCGAGGCGCTGTTGACGATCGCGGAGGCCGACGGCATCGAGGGCGCGACCATCGACGTCGGCACCGGAGAGGTCGCCACGCTGCGGACCGTCGTCCGGCACATCCTCGACCTCGTCGATCCGCGGCTGCAGGCGGACTTCGGCGTCCTCCCCGATCGGCCGTTCGGGGGCGCCGTGGTGGCCGACGCGCGGGCGACGCACGCGCGGCTCGGCTGGCGCGCGAGCACGGCGCTGCGCGCCGGCCTCGAGCGGACCGTCGAGTGGTACGCGGCCGGCGTCGCGGACCCGGCACGAGGCGCGGGCGCGCGTCAGGAGGGGGCGTCATGAAGGTGGTCCTGTTCTGCGGAGGCCTCGGCACCCGGTTGAAGGAGTACGCGGAGACCACCCCCAAGCCCATGGTCCCGATCGGTCATCGGCCGATCATCTGGCACCTGATGAAGTACTACGCCCACTACGGACATCGCGACTTCATCCTGTGCCTGGGCTACCGGGGCGAGGTCGTGCGCCAGTACTTCCTGAACTACGAGGAGTGCCTGTCGAACGACTTCACGCTGTCCGAGGGAGGACGCCGCGTCCAGCTCCACAGCCGCGACATCGAGGACTGGACGATCACGTTCGCCGACACCGGCCTCCACACCAACCTCGGCCAGCGCCTCCTCGCGGTGGAACAGTATCTGGACGGCGACGACGTGTTCCTCGCCAACTACACCGACGGGCTCAGCGACCTGCCGCTGCCGGACTACCTCGAGCACTTCGCCGGTCACGACGCCGTCGCCAGCTTCCTCTGTGTCCGGCCCAACCAGTCGTTCCACGTGGTGACCCTGGGCCCGCGTCAGGAGGTCCAGGACGTGCGGGAGGCGTCCTCCGCCGACATCTGGATCAACGGCGGCTTCTTCGCCTTCCGGCGAGGGATCCTCGACTACATCAAGGAGGGCGAGGACCTCGTGGCCGAGCCCTTCCAGCGGCTCATCCGCGACGCCCGGCTAATCGCGTACCGGTACACGGGCTTCTGGGCGGCGATGGACACCTTCAAGGACAAGCTGTGGTTCGACGACATGGCGGCGCGGCGCGTGACGCCCTGGGAGGTCTGGAAGCCGAGGGCGGCCTCGCCATGACTCCGTCGCGCCTGCTCGGGATCAGGCGCGTGCTGTGCCTGGGCGCCCACTGCGACGACATCGAGATCGGCTGCGGCGGGACGATCCTCGCCCTCGTCGACGCCGTGCCGCGCCTGGACGTGCGCTGGGTCGTCTTCAGCTCGGACGCCGTCCGCAAGGCGGAGGCGCGGGCGTCGGCGGCGCGGTTCCTGCGGGCGGTCGCGCGTGCGGACGTCGCCGTGCACGACTTCCGCGACGGCTACCTCCCCTACGAGGGCGCGGCGATCAAGGACGCGTTCGAGCGCCTGAAGGACGGGCCCTCGCCGGATCTCGTCCTCACGCCGTGGCGTCACGACGCGCACCAGGACCACCGTCTCATCGGCGAGCTGACGTGGAACACGTTCCGCGACCACACGATCCTCGAGTACGAGATCCCGAAGTACGACGGGGACTTCGGCTCGCCGAACGTGCTGGTCCCGCTGGACGAGGAGGTGTGCCGGGAGAAGGTCGATCACATCGTCCAGTGCTTCAAGAGTCAGGCGACGAAGCCCTGGTTCTCGGCCGACCTGTTCACGTCGGTCATGCGGGTCCGCGGCATGGAGGCCCGCGCGGCGACCGGCTACGCCGAGGGCTTCTACGGCCGCAAGCTGGTCGTCGCCCTGGGAGGTCCATCGTGAAGATCCTGGTGACGGGTCACGCCGGCTACATCGGCGCCGTCCTCGTGCCGCTGCTCCTCGACGCCGGCCACACCGTGATCGGCCTGGACAGCTTCCTGTTCGAGGACTGCACCTTCGGTCCACCCCCGGTCCCGGTCGAGGCGCTGCGGCTCGACATCCGCGACACAAGGGTCGAGCACGTCCGCGGGTTCGACGCGATCGTGCACCTCGCCGCGCTGTCCAACGACCCGCTGGGCGCCCTCGATCCGGCGTTGACCTATGCGGTCAACCACACGGCGACCGTGCGGCTCGCGCGGCTGGCCCGGGCGGCCGGCGTGCCGCGCTTCGTGCTGTCGTCGTCCTGCAGCCTCTACGGCGCCGCCGGCGGCGACGCACTCCTGACGGAGGACGCGCCCTTCAACCCGGTGAGCGCGTACGGGGAGTCCAAGATGCGCGCCGAGCGCGACGTCAGCGCGCTCGCCGACGTCACGTTCAGTCCGACCTTCCTGCGCAACGCCACGGCGTACGGCGTGTCGCCCCGGCTCCGCTGCGACCTCGTCGTCAACAACCTCGCCGGCGTGGCGGTCACCACCGGCGAGGTCCTCGTCGCCAGCGACGGCACGCCGTGGCGGCCGCTCATCCACGTCGAGGACATCGCCCGCGCGATCGCCGCGGTGCTGGAAGTGCCGCGGGAGCGCGTGCACGGCCAGGCGTTCAACGTGGGTCGCACCGAGGAGAACTACCAGATCGGGGAGGTGGCGCGGATGGTCGCCGCCGTGGTGCCGGGCAGCCGCGTACGGTACGCGGCCGGCGGCGGGCCCGATCCCCGGTGCTATCGCGTCGATTGCGGCAAGCTCGCCCGGCTGCTGCCGGAGTTCCGGCCCCACTGGACCGTGCGCCGGGGGATCGAGGAGCTTCGGGGCGCCTACGCGGCGTACGGCCTGACGCTGGACGACGTCACCACGCGCTACGTGCGCCTGGCGCACCTGCGACGCCGGCGCGCCGCCGAGCGGGCTACTGCGTGACGAGATTCGTCGGCGGGCTGGGCGCGATCGTCTTCCCCTTCCCGTAGCAGGCCCCGGCGTTGAAGCTCAGCGTGCCGTCGGCCTTCCTCGCCGTCGCCTCGTAGCACGCCTGCGCCGGGATCTTGTGCGCGTGGCCGGCGGCCTCCTGTCCGCCGGTCACGTCGGGCCCGATCGGGGGCCACGCGCCCGCGCCCCACCAGCCCGGGCGGCCGTCGAGGAACAGCGACGGGGGCAGCGTCCGGCTCGCGGGCGCCGCGACGTCGTCCGGCAGCTCCGACTGGACCCACCGCGCCTGGTTCGTCGCGAAGTCGAAATTGCCCCAGCGCAGCATCGTCTTGACGACGAGCGGGTCGTACGGGATGGCGCCGCTGCTCGAGTCGAGCACCCCGGAGAATCCCAGCACGTAGATCGACCGGTTGGGCTGCCCGCCCGGGGTGGATGCGACCCGCGAGGTCTCGTAGGTCTGGTGATGGCCCGGCGTCCCTAGGACGTTGCCCACGAGGTTGACGTACCGGTTGTAGCCGAAGACGTTGACCGGGATGGTGTTCGAGGTCTTCGTCCCCTCGGTCCCGGTGAGGCGATTGCGGAACACCGTCGCGAAGTTCCCGGTCCCGTGGTAGTTGTCCATCACGAAGGCGTTGGCCACGTTGCCCTCGAATAGGTTCATCCCCGTCCCGGCGTCGTGTGAGCCCTGCAGCCCGGCCATCATCCAGTTCGCCACGGTGTAGTGCATGTCCGTCATGTAGTTGTAGGCGACGACCGCGCCCGCGCTGTTCCCGGTCATGATCGGCGCGGTGACCCGCTGGAAGATGTTGTTCATCACCAGGTCGTCCGAGGTGGCGTAGAGCTCGACCCCGTAGCTCTGCGACGCCGCGTTCCGCGTGCCGTAGAAGTAGCTGTCCCGGACCTCGATCCGGGCGGCCTGGTTGATCCAGACGTGGTTCCGGTTGGCGTTGAGGGACTTCACGTTCCGCACCCAGCCGTTGAACGCGTTGTAGAACCCGATGCCGGTCTTCGCCGCGCTCGCGCCGTGGTCCAGGGTCAGGTTCTCCACCCCGTTCATGACCGCGCTGCCGCCCCACCACCACAGCTGTGGCTGTCGATCGGCGCGCCAGTTCACCATGTGGATCCCGGGTGAGATGGTCACGCGGTTGCCGTTGACGCCCGTGACCTGGACGAACTGCTGCTGCGCGCGGCCGGCCCGGCCCCCCGGCTTGCCCTCCTGGGAGCACGCGAGCGTCCCGCACACGTACACGCCCTGCGTGTCCGCCGGGTCGTCCAGCTGGTCGAGGACGACCATGAGGCCGACCGAGACGCCCTTCGGGGAGTCCAGGGTGATCTCCCGCGAGCCCTTCGCATAGCCTCCGCTCCAGGCGCGCACGTTGCCGCTGGGGACGTTCCCCGACCACACGGTGGACGGACCCCGGACGCACACGTTGGCCTGGAGACCGTTGCAGGCGTCGGCGCCGGTGAATTTCAGGATCGTCTGATCGGGCCCGGCCCCGCGCAGGGTGACATGGCTGGTGCCCCGGAAGCTGATTCCGCTGGACAGCGTGTAGGTCCCCGCGGCCAGCATCACGACGCCGCTGCGGCAGGCGGCGATCGCGTCGCCGATGCTCGTCGACGTGGCGCCGGGCTCCAGCGTCGCGCAGATCGTCGTGCGATCCGGAATGCCGCCGACGACGCCGGCCCCGCTCCAGCCGGTTGCTCGATTGGATCCCGTCAGGGCGCTCGCGATGGTCTGCGCAGACGACTGCAGAGGAACGACGAGCAGCACGAGAAGGAACAGGACGGATGACGCGGCTCTCATCGACGAGTCCTCACGGCGCTGCGTGCACGACTCGTCGAATGGCAACCGCCGTACCAGACGACCCGGGCCCTCGTATCGCCTCGCAGTGTGCCGCCTCCTTTTGGTATGGGCGCCTCGCACAAGGCAAAGCGCGTGGTCTCGCCACACCACGGGTTCGGGAGACGACCTGGTCGCGGTGAAAAGAGGGTGGGCCGCCTTGCAGTGAAATTGCCAAGGTTGCAATGCCAGGGTCGTACCGGTAACCGCGCGAAAATGCGAGGTCATCGACGGCGGCCCGGCCGCGTAAGAATTACAGTGTCACGATTCGATGCTCGACTGGGGTCATCGTCGTGACACTACGGGGGCCCGGTCCTCAGAGGACGATGAGCGCGACCGACGCGGCCAGGAGGGCTCCCATGGCCACGTTGAACGTCCGGCGGGCCCGATCCGTGCGCAGGAATCGCTGCGCGGAGGCGCCGAAGGCGAGCCACACGAAGCAGCAGGGCAGCGACGCCACGACGAACAGCGTCCCGAACGTCATCGCCTGCGCGAGTGCCCCGCGGGACCCCGCCGTGAGATACGTGCCCGCCGCGCTGGCGCAGACCAGCCAGGACTTCGGATTGATCCACTGGAACGCGGCGGCGCCGACGAAGCCGACCGGCCGACGCTCGTCGGCCGCGTCCGCACGAGACGCGGTCGCGATCTTCCAGGCCAGCCACAGCAGGAACGCGGCGCCGGCCCAGTGGAGCACCCGCAGCACCCTCGGGTCGGCGAGCACGACGCTGCCCAGCCCGAAGGCCACGACGAACATCATCACCCCCATGCCGACGCTGACGCCGAGCAGGCAGGGCAGCCCGCGCAGGACGCCCACGCTGGCGCCCGTGGCCGTGAGCAGGAGGTTGCTCGGGCCCGGGGTCACGGCGGCGACGACCGCGAACAGCAGGAACGCGACCGCCTGATCCGGTGTCATGATGAACGCGAGGTGGCGGCGAGCATGGGGCACACGCTACGTGACGCCGGGGGGGCGGGTCTTGAACGATCGTGCCGGGCCCCCCGATCCGACTGGCTGCGCGCCCGGACGCTCGGCGACGGCGTGGAGCTGCTCGAGGCCTGGTTCGCCGGGCACGGCTACGACCGGCATCGCCACGACACCTACGCGATCGGCCTGACCGACACCGGGGTGCAGGCGTTCGAGTACCGCGGCGCGCTGGAGACCAGCCACCCCGGCCAGGTCGTCGTGCTGCATCCCGACGAGCCCCACGACGGACGCGCCGGCACCGCCGAGGGGTTCGGCTATCGCATCGTCTACGTCGCGCCGGCCCGCATCCACGAGGCCGCCCGCGTCATCCGCGGGCGCCCCTGCCCCTTGCCCTTCGTCCGCGAGCCCGTGGCGACGAACCGGGCGCTGGCGTCCGCCATCGAGGGCGCGTTCCAGGTCGGGCTCGAGCCGCTCGCGGTCGACGCGCTGGTCCTCGGCCTGAGCGAGGCGCTCCTCGAGGCCGATCCGTCGGCCCGCGGCACCTCGGCCCGCCGTCTCGACGTCCGCGCGCTCGCCCGAGCCCGCCGCTTCCTCGACGCGGAGACGGCGCGCGTCGTCCAGTCGAGCGAGCTCGAAGAGGTCACCGGGCTCACGCGCTACGACCTCGCCCGCCAGTTCCGCGCGGCCTTCGGCACGAGCCCGTATCGGTACTCGGTGCAGCGCCGGCTCGAGTTCGCGCGGGCCCAGCTGGAGCAGCACCGGCCGCTGGCGGACGTCGCGCTCACGTCCGGCTTCGCCGACCAGGCGCACTTCTCGCGGATGTTCAAGCGCGCCGTCGGCGTCAGCCCGGCCCGCTATCGCTCGCTCGGCAGCCCCTGACGCCCCTCACCTCGCCACGAGCGCGTGCCGCGCGAAGAAGGCGACCAGGGCCTCGGCCATCGCACGGGGCTGCTCCACGTGCAGCAGATGCGTCGCCTCGGGGAGCACGAAGCTCTCGGCCTTCGGCAGCGAGGTGAGGAGCAGCTGCTGGCGCTCCGGCCAGATCGGTGAGACGTCGGGGCTCCTCGCCCCCATGACCGCCAGCGCCGGCTGCGTGATGCGACGGCCCTCGTCGCGCGCGAACGACCACTGCTGCAGCGACGGCAGCTCCTGGCCGAAGAACGTGTCGGCATCGGCGACGGCTCGCTCCATGGCGCCGGGAAGCCGTTGCTCCAGAACGGCCCGGTAACCCGGTCCGGAGACGATCCTCATGAAGCCGTCGATGGCTGCGGCCTTGTCGCCGGCACGGTAGGCGGCCAGGACCGGCGCCATCCCCGCCCGCGTCGCCAGCATCCGGTCCTGCCCCAGCGCCACGGGGAGGGCCGGCTCCATGAGCACCAGCGAGTGGACCATCTGCGGCGCGTCGAGCGCGAGCTGGAGCGCAATGTTGCCGCCGGAGGAGTGTCCGACCACGTGCGCCCGGCCGATCCCGAGGTGGCGCATGAGCGAGCGCAGGTGACCGGCCTGGTCCGCGATGCTGACGGGTCCCGTGGTGCGGCTGCTGCCCGCGTAGCCGACGCGATGGTAGCTCACCACTCGATGGCGTCCCACCAGGGTCGGATCGTCCAGGAGCGGCTGGAACCAGTCGGCGAGGATCCCGGCGTGCACCAGCACGACCGGGTCTCCCGCGCCCCGGATCTCGTACTCGAGCTCGACGCCGTCGAGATTCGCCCGGCTCCAGCCGGTCCGCCCGTCGCGCGGCGTCGCGAGTGCGGCAGCCGCCAGGAGCACGGTCGTCGTGGCGAGGGTCGACAGAACGATGCTCTTCATGATCGTGCCCTCCTCGTGCACGCGGTTGTAGCGCCAGCGCGTGAAGGATTCGTCCATGAGGCGTGAAAAACGAGGCCGGGCGCGTCTTGGCCGCGGTCGGAAGCGGTGCTAGGGTCAAGCTCACGCAGGCAGGGGTGGCGGCGTGAGACGAGTGAAGCTCGGCCTCCTCGGTGGTTTTCAGGCCCGGCTGGAGCCCGGGCCACCGCTGGCGTTCCAGACGCGAAAGGCGCAGGGCCTGCTGGCCTACCTGGCGCTGCCGGCCGGCCGGTCCTACGGCCGCGAGAGTCTGGCCGCGCTCCTGTGGGGCGACGTGCCCGAGCCCCAGGCCCGCAGCAGCCTCCGTCACGCCCTCTCCGAGATCCGCACGACGCTCGCCGCCGGCCGCGCCGCCCTCGTCACGACGAGTGACACCGTCGCGCTCGACACCGCCGGCGTCGAGGTCGACGTCAACGAGTTCGCGCGGCTCCTCGACGAGGGAACGGTCGCCGGCCTCGAGACCGCGATGACGCTGTACCGCGGCGACCTCCTGGCGGGATTGAGCATCAAGGAGGAGCCGTGGGAGGCCTGGCTGAGCGCCGAGCGCGAGCGCTGGCGCGAGCGCGCGATCGAGGGCCTGGCCCGTCTGCTCTCGGGCCACGAGGCGGCGGATCGTCTCGCGACCGCCATCCGGACCGCGCAGCAGCTCCTGGCCCTCGACCCCCTTCGCGAGCCGGTGCACCGCGCCCTCATGCGTCTGCAGCTGCGGGCCGGACGGCGCGCCTCGGCGTTGCGGCAGTACCAGCTGTGCGTCGGCACCCTGCAGCGCGAGCTTGGCGTCGAGCCCGAGGACGAGACCAGACGGCTCTACCGGGACATCCTGCAGCACCGAGCGACGGCGAGCCGACGTGGCGCCGCGCCCTCAGCGCCACCGGCGCCCGAGGCGTCGCGGTCACGCGCCGCGGACACGCCGCTGATCGGACGTGACGCCGAGCTCGCGCGCCTGCGCCGGGCTCTCGATCAGGCGCGCGCGGGCCGGGGGACGGCCCTGGCCGTCGTCGGTGAGGCTGGGATCGGCAAGAGCCGTCTCGTCGAGGAGCTCATCGGTCAGGCGGAGTCGCTCGGCTGTCGGGTCTGTCTCGGCCGCTCGTACGAGAGCGATCAGATCCTGCTGTTCGGTCCCCTCGTCGACGCCCTGCGCGCGGCCCAGCTGCCCCGCGAGCACGCGATCATCGACGGGCTCGGTCCCGTCTGGCGCGCCGAGCTCGCCCGCCTGCTGCCCGAGATCGGCCCCGCCGAGCGAGAGGCCTCCCCCGTCCCGATCGACTACCGACGCCTGTTCGAGGCGATCGCGCAGGTGATGCTGGGTCTGGCCGCGCGCGAGCCCCTGCTCGTCGTCCTGGAGGATGTCCACTGGGCCGACGAGCTGAGCCTCCGCTTCCTGGCGTTCGTCGGCCGGCAGGTCCCGTCCGCCCGGATCCTCGTCATCGTGACGGCGCGCCAGGAGGAGCTGGCGGACGCACCGATGCTGCGCCGCACGCTCGAGGACCTGACGCGTGACGGGCAGCTCGTCTCCGTCGTCGTCGCGCCGCTGTCGCCCGACGACACGCGGCGTCTCGCCCGCACCCTGCGTCGCGTCACCGCCGACCGCACGTCCGAGGCCCTGAGCCGGCACGTGTGGACCGCCAGCGAGGGCAACCCGTTCGTCGTGGTGGAGATGATGCGCGAGCTCGAGGAGCGCACCCCGTCCGACGGCGCGACGCTGCCGCCGCGCGTCCGGGAGGTGATCCGCCGGCGGTTCGAGCGTGTCCACGAGCGTGGCCGCCCGCTCCTCGCGCTGGCGGCCGTGATCGGCCGCGAGTTCGACTTCGAGCTGCTCCGACACGCCTCGCGCCTCGACGACGACGCGACCGCCGCGGGGGTCGAGGAGCTCGTGCGGCGGCGCATCCTCACGAGCGTGGGCGAACGGCTGGGGTTCACCCACGAGCGCCTTCGCGAGGTCGCGTACGCCGAGCTGCCGGCCTGGCGCCGGCCCCCGCTGCACCGGGCGGTCGCCGAGACGATCGAGACGCTCCACGGCGACCGCTTGCCCGACGTCTGGGAGGCCCTCGCCGACCACTGGGAGCGCGGTGAAGCGTGGTCGAAGGCGTATCGCTACCACGTGAGCGTCGCCGAGCGGGCGAAGGACCACTACGCGTACCGCACCGCCGAGCGGGCGGCTCGGCGAGCGGCGGAGATGGCCGCGCGGAGTCCCGAGGGCGACGCCGAGCGGGCCGGCGCGCTCGCGCTCGTGGGCGACGTCATCAGCCTCACGGGCGACCTCGACCGGGCCAACGACAGCTACGCGGCCGCCCTCGACGCCGCCGTGGCCGAAGGCGATCGACGCCGGATCGCGAACAAGCTCCACCGACCGCGGCTCACCAGTCGTGGCGGCCGGCTCGCGTTCTACGAGCACGGCAGCGGTGACGAGACCCTGCTCCTGACGAACCCGCTGATCTACGGCCTCGAGATCCTGCAACCCCTCCTCGAGCAGCTCTGCCAGGACTTCCAGATCATCACGATGGACCTGCGCGGCACCGGACGATCGGATCCGATCCCGGCGGGCTACACGACGGCCGACCACGCCGCCGACATCGGCGCGGTCATCGAGGCGGCGGGCCGCGGGCCGGTGACCGCGATCGGGATCTCCAAGAGCAGCAACATGCTGGTGCGGCTCGCCATCGCGACGCCGGTCTTGCTGAAGCGACTGGTGCTCGTCGGCACACCGCTGGACATCACGCCGGGCAGCATGTCCCTCGTCCCGAGCGAGCTCGACGACCGCTTCCGGGCGGCACTCCGGGCCGGAAACCTCGAGGAGGCGATGCACTGGTTCGTCGCCACCGTCGTCACCGATCCCGGCACCGGCGAGCTGGCCGAGCAGTTCACCCGGAATCTCCTGCGGCTTCCGCGGGAGAGCATCCTGAGCACCTGGTCGCCCGACCCGACCCTCGACATCTCGGCCGCCGCCCGCGAGGTGCGGACGCCGACGCTCGTCATGCACGGCACGGAGGACCGCCGGGTCTCGGTGGCCGCCGCCCACTACCTCGCCGAGCACATCCCGGGTGCGCGGCTGCATCTCTTCGACGGCCGCGGCCACCTGCCGATCTTCACGGCCACCCCCGAGTTCTGCGAGGTCCTGAGGGAATTCGTCCGGACGACCGGAGCCTGAGGCGCCGGTGTCCGGCCCTCGCTACCGCCCGGGCTGGCGGGCGGCGATCTGGGCCGCCTGGCGCATCATGGCGCCCGCGGTCCCGGTCGCGGTCGGATCCGTCGGGAGTCCGGCCGCCCGCAACGCCGAGGCCGTCCAGTGGTTGCTGTTGTAGGTCAGCGCGTGATAGCGGCCCTCTGCGAGGTAGAACGCGCTGCGCGGATAGTAGCCGGCGCCGATGCGTATCGGGCGGCCGCCGCCGTCTCGCGCGTAGTGCACGTGAAAGAACCGGACGAGGCGCTCGAGCCCGTCGGTCGTCACCGTCAGGCGGACCACGCGCTCGGCGCCGAACAGCTCGGCCGGGCCGGTGTCGAGGGCGCCGACATGCAGCGCCGCCGGTGTGGCGCGGATGACGGGATCGATCGCGTCCCAGAAGGACGGGACCGGCGCGGGATAGAAGTCGCGGTCGCCCCACCCCACCTCGAGATACGCCGCCGCGCCGAAGTCCTGGCTCTCCGGCCAGACGCTCGCGTCGACGTCGGCGCCGCGCACCACGAGGCTCGTGTGCCAGCTGTGACGCACGACCCAGACGTCACGGCGCGGGCCGCCGGCGTCCTCGGGCGCCGGCGGCAGCGAGACGACCGGGCCCGCGCAGCCGCTCGCCCCCAGCGCGAGCAGCACGAGCAACCACACGAGCCAGCCGGCCATCCTGTGAGCCTCGGCACGATTATCGCTAATAGGAACGCACACCACAGATAGGTCCCCTTCTGAACGCAAAGGTGAACGGGGCTGAGCTATAGGTGTATCCAAGCGAAACTGCTCGTGTTTGTCGTGAGCCACGTCAACCGATGAATGAGGGGCGATCGACCGAATGGTCGAGAATCTTGACAGAATCGTTACGGGACGGGGCGCAAGAATCGCAGCACGGCGCGCAAGAATCGCGCTCACCGGACTGTCGACGATTCTTACAGTGCTGTGCTCGCTGGCTCTCTCGATCGGCGCCGGGCCGGTCGAGGCCACGCTTGCCGTGATCGCAGTTCTCCCCACCGTCGCTTCTTGAGCGCCCCGCTCGTCGAGAGTCGGCCGCTCGTCGCTCGAGGAATCGTCCGCACCTTGACGCCGCGTCAACGGAGACCCCGTACCCCACACTTCGCGAGGAAGAGAATGACGACGAGACGCTCGTGGCCACTACTCATCACGACGATCGTGATGCTGATGTGCCTGCCGACCGGAGCCGCCGCCGGGGTCCTGCTCAAGCTCGGCGACATCCTGGCGATGGAGCCCGGCGCGGCCAGCGTCAGCGTCATCGATCCCGTCACGGGGGCCAAGACCGTCATCGCGGCGGGCGGCATGCTGTCGCCCGAGCACAGGGCCGTCGGCGTCGCCTTCGCCCCCGACGGTGATCTCATCGTCGCGCACCGGACCGCCGGGCTCATCCGGGTGAATCCCGCCACGGGCGCTCAGAGCATCCAGTCGCAGGGCGGGCACTTCCGGGATCCCTGGGCGATCGCGATCGACAAGAACACGGGCTTCATCTACGTCGCCGACAGCGGGTACGACAACGATCGCCCGGCGATCAACGAGGCGGGCAAGATCATCCGCGTGCACCCTGCCACCGGGGCCCAGGAGATCATCGCCTCGGGGAGCCCGTGCACCGTGTTTCCGACCGGGGTCGCCTGCCAGAACACGACCTCGGCCGGCTCGTACCTGAGCCACCCGTACGGCATCGCGATCGACTACACGACGTCGCCCACGACGCTGGTCGTGGCGGACATGGGCTCGTTCAACGGCAAGGGCGCGATCATCCGCATCCAGCCCGTCGTGGGCGGCACGCAGACGCTCCTGTGGGGCCCGGCCACGGCCTCGCCCGCGCCGCAGGTCGTGCAGGCGTCTCCCCTCGGATGCCCCATGGGCGTCGCGGTCGAGCCGAACGGCAACCTCCTGACGACGGCCTTCACCTTCCCGGTCCCGTCGTCGCCGACGATGCCGCCGCCCGCCGGAACGTACTACGGATGCTCCCCGCCCGGCGTCTTCCGGGTCGACCTGGCGAGCAACGTCCAGCGGGTGGTCAACACCAACGCCCCGGCGTGGGTGCCGAATCATGCCTACGCCGTCGGCGCCGTCATTCACGACCAGGGCCAGAACGAGGTGCACCGGGTCGTGGTCGCCGGCAGCTCGCAGATCGCCACGCCGGCCTGGAACGGAACGCTCGGGGGAACCACCAACGACGGCTCGGTGGTGTGGCAGAACATCGGCCACGGCGCGAACTGGTTGATCCCGTTCGGCATCGCGGTCGAGCCCGCGCCCACGGCGTCGAACCCGTCGGCGTACAACATCATCGTCGGTGACGAAGGCTATCGCATGGTCTTCCGGCTGGACGTCGCCGGCGACTTCATCTCGGCGCCCCTGGCGGCGGAAGTCAACAACGTGACGAGCGTCGACGTCATCACCTACACGCCGGCGGGCGGCTTCAAGCCCGTGCCGCCGCCGGTCGACAACCCGCCCGTCCGGTTCAACGGACACCCCTCGGGCGCGCTTCCGGCGGGGACGACGCAGACGACGATGGGTCTGACGACGGACGAGAACGCGACGTGCCGCTACGCGACGCAGGCGGGGGTCGCCTACGCGTCGATGACGAACACGTTCACCACGACGGGCTCCACGGCGCACTCGAGACTCGTGAACGTGAGCGCCGGTCAGAGCTACCAGTTCTACGTGCGCTGCATCGACGCCACGAACCACCCGAACACGGACGACTTCGTCATCGCCTTCTCCGTGCCGACCTCGACCTCGACGACCGCCACCTTCCCCGGCGGGGAGAGCCCGCTGTCGCAGGGCGGTATGTGGGACTCGCCGGGCTCCTGGGCCGATCTCCACGCGAACAACGGCGCCTTCGCGACGTGGCTCAACGGCCAGGCCCGGCTGGTGACGCCGCTGGTGGGGCCCGATCAGTTCTCCGAGATCACCTACGATCAGGACCCGGGCGCGGCGAGCTGGGTGGGTGTGGCCACGCGCATCCAGAGCGCCTCCAACGGGAGCGGCTACCTGGCCATCGCCTACGGGGGTCAGGTGCGCCTGTACAGGACTGACGATGCCGGTGGCCTGAACTTCATCCTGCTGGCGTCGGCCAACGCCCCCATCGGGACGGCGCCTCGACGCCTGCGACTCGAGTCGCAGGGCAACACCCATCGCGTCTTCTTCAACGGCACCCAGATGATCAGTCACAACGCCACCGGGACGATCTACTCGAGCGGTCAGCCCGGCATCGCCGCCTCCGTCTTCGGCGGTCCGACCGTGAGGATCCTCACGTTCGAGGGAGGCAGTCTCGGCACCGGCCAGGGTCCGGTCGACTCGACCCCTCCGTTCCGCTCCAACGGGCAACCGAGTGGGGCGCTCGCGTCGGGCACGACACAGGCGACGATGAGTCTGACGACGGGTGAGAACGCGACGTGCCGGTACGCCTCGCAGGCGGGGGTGGCCTACGCGTCGATGACGAGCACGTTCTCGGCGACGGGATCCACGGCGCACACGACGCTCGTGAGCGGCCTGAGCAGCGGCCAGAGCTACCAGTTCTACGTGCGCTGCATCGACGCGGCGAACAACGCGAACCCGGACGACTTCGTCATCGCGTTCTCCGTCTCGAACGCGACCACGGTGACCGCCACCTTCAGCGGCGCGGAGAGCCCGCTGTCCCAGGGAGGTATGTGGGACTCGCCCGGCTCCTGGGCCGATCTCCAGGTGAACAACGGGGCGTACGCGGTCTGGTTGAACGCCCAGGGCCGGCTGGTCACGCCGTCGGTGGGCGCGAATCAGTACTCGGAGATCACCTACGACCAGAACCCGGGCACCGCGAGCTGGGCGGGTGTGGCCACCCGGATCCAGGGGCCAGGCAACGGAAGCGGCTACCTGGCCATCGCCTATGCCGGCGAGGTGCGCCTGTACCGGACCGACGATACGGGCAGCCTGAACTTCACGCTGCTGGCGTCCGCGAGCGCATCGATCGGCACCGCGCCCCGGCGCCTGCGCCTGGAGTCGCAGGGCAACACGCACCGTGTCTTCTTCAACGGCACGCTGATGATCACTCACAACGCGACGGGGACCATCTACTCGACCGGTCAGCCGGGCATCTCGGCTTCCGTCTTCGGGGGCCCGACGGTGAAGATCATCTCGTTCGAGGGCGGGGCGCTGTAGGGTAGCTCTCTCACGCTCTGCAAGCGGGGCGTCCCGGTGATGCCCGGGACGCCCCGGCTCCCCACGACGTCGCTGCGGCGGTAATCCGAAGAGCTACCCGCTCACTTCGCCAGCGGATCGGGTCGCACCTGGATGTGCACGGCGCGCGGCCTCGAGCCCTTGCCACCCTCCATGAGCCACGGCGTGCGGTCGCCGTTGGTGCTCCACAGGCCGCGGCCCTTCCAGCCGGCGCTCGCGTCGTCGATGCGCCCGTCCAGCCCCTTGGCGAAGAAGCCCATCGGGTAGGGCACGCGCAGGAGCACCATCGTGCCGTCCTTGAGCGCCACGAAGCCGTCCTGAAGGTTGGCGGTCGAGATCGGCACGTTGTCGCCCAGGCCGACCGTGTTGTGGTGATCGACCCAGGTGTAGTAGCTCGCCTCCGCGCTGTCCTTCTCGAACCCCTCGAACCCCGGGCCCGGATACCGGTGGTACGCGAACCCTTCGGGGCAGTGGTTGCCCGTCGCATTCGGGCCGTTGAGCGGCGCCTTGCACTTGCGACGGTCGAAGCTGATGAGCGAGCCGTTCGAGCCCGACCCCCACAGCACGCCGTTCTTGTCGATGTCGCCGCCGCGCACCCCGAGGCCATCCTTCGGGACCGCGTAGAACTCGGAGAGCTTGGTCTTGGGGTCGAAGCGCATGAAGCCGGGGGAGCCGACGAAGACGTTGAAGGTGTACCAGACCGACCCGTCGCTGGGATGCGGCATCACGGCATACGGCCCCGAGCCCGCCATCCGCATGTCCTTGCCCGGCTCCGCCGGCTGTCCCGGCTCGGTCCACTCGTCGACCTTGCCGTTGCCGTTGGTGTCGAGCACGAAGGGGTGCCACGCCTGGGCCTTGGCCACGTCGCCGCTCGCGTCGAACACCTTGGTGTTGACCCAGCCGGCCACCGGGCCGGTGCCCGAGAACCACAGCGTGTCGTCGGCGTCATAGCCGAACTGTGGATGGTGGGTGCCGAAGCACGTGTCGACGAAGGTGTACTTCATCGTCTTCGGATCGAGCATGGAGGCCTGACGCCCCGAGCGGTCGAGCGGGAACACCTCGGCCGACGGGTGGTTCGACCCCTTCCGGCAGAAGGCCGGGTTCTCGATGCCGCGCACGGCCGCGGCGAACCAGACCCGGCCCTTCCTGTCGAACATGCCGTTGTGGTTGTTGGCCCGCTGGCTCCAGATCTTCTCCTCGCCCCAGTAGGCCGAGGGCAGCATCGGCTTCGGGGTCGCGGAGGCATGGAAGGGTGGTCCGAACGACTCGGCCGCGTTCGGGTCGGCGACCGGCATCTTGAAGAGCGTCGCCGTGTGCGTCTTGGGATCGAGGATCGGCATCTCGTCGCTCGAGTACTCGGGCGAGCCGAAGAGCGGACCGTAGGCGTTCACGGTCGGATAGCGCCGGTCCGAGGAGATGAGGTCGTGGACGAACTGCCTTGGGGTGCCCCACTCCCACGACGTGACGACGACGTTGCGCTCGACGCCCTGCGGCCGTGGCGGCTTGTGCTTGGGCAGCTCCCCGCTCGCGATGCGGTCGGTCCAGTCCCCGAAGTACTTCGCCGGCACCCCACCGAGCTGCACGGCGACCCGGTTCATCATGAACTCGCCGGTCTGCCCGGACGCGATGCGGCGCATCCACGCCTCGGCCCCCGACTTGAATTGACCGAACTGCGCGGGAATCGTCCGCGTCGACTCCTGACCGAGCTGGTGGCAGCCGATGCAGTCGGTGTTGTTCATCCGCACGCGCCAGAGCTCCTGGGTCACGTTCTTCGGGATGTCGGTCGTGCCGCCGAAGTCCTTCGCGGGCGGGATCTTCATCATCGTGTACCAGTAGATCGCGGGATAGTAGTGGGCGGCCGCGCGCGCGTCCGGTGCCGGCACCGCGGCGAGATCCAGCGACTGGCCCGGCTTCGCGCGCACCTTGGGCGAGTCGACGAGTCCGTAGCCGCGTACCCAGACGCTGTAGTTCGCCGTCGGCAGGTCGGGGATGACGTAGCGCCCCTGGTCGTCGGTGACGACCATCTTGGCGTGCTTGGTGGGAAGCTCCGTCGTCTCCGCGATCACCCACACGCCGGCTTCCGGTCCGTTCGGGCTGCGCACGACGCCACCGATGTCGTCGTGGTCGATGGCGACCTGCGCGGCCGGCTGCGCGGGGAGCCGGGCCGGGCCCGCGATCAAGAGCGCGGCGATGGCCAGGGCGGGCGCAGTGAGGTGCAGGGGTCGTAGCCTGTCCATGCTGACCTCCTCCCGTCGTCGGGGCACCAGCGAGTCAGGACACGAGCGCGCGCGGTGGCAAGGGTAGTCCGAGACGGTCCAGGACACCAGTGGTCGTCGGATGGGACCAGCTATACCCTTGCCTTCCTCAAGGCCCGTCGCGATAATCCGACGCCTCTCAACGGCGGTTCCGATACGGACGGCGCCACGGCGCGCGGGAGGTCTCGACTATGCGGAGTCGCCTCTGATTCGACCCCTCCTCGTCGTTTCCGTCGCCCTCGGGATGCTCGCCGCGCCCCTCGTCGGTGCCGCGCAGGCGCCGGCAAAGGTCTCTCGGGTCGGCTTCCTGTCGGCGGGAGGCCGCACCGCCGACGGCGGACCTCCCGGTCCGCTGCGCGAGGCGTTGCGGACGCTCGGATACGTCGAGGGCCGCAACGTCACCTACGAGGTCCGCTTCGCCGAGGGCAAGTTCGACCGGCTGCCGGGCCTCGCCGCGGAACTGGTCGGGCTCAAGCTCGATGTCATCGCGACCCAGGGCGGGATGGCCACCGCGGCGGCGAAGCAGGCGACGGCGACCATTCCGATCGTGATCGCGCTGTCCGTCGGCGATGCGGTGGCGGTCGGCTGGATTGCGAGCCTTGCGCGTCCGGGTGGAAATGTGACCGGAATGAGTGGCGAGGTCGTCCAGCTCAGCGCCAAGCGCATGGAGATCCTCAAGGAAGCGACGCCGAATGCGACGCGGATCGCGGTCGTCTGGAACCGCGACGACGCGGGCATGACGCTCCGTTATCGGGAGATCGAGAAGGCGGCCCGGACGCTCAACGTGGACGTGCAGGCGCTCGGCGTGCGCGACCCCGGCGACTTCCCGGCTGCGTTCTCCGAGTGACTCGCCGGCGGCCGGACGCCATGTTCGTGGTCCTGGACGCGCTCACCAACGTGAATCGGAAGCACATCGTCGAGTTCGCCGCGACCCAGCGGATTCCCACCATGTACGAGGCGGGCTTCATCGTGCATGAGGGAGGGCTGATGTCGTACGGGCCGAGCGCCCGCGACGAGTTTCGCCGGGCCACGGCCTACATCGATCGCATCCTCAAGGGCGCCAAGCCGGCAGACCTGCCCGCCGAGCAGCCGACGAGATACTATCTATCCATCAACATGAAGGCGGCGTCCGCCCTCGGGTTGACGCTCCCTCCCTCGCTCCTCCTCCGGGCGGACGACGTCGTCCAGTAGCACCCCGGCCCGGGGAACGGGGGGCCGCGCCATTCCGCTTCGGTGCCGGCGAGGTCGCATGGGATCCTCCTTGCGGCTTTGTTGACGCCGTCATTGGTCGGCTGCGGCAGGGCTTTCCCACGCAACGTCATGCGCCAGACGTCCGTTCGGCCGCAGGTTCAGAAGCGCCGGATGCCGTGACCTATAATCCACGCCGATCGTACCGACGGCGATCGAGAAGGGGAGGACGACATGCGGTACCGGGACGTGACACGATCGATCGCGGTAAGCGTGGGCGTCCTGCTGCTGCTCGGGATCTGGGGACCCGCCGGCCTGTCAGCGGCGGCGGAAGGGCCCAAGAACATCATCATCCTGTTCGCCGACGGAGCCGCCTCGAGCCAGTGGGACTTCGGCCGGTACTCGAGTCGGGTGTTGCGCCAGCAGCCGTTCGCCACCACCGACGTCGTCTTCCGCCAGGGCGTCGTGGGGCTGCTGGCGACGAGCCCGCACGACGCCTACGTGACGGACTCGGCCGCGGCGGCGTCCGCGATGTCCCTGGGGGTGAAGGTCAAGAACGGGGCGGTCTCCATCACGCCGGACGGCCAGTCGCCCCTCACCGTCATGGAGGCGGCGAAGGCGGCCGGGAAGCGCATCGGCCTGGTGACGACCGCCGCCGTCTACGACGCAACGCCGGCGGCGTTCGCCCTGCACGCCAAGACGCGCCGCGACTCGCAGGCGCTGGTCGATCAGCTCTTCGCGCTCGAGCCCGACGTCCTGATGGGTGGGGGCGCGGACTACTTCCTGCCCGACAGCGCCCCCGGCGGCAAGCGCAAGGACGGTCGGGACGTCATCGCCGCGTTTCGCGCCAAGGGCTATCCGGTCGTGAGAAACACCGCCGAGCTGACCGCTGCCTCGGGCCCGAAGCTCCTCGCCCTCTTCTCCGCGGACGACATGGACTTCGAGATCGATCGGGACCCGGCCCGGGAACCCACCACCGCCGAGATGGCCACCGCCGCCCTGAAGACCCTCGAGCAGCAGAGTCCGAACGGCTTCGTGCTGCTGGTCGAGAACGAGAACATCGACACCGCCGGACATCGCAACGACGCCGCCTCGCTCATGCGCGCGCTGTGGGCCTTCGACGACGCCGTGAAGATCGCGCTCGAGTTCCAGCGCCGGCACCCCGAAACGCTGGTGATCGTCACCGGAGACCACGAGACCGGTGGGTTCTCCCCGACCTACGCCCTGAAGGACCCGAGCGCGAGCGGCAGTCGCTTCTACAGCGGCGACGAGCACCTGCGCATGCTGGAGCGCATCACGACGTCGTTCGACGCCATCGCGGAGAAGCTCGGAAAACAGCCCTCGGGCGAGGCGCTGGACCAGCTGCTCGCGCGACACTTCCCCGGTTTCCAGCTCGATCCCGACCTGCGGCAGCTCATCCTCGGGGGGAAGACCGACGAGCGCAACTTCTCCTACCCGACCCAGAACCCGCTGGGGCGCATGGTCGCGCGCCAGACCGGCTACTACTGGGGCACGTCAGGGCACACGCCGCAGCCGGTGCTCGTCGGCGCCATCGGGCCCGGAGCCCAGGTGTTCCACGGCTACCAGGACAACACCGACTTCGGTAAGCATCTGCACCAGCTGATCCGCGGCAAGTGAGCTCGAGGCTGGATGGGTCGCAGAGACGAAAACGGGCACCCCGGGTTTCACCGGAGTGCCCGTCTTGATTGGTGGGCCGTCAAGGACTCGAACCTTGGACCCGCTGATTAAGAGTCAGCTGCTCTACCAACTGAGCTAACGGCCCAACATCTCCACCAAGTGGTGCGCCCGAGAGGATTCGAACCTCTGGCCTTTGGCTTCGGAGGCCAACGCTCTATCCAACTGAGCTACGGGCGCGCGCCACGAACCTCCTGATCTGGTTGGGGTGACCGAGGGGAATCGAACCCCCAACCCCTGGAGCCACAGTCCAGTGCTCTGACCAATTGAGCTACGGTCACCGCGCGGCGACGCGAGGGTTGATAGTACCCAAGGACCCGCCCTCCGTCTAGCCTTCGTCGGTCTCCCGCGGGGAGGGCCCGCCGTCGATCACGATGGTCTCGCCCGTCATCCAGGACGACGCGTCCGAGGCCAGGAAGACGCACGGCCAGGCGATCTCCTCCACCTTGCCCCAGCGCCCCATGCCCACCCGCGAGGCGACCTTGTCGTACGTCTTCTTGCCGTCGGGGCCGGCCTGCTTGAGCACGTCCAGGTAACCCTCGGTCTCGACCGGCCCGGGCGCGATGCAGTTGACCCGCACGCCCTTGCGCCCCCACGCCGTCCCCAGCTCGCGCGTGAGCGTGATGACGGCGGCCTTGGACGCCCCGTAGTGCGACATCATGGTCGAGCCGTAGACGCCGGCGACCGACGAGATGTTGACGATCACGCCGCCGGCCTTCTGCTGCATCATCTGCTTGCCGGCCCACTTGCACCCGAGGAACACGCCGTTGAGGTTGATCTGCACCACGGTGTTCCAGCCGTTGATCGAGATGTCCTCGGGGTTGGCCCGGAACGACGCGCCGGCGTTGTTCACCATGATGTCGAGCCGGCCCCACTCGGCGACCGCCCGCTCGACCATCGCCTTGACCTGGTCCTCCTGGCGGACGTCGACCGCGACCGCGAACGTCTTGCGCCCGACGTCACGGATGGCCTTGGCAACGGGCTCCAGGTGCTCCAGCTTGCGGCTGCAGATGGCGACGTCGGCGCCGGCGCGCGCGAACTCGAGCGCGATCGACTTCCCGATGCCGGTGCCGCCACCGGTGACGACCGCGGTCTTGCCTTCGAGGGAGAACGGGTTCTTGGCCATGGCGGGGACCATACCCCAGCCCGCGGACCGCGTCTACCCAGATGGGGGCCCCGACATGGCCCCCAAACCCCCAACTCTCGGGGACGCCGCGGCGAAGCCGCGACGCCCCTCGACCACGCGCTGAGTCTACTGGGGCAGGGCGATCTGGGCCTGGCGTGGGGGGATGGCGCGCTCGATGCGGCGCCACATCGTGCCCGTCGACAGCGGGGCACCGTTGTCCTCGGCGCAGCCCGATAGTTTGTCGAGCAGCGTGCGCGCCTGATCGACGCGCTTGCGGGGCGCCTTGGCCGCGCGTCGCACGTCGTCGTCGCCGGTCTGCTTGGCCTCGACCCACGCCTGCTCGAGGTGAGCCAGCAGGAGCACCACGCGGTCGATCTCGCCGTCAAGGTAGGCGCGCCACTCCTGCGGCGTCGCGTAGCGCGGGCACTCGCGGCCCAGCACGTCCTCGAAGTGCGTGGCGAGCGTGTTCACCTCGTGCAGGTGGTGCTCCATCCGCGCGCGCGCCTCCTCGGCGGGACGTTCGGGCTCGCGACCGAGGGCGGGAGCGGTCGACGCGCCGAGGATCAGGAGGGCGGCGAGCAACGCGCGCATCGCCTCCAGTATAGCGAGTCCGCCGCGCGGATCAGCGCAATGCGGCGGCGTCGTGCAGGCTCACGTGCCAGAGGACGATCGCGTAGACGGGCCCCGGCTGGTCGGGGTTCTCGGGCAGCGCGTAGGTCGAGACGTGGTCCACCGGACGGCCGGGGGGCGTGAGCGTCGCGAGCCCGGAGTCGATCAGCTCGCGCCAGGAGATCGTGTAGACGCTGGCCACGACGCGTCCACCGTGGTCGTAGGCCAGCTCGATCCCACCGGGGCCGCCCGGCTCCACGCGCTCGACCCCCGGAAGCCGCTCGGTGAGCGGATGCCGCGCCCGGAACTCCGGCAGCGCCGAGACCGCCGGCGACGGCCGGAGCACGACGAGGTCGTTGACGATCTGCTGGACACCCTCGACGCCCCAGGCCGCGGTCTCCGCCTGGGCCTTGTCGGCCGACGTGTCCACCACGCCGCTGAGGTAGACCGTGCCACCAAAGGTGTCGACCTTCACGCCGGGATCCCCCGGGCGCGTGCTCGCGAGCCGACGCTTGACGCCGCTCTTCATGAGCTTGTCGTCCACGTAGCCGGTCAAGCTCCGGCCGGCGAGCGTACACCCGGAGGACAGGAGCACGAGCAGTGTGAGCGCGACGACGGTACTGCGGTGCACCGGGTACTACGCGGCGGCCGCCGGCCGTACAGCCGATTCCTCGCGGAGCCGTCGCTCCACGACCTGCCAGTCGATGTTACGGAAGAACGCCTCCACGTACTTGGCCTTGTCGGTCGCCTTGTAGTCACGCATGAACGCGTGCTCCCAGACGTCCATGACCAGCAACGGCTTGAACCCGGCCGGTACGCCGTCCTGGTGCAGCGTGACCCAGTGATTGGTGAGCCGGTCGATGGCGGGATCCTGGAAGAGGATGACCCAGCCGATGCCGCGCATGTCGCCCATGGCCTGGAAGTCGGTCTTCCAGCCGTCGACCGAGCCGTAGGTCTCGGCGAGGGCCTGGGCCAGACCCGACCCGCTCGGCGGAACGGGCTCGGCCGCGCGACGCAAGTTCGAGAAGTAGTACTCGTGCAGGATCATCCCGTTGTACTCGAAGCCCAGTCGCCGGGTGAGCTCGGCGAACTCCGGATCCTTGCCCGACGCCTTGCCCTTGGCGAGCAACTCGAACAGGTCCTGGTTGAGCGTGTTCACCTGCTTGACGTACCCGGAGTAGAGCTTGAGATGCTCCGCGATCTGATCGTCGGAGATCCCATCGAGACCGCGGAGGTGATCGAACGATTGTTCTTTGTAAGCCTTGACCTTGGCGCGAGCCATTTCACCCTCCTTTGACATCCACAACTAGCCGAGGGGACAAGCGTGCAAGTCGCTTGCCTGCTATCATGTCCGCCAACTCGATCGACGGAGGCGGTGCGCATGCTGAACCGTTGGTGGTCGACCCTGCTGTTCGTCCTCGTGATCGGGGCCCTGATGGCCCCGGCTGGCTTCGCTCAGGCGCCGATCAAGGTCGGTGTGATCCAGCCGCTCTCGGGCGCCGTGGCCGCCTCCGGCAACTACGTGCGCATGGGCGCTGAGATCGCGCGCGACTGGATCAACGCGCGCGGCGGCGTGGGCGGTCGCAAGATCGAGCTCGTCATCGAGGACAACAAGTCCGACCCCAAGGAGGCCGCCAGCGCCGCCGAGAAGCTGATCGTGCGCGACAAGGTCCCCGCGATCATGGGGGCGTGGGGCTCGTCGATGACGCTCGCGGCGATGCCCAAGCTCGAGGAGTACGGCGTCCCCATGGTGGTCGAGACGTCGAGCGCCGCCTCCATCACCAAGCGCGGCAATCCGTGGATCTTCCGCATCAGCCCGCCGAGCGAGATGGAGGCCCTCGGGCTCGAGCAGTACGTCGACAAGCTCGGCGTCAAGCGCGCGGACTTCCTGGCCGTCAACACCGATTGGGGCCGCGGCGCCGTCGGCGCCTTCGGCGACATGCTGAAGAAGAAGGGCGCCACCGTCGGCACCGCCGAGTTCATGGACCAGGCCGCGACCGACATGAACGCCCAGATCACGAAGATCAAGGGCGGCAACGGTGACACGCTCTTCCTCACCACCGCCGTGGAGCAGATCACGCTCGTGCTCAAGCAGTCGCAGGAGCAGCGGCTCACCCGCAAGATCATCACCACCGGCGGCTCGTCGTCGCCGACCCAGCTCATCAAGCAGGCCGGCGCCGCCGCCGAGGGGACCTACCACATCGTCTTCTTCATGCCGTGGTTCCCCGAGGCGATGCCGGACGGCAAGCTGGCCAAGGCGTTCGTGGACGAGTGGGCCAAGCGCGGCCATCCCTTCGAGGGGCTGACCGAGGGCTTCCGCGGCCACGACGGCGTCGCGACCATCGCCGAGGCCGTGAAGATCGCCGGCAAGGACGAGGCGAAGGCGATCCAGGAAGCGCTGTGGAAGGTCTCCTTCACCGGCGTCAATGGACCGATCAAGTTCGAGAAGGACGGCCCGGCCGGCAAGGAGAGCGGACAGAGCAAGCCGTCGATCTTCGTCGTCCAGATCAAGGACGGCCGGGTCGCGCTGCCGGACTTCCTGACGAAGAAGTAGTTGGACGCGCTCCTGCAGCACCTGGTGAACGGCCTGGTGCTGGGCGGCACCTACGCGCTGCTCGGCATCGGCCTCACCCTCATCTTCGGCCTCATGAACCTGGTGAACTTCGCCCACGGCGAGTTCTACACGCTCGGCGCCTACGCGACGTTCGCCGCGCTGACCTTGGGCGGGCTCAACTTCTTCGCCGCCATCGCGGCCGCCATCGTGGTCGGCGCCGCGGCGGGGGCGCTCTGCGAGCGCGTGCTGCTGCGGCCGCTCCGCGACGAGTCGATCGACACCACCATGCTCGTGATGATCGGGCTGTGGATCGCGCTGCAGAACGGCGAGCTCCTGGCCTGGGGCGGCGTGGCCAAGTCGATCCCGCACCCGTTCCCGACCGCGCCGCTGACGCTGGGCCCGGTGGGGATCGCGCCGCTGCGGCTCTTCGTGGTCGCCGCGGCGCTGGCGCTGATCGTCGCCGCCTGGCTGCTGATCCAGCGCACCCGGCTGGGCTGCGCGATGCGCGCGACCTTCCAGGACCGCGAGACGGCTGCGCTGATGGGCGTGAAGATCGGCCGGATCCACACGGCCACCTTCGCGTTCGGCTCGGCACTGGCCGCGGCGGCCGGGGCGCTGCTGGGGCCGATCTTCCTGGCCTACCCCTCGATGGGCGACCTCGCCTCGCTCAAGGCGTTCTCGGTGGTGATCCTCGGCGGCCTCGGCAACCTCGCCGGCGCGACCCTGGGCGGCCTCGTGCTCGGCATCGCCGAGGAGCTCGGCGCCGGGTACGTCTCCTCGGGCTACCGCGACGCGGTCGGCTTCGTGATCATCATCCTGGTGCTGCTCCTGCGGCCGTCGGGACTGTTCGCGCGCACCGAACGGATCGGGTGAAGCGCGCGGTCGGGGCGGTCGGCGGGCTCGCGGCGGTCGCGCTGCTGACGCTGCCGCTCTGGCTGCCGAGCGCGTACCACCTGCACGTGACGATCATGGCCGGGATCTTCACGATCCTGGCCCTGAGCCTCAACCTCCTGCTCGGCTACACCGGCCAGCTCTCGCTCGGCCACGCCGGGTTCTTCGGGATCGGCGCCTACACGTCGGCCCTGCTGGCGCTCAAGCTGGAGTGGTCGTTCTGGCTCGCGCTGCCGTGCGCGGCGGCGCTGGCGGGCCTCGCGGGCTGGGCGATCGGCCGCCTCGCCCTCAAGGTGCGCGGCGCCTACTTCGTCCTCGTCACCATCAGCTTCGCCGGCGTCGTCTCGCTGGTGAGCGTCAACTGGATGGAGCTCACCAACGGGCCGCTCGGCCTGCCGGGGGTGCCGGCGCCGGAGCTGGCCGGGCTCAGCTTCCGCACCAAGTCCGCGTACTACTACCTCGTGCTGGCGGCCGCGGCCGGCTCGTACCTGGTCTGTCGCCGGCTCGTCCACTCGCGTCTGGGCCGGGCGTTCCTGGCGCTGCGCGAGAACGAGGCGCTCGCGGAGTCCGTCGGCGTGGATCCCACCCGCACCCTCGTCCTGGCCGCCGTCGTGAGCGCGGCGATGGCGGGCCTCGCCGGCAGCCTCTACGCGCACTTCGTGCGCTTCGTCAGTCCGGAGGTGTTCCTGTTCTCCTACACGGTCACGATGGTCATCATGGTCGTGGCCGGCGGCAAGGGCACGCTGGCGGGACCGGTGGTCGGGGCCGTGCTCTTCACCGCGCTGCCCGAGGCGCTGCGCGAGGCCATGGCCTGGCAGTGGCAGATGCTCGCCTACGGGGTCCTGCTCGTGCTCCTCATCTTCTTCCTCCCGCGCGGGATCGTTTCTCATTTCGGCCGGGGCCCCGGCGTCCCGCCCCGACGTCTCCCGCAGGACGACGGCGCTCGCCGGCAGAGCCAGCGCGCGGACGGAGGCGCGACGGCGTCGCCGCTTCGGATCGAGGATCTGGCGGTGGAGTTCGGGGGGGTGGCGGCGCTGAGTGGCGTGTCGTTCGCGGTGCAGCCCGGAACGATCACGAGTCTGATCGGGCCCAACGGCGCGGGCAAGACGACGGCGTTCAACGCGATCACGGGCTACCTGCGGCCGCGGCGGGGCCGGGTGACGTTCGGCGACGACGCGCTCACCGGCCGGCGGCCCTGCGACATCGCGCGCGGGGGCGTCGTGCGGACGTTCCAGAAGACGAGCGTGTTCCCCGCGCTCAGCGTGCTTGACAACGTCCTCATCGGCCTGCACCTGCGCGCCCGCGCCGGCCTCGGCGCGATCCTCCTCGGCCGCCGGGCGGTGCGGGAGGAGGAGGCGCGGCTCGAGGCCGAGGCCGACGCGATCATCGCGTTCGTCGGGCTGGAGCGCCGACGCGGCGACGCCGCCAGCGGTCTGCCCTACGGCGAGCAGCGACTCGTCGAGCTGGCGGTCGCGCTCGGCGCCGATCCGCGCGTGCTCCTGCTGGACGAGCCGGGCGCCGGCATGACGGGCGGCGAGAAGGAGCGGCTCGTCGAGCTGATCCGGCGCGTGCGCGAGCAGGGCGTGACCGTCTTCCTCGTCGAGCACGACATGCGCCTGGTGATGGGCATCTCCGACACGGTCGTCGTGCTCAACCACGGTCGGGTGATCGCCGAGGGGCCGCCGGAGACGATCCAGGCGCACCCCGACGTCATCCGTGCCTACCTGGGCTCGACCCGTGCTTGAGATCCACGACCTCCACGCCGCCTACGGGCCGGTCGAGGCGCTGCGCGGCGTCGACCTCGAGGTGCGGGCCGGCGAGCTCGTGTGCCTGCTCGGCGCCAACGGCGCCGGCAAGTCGTCGACCCTGCGCGCGATCTCGGGGCTCGTGCGGCCCACGCGCGGCCGCATCGTCCTCGACGGGCGGCCCATCGGCGGGCTGTCACCCTCGGACATCCTCGAGGCGGGCATCGCCCACTGTCCGGAGGGACGACGGGTGTTCCCGTACCTCACGGTCGCGGAGAACCTCGCAATGGGCGCGTACGTGCGCCGCGACCGCGACGGGATCGCCGCGGACCTCGAGCGCGTGTGCGCGCACTTCCCGATCCTCGGCGAGCGCCGGCGTCAGGCCGCGGGCACGCTCTCGGGCGGTGAGCAGCAGATGCTGGCCATCGGCCGCGCGCTCATGGCCCGACCGCGCCTCATCCTGTTCGACGAGCCCTCGCTGGGCCTGGCGCCCACCGTGGTGGAGACGACGTTCGCGATCATCGCCGACATCCGTCGGCAGGGCACGACCGTGCTGATGGTCGAGCAGAACGCGTACCTCGCGCTGCAGATGGCCGATCGCGGCTACGTGATGGAGACCGGGCGCATCGTGCTCGCCGGCGCGGCCACCGAGCTCATGACGAACGACCACGTGCGCCGCGCCTACCTCGGCGGCTGATCCGTCCGGCCCACCCCATTCGGCCCTGGTCGCTGGCCCCGGCCTTGCACTGGCCAAGGTCGCTGCCGTGCGCACGTCGCGCCGCTGAACCCATTGCTCATACCGAATGACCGGGACGTCGCGCGCGTCACACAGGGCAAGGGAGGCCGAACATGGTGAAGTCGCGTCTAGTCAGTGGTGTCGTTGGGCTGTCGATGTTGGCGCTGGCGGCGACGGGCTGTGGCACGCTCGGCGGCGCTGCGGTCGGCGCGGGCGCAGGCGCAGCCGTCGGAGCCGGCACGGGTTACGGCGCCGGGAAGGGTGCGCTGATCGGTACGGGCGTCGGCGCCGCCGCCGGCGCGATCTACGACATCACGAAGAAGAACTGAGGAGCCAACGCATGAATCGCTGGCTGACACTCACGAGCGGATTCGTCGCGATCACGCTGCTGTCGTCCGGCCTCGCCTTCGGCCAGCAGCCCAAGGCCGACTGCAAGGCCGGGACGCCGGAGAAGGTCGAGGGACAGGTCGTCCGCGTCGACAAGAAGACGGACCGGGTCACCGTCCGCGACAGCACGGGCGCGACCCACGAGTTCCAGACGAACAAGGAGACCACGAAGGATCTGAAGGCGGGCGACAAGATCGAGGCTCGCCTGCGCCAGGCCCCGAACTGCTGACCTGACCCTGGCGGGCGCGGTGTGGCCTAGCGGCCGCTCGCGCCCGCCAGGACGCTCGCCACCAGCCGTCGCACCTCGTCGAGATCGCAGGGCTTGCTGAGATAGGGCGCCCCGGTGCGCTCGAGGAAGTCGCGCTTCTCCCGGCTGAGCACGTCGCCCGTGAGGAAGATGACCCGCTCCCGCAGTCGCGGGAACACGCGGACCATCTCGGCGTAGAACGTCTCGCCGTCCATCGTCGGCATCTTCGTGTCGGAGATGATCAGGTCGAACGCCTCGCGGCTCAGCATCTCCAGCGCCATCTCGCCGTTGACCGCGATGCCCGTCGAGTGGCCGTCGCGCTCGACCGCCTCCGCCACCACCTCGGCCAGCGCCACCTCGTCGTCCACGATCAGCACGCGCCGCGGCATCACCGGGGCCGGCGCCTTGGCAGCGGCGATCGCGTCGGCGACCACCTGCGGCGGGGCGACGACGGGCAGGTCGATGCGGAACGTCGTCCCCGCCTCGCTCGCGCTCGCGACGGTGAGCGTGCCGCCATGCTCGTCGACGATGCCCCGGCAGAGCGACAGCCCCAGCCCGGTGCCCTCGCCGGCCACCTTCGTCGTGAAGAACGGCTCGAAGATGCGGTCCTGGATCGCCACGGGAACACCCGGGCCTGTATCCGCGACCTCCACGAGCACCCGGCCGGCGGCCGCGTCGTGGCGGCCGCTGACGGTGATGCGCCTGGGCTTCGCCTGGCGCCGCATGGCCTGGTGCGCGTTGTTCACGAGGTTGACCAGGACCTGGTGGAGCTGGTGCGGGTCGGCCCACAGGACGGGGATGTCGTCGGCCACCTGCACGACGACCTCGACGTTGTCCGAGCGCAGCTCGTACGCGAGCAGCTCCAGGGCGCCGGCGATCACCTGCCGCATCGACGTCGGGCTGCGCTCGGGCGCGCGTTGCCGGGCGAGCGCGAGGAAGTTCCGCACGATCCGCACGCAGCGGTCGGCCGCTTCGTTGATCTTCAGCGCGCGGCGCACGACGTCGGGCGCGCCGCCCTGCTCGAACAGGAGCTGGGCCTGACCGCTCAGCACCGCGAGCGGGTTGTTGAGCTCGTGGGCGACGCCCGCCAGCAGCGAGCCCATCGTCGCCACCTTCTCGCTCTGCAGCAGCCGCTCGGTGCGCTGCTTGACCGTCTCCTCGAGCGAGCGGTTCTGCTCCTCGAGGGCGAGGTAGGCGCGCCGCGTCTCGAGCAGGTTGCGGATCCGCAGCAGCACCTCGAACCGCTCGAAGGGCTTGGTCACGAAGTCGCTCGCGCCCGCCGCCAGCGCCTTGCGCTTGGCCTCCAGCGTGGCGTCGGCGGTGAGGACCAGGATCGGCACGTAGGCGCCGGCGGGGATCTCGTCCTTGAGCAGCCCCAGGACGGTGAGGCCGTCCAGGTGGGGCATCATGAGGTCCAGCAGCACCAGGTCGGGCGCGAGCTCGTGGTAGAGACCCAGGGCGTGGCGGGAGTCGGTGGTCGTCTTCAGATGGCGGTAGCCGGCGTCCTCGAGCACCCGCTGCATCAGCAGGACGTTGGCCGGCTCGTCGTCGACGATCAGAATCCGTGCGTCCTCGAGCGATCTCATGGAGGTCCCTGGTGGCGACGGGTGATCTTTCTCGAGAATACACAGGGTTCCCGGCACTCGGGCGGGGAAACCGCCCTGGCAAATCGGGGGGTTTCCCCCGATCTCCATGGGGTAGGGAATCGGAATACCGCTACCAGATACGGGGCGAGACGGTGCCCCGCTCGACGAGGGATTTTCGAACGCTTGACGCCGGATCTAGGCTGAGGGCGACGGCGTTCCGCTGCTACGGCGACGCGGGCATGGCATCAGTGGGACATCGCCCGTAGCCAAGGCCCCCACACCTGGAGTTTCAGCATGATCACTTCGCTGCCGGGGGGCCGTCTCCTCGTGATCTGCGGCATGGTCACCCTCGCCTCCGCGTTCGTGATCACCCCCGTGGCCGCCGAAAGCGCTTCGAGCCGGGGCGAGATGGTCCTCTGGCTTCTCGGCCTGAGGATGGCGCATGACCACGGAGCGCAGAAGGTCGACGTCAACTCGGCGACCGTCGAGCAGCTGCGCGCCGTGCCAGGCATCGAGCGACGTCAGGCTCTCCGCATCGTCGCCACTCGTCCCTATGCGAAGTTGGAGGATCTCGCGCGGGCCGGTCTGTCTCCCCTCACCATCGAGCGGCTCAGCCGGTTCCTCGTCGTCGATCCGCAGTGGCCGAGCGCATTCTCGGCCCGGGCGCCGGCGGCGCGCTGAGACGCGCCGTCGACTCCTATCGACCCGCCTTCTCCCCCTGACCCGGGCCCGCCTTCACCTCGCCGAGCACTTCCGCCGCCCGTGCGCGAACGTGCGGAAGCTGATGCTCCACGTACGCCTTGATCTGACTTCGATAGCGCCAAGCGGCCCATCCACCGAGCGCGATGAGCAGTGTTCGGATCATTGGCCTACCTCCCCGTGCTGTCTCAGGCTGCGCGTGCTTTCTGCCGCTTCAGGGCCTCCATCTGCTGCCCGGCCCGCTCGAGCTTGGACTGGTCCCACGCCTGCTCGATCCGAGGCCAGATGTCGCCTTCCTCCTCCTCGATGTGGTGCTCCAGGGCGTCTTGGAGCTCCTCGACCTTCTCGAGCCACTCGTCCGCGGTCGGATCGAGTTCATCGATCTCCTGGATCAGCGCCTCCGCCTCCGTGACCTCGTCGTGATGATGCTCTGGCCATTCCTTCAACGTCTGATCCTTCGGACCGACCTCCTGCGCCACCGGTCCATACAGCGCCACCTCTTCCATCTGTTCGTGCATCTTCAGCTCCGGCTTGAGCTTCGCCCAGAGCTCCCCGCGCTGCTCGACGCTCGCGGCCTGAATCTCCCCGAACGCCTGCTTGGCCTTCTCGTGCTCGCCCTTGAGTAGCTGGATCGCGTTCATCGTGCTCCCCTCGCGGTCTAGCCGCGTCGTCGTTGTTCGTTGCCACTGAGCTAGAGCCGATCGGACGAGCCGACCCGCCTCCCGATGGCCTACTGGGCCCGATAGGGCAAGCGGCATGCCGTCGATCGCTGACAGGGATCTTCTCGACGAACCGTCGCCGGGGTCGAACGGGCGCGTCGGCCTTGGCCGGATGGCTCTGGCCCCGCCGACCATCGTCGTGGCCTGATGAGCGACGACGTGGCCGAATGAGACAGGTCCGCGCCTTCGTCGTGAGCTCGTTCGTCGGCGGCGTGATCGCCGTCGTGCCGCTCTACCTCAGCCTCTTGCTGCTCCTCACGGCGATGCAGTCGATGGTCGGCCTCGTGCGGCCACTGGCCGCGTCCCTTCCGGACTGGGTCCCGGCCGAGAACCTCCTCGCTCTCCTGCTCGTCCTGGCCATCTGCTTCCTCATCGGCGTCGCCATCCGGACCCCCGCCGGACACGCCGCGCGTGAGCGGATCGAGAAGGCCCTGTTCGAGAAGGTCCCCGGCTATGCGCTGTTCCGCAGTCTCACCCAGCGGATGGCCGGCCGGGGTGAGCAGAACGTGTGGAAGCCGGCGCTCGCCGAGATCGAGGACGCGCTCGTTCCCGCCTTCATCGTCGAAGAGCTCGACGACGGGCGCTTCACGGTCTTCGTGCCGTCCGTCCCCACGCCGCTCTCCGGGGCCGTCTACATCCTTGGGCCCGAGCGCGTGCATCCGCTGGACGTGCCGTTCACGCAGGCGATCAAGTCGATCTCGCGCTGGGGATCGGGCTCGCGAGACCTGGTCGCGGCCATGGAGGCCGCCGAGAGCCCGCTGAAGCAGCGGAGGGCCGCGAGCTGACGGCCTGACCGACGGCACCCCGTCCGATCCCTCTTCCACCTCACCCCTGACGAGCCACAGACCGCGCCCGGACACGATATAGTCGCGGGCGCGGGCAGATCGGCCCGCGCGCGATCAGCTTCGCCGAGAGATTGGAGAGTCCGCATGAAGGCCCACGACGACGATTCGGGTCCCCGCCGGGGGCCGCTCACGGGCATCCGCGTCATCGAGCTGGCCGACGAGCAGGCGGAGTACTGTGGGCTGACGCTGGCGGGACTGGGCGCCGACGTCGTCAAGGTAGAGCCGCCCGGCGGCAGCCCCACGCGCCGGATCGGCCCCTTCTACCAGGACCGCGAGGACCCCGAGCGCTCCCTGTTTTTCTGGCAGTACAACCGCGGCAAGCGCTCGATCGTCCTCGACCTGCGCCGGCCGGACGATCGCGACCGGTTCCGCGCGCTGCTCGCCACCGCCGACGTGCTGCTGGAGTCGACCCCGCGGGGTGAGCTCGACCGGTACGGGCTCGGCGCGGGCGCGCTGCGGCAGCAGCGGCCGACGCTGATCGTCGCGCGGATGTCGCCGTTCGGGGACGAGGGGCCGTGGGCCGACTTCAAGGGCTCGGACCTGATCCACCTGGCCCTCGGCGGCGTGATGATGAACTGCGGGTACGATCCCGCGCCCGGCGGGACCTACGACCTGCCGCCGATCGCCCCCCAGATGTGGCATGCCTTCCACATCGCCGGCGAGCAGCTCGCGTTCTCGATCGTCGCCGCGCTGCTCTTTCGCTGGCGGACGGGCCACGGTCAGGTCGTGTCGTGCGCGATCCACGAGGCCGTGGCGAAGTCGACGGAGGTCGATCTCATGTCGTGGGTGATGCGACGCGCCCCCGTGCTGCGCCAGACGTGCCGTCACGCGCGCGAGAACATCACGCCGCACCCGTCCATCGTGCACACGAAGGACGGCCGGTGGGTGATGGCCAACCTGGGCACGCGGCCGGGGGAGACCGAGCGGCTCATCGCCCTGCTCGAGCGCTACGGCATCGACGCCGGTCTCGATCCGGAGAAGCCCTCCCTGCCGTCGAGCGGCCGGTTCGTGCCCGGCACCGGGCCGAGCACGGCCAAGCGCGACCACGCCATGGAAGCCGTGCAGCGCTTCGTCCGCGCCTTCACGTACGACACCGTGCCGTGGCGCGAGGCCCAGGAAGCCGGGATGCTGTGGGCGCCGCTGCGGAAGCCGCACGAGAACGCGATGGATCCGCACTGGCTCGCGCGGCGGAGCTGCACGGACGTCGAGCATCCCGAGCTGGGCCGGTCCTTCCGGTACGCCACGAGCAAGTGGCTGGCGACGGGCACGTCGTGGTCGGTCGGCCGCCGCGCCCCGCTGCTGAACGAGGACGCGACGACCGTCGTGCGCCCTCGGGATCCCGACCTGCCGGTGATCGCGGCCTCCGCGCACGCGCCCGCCGATGAGGCGCGCTCGCCCCGCGGCAAGCCGTTCCCGCTGCACGATGTGCGCATCCTCGACTTCACGTGGTTCCTGGCCTCGGCCGGCGGGACGAGGTTCCTGAGCGCCTTCGGCGCCGAGAGCATCAAGGTCGAGCTGAAGAGCCACCCGGACACCCGCATGGCCGCGATGGCGCCGGTCGGAGGCCGGGCCGCCCGCGAGCGGGCGACGGCGCCGCTGCCGGGCGTCACGGACCCGGACATGGGCGGCCAGTTCAACAACAAGAATCCCGGCAAGCGCGGGATCTCGCTGAACGTCCGCCATCCGAAGGGCCTCGAGATCGCGAAGCGGCTGGTGACGATGTCCGACGTCGTCGCCGAGGGCTTCTCGCCCGGCGTCCTCGACAGCTGGGGGCTGGGCTACGACACGCTGCGCGCCATCAAGCCGGACATCGTCTACGTCCAGCAGTCGGGGATGGGCGCGAGGGGCACCTACGGGCGCTTCCGCACCGTGGGACCGATCGCGAACTCCTTCTCCGGCCTGTCGGAGATGTCCGGGCTTCCCGAGCCGGCGATGCCGGCCGGCTGGGGCTACTCGTACCTCGACTGGATGGGGGCCTACAGCTTCGCGCTGGCGATCCTCACCGGGCTCTTCCACCGGGCGCGGACGGGCGAGGGGCAGTGGATCGACGCCTCGCAGTCCGAGGTGGGGCTCTTCATCAGCGGCACCACCATCCTCGACTGGTCGGCGAACGGCCGCATCTGGTCACGCTACGGCAACCGATCGCCGTACAAGCCCGCCGCGCCCCACAACGTCTACCCGTGCGCGGGCGAGGATCGGTGGCTTACGATCGCGTGCTTCACGGAGGCCGAGTGGCGCGCGCTCACCGACGTCGCCGGGCATCCGGAGTGGGCCAGCGACGGGCGCTTCAAGGACCTCGCGACGCGGCTGACCCACCAGGACGCGCTCGACGCGCTCGTCGGCGGCTGGACGAGGTCGCGCGACGCGTACGACACGATGCTGGCGCTGCAGCGCGCCGGCGTGCCGGCCGGCGTCTGCCAGACGGCCGGTGACCGGTGCGACCACGACCCGCAGCTGGCCGCGCTCGCGTGGCTGACCGAGGTGACCGGCACGAAGATCGGGCGCTGGCCGCTGGCCGAGGTGCCCGTCAAGCTCGACGCGAGCCCCGCCTACATCGGCGGCCGCATCGACCGCGGCGCCCCCGGCTACGGCGAGGACAACCACTACGTCTACGGCGAGCTGCTCGGGATGTCCTCGCAGGAGATCAAGACCCTGGCCGAGGAGGGCGTCATCTGAGCGACGCCTTCAGCTGGCGCGCGATGAAGGCCCTGACCATCTCGCGGGCGCGGTCGGTCTGCGGCCCCGGGTTGGCGACCCACTCGTGCTCGCAGCCCTCGAACACGGTCACCTCGCAGACGCCGCCGGCGGCCCGGTAGGTCGCGGCGAACTTCTCCTGGAGCGCCGGCAGCACGTTGTCGTCGAGCGCGCCCTGCATGATCAGCATCGGCACCAGGGTGACGGGCTCCCGGCGCTCGAGGATGCGCTGCGGGTTGCCCTCGTCGATCGTGTCCCACGGGTTGAAGTAGATCCGGCTGTTCTCAATCATCGCCTCGCGCTTCATCCGCTCGGCCTGCTGGAAGCGCGCGTAGGGATCGCTGACTGGTGAGCGCATCGCGACGTACGCCACCGTCGCGTCGACGGTCGGAGCCGCCGCCAGGGGAATGGCGGTGTAGCGGGCGTCGCGTGGACGCATGGCCAGCAGTTGCGCGACGTGGCCGCCGCTGGAGCTGCCGTACACGCCGATCCGCGACGGGTCGCCGCCCCACTCGGCGGCCCGGGACTTGAGCCAGCGCACGCCGTAGTTCGCGTCCTGCACGGAGGCGGGGTACGGCGCCTCCCCCGAGAGCCGCAGGTCGATCGCCACCACCAGGACACCGCTCGCCGCGATGGCGCGGTCCATCGGCTCCTCGGCGAGACGGTCCTTGCGGCGCCAGGCGCCTCCGTGCAAGTCGAGCACCGTCGGGAACGGCCCCGCGCCCTGCGGCTGATACACGCGCGCCATCAGCTGACGGCCGGCCTCCGTGCGCCGGAACTCCACCTCGCTCACCTTGAGCTCGAACCTGGCCGTCGGGTCGTAGGTCGCCTTCATCCTGGACTCTCCTGATCCCTGGCCTGCCTGAGCGATGCCGGGGCGCACGCTCACCATGGCGCCGGCCACGCCCAGCACGCTGATCCGCTTCAGAAGGTCACGCCGCTGGGGGTCCATCCCGACCTCCCTGTCGTTTGCCCGGGTCCCGCTCCCTCAGAGAGTAGCCCAGAGCGGGCGCTGACACCGGACGGCTTCCGCAGCCATCTAAATGAGGAAGTGATCGAGTGATACAGCATCGTCATCCTTCCCGCCCTGGTCGTTGCCGAGCAGGTCGGGATCCCCCTTCCGGCGGTGCCGGCGCTGCTGGCGGTCGGGGCCCTGGCGGCGCACGGACGCGCGAACCTTCTGCCCGTGCTCGCCGCCATCGTCGTGGTGGCCCTGACCGTGGACCTGGGGTGGTACGAGCTGGGCCGACGCCGGGGCGCGCGCGTGCTCGCCCAGCTCTGCCGCCTCTCGCTGGAGCCGGACTTCTGCGTACGACGGGCGGAGCGCCTGTTCGAGCGGTATGGCGCCCGGGCCATGCTCGTCGCGAAGTTCCTCCCCGGCGTGACCACGGTGATGCCGCCGCTGGCCGGGATCTTCGGCGTACCGCGCCCACGGTTCGCCTTCTACGAGGTCGTGGGCGTCATCCTCTGGGCGGGGAGTTGGCTGGCCGTCGGGTACGTCTTCAGCGACGCGATCACCCTGATCGCCGAGCGGGCCGCGCGCCTGGGGCGCCTGCTGGCCGTCGTGATCGTCGGCGCCCTCGCCGGCTACGTCCTGGTGAAGTACGTGCGCCGACGTCGTTCCCTGAGAACCATCCGGATGGCCCGCATCTCGCCCGAGGCGCTGAAGGAGCGTCTCGACGCCGGCGAGGACATCACGATCGTCGACCTCCGCACGCGCCTGGACGTCGCCGCCATGCCCTATGCCATTCCCGGGAGTCGGTGGATCGAGGCCGGTGCGCTCGACGACCACGTCCCGGACATCCTCCGGGCTCAGGAGCTGGTGCTCTACTGCTCCTGACCCAACGAGGCCACGAGCGCCCGGGTGGCGCTCCAGCTCAAGCGCCGGGAGATCACGCGCGTCCGTCCACTCGCGGGCGGACTGGCCGCGTGGATGGCGCTCGGCTATCCGGTCGAGGCGCTCGAGCTCCCCGAGCCCGTGCCGACCTCCTGACGCGCCGGGGCACCTCGGCTACACTGAGCGGCGGCATTCTCAGCACCGTCCCTCAGGAGGAGACCCGTGGCCAAGATCCTCACGCCTCAGCAGCAGGCTCCCGTCATGGAGATCGCGCGCGCCCTGCTCCCGCCCGGCATGGAGCTGATCGTCGTCGACCCCACCAAGCCCGAGTTCTACGACGTCGCCGCCGACGCCGAGTACTACCTGGGCTCGCCGCGTCACGGGATCGGCAACGAGTTCTTCCGCGCCGCGCCCAAACTGAAGCTGGTGCAGCTGACCAGCGCCGGCTACGACCGGGTCGACCTCGAGGCCGCGCGCAAGGCGCGGGTGCCCGTCGCCAACAATGGCGGCGCGAACTCGGTCGCGGTCGCCGAGCACGCCGTCATGCTCATGCTGGCGGTGCTGAAGAAGCTCGTGTATCACCACAACAACGTGGCGGCCGGCACGTGGCGCGCGGCCGACTTCGCGTCCATCCGTACCTACGAGGTCGAGGGCAAGCGGCTCGGCATCGTCGGGCTCGGCAACATCGGCAAGAAGGTCGCGCGCCGCGTGCAGGGCTTCGACATGGACGTCTGCTACTACGACGTCCTCCGCCTCTCCGAGGACCAGGAGGACGCGCTCGGCGTGCGGTTCGTTCTCTTCGACGAGCTCCTCCGCACCTCCGACGTCGTGACCCTGCACGTGCCGCTGAACGACGTCACGCGCAACATGATGTCCACGCGCGAGCTCGCGCTGATGAAGCGCGGCGCCATCCTCGTCAACACCTGCCGCGGCCCCGTCGTCGACGAGACGGCGCTCCACCAGGCGCTCACGTCGGGCACCATCGCCGCCGCAGGCCTCGACGTCATGGTGGAGGAGCCGCCGAAGCCGAACCACCCGCTGTTCTCGCTGCCGAACGTCACGCTGACGCCCCACAGCGCCGGTCCCACGTGGGACAACTGGGCGAAGGCATACCGCAACGGCTTCGACAACATCCAGCGCGTGGAGGCCGGACGCGCCCCGTTCTGGGTGGTTCCCGAGCTGCGGAGCTAGGAGCGCGTCGGGGTATCGAGGGGCGCCACGGCTCCGCCGGGGCGTCCCGAGCCGCCCAAGGGGCTTGGGGGGCCCGTTCGAGGCCCCCCATCTCAACTAGGGCATGCCCTCCATGTCGACGGGGGCGTAGTACCGCCGCTCGCCGAGCGCGTCGACCCGCGCCCAGAAATCCGGCTGCGCGGCGAGGCCGAGCTCGGTCACGCCGGCGCGCTGACGCCAGATGGCCCAGGAGTCCGGATGGAGGCGACTCGCCTCGGCGAGCCAGCGATCGCCCTCGTCCGGCTGCCCGTGCCGGATGAGGTGCTGTCCGAGCCTGAAGGCGACGTGCGCGCGGGCCACGTCCTCGGTGGGCCCCGGCACGTGCGCGCGGGCGCGGTCCGCATCGAAGGCGTGCTGGCTGGCCTCGCCGCGTCGCACCCAGTCACGGATGGCGTTCAGGTAGGTGGCCCTGGCGTCGGCCGTCAGCCTGGCGGTCTCCGCGGGCATCTCGCGCGTCGCGCGATCCATGCGGCGAAATCCCTCGTAGGCGCCGGCGACCTCCGTGGGTCGCACGATTCTGCCGCGCTCGTCGATCCAGACCGCCTGCGGCACGTTGACCATGTGATAGAGGTCAGCCAGTCGATGGTCGCGGTCGATCAGGCAGGGGTAGCTCGGCGACGCGGCGTCGATCCACTGGACCGGATCACCCTCGCGGCTGTCCAGGGCGACGGCGATCACCACGAAGCCGTGATCCTTCAGCTCCTCGTAGAGCGCCTGCCACACGGGCAGGTCGCGGCGGCACCCTCACCAGGACGCCCAGGACACCAGCAGCACCTTCTTGCCACGGTGCTCGGAGAGCGAGTGCAGGCGCCCGGTGCGGTCTGGCAGCGTGAAGTCCGGCGCCTCGAGCGAGCGCAGCGCCGCCGCGCGGTCCTCGGCCGCCGCGCCGAAGACCCAGGTCTTGCCATCCGTGCTGTGGGCGAGCGGCTGGCCGAGATGACGCCAGACCGCGGCCGCGTCGATCCGGTCGTCGCGCACGAAGTCGCGCTCGCGGTCCGGCGGGATGGGCACGCAGATGCTCCCGCGGCACAGTCCCTCCGGCCTCGACGACCACCCGGTGGCGGCCGCGAGCTCGCTCGGGGAGAGCCAGAGCCGCTCGCCCTCGACGCGGGCGTCGGGAAGGACGGTCTCGGCGGTCTCGGTCAGCAGCGTCGTAGGCATACCAGGACCTCCTTCTCAGGCCGCCGCGGGGCGCTTCCAGCCGAGCCAGTCGACGATCGCGCCGCCCATCACCCGTTCGAGGTCGCGGCCCTTCAGCCACGGGAGCTCGTCGGTGAACATGGTCACGCACTGCCGGTAGGAGCACGGCATGCGCGTGATGTCGGTGCCCCAGAACGACCGGTCGGGGCCGAACGCCTCGAAGATCTGGCGCAGGTAGCCGTGGATGTTCGAGTACGGATAGGGCTGGCTCGAGTAGCTCGGCGCGCCCGACATCTTGACCGCGACGTTGGGGAACCGGGCGAGCGCCAGCATGTCCTTCAGGTCGGCGAACGCCGCGTCGTCGGGGCTCGGGGTGCCGCCGCCGTGGCGCCCGAGATGATCGATGTGCAGCTTGAGGCCCGGATGGCGCTCGGCGATCCGCGCCAGCGCGGCCATGTGGCCACCGGCCAGGAGGCCCACGGGCAGCGCCGCCTTCTCGCACGCGGCCCAGAACCAGTCCAGCGAGCCGTCGGTCCACCACGTCTTCTGGTGGGGCTGGTTGAAGGTGAACCGGAAGCCGAGCATGCCCGGCCGCTCGCGCCAGCGGGCGACGATGCGCTCGCGGTCGGGGCTCTGCAGATCGAAGTGCCCGAGGATGCAGAAGGTGTTCGGGTGCCGGCGGGCCGCCTCGACGGCCTGCGTGTTGACCGGCTCGCCGAGCGCGCTGGGCGGATGGATCACCGCGCCGTGGACTCCGGCTGTGGCCATCTCGGCCAGCGCATCGTCCACCGAGTAGGTCGGGATCTGCCGGTGGTGCCCGGGCATCTTCGCGTCCTGCCAGAGGTGGATCTGGGAATCGACGATCAGCATGGCGGTCCTCCGTTGGGCGCTCGCATGAGCATGGCGATCGCGCGTGGGGCGTCGGCTGGCCGCAGGCCCTGAGCCGGCTGCGTCTGAACCAGATGGCGGCGAAGGGGCCCCATGTCGCCGTGATCATCGATGATCACGTAGCCGTCCACGGGATGCTGCGCGAGCCAGGCGGCGATCTCGTCGCCCCGGTCGGTGCGGGGCCCACCGGTCGGCGTCTTGTCGAGCACGCAACCGATGAACCCCTGCGCGTCCAGCATCGCCTGGAGCTCGGCGACCGTCTTGCCGTACCGCCAGGTCGACGAGACCACGACGTCGGCTCCGCCCCCCGCCACGATCTCGTTCAGCACCTGGATGCAGGCGGGGTCCAGATCTCCGTACCGATCCCACTGGCGGATCGGGGCCAGCACACCGTCGATGTCCAGAAAGATCACCCGTCGCGTCACGTCCTCGCGGTCCATTCCTCGCCCGGATGATACCTCCGAGGTCACGGGCGAGGCACGCGAGAGCGCCTTGACCGCGCGGGCCGCTGCGGCTAGGTTGCGAGCACGCTCGACATCCTCGCGCTGGAGGCGACGGCATGACGACTCGTCGGCGACTGTGGATGGCCCCCCTGATCGGTCTCCTGCTGGCGGTCCCCGTCAAGGCCGGCGCCTTCGATCTCTTCCGGAGCGAGGAGGCGACGATCGCCGACGTCCACGCGGCGTTCAGGGCGAAGACCCTGACCTGTCGCGGTCTCGTTCAGATGTACCTCGACCGTATCGACGCGTACGACAAGAAGGGGCCGGCCCTGAACGCGATCGTCGTCACCAACCCGGACGCGCTGAAGATCGCCGACGCGCTCGACGCCAGGCTCGCGCAGTCGGGCCCGGTCGGCCCGCTGCACTGCGTGCCGCTGATCGTGAAGGACAACTACGAGACCACGGACATGCCAACCGCAGCCGGGTCGCTGTCGCTGAAGGGCGTGATGTCCAAGACCGATGCCTTCCAGATCAAGAAGCTGCGGGAGGCGGGCGCGGTCATGCTGGCCAAGAGCAACATGGCGGAGTTCGCCTTCGACCCGATGGAGACCGTGAACTCGCTCCTGCCCGGGTACACGCGCAACCCCTACGCGCTCGACCGGGTCACCGCCGGCTCCAGCGGCGGCACGGCCGCGGCGGTCGCTGCGAACTTCGGCACCGTCGGCCTCGGCACCGACACGGGCAACTCCATCCGGGGGCCGGCGTCACACACGAGCCTGGTGGGCATCCGTTCGACGATGGGGCTCACCAGCCGCGACGGCATCGTCCCGCTGTTCCTCGACAAGGACATCGGCGGCCCCATGACGCGGACGGTGGCCGACGCGGTGGCGGTCTTCGACGTGATCGCCGGCCACGATCCGGCCGATCCCGTCACCGCAACCAGCCAGGGGAAGCGGGCCGACAGCTACATGAAGTTCCTGGACCGAGACGGCGTGCGCGGCACGCGGCTCGGCGTCGTGCGGCAGCTGTTCACCCCCCAGAACACCGATCCCGACGTGATGGGGCGCATGGAGCAGGCGCTCGCCGACCTGCGGCGGCTGGGCGCGACGATCGTCGATCCCGTCCACATCGCCGAGATCGACACCATCCCGCCGGGCATGCTCTTCTGCTTCCGGTTCAAGTTCGACATCAACGACTACCTGCCCCGGCTCGCGCCCGGGGCGCAGGTGAAGACCCTGGAGGACATCATCAAGTCGGCGAAGTTCCACCCGTCGATCGAGAAGCGGCTGCTCGACCGGCAGGCGGAACCCCCGCTGACCGAGAACCCGCGCTGCGCACAGGTCGCCCAGAACACGCAGCGGATGCGCGAGTCCGTGCAGAAGGTGATGGACGACAATACGCTCGACGCGCTCGTCTATCCGACGTGGGCCTTTCCCCCGCGTATGATCGGCGACCTCAACACGCCCCATGGCAACAATAGCCCGCGGCTGTCGCCCCCGACCGGCTTCCCGGCGATCACCGTTCCCATGGGCTTCGTTCGCGACACCGTGCCGGTCGGACTCCAAGTGTTGGGCCGCGCGTGGAGCGAGCCTACCTTGATCAAGATCGTGTACGGCTACGAGCAGGCGACCCGGCACCGCCGCCCGCCGGCCAGCACGCCGCCGCTGCCGGCGCGTCCCTGAGGAGCATCCGTTGGCGCGCTTCGACGACTACGCCACGAAGTACCAGACCATCCGCATGGAACGGCGGGATGGCATTCTCCAGATGACGTTTCACACCAACGGCGGCCCGCTGCAGTGGGGGCTCCTGCCGCACGGCGAGTTCCCCCCGGCCTTCCGCGACGTGGGCGGCGATCCCGAGAACAAGGTCGTCATCCTGACCGGCACCGGCGATACCTATTCCGGCCCTCGCGCGGCCGGCGGCACCGGCATGCGCAGCACGCCGGCGCAGTGGGATCGCGTCTACTGGGAAGGCAAGCACCTGCTGATGAGCCTGCTCGACATCGAGGTGCCGATGATCAGCGCGATCAACGGCCCGGCCTGGCGGCACTCCGAGATCCCGCTCCTGTGCGACATCGTGCTGGCCGCCGACGACGTCCAGTTCCAGGACTCGGCCCATTTCCCGAACGGGATGGTGCCGGGTGACGGCATGCACATCATCTACCCGCTGCTGCTGGGCTGGAATCGTGGCCGCTACTTCCTGCTGACCGGCCAGACCCTCGACGCCCGGAGGGCGCTGGAGCTGGGCCTGGTCGCCGAGCTGCTCCCCCGCCCCGATCTCCTCCCGCGCGCCTGGGCGCTCGCCGAGCAGCTCGCCCAGCAGCCCGCGCTCCTGCTCCGCTACACGCGCGTGCTCTTCACGCAGCCGCTCAAGCGGCAGCTGATCGACTACCTGGGCTACGGTCTCGCGCTAGAGGGCATGAGCGTGGTCGATCGCACCGTCACCCCGGGCCCGTGATCGTGACGCCGACCGATGTGACGCCCGCTGGTGACCGGGCTATCATCAGGGCGGCGGTCTCACCAAGGAGGAGCCGATGAAGTTCGGCCTGTTCTACGAGATCTCGGTGCCCCGGCCGTGGACGCGTGAATCGGAGCGGACCGTCTACCAGAACGCGCTCGAGCAGGTGCAGCTGGCCGACGAGCTCGGCTTCGACCAGGTGTGGGCCGTCGAGCATCACTTCCTGGAGGAGTACTCGCACTGCCCGGCGCCCGAGCTCTTCCTCACCGCGTGCGCGATGATCACGAAGAAGATCCGCGTCGGCCACGGCATCGTCATCTGCGTGCCGGAGTTCAACCACCCGATCAAGATCGCGGAGCGGACAGCGGTGCTCGACATCCTCTCCGGCGGTCGCCTCGAGGTCGGGACCGGCCGCTCCGCCACCTGGACGGAGCTCGGCGGCTTCCGGGCCAATCCCGACACGACGAAGAAGTCGTGGGACGAGTTCGTGCGGTGCCTGCCCAAGATGTGGACCCAAGAGACCTTCGCCTACGACGGCGAGTTCTGGTCGATGCCGGAGCGGACGATCGTGCCCAAGGTGTACCAGCGGCCGCACCCGCCGCTGTGGGTCGCGGTGACGTCGCCGGGCACCGAGCTCGACGCGGCCGATCGCGGCCTCGGCAGCCTCGGGCTCACGTTCGGGCAGTTCGCCGAGCAGGAGAAGCGGATCGCGGAGTACCGGCGGCGCATCCGGAACTGCGAGCCGGTCGGCGCCTTCGTCAACGATCAGGTCAGCACGGTCAACTTCCTGTACTGCCACGAGGACGACGCGACCGGACGCGCCACCGGCCGCCGCATGGCGGACACGTTCAACTACCTCGCCTCCCAGCTCATCTCGGCCCGCGAGGCGTTTCCGAGCCGCTCGTACCAGTCGCTCGGGCTCCTGCCCCAGCTCCGGCGCCAGGCGACCGGTCCCGACGCCACCGAGCAGGCGGGCGAGGGCCTCGCGTTCGGCGGGCCGCAGCGCGTGCTCCACGCGCTCAAGCGGTGGGAGGCGGTCGGCGTCGATCGCGTGAACTTCCTGATGAACGCGATGGAGGTCATCCCCCAGGCCGACGTGCTGGCGAGCCTCCGCCTGTTCGCGAAGGAAGTCATGCCGGCGTTCGCCGACGACAAGGTCGCCTGATGCCCACCTTCGGCGCGCTCGAGCTGCCCACCGTCGTCGATCGCCTCGCGACCGTGCGCGACCTCGACACCGAGGCGTGGTCGCTGCCCGGCGCCGAGATCCTCCAGCTCGCGTTCGAGGTGCCCCGGGGCACCGAGGCGCTGCTCCCGCGCGCGATGCATCCGGCCATCCCGCCGTACGCGACCGTCTGGGTGATCCGCTATCCCGAGAGCCCGGTCGGCCCGTTCACGCTCGCCCAGCTCCGGCTCATGGGGCGGGCCGGCGCGCATCCGCGCGGCTTGGTGCTGGGGGCGGTCGCGAGCACGGCCGAGGCGGCGACGGCGCTCCGCGAACGGTGGGGGCTGCCGGCGGTCCCGGGCCGGGTCACCTTCACGCGCCGCCACGATCGCATCACGGCCACGGTGATCCGCGACGGCGCGACCGTGCTCGACTGCGCGCTGATCGATCCCGAGCCGATCTCGGGCGGCGACGTCCAGTACATCCACTCCGTGACGCTCGCGCACGCGCCGCTCGACGGCACGACCGCACCGCGGCTGCTCCAGGTCGATTCGCGCTACACGTTCAAGAAGGCGGAGCGCGGCCGCCCCGACGTCGGCCTGCTCGTCGCGCCGGCGTGGGGCGCGGGCCAGCTACGGCTCCTCAACCCCATCGCCGCAACGGCGACGTGGGTCGACACCGACCTGCCGCGCATCCGCTTCGTGATGGATCCCGAGATCCCAGTGGTGCGGGGCACGCGCCGGATCCGCGAGTCGCGCGAGGAGTGAGCGGCGGCTAGCGGCGGAACTGCGGCAGTCCGAGGTAGCACCCGACCAGCAACACCGCGGCCAGCCCCAGCGCGATCGACTGCATCAGCCACATCCCCGCGATGCCCCACGGAGGGCCCCAGACCCCGCCGAAGGCGACGAGATAGCCGCCGGCCACGCCCAGGCCCCACAGCGCCGCGGCGTGGATCACGGTGGGCGCGATGGCCAGCTTGTAGGCTCTGAGCACGAAGCTCGCGACCGTCTGCAGGGCGTCGAAGAAGTGGAAGGCGGCGAGGTACGGGATCAGGGTGAGCGCCATCGCCGCGACCCCGGGATCCCGCGAGTACAGGTGGACGATGCCGCCGCGCAGCGTCCACACCGCGAGCACGGTGAGGGCGGCGACGAGCGCGGCGATCCGCAGCCCGGTCAGCGCCGTCTCGCGGGCCCGGCGCGGATCGCGCGCGCCGATGGCCTGCGCGGTGAGCGTGGCCGTGGCCACCGAGAGCGAGAGCGGCAGCATGAAGCAGAGCGCGGCGAGGTTGGACACCACCTGGTGGCCGCCCATCACCGTGGTGCCCAGGCGCGCCGCGAGGAGCGTGATGGCGGTGAACGACGTCGCCTCGAGGGCGTAGGACAGGCTCATGGGGATCCCGAGCTGGAGGATCTCGCGCAGCGCCGGCCACCGCGGCCCTGCCCGGTGGATGGCGAAGCGGCGGTAGAACGGGTCGCGGCGCATGTAGCCGAAGCCCAGCAGGAAGAGTCCCCAGAACACCACGACGGAGGCCATCGCGCCGCCCACCGCGCCCATCGCCGGCAACCCGAAGCCGCCGAGGATGAGCACGGAGCTGAGGCACACCTTCAGCGCGAGCCCGGCGAGCTGCAGGGTCATGACGACGTGGGGACGCGACACCGCGGTGTTGACCGCGTAGATCGCCCGGAACATGAGCGCACCGGGCAGCGCCAGGGCGCGGACCCGAAGATAGCGCGCCACGTGGACCTCGACCTCGGCGGGGGCGTGCAGCCACGGGAGCCAGAGGTCGGCGAACAGGAGGGGCAGCATGCCGACGGCGGCCAGGCCCAGCGCCATCCACAGTCCCTGCACGTAGGTCGCGCCGATCGCGCCGAGGCGCCCGGCGCCGAAGTGCTGGGCGACGATCGGATTCAGCGCGCTGGTCGCCCCCATGAGGCCGACGAACACGGTCGAGTAGACGCTGAGGCCGAGGCCCATGGTGGCGAGATCGACCGGCGAGGCGTGGCCGCAGAGCACCGTGTCCACCACCGCGAAGGCCATGTTGGCGAACTGACCGATGAGGATCGGCCGCGCCTGCCCCACGATGCCGCGGGCGATGTCACTTGGGATGAGTCTGGCTCGCCTCGTCCCTGAACCGCGTCGTCGTGGCCGACTCTCCCGCCTCCACGAGCCGCGGGTACTCGCGCTCGAAGGTCGCGACGATCTCGGCCATGGGCACGTCGGCCTGCACGCCGCGCTCCAGCACGTACTCCATGTGGCGCCGGCCGGCCCGGTCGTAGGGCTGGAAGACCGAGTCTTCGCGGCCGTCGAACTCCAGCGGGAGGACGCCGAAGCGGTCGCAGAGCGAGCGATCGAACGCCGGCGTGGCCTTCACCCAGCGCCGCTCCAGCTCGAGCTCCACGTAGCCGTGGTAGTAGAACACGTCGCCCCCGACGAGCGCCCGCAGCCGGGGCGTGCACAGGTGATTGCGCACGTCGGCGAAGCAGAGCCGCGCCGGAATGCCCTCGGCCCGGGCCACCGCGGCAAGCAGGGCCGCCTTGCCCACGCAGAACCCGGCGCCCTTCGCCAGGACCGCGCTGGCCCGGTAGGTGTCGGGCGAGCGGAAGTCGCAGTACGGGGTGTAGGTGACGCCGTCGCGCACCGCATAGTAGAGGGCGACCGCCCGCTCACGCGCGTCGGTGGTGCGGCCCGCCGCGGTCCGGGCGAACGCCACGATGGACGGCGCGTCGCTGTCGACGAACTCCGCCGGCCGGCGCCACGCGTCGGACGCCTGGATGGTCATTCGCTCGCCCTCGCTGGCCTGGACGCCGACATGGCGCACTCCCTCGAGAAGATTCCGTCGCGGCGACGGCGCCGACATTGTATCGCGAGGCCTGCGACGGCCCCGCGGCGGCCGGCGTCCCGGCTCACGCGAGCCGGTAGGCCCGCGCGACGTTCTCGCCGAGAATTCCCCGGCGCCCCGACTCGGTCATCGGCGCCACCATGCCGCGCAGCTCATCCAGGTACGCACCGGGATGGTCCGGGTGCGGGTAGTCGCTCGCCCAGAAGAACTTGTCCTCGCCCACGTGCGGCATCAGGGCGGCGATCGTGCGCTCGTCCGGATCCGCCGAGATGAAGCACTGCTGCTTGAAGTAGAACGACGGCTTCTCCTTCAGGCGCACGGTGGCGCCGAGCATCGTGCCGGTGAAGGTCGCGTCGGCGCGGTCGAGGAAGTAGCCGATCCAGCCGGCCTGGGACTCGAGCACGACCACGCGCAACCGGGGGAAGCGCTCGAACACGCCGAACTGGAAGAGCGTGGCGAACGCCTGCTGCACCCCCTGCCCGGCGAAGAGATTGAAGTACCAGACCGCCCAGCCGAACTTGTCGAACCGGTGGTGGACGTTGAACGCGATCGGCTCGAACGTCGGATGGATGGCCAGCGGCACGTCGAGGTCCTGCGCCGCCGCGAAGACCGCGTCGTGGCGCGGGTCGCCGTGCGGCACGCGCGTGATCGTGAACGGGCACACGAAGGCGCCGCGGCAACCGTCGCGCACCGCGCGCTCGAGCTCGCGCGCGGCCTCCTCCGGGTCGCCCAGCGAGAGGTGCGCGATGGGCACCAGCCGGCCGCCGGAGTCGCGGCAGAAGTCGGCGATCCAGCGGTTGTAGGCGCGGCAGTACGCGCTCGACAGCGCGGGGTCGAACAGCTCGGCCTCCCACAGGAGCCCCAGCGTGGGATAGAGCACGGCCTTCGCCATCCCCTCGCGGTCGAGGAGCTGCACGCGCTCCTTGGCGTCCATGGTGCCGAACGCGGCGCCCCGCAGGTACGTCTGCTCGGGCGTGGGCCGGACCCCGCGGACGTCCTGGGGCGCGACCTCGCCCCGCATCGCGCGCTCGCGCAGCTCGCGCGCCTCGTCGACCCGCTTGCCCATCCCGCCGAGCGTGCCCAGCTGGCCCGGGCGCGCGATCGTGGAGCGGCGGCCGTCGATCTCGAGGAACTCGAACCCGTCGTCCCCGACGCGGATACGGAGCGCACGGTCGCGATACGCGGGCTCGAGGTAGCTCTCCCACAGGTCGGGCGGCTCGAGGATGTGACCGTCGCAGTCGATCACGAGCTCGTTGGTCGTCATGGCCTTCCTCCGTCCCTCGGCCCGCGCCGTCATCGGCGCAGGGCGAGCGGATCCTCCAGGTGCAGGACGGGCGTCCACGGAAGCCCGATACGCGACAGGTCGGGCGCGAGCACGTCCTCGCCCGGCGGTCGCACGCCGCGCTCGATCCAGGCGACGAGGTCGTCGAACGCTCGCTCGCGCGTCTTGCCGTCGATCGCGCAGTGGCTCGGCGCGCGGATCACCCTCTGCACCAGCAAGTGGTCCGTCCCGGCGGCGATGGTCCGACGCCGGTACGACTGCTCGAGGCTGAGCGGGACCCAGGCGTCGCCGGTCTCGTGCAGCGTGAGGAGCGGTGCCGTCAGCCGCCCGGTCCGCTCCGCGTACACGGGGTTCGCGCTGGGCGAACGGGCGTCCTTCACCGGGTCCACGCGGCGGACGCGCGCGTTGAGATCGTCCTCGGTGAGGCCGAGGCCCGGGTCGATCCGGTACCGGATCTGCGCGGTGCTCGCGGCGCGCAGCCCGGGGTTCGGCTCGTTCTCGAGATCGCGGGGGCGGTAGATCATGTTCAGCAGGTACCGCGCCTTGAGGCCTTCGAGTCGGAGCGGCAGATCGTTCCCGACCTGATCGCCGCCTATCAGGTACTTCACGACGCTGTCGAACTGCCGTCCGCGCGCGGTGTACGAGCCGGGGGTGCCGAGCGCCGGCACGACGCGCTCGCTGAGGAGCTGGACGAACGTCTCGCGGTCGGGCGCGTCGAGCAAGGGCACTCCGCTGATCAGCTCGGCCGCCGCCGTGTACGCCATGAGGTAATCGGCGATGCCGATGCCGTCCACCAGGCCGCACTCGGCGAGGCCGCCCTGGTAGAGGCCCGGTCGAAGCTCCAGTGACGCCACGACGATGTGCCCGCCCATCGACTGGCCGTAGATGATGGTCCAGCGCGGCCGCCCGATCTCCTTCAGGAAGAGCTCGCGGAGCGCCACCAGGTCCTCGATGAAGAGGTGGGGCTGATACTCGCGCGCGCGATAGCCGGACGAGATCCAGGCATGACCCGCGGTGTAGATGTGGCTGGCGATCGGAGGCCTCGTGACGGTGCCCGGCCCCGTGCCGCGCTGGATGCCGTGCGCAAACACGACGAGCCCCCCTTGCCAGCTCTCCGGCACCGCGATGAGGTAGTCGGCGCCCCCGAGCACTCCGCTGCGGTTGATCGCGGCCCGCGGCGTCTCGGCGGCAGGCGCGTCCGACCACGGCGCTCGCGGCGCGAGCAGCACGAGGCCGATCAGGACGAGCGCGACGAAGGCGCGTCGGGTCGGATCGACGACCGGCATGGCTTCCTCCCCGTGGACTCGTGACGTAGCATATCCGACCGTGACCACGACCGGTACCACCGAGCGCGTCCACCTGAGCGTCGCCGAGGCCCGCGCGCTGTCCGAGCAGGCCATGCGCGGAATCGGCTACGACGCCGAGGAGGCGCGGATCCTCGCCGACCACGTCGTCGACGCCGCGCTGTGCGGCTACGAGTACTCCGGCCTCCCGAAGCTGCTCAACGTCGCGGAGCATCCCCGCTTCGCGATGCCGCGGCACCCGCTCCGCGTCGTGCGGGAGACGGGCGTGTCGGTCCGCTTCGACGGCGGCAATCAGAACGGCATGGTGGGCATGTACCACGCGACACGGGCGGTGATCGACCGGGCCGCCCGGCACGGCGTCGCCCTCGTCGCCGTCACCAACCTCTGGATGAGCGGCCGGAGCGCGTACTACGTCGAGCTCGCAGCGCGCGCCGGCCTGATCGGCATCCACACCGTGGCGGCGCCCCCCATGGTCGCGCCGCTCGGCGGGGCCCGGCCGTTCCTCGGCACCAACCCGATCGCGTTCGGCTTCCCGCTGGACGGCGATCCGCTGGTGATCGACCTGGGGACCTCGGCGTTCATGGGCACCGACTTACAGTTCCGCCAGCGGCTCGGTCTTCCCCTGCCCGAAGGCGTCGCGATCGACGCGCAGGGCCGGCCCACCACGGACGCCGGCGCCGCCCGGCGCGGCGCGATCCTGCCGTTCGGGGGCCACAAGGGCTACGCGCTCGGCCTCGCGATGCACGCGCTCGGCGTGCTCGGGGGCGGGATGGCCGATCGCGAGGATGGGGGCTATCTCTTCATCGCGTTCACGCCCGACCTGTTCGTGCCGCTGGAGGACTACCGGCGCGCGCTGGCCGTGGAGATCGCGGCCCTCAAGGCGACGCCGAGGCAGGAGGGTGTCGACGACATCCGGATCCCCGGCGAGCGGGCCTATCGCGAGCGGGCGCGGCTGACGCGCGAGGGCATCGAGATCGATCGTCGGATCCAGGACGCGCTGATGAGGCTCGCGGAGGGCCGCCGGGGTATCGAGCCGCTGGCGACCCAGGGTGCGCGATGAGGGAGGAACGGGCATGGATCGACTGAGAGGCAAGGTCGCCGCCGTCAGCGGCGGGGCGTCCGGCATCGGCGAGGCCACGGTGCGACGGTTCGTGGCGGAGGGCGCCAGGGTCGTGTTCGCCGACCGCGACGTCGATCGGGGCAAGCGCGTGGCGGCGGAGATCGAGGCGAGCGGCGGCGCGGCGGTGTTCGTGGAGGCGCACATGGAGCGGGAGGGCGAGGCCGCGAGCTTCGTCCGGCAGGCGGCGGATCGCTTCGGCCGCCTCGACGTCCTCGTCAACAACGCCGGGGTGCGGCTCTATCACACGGTGGTCGAGGCCAGCGCCGAGAGCTGGGACGAGATCCTGGGGGTGAACCTCAAGGGCTACGCGTTCTGCGCGAAGGCGGCGATCCCGCTCATGCGGCAGGGTGGCGGGGGGAGCATCGTCAACGTCGCGTCGGTCCGGTCGGTGACGAGCGTGGGCAAGACGACGCAGTACGACACCACCAAGGCCGCGGTGGCCGGGCTCACGCGGGGCATCGCGGCCGATCACGCGTCGGAGGGCATCCGGGTGAACGCCGTCTGCCCCGGGCCCATCTACACGCCCTTCCACGAGCGGCGCATCCGGGAGATGGGGCGCACGTTCGAGCAGTACCGCGAGGACGCCGCCCGGGGCACGATGCTCCGGCGCCCCGGGACGCCGGACGAGGTCGCCGCGTGCATCCTGTTCCTCGCCTCGGACGACGCGTCGTACGTCACGGGCACGCTGCTGTTCGTCGACGGCGGCGTCACGGCCATGTGAGGACGGCGCATGCGTGAGAACACGCTCAAGCAACGGCTCTACGCGGGGAAGGCGGCGTTCGGGGTCATGTGCACCTTCCCGTCGCCGCCGGTGGTCGAGATGCTGGGGTACCTCGGCTTCGACTGGATCCTGCTCGACAACGAGCACGGCTCCATCACGGTCGACACCGCCGAGGCGTGCATCGCCGCCGCCGAGCTGACCGGCATGGCGCCGATCGTGCGGCCGGTCGGCAACCGGCCCGAGCTCATCGCGCCGTTCCTCGACCGGGGTGCCTGGGGCGTCCAGGTGCCCCACGTCAACACGGCCGCTGAGGCCCGGGCGGCCGTCGACGCGGTGAAGTACGGCCCGGACGGACACCGCGGGATCTTCAGTGGTGGCCGGCCGGCGGGCTACGGCTTCAAGGGCACGACGGCGGACTACGCCCGCGAGGCCAACCGCCAGACGCTGGTGTGCCTGATGCTGGAAGAGGTCGAGGCCATCGAGAACCTGCCGGAGCTCGTCACCGTCCCGGGCGTAGACGTGTACTTCATCGGGTCGGGTGACCTGTCGCAGTCGATGGGCTACACCGGCCAGCAGGCCCACCCCGAGGTCCAGCAGGTGATGGAGCGCGGGGTCAAGACGATCACCGGTGCCGGGCGCATCGCCGGGTGCAGCTGCCCCGACAACCTCATCCCCAAGTTCCTGGGCCTCGGCGTGCAGTACTTCCACAGCTCCGTGGGCCGCCTGCTCCAGCAGAGCAGCGACGCCTACCTCCAGAAGATGCGCCAGGCCGCGGCCGACGCCGGCCGGTGACCGAGGAGACTCCATGGCCCGCATACCGCTCGTGACCCGAGATCAGGTCGCCGACACGGAGCAGCCGGCGTACGACGCCTTCATGCAGAGCCGAGCCGGCCGTCCCAACGTCGGCCCGTACTCGCTCCTCCTGCACATGCCAGAGATGGCGCAGCGCCTGGAAGCGCTGCGCACCTACCTCCGCGACGAGGCGAGCCTGTCGCAGAAGCTGCAAGAGCTGGTCATGATCTCCGTCGCCCGCGAGATGGGCTGCGCCTTCATCTGGTACGCGCACGCCGCCGCGGCGAAGCAGGCCGGCGTCCGCGGCGAGGTGGTGGACGACATCCGCGAGCGGCGGCCGCTGAAGGGCCTCGACCCCGAGGAGCAGACCGTGGTGGACTTCACGCGCGAGCTGCTCCAGAACCGCAAGGTCAGCCGGCCCACGTTCGAGGCGGCTACGGCCCGCTTCGGGCAGCGCGGCACCATGACCCTGACGAACCTGATCGCCTGCTACGCGGTGCTGGCCTACAACATGAACACGTACGAGCTCGAGGCCCCGGCCCATTCCACGGAGAAGCCCTTGCCGGCGAGCTAGTCGACGGCGACGATCTCGACCCAGTTCGAGCCCTTGCCGGTCGGGTACTTCTGGAGCGGCTTGAGCGCTCCGCTCGCGGGGTCGATCTCGTAGACCGAGAGCGTGTCCGACTTCTCGCCGGCCACCACCATGTAGCGGCCCCTCGGGTCGATCCGGAAGCCGCGCGGCTGCTTCTCGGTCGGCGTGCTCGACAGATAGGTCAGCGCGCCGGTGGCGCCGTCGACGCGGAAGGCGCCGATCGAGCTGCTGGTCCGCTCGGCGGCGTACAGGAACTTGCCGTCGGGCGTGACGTGCAGGTCGGACGCCCAAATGTCGTTCGAGACGTCGCGCTGTCCGGGGCCGCCGCGCGGCGCCCCTGGGACCAGCTTGGTGTCGGGAGGCAGCGCGGACGCCGAGCCCGCCTCGGTCAGGAGTCCCGTCGCCGCGTCCAGCGCCAGCGTCGTCACCGTCGCCACCAGCTCGTTCAGCAGGAAGGCGAACTTGTTGTCGGGAGACATGACGATGTGGCGGGGGCCGGTCATCGCCTTCAGCTGCACGAGCGGCGGCGTGTTGGCCGTCAGCGTCCCGGTCTTGGCGTCGAATCGGAACTGGAAGACCTGGTCGGTGCCGAGGTGCGGGACGAAGACGTAGCGGTTGGTCCGGTCGGTGATGATCGAGTGGGCATTCCGGGCGGTGGGCATGACCTGGACCGGCTCGGACACCTTGCCGTCCTTGCCGACCGGGTTGACGCTCACGAGGTTCCCGCCGTAGGACGCCCCGAGCAGGTACCGGCCCGTCTGGTCGACCAGGATGTACGGGAGGCTGTCCGCGAGCGGCCCGGTCGAGACCTGCTTGAGCGCACCGGTGCGACGGTCGATGGCGTAGCTGACCACCGTGAACGGTTTGGAGCGGATGGCGGCGAAGAGGAAGCGCTTGTCGGGGCTCACGCTCATCGGCATCACCGGCTTGCCGGCGTCGACCCGCGCCCCGGGCTGCAGCGTGCCGTCGGCCGCGAGCGTGTACGTGCCGATGGTCCCGTCCTCGGCGTTCGACACATAGACGAACGTCGCCGCCTGGGCGGCCCCCACCGCCGTCATGAGCGCGGCCACGACGATCCCGATGACGAGTGCGCGTGTGCGCATCGGACCCTCCCTAGCTCGAGGCTAGATCGATCCGCCTTCACGGAAAGACGATCACGCCTCGGCCGACGGCGTCGGTGTCGATGTCCTCGTAGGCGCGGTTGATGTCGGCCAGGTCGTAGCGCCGGGTGACGAGGCCGGCGACGTCGAGCCGGCCGCGCTCGACCCAGTCGGCGATGCGCGGCATGTCCTGCCGGGGGTGCGCCGAGCCGTAGTACGTGCCCGTGATGGTCTTCTCGCCGCGCGTCAGCATGACCGGCTCGATGGCGGCGGTGTCGCCGATGGGCGCGATGCCGACGATGACCGCGGTGCCGCGCTTGCGCAGCATGTCGACGGCCATCCGGGTGGTGGCGCCGCTGCCGTAGGCCTCGAAGGCGAAGTGGGCACCGCCGCCGGTGAGCGCCTGCACGCGCGCCACCGCGTCCTCCGTGCGCGCGTTGACGACGTCGGTGGCGCCGAACCTCCGGGCGAAGGCCAGGGCTGCGTCCTTGACGTCGACCGCCACGATGGTGGTGGCGCCGGCCAGCCGTGCGCCCTGCACCACGTTGAGCCCGACCCCGCCACAGCCGATCACCGCGACCGCATCGCCGGGCTGCACGCGGGCGTTGAACACCGCAGCGCCGACGCCGGTGGTCACGCTGCACCCGATCAGCGCCAGCTGCGGAAAGTCGAGCGAGGCCGGGGCCGGGATGCAGCCCATCTCGGGCACGACGGCGTACTCGGCGAAGCACGCCACCTTGCCCATGTGGATCAGGTCCTGCCCGGCCAGCGTGTGCAGCCGCGACGTGTTGTCGTAGAGCCGGCCGCTGGTGCGCGCGTGCTCGTCACAGAGGTGGGGCCGGCCGCTCTCGCAGGAGTGGCAGTGCCCGCAGTTGGGCACGAAGCTCAGGATGACTCGGTCGCCCGGCTTCACCGTGGTCACGCCCTCGCCCACGCTCTCCACGGTGCCGGCGCCCTCGTGGCCCATGACCGCGGGCAGGGCGATGGTGGCCTCGCCCTTCTGGAAGTGCAGGTCGCTACGGCACACGCCGGCGGCGCCGACCCTGATCAGGACCTCGCCGCGGCGCGGTTCGTCCAGGTCGACGGTCTCGACGGAGTACGGCTTGTTGACGGCGTAGAGGACGGCGGCGGTCACGCGCATGGTCTTCCCCCGTGGTCGGCTGGTCGTCGGCGTGCAGACTACCCGAGATCCGCGGGCGGAGGAAGCTCCGTCGTCACCTCGACCTCTTGAAGCCGCCTCCGATCGCCCCTACCATCCCGCCCATGACGAACCAGGCCTTGCGCACGATTCTCCCGATCGCCGGCTGGGGCGAGGACCGCGCCCGCGCGGTCGAGATCACGGGCGGCACCGATCCGATCCTGCCGACGTCGTTCCGTATCGGCGAGGCCGCGGCGGCCACGCTGGCGGCGCTCGGTCTCGCCGTCTCCGATCTGTGGGCGCTGCGCACCGGACGTCGTCAGGACGTCGCGGTCGACACCCGCCGGGCCACCGCCTCGCTGCGGAGCGGCCACTACATGAAGCTGGACGGTGCGGTCGTGTCGACCGAGCGCAACTCGATCATGGGCGTCTATCCGGCGCGGGACGGCCGGTGGAGCTACCTGCACTGCAACTTCCCGAACCACCGGGAGGCCGCTCTCCGGGTGCTGGGCGTGCCGGAGGACCGCGACACCGTGCGCCGGGCCGTGGCGAAGTGGGACGCGCTCGAGCTGGAGGAGGCCATCATCGCCGCCAAGGGCGCCGGCGGCATGGTGCGCACGATGGACGAGTGGGCGAGGCATCCGCAGGCCGCCGCGATCGCGTCGCTGCCGCTGATGGAGATCGTGAAGATCGGTGACAGCCCGCCGGAGAAGCTCCCGGACGGCGATCGTCCCCTGTCCGGGATCCGGGTGCTCGACCTCACGCGCGTCCTCGCGGGACCGACCTGTGCGCGGAGCCTCGCCGAGCACGGGGCCGACGTGCTCAAGATCACGGGCAAGCACCTGCCCAACCTCGGCCACCAGGAGTTCGACACGGGCCACGGCAAGCTCTCCGCCCACCTGGACCTTCGCGAGCAGCGGGACGTCGACGTGCTGCGCGGTCTGGTCCGCGACGCCGACGTGTTCTCGCAGGGCTATCGGCCGGGCACGCTCGGCGCTCGCGGGTTCTCACCCGAGGCGCTGGCGCAGCTCCGCCCCGGCATCGTCTTCGTCTCGCTGTGCGCGTTCGGCCACGTCGGCCCGTGGGCGTCGCGACGCGGCTTCGACACGGTCGTGCAGACCGTCAGCGGCATCACCGCCCGACAGGGCGACCTCTTCCCCGGGGCGGAGCCCGGCCCGCAGTTCTACCCGGTGTCGGCCATCGACTACCTCACCGGCTACCTCATGGCGTTCGGCGCGGCCGTGGCCCTCGCCCGCCGGGTGCGCGAGGGCGGCAGCTGGCTCGTCCGGATCTCGCTCGCCCAGACCGGGCGCTGGCTCGTCGACCGCGGCCAGGTCCCGGAGGCCGAGCTGAAGGACGTGCCGAAGGAGTTCACGCCGGCCGAGCTGGCGCGCTGGTCGACGACGAGCGAGACGCCGGCCGGGCGCCTGCACCACCTCGCGCCGGTGCTCGGTCTCTCCGAGACGTCGCCGCGCTGGGCGCGGCCGTCGGTGCCGCTCGGCTACCACGAGCCCGTCTGGCCGGCGCGCGCCGCCTGACCGCACCCGGCGGACGACCACTCAGCAGGCCTTACACGGCGGGAAGTCGCGGCTGTAGACCGGCTGCTTCAGGAACTCGTCCGGGCCGTACTTCCAGAACTGGGACACGGCCGGGATCGTCACGATGACGGTGTTCTGCAGCTCGCCGTCCCGGTTGCGCTCCACCTTGCGGATGTAGACGTTCTGGATCGGATTGCCGGCGGCGTCGAGCTTGACCGGTCCCCGCGGCGCATCCGCGATCTCCACCTTGCGCAGGGCCGCGAGCAGCGCCTCCCGGTCCTCGACGTTGCCCTTGACGGCCTTGACCGCCTCGTCGATCCACTTGCCGCTCGTGTAGTTGGTCTCCGCGAAGTAGGAGGGCACCTTGCCGAACTTCGCCCGGTACTCCTTCACGAAGCGACGGTTGGCCGGCGTGTCGAGGGCGCCGCTGTAGATGAGCGGGCTGACGGCGCCGAGGGCCTCGTCGCCCATCGACGGGAGGAGGGACTCGTCCACCGCCGGGCCGCCGGCGATCACCGGGATCTTCTCCTTCAGGCCGGCCTCCTGGTACTGCTTGAAGAACTGCAAGGTCGACGCGCCGGCCACCATCGTCAGCACGGCGTCGGCATCACGCCGCAGCTTCGCGATGTAGGGGGCGAGGTCCATGGCGCCCAGCGGCACCCAGAGCTTCTGGACGACCTGGCCGCCGCCCTCCTCGAACGTCTTCTGGAAGCCGCCGACGACCTCCCACGCGAACGCGTAGTCCGACCCGATGACCGCCACCTTCTTGTAGCCGAGCGTCTTCGCGGCGTACTCACCGAACGGGTGCGACGGCTGGCTCGACGCCCACCCGGTGCGGACGACCCACCGGTACTTCAGCCGCTGAGTGAGGTCGTCCGAGGCGGCGACGGTGATGAGCGAGGGGATCCGGTATTCCTCCATCTTGGGCGCCAGTGCGTAGCCCAGGTGGCCGAAGAGCACGCCGGCCGTGATGTGCACGCGGTCATGCTCGACGAGCTTGCGCAGCTTGGCGACGGCCACGTCGGGCCGCCCCTGGCTGTCCTCGACGATCAGCTCCACCTTGCGGCCACCCATCTGATGGCCCACCTCGTCGAGGTACATGGTGAGACCATTCACCATGTCCTTGGCGGGCTGAGCGGCGATGCCGGTGAGGTCGGCCGTGAACCCGATCTTGATCGGCGGGCGCGCCTGCGCCGCCGCTCCATCGAACGAGCCGGTGATGACGAGGACCTGCAGGAGGACCACGACGCCGATCAGTGTCTTCATGGCTGGCCCCTCTCGAGTCGAGCGCGTGCACGACGGTCGATATGGCGCCTTATACGAGGGCGACGGCGCCATCGTCAACGGGCGGGTGTAAGATCTCGCCCATGGCCCACGACTCCCTCAGCAGCGCCTACCAGCGTGACGGATTCGTCGTCGTCCCCGATCTCCTCGGACCCCAGCCGCTGGCGGAGCTCCGCGAGATCATCGCCAAGCTCGTTTCCGCGAGCAAGGCGGTGAGCACGCACACCGCGGTCTACGATCTGGAGCCTGGCCATTCGGCGGCCGAGCCCCGGGTCAGGCGGATCAAGACCCCGCACAAGGTCCATCCGGCCTTCGAGGCCGTCGTGCGGAGTGCCCCGGTGATGGAGGTCCTCACCGAGCTCCTTGGGCCGAACCTGAGACTGAAGAGCTCCAAGCTCAACATGAAGGCGGCCCGCTACGGCTCGCCGGTCGAGTGGCACCAGGACTGGGCGTTCTATCCCCACACCAACGACGACCTGCTGGCCATCGGCGTGATGCTCGACGACATGGATCTCGACAACGGCCCGCTGATGGTCGTTCCGGGCTCGCACAAGGGACCGATCTGGAACCACCACGACGAGGACGGCCGCTTCTGCGGTGTCGTCAACCCCGACGACATCAAGCACGAGATCGCGAGCGCGGTGGTGTTGACGGGCCGCGCCGGCACCATGTCGTTCCATCACGTCCGCGCGCTGCACGGCTCGGCGCTCAACACGTCCGACCGGAGCCGCAACCTGCTGCTCTACGAGGTGGCCGCCGCCGACGCCTGGCCGCTCCTCGGGGCCCCCGACTTCGACGGCTTCAACCGTGAGCTGCTGAGCGGCCGGCCGACCGTGGAGCCCCGGATGACGTCGGTGCCGGTGCGGCTGCCCCTCCCGCCGGCGGCCCGCCAGGGCTCGATCTACGAGAACCAGCTCGGCTCGGCGCGGTCGTACTTCCAGAAGGTCGGGGTGTAGCCGCTCTCTCCGTTACGTCGAGCTGCCGTCGGCGGCGCAGCAGTGCGGCGTCGGCGGGGGCACGTCGAGGGCGGGGTTCCGGTCGAAGAAGCCCGCGGGCTTCAGCATGAAGCCGAGCGCCATGACCGGCATCACCGGCCAGTCCTCCGGTCGGACGACGTGATGCGAGCCGAACGTGTACCAGAGGACCACGTCCGTGTTCTCGAGCGGCCCGTCGTCCTGCACGTAGACCGGTAGGCCGGCCCCGCCGGGGTGCTGGTTGGGGTAGTCGCCCGCGGCGTAGCGCTCGCGCGGATCGTGGCGCGTCACCCAGAGATGGCGGGTCATGAACGCCGCGCGCTTCGTGACCGACGCCTCCGGTCCCGCAAAGGGCAGCACGTTGTCACCGGGCATCAGCTTGTAGGCCACCGGCTCGCCCAGGCGATTGCGGACGGACGGGTTGACGACCTTCCAGAAGCGGCCGCGCAGCGGGTCGATGAGGCGCGGCGCGCGGGCCTCGGACTCGAGCAGGGTCGCCTCGGTGCGGAAGGCGTTGTGATGCGGGTTGTCCGGCCCGGGCGGGTCGGCCACCGTGTTCACCTCGTACACGGAGTTGTCCATCCCGTCCACCATCATGTCGAGCCGCGCGTTGAAGAAGTGCTGGTGGATGGGCCCGTAGACCTGGGGCGCCACCAGCTCACCCCACGGCGGCTTCACGCCGGGCGGCTCTGCGCCGTTCGAGATGATGCCGGTCATCTTCACCTTCAGCTCGATGGTGCCATCCTGGTAGAAGTGCCAGTAGAAGCCGTACTCGTAGTTGCCGACGGTGGCGATGAACGACACGACGAGCCGGCGGGAGCGGCGCACCTCGGTGTGGTTGCGCCGCCAGTCGACGTGCTTCCACAGGATGCCGTCGTCCTCCTCGTGGATGCACACGGCGTTGGGCAGGGTCACCGCGCGGCCCTGGCTGTCGTTGACCACCGCGTCGAGATAGCGGATCTCCCCGAGACAGTCGCACCCGTTCATGAGGGCGTTGGCGAGCGTGCCGATGCCGTACTCCCCCACATCGAAGGCGTTGCGGTGGAAGTAGGTCGGCCGCGGGTCGCCGTACGGCACCACCATGTCGGCGATGGAGGCGCGGTAGAGGATGGGGCGCTCCCGGCCCTGGTCCGCGTAGCTCACGGTGTGGATCACCAGCCCCTCGCGCGGCGTGAACCCGAGGCGCATCCGCCACTTCTGCCAGGCGAGCTCGTGGCCGCGGAGCTCGAAGCTCGGACCGTCGGGCTGTCGGATCTCGACCGGCTTGAGATCCGCACGGGGGCCCGCCACGTCCGGCGAGTAGTTGGCGTCCTCCGGCGGGAGCGGCACGACGCCGCCGTCCTCGACCCTCACGACCTGCATCGCGTTCAGATCCACGACGGTGAGGAGGTTGGCGACGGGGCGCGCGTAGCCGTTGTCGTCGGGATGGCGGCGCACCCACGTCAGCGCTCGCACGAGCCGGCGGCCGTCCTCGTCGGCGAAGCCGAAGTTGCCCGCCGACCACGAGTCCACCATCGCCAGGCTGAAGTCCGTCACGCCGCGTCGGCGCATCGCCTCCTGCCAGCGAGGGTCGGCCCGCACCGCCGCCTCGCAGTCGACGAACTCGTCGAGCACGATGGCCGGCTGGGCGCCGCCCACGTGCTCCCAGGACAGCACCCGGCCCCGAGAGAGCGACACGACGGCCTCGTAGGTGCTGGCCGTGGCACCGTCCACGAGCACGACGAAGGCCGCGCGCTCGACGGCATCGCCGGGCCGGTGCCCGAGCACGACCTTCTTGTCCGGCTCGTTGAGCGTGATGAAGATCACCCGGCTCTTCGCGCCCGGCGACCGCTCGGCCCTCACGATCTCCCACGCGCGCTCGATCTCGGCGGCACTGAGCGGATCCAGCGGATGCACGGCCATGCTCACCACCCCATCGCTCGCGCCGCCCGGCGCGGGTCGGCGCCGCCGTAGAGGATCCCCTTCTGCAGATCCGCCGAGATCGCGCACACCCCCGCGGTGGCGATCGACAGGTCGGGCAACCACTGCACCCCGTGCCCGCGCGCGGTCAGCGCCTCGCCCGTCGCCTCCCCGATCGACCGCTCGACGTCGAGCCGGCCGGGATGGTACGGGTGCGGCTCGAACGAGCCCGGGAAGCTGTGCGTGACGAACCGCGGCGCCTCGACGGCCTCCTGGATGCTCATCCCGAACACCGTGTGGTTCAGGAAGACCTGCATCATCGCCTGGGGCTGGAGGTCGCCGCCGGGGGCGCCGAAGGGCATGACCCACTCGCGGCCGCGCCGCGCGAGCGCCGGATTGGGGGTGAGGCGCGGGCGCTTGCCCGGCGCGACGCAGGACGCGTGGCCCGGCACCGCCCACGACTGCGACCCGCGCGTCGAGGGGCAGAAGCCCAGGCCGGGGATCACCGGCCCGTCCCACGACGAATCGCTGGGCGTCGCCGAGAAGGCGTTGCCATGACGATCGACGACGCACACGTAGGAGGTATCGCCGCCGCCGCCGTCGCCGCCCCCCGCGGCCGCCGGCTCGGCCGCGCGTGACACCGCGGCCGAGGCGTCGAACCCCGCCACGCGGCCGGCCGGCGGCATCTCCGGCCACGCGCGCTCGCCGATGAGACGCCGTCGCGCGGCGGCGTACGACGGGGCCAGCAGCGCGTCCATCGGCACGGCGACGAGGCGCGGGTCGCCGTAGTAGCGCTCGCGGTCGGCGAAGCAGAGCTTCATGGCCTCGGTGAGGAGATGGACGTAGGCCGGCGTGTTGTGGCCGAGGGCCTTCAGCTCCGCGCGGTCCAGCACCGAGAGCATCTGCAGCAGCACCGGTCCCTGGCACCACGGGCCGCACGTGAGCACCTCCGTGTCGCCGAAGGTGGCGCGCACCGGGGGCGTGATCTCGGACCGGTAGGACGCCAGATCCTCCGCCGTCATCCAGCCGCCGTTCTCACGGTGGTATCGCACGACCGAGGCGGCGAGATCGCCGCGGTAGAACGCGTCCCGCGCGGCCCGCAGGCCGGCGACGCGGCCGCGCGGGCTGGCCGCGCACTCCTCGTCGACCATGAACTGCAGCGACCGCGCGAGATCCGCCTGCACGAACAGCTCGCCCTCGCGGGGCGCGCGGCCGCCCGGGAGCCAGATCGCGGCGCTGGCCGGCCAGCGCCGGTATCCGTCGGCGTAGAGCTCGATGTAGTGGGCCATCACCGGATGCATGGTGAAGCCCTCGCGCGCGTATCGGATGGCCGCGGCGGCCACGTCGCCGAAGCTCAGGGTGCCGTAGCGCTCCAGCGCCAGGATCCAGGCGTCGGGGGCCGAGGGCACCACCGTGCGCAGGAGGCCGCCCGGGATCGCGCCGCCGTGGTGCTCCACGAAGGTCTCCAGGCGGGCCGCGCGCGGCCAGCCCCCGAGCCCGGCGATCGTGATCGTCTCGTCGCGATCGGCGAGGTGGATCACCATCGGCGCCACGCCCGAGAACTGCACCTGGTCGCTGTGCACCACGCCCAGCGCGATGCCGGCGGCGACGCCGGCGTCGACCACGTTGCCGCCGGCCTGGAGCACGGCGTATCCGGCCTCCGCGGCCAGGTAGTGGCCCGCCGAGATCATGTGCCGGGCGCCGGTGATCATCGGTTGCAGCGGCATCGGGGCCTCCCTCGTGTCGTCCGTGTCAGACGCTCGGCTTGGTGGAGAACGGCGTCAGCTGCAGCTCGTGCGTCCAGCACGACCGGTCCTGCGTGTGCAGGTACCAGAACGCCTCGGCGATCTTCACGGGGTTCATCACGATCTCGGGATTCTTCTGGGCCCTCGGCAGGGCGCGGGTGCCCGGCGAGTCGATGAGGCCGTCGATCACGACGTTGGCCACGTGGACGCCGTGCTCGGAATACTCCTCCGTGAGAACCTGCGCCAGCGTCCGCATCATGACCCGCGGATAGTAGAGCGACTGTCCGGTCAGGCGCTTGCGGCCGCGCAGGGACGAGGCGTTGTTGGAGATGAGGAAGGAGCCGGCGCCCCGCTTGCGCATGGCGGGCAGGACCTCCTGGGCGACCAGGAAGGGCCCGCGGACCGAGATGTGCTGGGCGGTCTCGAGGATCTCGACCGGGACGTGCTCGAGCAGCTCCTTGTCCGGCGGCAGATCGCGCCCCTCCAGATAGCCGGCGTTGTAGACCAGCACCTGCGGGTCGCCCGCCCGCGAGCGAATCGTGTCGAACGCGCGTGCGATGGACTCGCGCGACACCAGGTCCAGCTCGACGATCATGCTCTGCCCGCCCTGCTCGACGATGGCCTTCTCAAGCGCCGCGGCATTGGCGGCGTGGCGGGTCGTCAGGACGACGAGAAACCCTTCCTTGGCGAACTTCTGCGCGATGGCACCACCGACGCCCCAGCGGATGGCGACGGGGACGTCGCTGTCGTCCAACGCCTTGCCATGCGCCAGCTTGGTGTTGCGTCCATCGGCCTGCCACTTGGACGTTGCCCCGACGACGACGGCGACCTGCCTACCGGGTGAGCTCATCCGCGTGTCCTCTCTCGTTGGCGCGCTTCGGCTCGTCACCTCGCTCCGAGCCGCAAGGGTAGCACGCGGTCGAGGGCTTGACCGGTGGGTCTGGCGGCGCATAGAGTCCCAGCCATGTCGCGGATCGGCGTGCTCATCCCTCCGGTCAACGTCACCGTCGAGCCGGAGTTCAATCGCTGGGCTCCCGCGGGCGTGACCATCCACGCGGCCCGGATGTGGCGACGGCGCGCCCGGCTGACCCCCGACGACCTGCGCGAGATGCTCACACGTCTCGACGACGACGCTGAGCGCTTGGCCATGGCCCAGCCCGGCGTCGTGCTCTACGCCTGCACCAGCGGGAGCTCGCTGGAGACGGGCGGCTTCGACCGGAGGCTGAGCGAGCGCATCGCCCGTGCCTCGGCGGCGATGGCGTCCACCACGAGCACGGCCGTCGCCGCCGCGCTGCGCGCGCTCGGCATCCGCCGCCCGGCGGTCGTCACGCCCTACTCCGACCAGATCAACGAGCGCGAGCTGGCCTTCTTCCGCGAGCTGGGATTCGAGCCGGTGAGCCTCGAGAGCTTCCGCGAGGAAGACAGCCACGCGATCCCGCGCATCCCACCGGAGGAGACGGCCCGGCTGGCCCTGAAGGCCGACCGCGCGGAGGCCGACGGCGTCTTCATCTCGTGCACGAACCTCGCGACGGCGGCGATCATCGAGCGCCTCGAGACGGAGCTGGGCAAGCCGGTGGTGACCTCGAACCAGGCGACGCTCTGGCTCGGACTGCGCGCACTCGGTGTGACGGCGGCGGTGCCGGGCGCCGGACGCCTCCTGGCGGGCCCGTTCGCGCCGGGCGCCGACGCGCTCGCACGGCCGTGACCGCGCGGCTTCCCGAGCGCGGGCGCCCCTGGGACGCGCTGTCCCGGGAGATGAGCGACCTCAAGCACGACGACCTCGACTGGCGCGGCGGACGGCACGCCGCGTTCGTGTGGCACGCCGATGAGGCCGTCGAACGGGTCGCTCGCGAGGCCTACGGACTGTTCATGACCGAGAACGGCCTCGGGCTCCGAGTGTTCCCGAGCCTGCGTCGGATGGAGTCCGACGTCGTCGCGATGGTGGCCGGGCTCGTCGGCGGCGACGAAGGCGTCCGCGGCTCGATGACCTCGGGCGGCACCGAGAGCATCTTTCTGGCGGCGCACGCGGCGCGCGAGTGGGCGCGGCGCCACCGGCCCGACGTCACGGCGCCGGAGATCGTGGCGGCGTTCTCCGCCCACCCCGCCATCGACAAGGCGGCGCACTACCTCGGCATGCGTGTGGTGCGCGTGCCCACCGGCCCCGACTTTCGCGCCGACGTGGCGGCGATGACGGCGGCCGTCACGTCACGCACCGTCATGTGCTACGCGTCGGCGCCCACCTACTCGCTCGGCGTCATCGATCCGGTCGCGGCCCTCGGCGCACTGGCGGAGGCCCACGATCTCTGGCTGCACGTGGATGCGTGCGTGGGCGGCGTGCTCGGCCCCTTCGTGCGCGAGCTGGGCTATCGGGTGCCGGCGTTCGGCCTCGACCTGCCCGGTGTCGCCTCGCTCTCAGCCGACCTCCACAAGTCGGGGTACGCCGCCAAGGGCGCCTCGGTCATCCTGTATCGGGACGCGGCGCGCGAGGCCTGCGGGCGCTACGAGTTCAGCGACTGGCCCACCGGGCTCTACGCGGTGCCCACCTTCGCGGGGACGCGGCCGGGCGGCGCGATCGCCGCCGCCTGGGCGGTCATGCACTTCCTCGGCGCCGAGGGCTACCGGAAGATCGCGGCGACGGTCATGCAGGCGCGCGAGCGTCTGGTCGCGGGCCTGGCCCGCATCGAGGGTCTGCACGTCTGGGGCGAGCCCGATCTATGGGCGGTGGCCTACGGTGCCGCGGACTACGACATCCACGCCGTCGCCGACGCGATGACCACGCGCCGCTGGTCGGTGGGCCGCGTCCGCACGCCGCCCGGGATCCACCTGATGCTGACCCCCGTCCACGCGCCGATCGTCGACGACTACCTGTCCGACCTCGCGGCGTCGGTGGCGACGGTGCGCGCGGGCGCCGCGACGCCGTCGCGCACGCCAGTCGTCTACTGACCCCGGCGGCGGCTGGACCACGGCGCCGGAGCCGCGAGGCGACTCAGGCGGATCGTCGCGTTAGGGAAACACCTCCGTCCCGTCGCGGCCGCTCTCGCGCAGCGCCCAGTACAGGTCGTGGACTCGCTGGAACACGGGGCCGGGCCGTCCGTCGCCGACCGGGCGCCCGTCGATCTCGACCAGCGGCATGATGCCGCCGGCGGTGCTCGTCAGGAAGACCTCGTCCGCCGCGTACAGGTCATAGGCGGTCAGCTGCGCCTCGCGGGCTGGCAGCCGATGCTCGGCGGCGATCTCGAATACCGTCTGCCGCGTGATGCCCATCAGGATGCCCTCGGGAGGCGAGAACATCTCCCCGCCCTTGACGGCGAAGACATTGAAGCCGGGGCCCTCGGTCACGCGGCCGTCGAGATCCAGCATGATCGCCACGTCCGCGCCGGCGGCCTTGCCCTGCAGCGTCGCGAGGTCGAAGTGCAGCCGGCTCAGCGACTTGATCTTCGGGTCCAGGCTCTGCACGGGGAGGGCGCGGGTGGAGACGATCGTCGCCCGCCCTCCGGTCCGGATGCGGTCGGGGCCGAGAATCCAGGCGTACGGGATGGCGAAGACGATCAACCCGGGGCGGCATTGCGTGAGATCGCGCACACCGAAGGGCGGCTCGCCGCGCGTGACGATCGTCTGGATGTAGGCGTTACGGAGCCCGCAGCGGCGCGTCGTCTCGACGATCACGTCGCCCAGCGCCTTCGGCGTCAGCGGGCACTGAATCCGGGCGGCGCGCAGCGACAGCTCGAGGCGCTCCAGGTGCGCGGAGAGCTTGAAGATGCGTCCATTCCAGGCCGATGTCGTGTCGAACACCGCGTCCCCCCGCAGGAACCCGACGTCGAAGATCGAGATCCTCGCCTGGTCCCTCGGGGTGTACTCGCCGTTGACGTAGACGACCAGGGATTCACCGTCCATCGCGTGCACCTCCTCCTCATCACCGACGGGTGGCTCAGTATAGAGCGGCCCTGAACCCAGCGCCGACGCGATGCTATAGTGCGCCCGTGAACTTCGACTTCTCGCCCGACCAGAAGGCGCTCCGGGACCAGGCCCGCAAGTTCCTCGCGGAGCACGCCTCCTCCGTCCGCGTGCGCCGCATCCTCGACACCGACGAGCCCTATGACCGCGACCTCTGGCGCGGCGTGGCGGAGATGGGCTGGACGGGCACGGCCATCCCCGAGGCGTACGGTGGCGCCGGCTTCGGCCACCTGGAGCTCTGTGTGATCGCCGAGGAGCTCGGGCGGAGCGTCGCCCCCATCCCGTTCTCGTCCACGATCTACCTCGCGGCCGAGGCGCTGCTGCTCGCCGGCAGCGAGACGCAGAAGCGGAAGTGGCTGCCGCGGATCGCGGGGGGCGAGGTCGTGGGCTGCCTGGCTCTCGCCGAGGGTCCCGGCGCCCCGGCGCCTACCGCCGTGAAGACGCGCGTCGCCGGCGGTCGGATCAGCGGCGAGAAGGCGCCGGTCGCCGATGGCGACGTGGCCGACGTGGCGGTGGTCGCGGCACGCGGAGAGGGTGGTGGCGTCTCCCTCTTCCTGGTGGACCTCGGCGGCCCCGGCGTCTCACGGACGGTGATGCCCACGGTGGACCCGACCCGCTCGCACGGGCGCCTCACCTTCGACGGTGCGCCGGCGGAGCTGCTCGGCCCGGCCGGCGAGGGCGCAGCGCTGCTGGAGCGCGTGCTCGACCGCGCGGCGGTGCTCGTCGCTTTCGAGCAGGTCGGCGGCGCCCAGGCCGCGCTCGACATGGCGCGCGAGTACGCCATGGGCCGCTTCGCGTTCGGGCGGCCCATCGCCTCGTTCCAGGCCATCAAGCACAAGCTCGTGGACATGTACGTCGGCGTCGAGCTCGCGCGCTCGAACACCTACTACGCCGCCTGGGCGCTCTCGACGGACGCCCCCGAGCTGCCGGTGGCGGCCGCCGCCGCGCGCGTCAGCGCCACCGAGGCCTATTTCCACGCCGCCAAGGAGAACATCCAGACTCACGGCGGCATGGGCTTCACCTGGGAGTTCGACTGCCACCTGCACTACCGCCGGGCGAAGCTGACCGGGCTCGGTCTCGGCAGCGTCCGCCGCTGGAAGGACCTCCTGATCACGCGCCTCGAGGCGCGGGCGAGCTGAGGACGAGATGGACTTCTCCGACACGCCCGAGGAGGCCGGCTTCCGCAACGAGGCGCGCGCGTTCCTGGAGCGTCACGCCGAGCCCAAGCGCGGTGCCTTCGAGACCTGGCAGAGCCGCTACCCCGATCGCGAGGGACTGGAGCGGGCGAAGGACTTCCAGCGCAAGCGCGCGGAGGCCGGCCTGGCTGGGCTGCACTGGCCCAAGGCCTACGGCGGCCGCGAGGCTTCGGCGATCTTCCAGGTGATCCTCGCCCAGGAAGAGGCCCGCTACCTGGTTCCCCGCGGCTACTTCGAGATCGGCCTCGGCATGTGCATGCCGACCCTGTTCGCGTACGCCACCGAGGAGCAGCGTCGCCGCTATGCGCCGGCCGCCCTGCGCGGCGACGAGGTCTGGTGCCAGCTCTTCTCCGAGCCTGGCGCCGGCTCCGACCTGGCCGGCCTGCGCACGCGCGCCGTCCGCGACGGCGACGCCTGGGTGATCAACGGCCAGAAGATCTGGACGTCCGGCGCGCACTGGGCCGATCACGCCATCCTCGTCACCCGGAGCGATCCCAAGGCGCCCAAGCACAAGGGCCTGACCTTCTTCTTCCTGTCGATGAAGTCGCCGGGGATCGAGACGCGGCGGATCAAGCAGATCTCCGGGCAGTCGCACTTCAACGAGGTCTACCTGACCGACGTGCGCATTCCCGACAGCCAGCGGCTGGGCGGCGTCGGGCAGGGCTGGGGCGTGGCCATCACCACGCTGATGAACGAGCGCCTCACTTCTGGCGAGCTGCGCGGCCCGGACTTCGAGGAGCTGTTCTCGCTGGCCCGCTCGGTCGAGCTCGAGGACGGGCCGGCCATCGCCAACGCCGCGGTCCGTGAGCGGCTGGCCGACTACTATGTACGCACCCAGGGCGTCCGCTGGTCGCGCTTCCGCACGATGACGGCGCTCAGCCGCGGCGATACCCCGGGCCCCGAGAACGCGATCGGCAAGCTCGTTAACGCCGCCAAGGCCCAGGACATCGCCTCGTTCGCGATGGATCTGCTGGACATGGGCGGCGTGGTCACCGACAAGGACTTCGCGCCGATGCGCGCGGCGTTCCAGGAGTCGCTGCTGTCGTCGCCGGGCAGCCGCATCGCCGCGGGCACCGACGAGATCCTCAAGAACATCATCGCAGAGCGGGTCCTGGGGCTGCCGCAGGACATCCGCGTCGACCGCGAGGCGCCGTTCGACCAGCTTCCCGCGTCGCGGCGTTAGTCGCGGGGCCGTCCCGGGTCGTGACACCAGCCGAGCTGGTCTGGTACACCCCCGAGCGCTTCACCCGCGCTCATCCGCAGGTGCCGCCGAGCAGCCCCGCCTTCAGCTCGGCATTCGGCGGCTTGGCGCCCAACCAGATGGAGTAGAACGCCCGAGCGAAGTCGTCGCCCTTGATCGTGCCCCGCGTCGCCCCGTTCACATCCACCTGGACGCCCGTGCCCGGCACGTGCATGAACGCCATCTGCTCGCCGGACTTCATGTCGGCCATCCAGCCCTTGAGGGTCTCGATGCGTGGCTTGAGGGCGGGGAGCTGGTCCTTCGCGTTGTTTGCGAACCCTTCGTCCCAGGCCTTGCGAAGGTCGGCGGCGTCGACGTTCCGCACGAAGTGCAGGACGAGCCGCTTCGGCGCGTTCGATCCGAGAATGGCCTCGGGATCGGTGGAGGTGTTGGGGACGTACAAGGCGGCGACGTAGACCTTGACCCTGAGCATCGTGGCCTGGCGGAGGCCGAGGCCATTCAGCGTCAGCGAGCTGCCGTTGACCTGCGCCTTGTCCGGAACGTTGACGCCCGCGCATTCCTTACCATGCGCCGGGCCCGCGCCCAATGCCACGACGAGACCGACCAGTGCGACGAGCCCGCTACGCGACCCGGCGAGCTCGTGAACGCGAATCCTGCCACTCACGGCGGCCTCCTTCGTGGTTGAAGGTCGCGCCGCCTGCCTTCGAGAGGCAGCGCGACGGCAGACTGCCGCAAGGTCGCGCGATCGAGGAGTGCGATCCAGTCAGACCTTAGTCTCACCGAGAGCAGGACGATGAAGCGCGCGGAGGGGGGTCGTCGGAGCCCCCTCCGCGCACGTGTGCTTAGTGCTTAGCCCCAGCGAGGCTGCTCGTCGGGGTTGATGCCCAGGCTCAGCTTCCCCACGATCTCGTGGGCGAGCGCCGGACTCGCGGGGTGGATGCGGCCGAGGCGCGCGTCACGGAGCAGACGCTCGACGCCCGACGCGGCGAAGATGCCGAAGCCGCCGGCGAGCTCGAGCGCGGTGTCGGCCACCTTCCACGCGCTCTCGACCGCCCGGTGCTTGGCTGCGACGATCTTGAGCGGCCAGGCCATGCCGTGGTCCACGCCGTTGGTCCAGTCGTCGGCCAGCCGATCGAGATAGGGCCCGATGGCCTCCACCTCCATCGCCATCTGCGCGATCCCGTTCTGGACCGCGGGGTGGTACATCATCGACCCCCGCGAGATACCGAGCGAGGTCTTCTTCTTGACGCCGGCGATCGTCAGGTCGAGCACGTGCCGGGACAGGCCGTAGTAGACGTTGGCGAAGCCCGTCAGCGCCCACTGGAAGATGGCCAGGATGAAGAGGTCGGCCCCGGCGAATCCGGCGGGAACCACCCGGGCGATGTACTTGTCGGGGACCATCGCGCCCTGCAGGATCGTATCCTGGCTCGCGGTGGCGCGCATGCCGAGCACGTCCCAGGTGTCCTTGATGCTGTAGCCTTCGGTCGCCCGGGGCATGAAGGCGTGGACCACCTTGGGCGCGGCCGGGTCGCTCGTGTCCATGCCGTGGATGCCGAGGTACGTCCACACGGGCGTGAGGCTGCCGAAGAACTTGTGTCCGGTGAACCGATAGCCGCCGTTGACGCGCTCGGCCTTCGTGGTCGACAGGAGCACGGGGATGTCGTTGCCCCGCTCGGCGTGCCCGGCGGCATAGACCTCACCGTTGACCGCGCCGGTCAGCAACCACTCGAGCGACTTGTCGCCCGCGCGCCACAGATCGGCGGCCACGCCCGTCCAGTAGACGTGCATGTTGATGCCGAGGGCGGTCGCGTGGGCGTGGTAGGCCAGGCGACGCTGCTCCTGCATCACCTCGGCGAAGGTGAGCCCGCCCCCGCCGAGCTCGCGCGGCACGCCGCACGCGAGATACCCCGCCTGCTTCAGCTCGGCGAAGTCTTCGGTGAAGAACCGGTTGTCGCGGTCGTAGCCCGGCGCCCGCTCCGCGAAGCGTCCGAGCATTGCGTCGGAAAGGATGCTCTTTTTTGCTGTTGACGGCATCGTGTCCTCCTCGTCGGGTTTCGTTGGCCCCGGTCAGCGAGGACGGCACGCGCAACCTCCGTGCCGATCGGCAGCGCCGCGATTTTCGGGCCGCTCACGCGCGGGGGGCGCAATGCGCGATGGCACCCCCTCTGCGGACGCACCACGCCAAGTGTCCGCCGTTTCGAGACGAGAGGGCCGCAAGGTGAGGTGACGAGGCGCGGCGTCGACGTGCATGATTCGGCGTCGGCCGTGGTCGCGGGACTCTCGTCCGAGCCCGGAGTCGGGCACAACGCCCGACTCGCGCGGATCGCCTCAGTAGGGCTCCCGGACGAAGATGAACGTGGTGCCCTGCACGATGGGCGCGCTGGCGCCGACGAACGAGACGCTGGCGTCCTCCACCTGACGCTCCCCGGCTCGTCCCGACGCCTGCAGCGCGCCCTCGATGATGTGCCAGAGCCCGTGGATACGCCCCGTGCCGAGGCTCCCGCCGAACGTGTTCAACGGAAGCTCGCCGTCCAGCTCGATACGCCCGTCCTGGATGAAGTCGAGCGCCTCACCCTCCTTGCAGAAGCCGTACGACTCGAGGCCGTAGATCACCGAGGCGGAGAACCCGTCGTAGATCTGCGCCACGTCGACGTCCTTCGGGGAGAAGCCCGAGCGCTCCCAGGTGAGGCGCGACGAGCTGCGCCCGCCGTCCATGTAGCTGCTGAGGCTCCCGATGCGTCCTGTCACCTCGAAGGCCAGCCGCTGCCCGTAGCCGGCGATGTAGGCCGGGCGCGGCCGGAGATCACGCGCGCGGTCGGCGGTGGTGAGGACGATGGCGACCGCGCCCTGCACCGGGATGTCGCAGTCGTAGAGGCAGAACGGGTAGGCGACCATCCGGGAGCTCAGGTAGTCCTCGCGCGTGAGCGGGACCTTGTAGAAGTAGGCGTGCGGGTTCAGGTGGGTGTGGCGGCGCTGGGTCACCGCCAGCGTCGCCATCTTCTCGCGGCTCTGGCCGTGCCGCTCCAGCCAGCGCGTATAGGCGACAGCCATGCCCTGCCCCGGACCGCCGAACCCGTACGGCGCGGTGAACTGCGTCGCGCCCTGCGCGTAGGTGCCGGGCAGGTTCTGGTAGGTGCCCTTGGGGTTGTGCATCGCCCGCCAGACCACGGCGTACTTGCACACGCCGGCCAGCAGCGCGTTGACGGCCTGCTGGACGGCGCCGCCGATGTTCACCGTCTCGACCTGGACGTGCCAGGCGAGGTTGGGGAGCTTCAGCATCGCCATCATGCAGTTGACGGACACGATGGTGACGCCGTCGATCACCGCGTGCCCCGTCGCCGGCAGCTCCGGGTACGTCGCCAGCCCGTCGATGTCCGACATCGCGAGCCCGGAGTCTTCCACGGCGCCCTTGACGGCCTCGAGCGCGTGCGCGGCCAGGGGAATCTCCGCCGAGCGCGTCACGCGGGAAAAGCCCACGCCGCTCACCGCGACCTTGCACCGATGCTCCCACATGCGGTCGATCTCCTCGGCCTACCGCGTGTCGCGCGCCAGTCGGAACTGCGGCAACGTGATGTCGTCGTTCAGCGGCTCGAACACCACCTCCACGCGCCGCCCCACCTTCGCCTCCGTGTAGGGCGCCTCCAGGAGATTCGCCGCCAGCAACGCCCCCGGCGCGTCGTCGAGCTCCACGACGATGCTCGCGTACGGCACGGCCGACGCGAATCGCTTGTCGCCCGTGTGGTACATGATCGTGTACGTGTAGATCGTCCCCTTGCCGCTGACCGGCTCGAACGCCAGGTCGATCCCCATGCAGCGCACGCACGTCGCGTACGGCGGATGCTGGAAGTGCCCGCACGTCTGACAGCGCTGCAGGGCCAGCACGCCGCGTTTGGCGGACTCCCAGAACGGCCTCGTCCACTCGTTCGGGACGGGAATCGGCCTCGTCACCTTGCTCCAGTCGCTCATCGTCATGCCCTCGTCCCTTCCGCTCGGGAGTGGGGACGTGAGCGGGCGGGCGTCTGAGTGGTGCGCCTGGCAGGAGTCGAACCTGCGACCCTCGGATTAGAAGTCCGACGCTCTATCCAACTGAGCTACAGGCGCATCAGGTAGTTACGATACACGACTCGGGAGCCCAGCGATGCTTGTCGAAGTTAAATCGAAGTCCGAGCACGCGGCCGGAACCCGACAACCAGTTGACCGGCGTTATTCAATCACCTGATCCGCTCGCGCCAGCAGCGACGGCGGGATCGTCAGACCAAGAGCTTTGCCGTCTTCAGGTTGATCGTCAGACTGAACTTCGACGGTCGCTCCACGGGGATGTCCCCCGCGCGAGCGCCACGCAGGACGCGGTTGACGTAGCCCGCAAGCTGGCGCCACATGGCCGGGAAGTCGGGGCCATAAGCCATCAAGCCGCCCGCCTGCGGGTACGGTGAGAACAGGCTGATCGAGGGCAGGCGGCTCTGGACGGCGAGCTCTGCGACTCGCTGCAGGCCAAGGAAGATGACCGGTGCCGTCAGGACGACGATGGCCTGCGGCCGCTCGGCTACCAAGCGTTTCACGGCGCCGTCGATTTCAGTCGACTGGCGCACCGCAGCCGGCAGGACTGTGATGTTCGCGGCCCGGCTCACTGCTCGTAGCTCGGCGAACTGCGGCTGCCCGATCTGGTCGTCCCAGATGACCCCGAGGCGGTTCAAAGACGGCAGCATCTCGCGGAGGAACTGGATCTGCTTGCCGGCGATCTCGGGGATGTCCATCCAGATGCCAGTCACGTTTCCACCCGGCTTGGCCAGCGTCCTGACGAAACCCTCCGCCACCGGATCCGCTTCAAGGTCCAGCGCGATGATCGGGATGGTGGTGGTGGCCCGCATGGCGGCCCGAATCCTGTGGGGGCCGCCAGAAACGAGCACGTCCGTCGGATGACGTGCCAGATACTCGTTGATGCGCGCTTCGCTTCCCTCGACTCCTTGCCAGTCCACCACGACGTTTCGCCCGTCGGCCCAGCCATGCTCGTTCAGCGCCGCCGCGAGACCCTCGCTGACGAGGCGGCCTGTATACACCGCGACCCTCGGAGGCCGCACCCGCGGCTGGGCCATCAGGGGCTGATGCCCAGCCAGGACTCCCGTGAGCGAGATCACGACAAAGCGGCGGCGCTCCATGCCGGGATGGTGAGGTTGGGAACCAACCAGGTCAAGTACCGCGCTCGTGCGCGGCTCGTGGGAGGGGGGACTGGCCGTCAGGGTTTGGCTCGTCGGCCGTCGACACTGGGGTCAGGGTTCTCGGCTTCGGTGCTACTCCAGCCCGAGCCAGCGGTGGGCACCCTCCACCGTCCGGAAGACCCGGACTTCGTCGCCGCTGGTGTCGCGCAGGATCTGGAACATGCGGCCGTAACCGTAGGTGGTCTCGCTCCCCGCGATGATGGCGCGTCGCGACCCAGGAGCGAAGATGCTGCCCTTCGCGAGTTCGCGTATTCCCGCCGCCGTGATGCTGAGATCGGTCACGCCGCGCGCATCGACGCACTGGCGCATGGTCGGTCGAAAGGCCGGATCGCCAGCGAGTCGCCGCTGGCCTTCCAGCATGTCCTGATCGGTGACGCGGCCATGGAAGGTGACGAAGACCACGCCTGCTGCCATATCGATGCGGTATGAGGCAGGCATGTTCTCAGCTGCTACTCCAGCCCGAGCCAGCGGTGCGCGTCCTCCACCGTCGAGAAGATCTTGATGTCCTCGCCGAGCTGACTGCGGAGGGTCTGGAACATGCGGACGTAGGCGTCGGAGGAAGCGGTGTCGCCCGCGATGATCGCGCAACGCGAAGCGAAGTTGCGTTGGGTGGCAACGGTGCGCACGCCGAAGGCCGTGACCGCCGGATCCGTAACGCCCCGAAGATCGATGACGCGGTTCATCGTTGACCGGAAGTCGGGGTCCGCCGACAGCCGTCGCTGATGATGCATGATCTCTTCGTTGGTGATGCGGCCCTCAAAGACGATGAACACGACCCCCGCATGGGAGTCGATACGGTAGGAGGTCGGCATGTCGGAAGCGTACCAGAACCGTTCTTGCCCGTGCTGCTCCGACGTCGGCAGATTAGAAGTCCGACGCTCTGTCCAGCTGAAGACGCGCCGGCTAACCTCGGGCGCCGGCGCGGCGCAGCTCGTCCTCCACCTCGCGGCGGAACGCGGGGTCCAGCTCCCCTCCGCCAACCGCGAACACTTCGACGGAGCGGAGGGCGCGGGCGTCGAGGCGGCGATCGCGGAGCACGAAGACGCGAGGGTTCCCGAGGAACACGGCCACGAGGCGTGAGTAGAGCTCGGGCGCGTCCGCGGGCACGATGACCAAGCACCTTTGGCCGGTCGCCATGGCTTCTACTCTAGGACCTTCGCCGCCCCATCTCCTACATCTTCCGCTCGTGGAGCACCGGCCCGACCCGTGTGTCATGCTGGGGCCGGCCATGACGCCTCCCGTTCGATGCGTGCTGATCGGGGCCACCGGGCAGCTCGGGTTCGATCTCGCGCGGACCTTCGACTTGCCTGGCGAGCTCATCCCGCTCGCCCACGCCGACGTCGACGTGCTCGACTCCCAGGCGACCGCACGCGTCCTGAGCGACCTGCGGCCGACCCACGTCGTCAACACGGCCGCCTACAACCTTGTGGACCGAGCCGAGGACGACCCGGCAGCCGCCTTCGCGCTCAACGCCCAGGCGGTGGGCACGCTGGCCGAGACCTGTGACGGGATCGGGGCTACCCTCGTGCACTTCTCGACGGACTACGTCTTCGACGGGCAGCGCTCGACGCCGTACCAGGAAGACGATGCCGCAGGCCCCATCAGCCGGTACGGGCAGTCGAAGCTGGCCGGCGAGCAGCTGGCCCTGGCGGGCGGCCGGCGCGCCTTCGTGTTCCGGGTGTGCGGGCTCTTCGGCGTCGCGAGGAGCTCCGGCAAGGGCGGAACGAACTTCGTCGAGACGATGCTGCGGCTGGCCGGCGAGAATCGACCGATTCGCGTGGTGCGCGATCAGATCCTCACCCCGTCGTACACGCTGGACCTGGCCGCCAAGGTCTGGCGGGTGGTGGCGCGCGGGCCGCGCGGCGTCTACCACCTCACGAACTCCGGCGCCACGAGCTGGTACGACTTCGCGCGCGAGATCTTCCGTCTGAGCGGCGTCACCCCCGACCTCACGGGGGTCACCGCGGCGGAGTATGGCGCGCGGGCCCGGCGCCCGGCGTACTCGGTGTTGGGTCACCGCCGGCTCGCCGCGCTGGGCGAAGACGACCTGCGGTCGTGGCAGGATGCGCTCGCGGCCTATCTGCGGGAGCGCGCCGCGGTCAGCGCTTCGTCGGCTCCGGCCGGCTCCTGATCCCGCCCCGGCGGATTCCCGCCGCCACCAGCCACGGCGCGTGGCGCTGCAGGAACACGGCGAGCTTGCCGTGGGCCGTGACGACGACCTCGCGGCGTCGGCGTGCGATGGCGCGCACGATCTGCCTCGCCGCGCGTTCCGCCGGCATGACGAGCCAGGCTGGCATCGGCTCCGACGCTTCGGTGCGCAGCACGCCGGCATTGTCGACACGGCGGATCTCCGACGCGACGAATCCCGGGGTCACGAGGGTCACCGACACCCCGCTTCGCGCCAGCTCGTGGCCGAGGGACTCGGCGAGCGCGCGGACGGCGAACTTGCTCATCGCGTAAGGCGACGACCCCGGGGTGGCGATGTGACCGGCCACGCTGCCGATGATGGCGAGCCGGCCCCGGGCCGCTCGGAGCGGGCCGATGGACGCCTGAACGGTCCGCAGCACGCCGAAGACGTTCGTCTCGAACTGGCGCCGGTAGTCGTCGAGCGCGAGGTGCTCGACCGGCCCCACCACGCCGAAGCCCGCGTTGGCGACGACCACGTCGAGCCGGCCCAGCCCGGCCTGAGTTTCGGCCACGGCGCGCTCGAGGTCTCCGTCGAGGGTGACGTCGCCGACCATGACGAGGGCCCGGCGGCCGCGGGCCTCGATCTCGCCGGCCAGCGCGATCAGCCGGTCGCGGCGACGCGCCAGCAGCGCCACGTCGGCCCCCTGGCGGGAGAACTCCCGGGCGAGCGCGGCGCCGATCCCCGACGAGGCGCCGGTGATCAGGGCCACGTGCCCGGGGAATCGCGTCACGGCTGCTGCAGGACGATCGCCTCCTCGGCGAAGGCGGCCGCGACCTTGGCCTTGCGGACGGCGTCGCCGTGGTCGCGCTTGGTCTTGGCGTTCTCGTGGTGGGCGCGGGCCTCGGCGACCTGCTTCTTGGCTTCCTCGATGAGGGGCTTCGTGTCGGCCGTGACCTTGCCGCCCTCGGCCTTCTTGATCAGATCGTCGGCCTGCTTGATGACGACGGGACAGTTGAACGCCCACGCCGCCGGGGCAACCACCACGACCAGGCTCAACACGAGGATGAGCGCGATACGTGTCATGCGACGTCGCCTCCGGGACCGCCGTGATGGTGCAACGCTGAGCGAGTCTAGCACGGGGGTCGGGCGCCCCTACTGCACGACCCGGTCCGCCTGCAGCAGCAGCGATTGTGAGAGCGTCAGGCCAAGCGCTCGCGCGGTCTTCAGATTGATCGCCAGCTCGAACTTGCTGGGCTCCTGCACCGGCAGGTCACCCGGTTTGGCGCCCCTGAGAATCTTGTCCACGTACGACGCCGCGTCGCGGAACAGAGCCGCATTGTCGGGCGCGTACGACATCAGGCCTCCAGCGTCCACGTACTCCGGGTAGGCGTACATCCCCGGCAGCCGCCGGGTCACCGCGAAGTCCACGATCCGTCGCCGGTGCGCGAGCAGGAAGCGGTCGGCCCGCACGATGAGCGCGTCGGGTCGAGCGCGCGTGATCGTCGCGAGCGCGCTCTCGAAGTCCTCGACGCGCCGGATCTCCGTGACCGGCTCGAGCGTCAGCTGCGACGTCCGGGCGACGTCCTGCGCCGCTTGCAGATAGAACCGGATCGCGGGATTGGCGGGGTTCCAGATCACCGCGACTCGCGAGATGCCCGGGATCGCCTGCTTCAGATATCCGAGGCGCTTGCCCTCGAGCTCCGGTCCGAGGACCGTCACCCCGGTGAGGTTCGCGCCGGGGCGGGCCAGGCTGGCGATGAGCCCGCTGCGAACGGGGTCGCCCGCCGACGCCATGACGATCGGAATCGTGGTGGTCGCCCGCTTGGCGGCGAACGCGCTGGGCGTGCCGGTCGTGACGATGATATCGACTTTCGCATTGACCAGCTCGGTGGCGAGGCCCGGCAGTCGCTCGTCCCGGCCATCCGCCCATCGGTACTCGAGCGTGATGCTGCGGCCCTCCACGTAGCTGAGCTCGCGGAGTCGCTGCCGGAACGCGTCGATCCACTGGGCCTCGAGGGAGGGCGACGAGCTGCCGAGGTACCCGATCCGCGCGACGCGCGCCGGGCTCTGCGCGTGCGCGGCGAGCGACAGCGCGACCACGACCAGCGTCAACGTCAGGATCCGCGCCGCGCCCCCCATAGCGCCCTCGCCGAAGCGGATCGGACGGAGGAACGTTACGTCAACGCGGTGCCGGCGGCAAGCCGCGGGCGACGTCCTCCCGTTTCAATCGAGCACCCGATCCGCGCGCGCCAGCAGTGACGGCGCGATGGTGAGACCGAGGGTCTTGGCCGTCTTGCGATTGACGACGAGCTCGAATCGCGTCGGCCCCTCGATGGGGAGGTCGGCCGGGCTGGCACCCCTGAAGATTCTGTGGACGTAGGTGGCGGCGCGGCGGAAGAGGTCGCGCCGGTCGGTTCCGTACGACGCGAGGCCCCCGGCGTCCACGAACTCCCGGAGTCCGTACATGGCGGGAAGTCTGCCCATGGCGGCGAAGTCGACGATCCGTGCTCGCTGGCCGAACATCAGGGAGTCCTCCACCGTGATGAACCCGTCGAGCCGGGCGAGCGCCGCGGCTTCGAACGCGCGCTCGAGGTCGTCGGGGCTCGGCACGTCGAATCGCTGAAGCTGGATCCCCATCGCGGCGGCGACCCTCGCCGTGTCGCGGATCAGCACCGGCCCATAGTGGTTGGCCGGATCCCCGAGGACACCGACGCGGGACAGGCCGGGCACGATCTCCTTGAGAAGCTGCAGCCGCCTGCCACCGAGCTCGGAGGGAGCCATGAGATGAAGCCCGGTGACGTTGCCTCCCGGGCGGGCCAGGCTCGCCACGACGCCCTCGGCCGCGGGGTCTCCGCTCGACGCCATGACGATGGGAATCGTTCGCGTGGCGTGCTTGGCCGCCAGCGCCGCCGGCGTTCCCCGTGTCACGAGCACGTCGGCCTCGAGCCGGACCAGCTCACCGGCGAGATCCGGGAGCCGCTCGGTCAGCCCCTCCGCCGAGCGGTATTCGATCACGACATCGCGTCCCTCGACGTACCCGAGGTCGCTGAGCCCCAGCCGGAATGCGCCGAGGTTGTCCGAGTTCGCCGCCATGTCGACGACGTCGAGCACCCCGACGCGGTACGCCTTGCGGGCCTGCTGCGCCTGGGCCGCGAGCGGCCTGCCGAGCGCTCCAGCCAGTGAGGCCACCAGGAAGCGGCGGCGGTTCATGCCGCGACGGTATGGCCGGCGGCAAGCCCGGTCAAGGACGCTGCGATGATGAGGCCCTTAGGGGCTGACCGTCAGGCGCACCATGTCCACGCTCAGGGAGTGGGTCGACGCCAGCCGGCTGCTGTGGATCCGCAGTCGCACGGTGCCCGTCCCGTCGACGTAGCGTGCGGGGCTGGTCGACACGGTCATGTTACGCGTGGTCTCGCTGGGCCCGATCGTGAACGAGCTCAGCTGGGTCCACGTATTCGTGGTCACGTCGTAGACCTGAACCCGGGCGGTCGTGTTCGACGAGCTCGCCTTGACGATCGCCCTGATGTCCAGGCGGCTGACCGACCCCGTGACCCCGCTCACGGCCAGCTCGACCTGCGCCGCTCGCTCCAGCCCGGAGGTCGTGCTCCGAATGACCAGAGGATTGCCGTCGTCCGCGGAGAGGCTCTGCACCGAGCCTGACTGATGGCTGCCGGTGATCGTCCTGAAGCTGGTCGGATAGAGCACCCGCGGATTGGCGACGTTCACGGGCAGCGTTGCCGTCGTCGTGTTGCCGGCCGCGTCTCGCGCCGTCGCCGTCAGTACGTGCGTGCCGTTCGGCACCATCGTCGTGTTCCACGACACTGAGTACGGGGCGCTCGTGTCCTCGTTACCGAGGTTGGTGCCGTCGACCTTGAACCGGACGCCGGCAACCCCGCGGTCGTCGGCGGCCGCCGCGGCAATGGCAATCGAGCCGGACACCACGGCGCCGTGCGCCGGCGACGTGATCGACACCGTGGGAGCGACGGTGTCGGGCGGCAAGACGCCGGCATTTCTCCACAGTTCGGCGTCGGTGAACCGGGGGACGACCGGGCCGCCGGCCGCCTCGAAGTGGTCGAGGATGTAATTCGCCAGCAGACCTCCCATGACCGTGCCGGTGTGCTTGCCGTCCCCGAGCAAGGCATGGTGCGGCTCGTCACCGGGAATCACAAGGCTCAGAGGCTCGTCGCCGATCTCGATATTCCCGGCGCCGTCGACCCGGCCGAGGATGCCGGCCGCGAACGCGTTCAGGTCCAGCACCGGTACTCCGCGCTGGGCCGCTAGGTTCTCGATCCCGGTGCTCGCGGCGAGTATGGCGTTCAGCACGAGCTGGCGTCGAGCCGGATCGGGAAACATGGCCAGGTGCTGTGACGCGACATCCTGAGCGGGCAGGTTAGCTACCAGCAGCTGCACGGGTCCCGCCGCCAGCAAGACGTCCATCGCCCGGGCGATGTTGTCGACGATGCCGTCGATCATCGCCGTCAGCGCAGCACCTGTCAGGGTGCCGTTGTAGATCTCCTCGTAATAGCCGAACCCGGGCGCGAAGTCGTTGGTGCCAATCATCAGCACCACCGTCGAAACCCGGCCGCCTGCCACCTGCTGGGCCAGGCCGGTCGCCTGGCCCTGCGCGAACAGGTCGGCGGCCTGCGCCCCGAACGGGCCCAGTTGAACTCGTACGCCGTCCGACGAGGCTCGCCCCACGTGCCCCACGGGCCGACGTTCAGGCCGCGATGCGGGCGAGCAGCTCGAGCCAGTTCAACGTCGTCGCCGCGTAGGCGCCTCCGCGGCTATCGTCCGCTCGAAACTCGTCCGAGCTGCTGTCGCCGAGGACGCCGAGTCCTCCGGCAACTTGCGCGACGGCGGGAGAGGCGACAAGGGCGACGAGGGACACCGCAGCCAGAAAGGAAAGCACGCGGATGCGCATACCCTACGCTCCTCACACTGCGGACGGGTGAAGTGCGAAAGGCCGGTGCGCTGCGCCGAAGCCCGTGAACAATAGCCTACGCTCGCGAACACGCCAAGAACTATGTGCCATCGGCGGCGGGACTCGAGAGGCGTCCATCACGGCGGCGATCATGACGTATCGTGAGTGGTGCCATGACCTACCTCCGAGGCTTCATGGAGCCCGGCAAGAAGCACTCGCAGGTCCACCTCGATACGCCGGGCCTATGCCCGGTGTGCCTCGAACGCTATGTACATGGGTCGGAACGAGGCGCGAAGACCGCGCTCGTAGAGGAAGTCGTCGATGGCGCCAAGACGGGCAAGTGGATTTGTCCCGACGGTGGCGGGTCTTACGCTCAACAGGGCGCCCGGCTTCCGATCATTCCCTGACGGCGCGACGCTGTTGCAGGAGCTTCGGGAGTGCTAGGAACCGTCCTGTGCGCTGGTCACGACCGGCCTCCGAAGCCGAGTCCACGTGCTCTTCGAAGCGATCGCCCACCGCGTAGTTGATCTGGAACAGACCTGCGACGCGTCGGATCATGCCGAAAAGTAGCTCGGCGACCGCAAAGAAGATGACAAGGACCTATCAGTTCACCCATGGACTACTTCTGCTGTTCGGTGAGTGATGGTCGGGGTGGCCGGATTTGAACCGGCGGCCCCCTGCTCCCAAAGCAGGTGCGCTACCGGGCTGCGCCACACCCCGAGGTTCGCGGCGGAATCAGGCGGAGTATATCACCCGAGCAGCAGCGCCCTGGCCGCGCGGGCGGCGACGCCGCGGTGGCTGACCTGGTGCTTGGCCTCGGCGGGGACCTGGCCGAACGTGCGGCCGAAGGGCGGATAGAAGAACAGCGGGTCGTACCCGAAGCCGCCGGTGCCGTGGAGTGCCTCGGTGATCCGTCCCTCCACGGTCCCCTCCACCACGCGCTCGCGACCGCCGGGCTCCGCCAGGGCGATCACGCAGCGATAGCGCGCGGTGCGGCGCTCGGTCGGCACCCCGCGGAGGCGTTCTAGGAGTAGCGCGTTGCGGCCATCGTCGTCGAGATCGGGCCCACCCCAGCGCGCCGAGTGCAGGCCGGGGCCTCCGCCGAGCGCGTCCACCTCGATCCCCGAGTCGTCGCCGAGCGCCGCGGCGCCGGTCGCGTGCAGGGCTGCGCGCGCCTTGATCAAGGCGTTCTCGTGGTAGGTGGCCCCGGTCTCCTCGGGGAGGGTCGCGCCCGGGACGTCGGCGAGCAGCGAGAGCGTGTACGGCACGTCGCCGAGCAGCTCCAGGAGCTCGCGGCCCTTGGCGCGGTTCAGCGTGGCGACGACCAGGCGCGGCCGGGAGACGATGAGCGCCTCAGGGCAGCGTGAACGACTTCTCGGCCCGCGCGTCGACCGCCCGCCGCTGCAGGGCGACGAGCTGGCGGATGCCGTGCTCGGCGAGGCCGAGCAGCTCGTCGAGACGGGAACGGCCGAAGGGGATCTGCTCGGCGGTGCCCTGCACCTCGACGAACTCGCCGCCGCCGGTCATGACGATGTTCATGTCGACCTCGGCCGTGGAGTCCTCGGGGTAGTTCAGGTCGAGCAGCGGCCGGCCGCCCACGATGCCGACGCTGATGGCCGCCACGCAGTCGCGCAGCACCGCCTTGGCGTTGACGCCCGGGATGCGGCCGACGGCGTCGGCCAGCGCGATCCACCCGCCGGTGATGGCGGCGGTGCGGGTGCCGCCGTCGGCCTGGATCACGTCGCAGTCGATCCACACCGTGCGCTCCCCCATCTTGCTGCGGTCGGTGACCGCGCGCAGGGCCCGTCCGACCAGGCGCTGGATCTCCTGCGAGCGCCCGCTCGGTCCGCGGTTCTCGCGGTTCATGCGCGTGTTCGTCGAGCGCGGCAGCATGCCGTACTCGGCGGTGACCCAGCCGAGCCCCTGGCCCTTGAGGAACGGCGGCACCTTGTCCTCGAGGGTGGCGGTGCAGATGACCTTGGTGGCGCCGAACGCCACGAGCACCGATCCCTCGGGATGGAGCAGGTAGTCACGGGTCACGCTGATGAGGCGGAGCTGGTCGGGCGCGCGGCCGTCGGCGCGGGTCATCGGTCCGCTCAGCGCGAGCCCGGCGAGGCGGACGGCTTCGACGGCGGCGTGGGCGCGGACACGGCGCGCGCCCGCTGATCCCAGGCGCGCTTGTAGTCGGCGAGCCCGCTGAAGATCGCCCGGGCGATCTCCTCGCGGTACTTCGACTCCTTGAGGCGGCGCTCTTCCTTGGGATTGGTGACGAAGCCGATCTCGACGAGGATGGCCGGCATGGCGGCGCCGCCCAGCACGTAGAACCCCGCCTGCTTGACGCCCCGGGTGGGAATGCGCAGTGCCTGCGTCATGGAGTCGAGCACCGTCTCGGCCAGGCGCGAGGACTCGTTCTGGAACTCGGCCTGGGCGAGATCCCACAGCATCGTGCGCACGATCTCCGAGCGGCCCGCGCGGCCGGCGGCCGGCTTCTCGAGCTGGACCACGCTGTTCTCGGCGGCGGCGAGCTGGCGGGCCGCGTTGTCCGTCGCCTCCGAGGAGAGGAAGTAGACCTCCACGCCCTCGGAGGCGGCCACGCGGTGAGCGTTGGCGTGGATCGACACGAAGAGGTCGGCGCCCGCGCGGTTGGCGAAGCTGGTGCGGTCCTTCAGGGTGACGAAGTGGTCGCCGTCGCGCGAGAGCAGCACCTTGACGGCCAGCCGCTCCTCCAGCAGACGCGCCACGCGCTTGGTGACCTCGAGCACCAGCTCCTTTTCCATGAGCCCGCCGGGCCCGATGGCCCCGGAGTCGTGGCCGCCGTGACCGGCGTCGAGGACGATCGTGCGGAGCGGCCCGGCGGTCTGCGCCGCACGCGTCTCCGAGGGGCGCGCGAAGTCCAGCACGAGGCGCGGCGGATCCTCGAGCGTCGAGGTCCGCAGCTCGCCGGCGGGGCCCTCGAAGACCACGCGCAGCAGCGCGTCGGTGCCGGCCCGCTCCAGCCGCGCCTCGTCGACCAGGCCGTCGTTGATCGACTCGACCTTGGCGGCGCCGCTCAGACCCAACAGGCGGATGCGCGTCTCCTTGCCAGACGTCGCCTCCACCTTGTGGGTGAGCGGTGCGGAGGTCTCGATCACGATCCGGGTGAACGACGGATAGGACCGGGAGCGCAGCTCCTCGAGGCTGATCGTGCTCGTGGCCGGAGCCGGCGAAGGCGACGGGGCCGGCGCCGGGGGCGCGCTGAGCTTGGGGCCGACCTGCGCGACGAAGGTCTCCGGCACGAGCCACACGCCGTTGCGCACGACCACCGGTGCGTCGAGGGCGAGCGGGGTGCCGTTGAACAGGATGCGCGCCCAGTTGCGGGTGAGCGTGATCACGTGGGTGCCGTTGCGCAGACGCGCCTGCGTCCCGTCGGCCGGCGCCTCCAGGCGGGACTTGAGGCTCTCGGCGACGCGGCTCAACTCGACGTAGGTCCGACCCTCGTGGACGACCGTGGGTAGTCCTGCGCCGGCGGCGCCGGCGCACAGCGCGAGCAACATCACAAACCCCACCGCGAGGCGCGCCCGCGTCATTGGTATCGGGGATTGTAGCAACCACCCACCGGTGCCCTCGGGAAATTCGGCTGCGCCCACGCGCGCGGGGGCCCCGCGCGGCCCATCACGACGTCGGTTCAGGCGCTCCGGCGACGCCGGCGGGCCGGCGGCAGTGCCGCCTCGCCCTCCGGCTCGAGTCCTCGATAGGCGACGAAGTACTTCTTGGGGCGCCGCGCCGTGTCACGTCGGCGCTGTCGGTCCCGGATCACCTCGCGCCCGAGTGTCTCGATCGCACGGTCGAAGGCCAGGCGCGCCGATTCGGCGACGTCGCTGGCGTGCAGGGCCGGTCGGCGCGGCAGGTCGATCGTGATCACGCAACGAACGTCCACGCCCCCCTTGGGCCCATTCTCGTCGCTGAAGGCGACCCGGGTGACCGTGGGGCGCAGCCGCCCCCGGCGGAGCAGGTCGTTCACCTTGGATTCGACCAGGCCTCGGAGCGGGTCGTCGAGCGCAATGCTTTCCATGAGGAGCGTCATCGGGATCCTCCGTCGCGTCGGGCTCGCCCCGTCGGACCAGCGAATCCGGTGCCACCGGCATCTCCGCGACAGCCGATGGTGTCGGGATTGCAAGCTCTGAGCGCTCGGTCGAGGAGGGATGTCATGGCAGAGCTTCCGGAGGGGCTCGTCCACTCGCTCGAAGACGTCGCGACCCGCCTGCGCATCGACTCGATTCGGGCCACCACCGCGGCGGGGAGCGGGCACCCGACCAGCTCGGCCTCGGCCGCCGATCTCGTCGCGGCCGCGTTCTACGCCGCGATGCGGTTCGATCCGGAGGATCCACGGTCTCCGGTCAGCGACCGCTTCGTGCTCAGCAAGGGACACGCCGCGCCCGTGCTGTACGCGGTGTGGGCCGAGCTGGGTGTTGTCCGGCGGGAGGACTTGACCCGTCTGCGCACCCTCGACAGCGATCTCGAGGGGCATCCCACGCCGCGCCTGCCGTTCGTCGATGTGGCGACCGGCTCGCTCGGGCAGGGGCTGAGCGTGGGCGTGGGGCTCGCGCTGGGCGCCCGCAAGCTCGGCACCGACGCGCGCGCGTTCGTGCTGCTGGGCGACGGAGAGACCGCCGAGGGCTCCGTCTGGGAGGCGGCGCAGTGGGCGGGACACGAGCGGCTGGCCAACGTCATCGCGATCGTCGACGTCAACGGCCTCGGCCAATCCGGTCCGACCATGCTCGATCACGATCTGCGTGCGTACCAGCGTCGCTTCGCGGCCTTCGGCTGGCGGGCCGTGGCCATCGACGGCCACGACATGCGACAGATCGTGCCGGCCCTGCGACAGGCACGGCAGAGCCGCCGGGCCCCCACCGCGATCATCGCGCGGACCATCAAGGGCAAGGGCATCGAGGGCGTCGAGGGGCTGGAGGGCTGGCACGGCAAGCCGCTGCCACAGGACATGGCGACGCGCGCGATCGCCGCGCTCGAGACGCGCCTGCACCACATCCCGCCGCCGCCCGTCGCCAAGCCGACGCGTCGTAAGCTGCCGCGGCTCGAGCCCCAGCGAACCCCGCCGCCGCCGGCGTATGCCGACGTCGCCACGCGCGAGGCGTACGGTGACGCGCTCGTCCGCCTGGGCGCCGCCGATCCGCGGGTGCTTGCGCTCGACGGCGACGTGAAGAACTCGACCTACTCGGAGCGCTTCCGTGACGCCTACCCCGACCGCTTCGTGGAGGCCTACATCGCCGAGCAGAACATGGTGGGGATGGCGGCGGGCCTCGCCGCCCAGCGCTTCGTGCCCTTCGCGTCCACCTTCGCCTGCTTCCTCACACGGGCGGCCGACCAGCTCCGCATGGCCGCCATCTCCCGCTCCAACCTCAAGGTCTGCGGCTCCCACGCCGGCGTCAGTATCGGCGAGGACGGCGCGAGCCAGATGGGGCTGGAGGACCTCGCCCTCTTCCGGGCGCTGCCCGAGAGCGTCGTCCTCTATCCGGCCGACGGCGCCTCGGCCGACGCGTGCGTGCAGCTGGCGGGCGTCCACCACGGTCTCGTGTACATCCGCACGACGCGCATGAAGACGCCGCCCCTCTACGACAGCGACGAGTCGTTCGCGATCGGCGGTCTCAAGGTGCTACGCGCCACCGAGCACGACGCGCTCACGATCGTGGCCGCCGGCATCACGCTGCACGAGGCGCTCGCGGCCCACGACGAGATGGCGTCGCACGGGATCGCCGTGCGCGTCATCGATCTCTACTCTGTCCAGCCCGTCGACGCCGACGGCCTGCTGAAGGCCGCGCGCGCCACCGGCAACCGGATGCTCGTCGTCGAGGACCACTACGCCGCCGGCGGGCTCGCCGACGCCGTGCGGGAAGCGGTGGGGGAGGCCGGCGTGAGCGTCCGGCACCTGGCCGTGCGCGAGATCCCGCACAGCGGGCCGCCGCGCGCGCTGCTCGAGCGCTACGGCATCGGGCGAGGGGCCATCGTCACGGCCGCCCGCGAGCTGGCCGCGACCGAGCCCCTCGCCACCGCGAGCCCGGCGGGCGGGTCGGACTAGGCGGCGGCCGCGCGCCGTCGCAGCACGCGACGGACGAGCCGGAGGGGCGTGCCCAGCCGGCGCCAGGCGTAGGCCGGATGGCGTGGCAGGTGGCGCGCGAAGACCAGCATCGATCGCGCCGCCGCCGGCCAGTGTCCCTGCGCCAGATCCGCGTGCGCCGCGTCCAGCAGCCGGTCGTAGTACCAGACCGCGTTGGCGCGCTCGCGCCAGGCCCGGCGGTGGGCCTCCGTCGCGTGCCGCCCGGGCCGGTGCGGCTCCAGCACCGCCAGCGTCGCCTCGAGCATGCGTGCAGCGTTCCGGCTGAGCGTGCCGGCGTGCTGACGATACTCCGCGACCTCCGCATAGTGATCGACGATCGGATGCCGGCGCGCCAGCCGTAGATAGAGGTCGTAGTCCTCGGCGCAGCGCAGCCGCGTGTCGAAGGCGCCGGCCGCCTCGAGGATCGCGCGACGATACGTGACCGTGGCCGGCATCGCGATCCAGCACCGGCGCACGAGCGAGACGTAGTGATCGCGGTCGACCCGCGGCCGATGTCGAACCGGCAGCGACGTGCCGTCGGCGGCGATCCGGAGGTGCCGGCCGACCGCGAACGCCGCGTCGGGGTTCAAGTCGAGCGCCGCGGCGCTCACCTGCAGCGCGCCGGGGAGGAGGCGATCGTCGGCATCCAGGAACGTGACGTACTCGCCGCGGGCGGCGCGGAGCCCGGCGTTGCGCGCGGCGGCCAGGCCCTGGTTCGTCTGGTGCAGGTACCGCACCTCGGGATAAGCGGCGGCGACCTCGGCCGTGCAGTCGGTCGCGCCGTCGTCCACCACGATGAGCTCGACGGGCCGGTACGTCTGGCCGAGCACCGACTCGATCGCCTCGCCGAGGTAGTGCGCCTGGTTGTAGCAGGGGACGACGACGGACATCAGACCGGCCATCGGACGTTGGCCGGCTGCAAGGCGGGCGCCGCGGAGTGCGCGGCGCCCGATGTAGTTACGACATCACGCCGCTCGGACCTCGAACACGTGGGGCCGCCAGGGGGGAACGTCCAGGTAGAGGCCCCGCTCCGCCAGCTCCGCCGCAGGGCGGTCGTAGGTGAGGCGGGGATGGAGGAGGTCGTGCAAGCGCATCGTCGATCCGCTGATCGAGGCGTTCCCTAGTGGCACGTAGCCCTGGGCGGGATGCGAGCCGTAGTTCACTGCTACGAGCAAGTGTCCCTCGGTCCCCTCCCAGAGCGACGCGATGATCTGCTGGTTCGTGGGGTTGCCGTCCCACGCCGGCTGCGAGGGTAGCAGTCGCCAGCGGCCCTCGCGCACCTCCGGCCGCCGCATGCAGGCGAGGAGGCGCCGATAGAACGACTCCCGCTCGCGGTCCACCGGCTCCGGCGCCCGCCGGCGGAGATGGTTCGACGCCCGCAGCCGACGGCCCGTGACCTGACCGTCGTGCACGAGCCGGAGGCCCGGCAGGAGGAGGCCGAGGACGGCCGCCGCGTCGTGGACTCCATTCGGAAACGTGGAGGCCGCGCGCGGCTCGTCGTGGTTCTCGAGGAAGCGCATCGACCGCCGCTGGTACTCGGGATCGGCGTTGAGGTGGCCGCGCACCGAAGACGCGTCCTGGTCGCGCAGCCGATCGTAGAGGCGCTTGTCGTAGGTGTAGTCGAAGCCCTCCTGCTGCAGCCGCCACTCGAGGTCCCAGTACGCCTCCGCCACGAAGACGAACCCCGGATGTCGCGCGCGGACGGCCGCGATTGCCTCCGGCCAGAACGACGTGTCGACCGGCGCGGTGCCGTCGGCGGGGCGCGCGCGCTCACCCCAGGTGCGCTGCACGATGTCGGGCAGGACGAGCATCGCCATGTCACAGCGCACGCCGTCGCACTGGGACGCGATGCTCTGCAGCGTCTCGCACATGGCCGCCCGCAGCCCCGCGTGGCGGTAGTTGAGCTGTAGCGTGTCCGGCCACCCCGGGAAGTATGGGTCACGGCCGTGGGCCAGCACCTGCGGCCCGTGACGCGTCTCGGCTCGAATGTAGTTGGCCGGCTCCCGAGCGAGGTCCTCCTCGGTCCCCTGGACGTAGTACTCGGGATGCGCGCGCACCCACGGGTGGTCGAGGGCCGTGTGATTGGGCACGAAGTCGAGCACGAGGCCGACGCCGCGGGTGGCGAGGCGCTCGCGCAGCGAGGACAGAGCGCGGGGTCCACCGAAGTCTCGGTTCACCGTGTACTGTCGGACCGCGAAGGGCGAGCCGCACACGTCGGCATTGGCATAGTCGGGCAGGAGCTCCTGGTATTCGTGCTGCCAGCTGGTTTCGTGCAGCGAGACGTCGCGGCCGGCCTCGCCGGTCTGCCAGACGCCCAGCGGCCACATCCAGTCGAAGCCGTCGGCGGCGATCCGGTCGAGATCGGCGTCGGGGACGTCACCGAGCGTCGCCGGTCGTCCCGGCTCCTTGCCGTTCTCGTACAGCCACGCGCGGGTGTTGATCTGGTACAGCGCCGGATGCTGCGGCCGTGTCTGGGCCACGGGTCACCTCTCGCGTGCGCGCTCCACCTGGAGCGTCTGGAGCAGCGCCTCGGCGTCCATCCAGCCGAACAGGTGGATCAGGGGCGCCACCAGCCCCGTCCAGCCGGTCTGGTGGCTGGCGCCCAGGCCGGCGCCGTTGTCGCCGTGGAAGTACTCGTAGAAGAGGATCAGGTCACGCCAGTGCCGGTCGGTCTGGAACTTCGTCTCCCGGCCATGCACGGGCCGGGCGCCCTGCTCGTCGCGCAGGAAGATCCGCGTGAGGCGCCGGCTGATCTCCTCGGCCACCTCGAACAGCGTCATCTGGACGCCCGAGCCCGTGGGGCACTCGACCGTGAAGGTGTCGCCGTAGAACGCGTAGAGGTTCATGAGCCCCCGCACGAGGAGCACGTTCATGGGGAACCAGACCGGCCCCCGCCAGTTCGAGTTGCCGCCGAACATGCCGCTCGTCGACTCCGCCGGCTCGTAGTCGACGTGATCGCCGTTGCCGTTCATGGCGAACAGGTACGGGCTGTCGCGATGGTAGCGCGACACCGCACGGATCCCGAACGGCCCGAGGAATTCCTCCTCGTCGAGCATGTAGCCGAGCACGCTGCGCAGCTTCTCGTCGTTGAGCAGCGCCAGCATGCGGCGGTCGTCGTGGCCCGGACGGAACGGGGCGGCGATGCGGCTCACCAGCGCCGGGTGCCGCTGCGTGAACTCGCGGATGCGGTGCAAGAGCAAGGGCAGGCGCTCGCGCGACTCCATCGGGAACACCGTGGACGCACAGATGGCGAGCAGCCCCACGACCGAGCGGACCTTCAGCCGAACGGCCTGGCCGGTCGGCAGCCTCAGCAGGTCGTAGAAGAAGCCGTCCTTGGGATCCCACAAGTCGTCGTCGCTGCCGCGGTCCATTGCGCCCGCGATCCACAGGAAGTGCTCGTAGAACTTCGCGGCGAGGCCCTGGTAGACCGGGTCGTAGAGCGAGAGCTCGACGGCGAGCTGGAGCATCGTCTGGCAGTAGAACGCCATCCACGCGGTGCCGTCGGCCTGCTCGAGCTGGCCCCCGGTCGGCAGCGGCGCGCTGCGATCGAACACGCCGATGTTGTCGAGGCCCAGGAAGCCGCCCTCGAACACATTGCGACCCTGCGCGTCCTTGCGATTCACCCACCACGTGAAGTTCATGAGCAGCTTCTGGAAGACGGTCTCCAGGAAGTGGCGGTCTCCCTCGCCGCGCAGGGCCTTCTCGTGCTTGTAGATGTACCAGGTCGCCCACGCGTGCACGGGCGGATTGGTGTCGCCGAAGTTCCACTCGTAGGCGGGCATCTGCCCGTTCGGGTGGAGGTAGCGCTGCTCGAGCATGAGGAGCAGCTGGTCCTTGGCGAAATCGGTGTCGACGAGGTTCAGCGCGAGGGTGTGGAAGGCCAGGTCCCACGCCGCGTACCAGGGGTACTCCCACTTGTCCGGCATCGAGATGATGTCGGCGTTGACCATGTGCGCCCACTGGCCGTTGCGCATGCCGATCCGCCGCGCGACGTGCGGATCGACCTGATGCTCCTCGAGCCACCGGCTGACGTCGTAGTAGTAGAACTGCTTGCTCCACAGCATGCCCGCGAGCGCCTGCCGCATGACCATGGCGGCGTCGGCACCGACGGCCGGCGGAGTGAGCTCGCCGTAGAACTCGTCGGCCTCCCGGCGGCGCGCCTCGACGACGGCGTCGAACTCCCGTCCGAGCACACCCCGGCCGACCGCCGTGGGCGCCGTGGGCGTGAGCCGGAGCCGGATCTGCGTGGTCTCCCCGGCGTCGACGGAGACGCGGTAGTGTGCCGCGGCCTTGGTTCCGGTGTGGGCCGGATTGACGGCGTCGGTGCGCCCGTGGATCACGTACTCGTGGAACGCGTCCTTGACCCACGGACTCGCGTTGGGCATCCCGAACAGCCTGGCGGTGTTGGTCTCGTTCTCGGTGAACAGCAGCTCGGGATCGCGCTCGCAATAGAGGTAGCGGTCGCCGAGCTCCACGTGCGAGGCGGCCATCACCGCCGCCCCCCCGGCCCTCTCCGGCACGGTGATCTGCGGTCGCGTGGGGTCCTCGCCCCACGACCACGTGTTGCGGAACCAGAGGGTCGGCAGCACGTGCAGCACGGCCGCCAGCGGGCCGCGATTGGCGATCACGATGCGCACCAGGATGTCCTCGGGCGTGGCCTTCGCGTACTCGACGAACACGTCGAAGTAGCGGTTGCCGTCGAACACACCGGTGTCCAGCAGCTCGTACTCGCCCTCGAGCTTGCTCCGCGCGCGGTTCCCGTCCACCAGCTCGCGGTACGGATACGGCAGCTGCGGATACTTGTAGAGGTACTTCATGTAGGAGTGGGTCGGCGTGCTGTCGAGGTAGAAGTAGTACTCCTTCACGTCCTCGCCGTGGTTGCCCTCGGTGTTCGTCAGACCGAACAGGCGCTCCTTGAGGATCGCGTCCTCGCCGTTCCACAGGGCCAGGCCGAAGCAGAGGCGCTGACGGTCGTCGGAGATGGCCCCGAGCCCGTCCTCACCCCAGCGGTAGGCGCGTGAGCGGGCCTGGTCGTGGCTGAAGTAGTTCCAGGTGTCACGCCCGTCCCCATAGTCCTCGCGGACGGTCCCCCACTGGCGCTCGGACAGGTACGGGCCCCACTTCTTCCAGGGTGTCTCCGGGTCCCGAGCAGCGTCGAGGCGGCGTTCTTCCTGAGTCATGGCGGAATGCTGAAACCGCCCAACCCCGCCAGCAAGTGCCGAACGCCGAGCGCCCCTCGCCGGTCGGCCCTAGATGCTCGCGCAAGCGCAGTGACGCCCAGCAGGCGAGCGCGGCTGGGCGTGCGTGTCTCGCGCCCGCGCATCATGAGGAGCCGTCGTCACCAGGAGCTCGTTCGGCGTGGGGCGAGCAAGCCACCACGGATTCGAATGCCCTCGCGCCAACCCCCGTTGGGGGATGGGGGGTCGCAGCGAGCCCCACGCCGAACGGGCCCTGGTGACCGGCGAGTCATGCGCGCGGGCTCGAGACACGCACGCCCGGCCGCGCTCGCCGGTTGAGACCGCTACTGCGCGGTCCATCCTCCGTCGATGACCAGCTCGCTGCCGGTCACGTAGGTGGACTCGTCGGAGGCCAGGTAGAGGACGGCGTAGGCGACTTCCTGGGCCTCGCCGTAGCGGCCCATGGGGATGCGCGAGAGCATCCGCTGATAGACGACGGGATCGGCGCGGCGGCCCTCGGTCATCGGCGTGATGATCGGTCCCGGATGAACCGAGTTGCAGCGGATGCCCTCGCGCGCGTACTGGAGCGCGGTGGTCTTCGTCAGGAGGCGCACGGCGCCCTTGGAGGCCGTGTACTGCGGGCTGCTGTCGTCCATCCCGACCAGGCCGAGCTGGGACGCGATGTTGATGATCGAGCCGCCGCCGGCCCGACGCATGGCGGGGATGGCGGCCTTGGTCCCGAGGAAGACGCCCTTGGCGTTGACATCCATCACGCGGTCCCAGGCCTCGGCGGTGGTGTCCTCGACCCGGCCCGCGGCGCCGATGCCGGCGTTGTTGACCAGCACATCGAGCCGGCCGAAGCGCTCGACCGTCAGCGCAACGGCGCGCGCCCAGTCCGCCTCGCTCGTTACGTCGAGCCGGACGAAGGCGACCTGCCCGCCGGCGGCGGCAATCTCCGTCTCTCCCGCACGGCCCTCGGTCTCGAGGACGTCGCCGAGGACGACGCGCGCGCCCTCGCGCGCGAACAGCCGGGCCTCGGCCGCGCCCATCCCGCGCGCCGCCCCGCTGATCAGCGCGACCTTGCCGGCGAGTCTCACCCCGGCAGGCCGGCCCCGCTCGCGCGGTGGCTCAGTGCGTGGAGCGGCAGTCGCGGAGTGGCCATGGCGTCGGGGCGAAGCCTAGCGCACCCGCCGCCGGCGAGCCAGCCCCTGGTGCTGGCGTCTCCTCGTCCGGTGTTTCCGAACGAAACGCCTGTTCCGTCCTGAAACGCGCCGCCTCGTCGACCCGGTCCCTCACGGCTTGCTCCATGTCCAGATACTCGCTTGCATTCATCCAGCTCACGTCGTCACCTCCTCTCGATCGCAGGGTGCGAAGCCGGATGGGCGAGATCACAGCCTCGCCCATCCGGCTCACCCGCGTCAGCCGCGCGGCGCCTGCACGTCTTCGTTGTCACCACGCGGTGCCTGCACGTCCTGGTTCGTCCCGCGTGGCGCCTGCACGTCCTCGTTGTCCTGCCGCGGAGCCTGCACATCCTGACCCCGTGGCGCCTGCGTCTCGTCGCGCGGCGGATAGGATTGCGCCTGCGCGCCGGCGGCCGTCAGCAACGTTGCGGCGAGCGCGATCGCGAACGCATTCTTGCGGTTCATGACGTCTGTCTTCTCCTCTGTTCTCTTCGACCATCCCTGTTTGATGGGGCGACGGACCGGGCGGGTTCCACGATCACCACCGCTCGACGACGACGCCCGTCCCCTCAGCAGAGCAGTCGTCGTGCCACACCCAAGCTGCCGGAATCCTTGGCTGAGTGGCGTTCGTGGATCCGGCCTCTCGGTTCCACGACGGAACACGTGCTCCACGATGAAACACCGCTGGTCGCGAGTCCGTGAAAGCCGGCCTGGCTGTGGCGCGCCCCTTGCTCCTCTGCCTACAATCGGGGGGCGGAAATATCGATGTCGCTACCGTTGATCCTCACGTTCGTCTCGACGCTGGCGTTCGCGATCCAGCTGCTGATCTTCGCGTACCTGTACTCGTCACACCGCGTGCGCTTCTTCCACTACCTGCTCTGGGCGTGGGGCGCGTACACGCTGTCCAAGGGCCTCAAGCTCCTCGACGTGCTCGTGGCCGAGGGGGCGCCGGTGGGGTTCGCGATGGACGTGGCGACGGTGAGCGGCGTGGGACTGACGCTGGCCGCCGCGCTCGCGCACCGCTGGGACTACCGCCTCGGGAGGCGTGACGTCGCGGCCGGACTGGGCCTCGCCGTGCTCATGGCCGCGGTGGCGGGGATCGGCGGCAGCCCGGCGGCGCACCTGGTGGGCATGGGCCTCGGCGGCGTCCAGATCGCCGCCGGGGTGCTGTTCTGGCCCGCGCGCACGCGCGGCGCGGGATGCCGCGGCGAGCGTTTGCTCGCGGGGCTGCTCACGCTCTGGGGCATCCATCGCGTGGCCATGCAGTTCGTGAGCCCGGAGCTGGGGACGCCAGCCTACCTGGTCGTTCACGCGACGTTCATCACGCTCTACTTCCTGTCGACGTTCGCCGTGATCATCATGGTGCTGGAGCGGGCCCGGAGCGAGAGCGAGCGTCTCCACGCGCGCCTGCGCGAGGCCGAGCGCTTGGCCACGGCTGGCGAGCTCGCCGCCGAGATGGCCCACGAGATCCGCAACCCCCTGGCGGCGATCCTCAACGCGACGGCGCTCCTCGCCGACGAGAGCCGACTCACGCACGCCGAGCGTGCGGGCACGCTGGACATGATGCGCAGCGAGGCGCGGCGCCTGAACCGCATCCTCTCCGACTTCCTGCGGTTCGCCCGGCCGCAGGAGGCGCGCGTCGTGCCCGGCGACGTCCGCGACGTGCTGGAGCACGTGAGCGGCCTGATCCGCGACGACCGCCCGCGCACCGCCCGCGTGGACGTGAAGGTTGCCGTAGACCCGGGGCTGCCGCGGTTTCCGTTCGACCGCGACCAGCTCATCCAGGTCGTGTGGAACCTGGCCCTCAACGGCGTCGACGCGATGAACGGACGCGGCCGCCTCTCGCTCGAGGGCGCTCGGCAGAACGGCGCCGTCGCGGTGGCCGTCACGGACACCGGCCACGGCATCTCGGCCGACCGCCGCCCGCGCATCTTCGAGCCGTTCTACTCGGGCAAGCCGAACGGGACGGGGCTCGGCCTCACCATCGCCGAGCGGATCGTCGCCGCCCACGGCGGGCGTATCGAGATCGACTCCGAGCCCGGCCGCGGCACCCGCGTGACGCTGCTGTTCCCCGTGGCCGAGGGCGCCTGATGGCCACACTGCTCATCGTCGACGACGAGCCCTCGGCGCGCAGCACCCTGGCGCTCCTCCTGCGCAAGCGCGGGCACCGCGTGATGGAGGCCGACGGCCTCACCGCGAGCACCAAGCGTCTCGGTGAGGAGGTCTTCGACCTCGTCGTCACCGACCTGCGCATGCCGGACGGCGACGGCCTCGACGTGCTGCGCGCGGTCAAGGCCCACGCCCCCCAGACCGAGGTCATCCTCCTCACCGCCTATGCTGGGTGGAAAACGGCGAAGGAGGCGATTCGCCTCGGCGCGCTCGACTACTTCGAGAAGGGCGAGGACCCCGACGAGCTCTATCACCGCATCGACAAGGCGCTCGCCGAGCGCGCCCTGCGCCGCGAGAACGAGAACCTCCGCGAGCAGCTCCGCGAGCGTTACGGCCTGCCCGGCCTCATCGCGCTCTCGCCGGCGATGCACGACGTGCTGGACCTCGTCGAGCGGGTCGCGCCGACCGGCGCCACGCTGCTGATTCGCGGCGAGTCGGGCACCGGCAAGGAGGTCATCGCGAAGGCCGTCCACCACGCGAGCCCGCGCGCCAACCGCCCGTTCGTCGCGGTCAACTGCGGCGCGGTGCCGGAGCCCCTGCTCGAGTCCGAGCTGTTCGGCTTCACGCGGGGGGCGTTCACCGGCGCGGTGGCCAGCAAGGCCGGCCTCTTCGAGGAGGCCGGCGGCGGGACCCTGTTCCTCGACGAGATCGCCGAGATGCCGGCCGCGCTCCAGGTGAAGCTGCTCCGGGCCCTGCAGAGCGGCGAGATCCGTCGTCTCGGCGCGACGCAGGCCTCGACGATCGACGTCCGCGTCATCGCGGCCACCAACCGCGACCTGGCCGCGATGATCGCCGACGGCAGCTTCCGCGAAGACCTCTACTACCGGCTGAACGTCATCGAGGTCGTCCTGCCGCCGCTGCGCGAGCGCCGCGAGGACATCCCCGCCCTCGCCGAGCACTTCATGGCGCGCGCCGCCGGCCGGCTCGGCCGCGAGATCCGCCTCTCGGCCGAGGCCCTCGAGCGGCTCCTGCGTTATCCGTGGCCGGGCAACGTGCGCGAGTTGGAGAACGCGATCGAGCGCGCGGCCATCCTCGCCCGCGGGGACGCCGTCACCCCGGAGGACCTGCCGCCCCACGTCGCGGCCGGCCTCAACCTCGGCCCCTCGCCGGCCCTTCCGCGGCAGACGACGCTGGCCGAGACGGAGCGCGGCCACATCCTCACGACGCTGGAGCGCTTCGGCCGGAACCACTCGGCGGCCGCCGAGGCGCTCGGGATCGGCCGCACCACGCTCTGGCGGAAGCTGAAGGAGTACGGGCTCGAGCGATAGCGGCGTCTACGGATGGCCGTGGGCGTCGTTGCCGAAGACGCCCCGCGACCCCGCCAGGAGGGCAGACGCGCGCGCCGTGGCCGTGGCCTCCGATTCGGTGTACGGCGCCTGGTTGCGGTAGTCGTGCTTGGCGACGAAGGACTGGAGCTCCCCGCGAAGACTCGCCCATTTCTCGCGAGTCCTGGCCACCAGGTCTCTCAGCCGGGGGCGATGGCGGCCCACCTCGAGCGCGGTGCAGAGGTGTGGCACGCACAGCCCGTCGGACCGCGCGTACGCCGCGAGGACATCCCCGTCGTCGAAGTGGGCCACCAGGGTGTCGAGGTAACGGCGCTCCGCCCCGGCCGTGGTCCCACAGATCGGACACGCCGCCCGGCCGCGATGGCGCTCACCGACGGGGGCCCGGCGACGAAGGAAACCAAGGCCGAGGCGACGACGCGGGGACGGGCCACCCGATTGCTCGACCCGCTGCAGCGCCAGCCTGAGGAGATCCTCGTAGAGGATCGCGGATCCGAAGCGCGTCTGTTCCATCTCGAGGAGCATCCAGGTGTGCCAGTTGCAGAAGCCCCACGACCTCCGCAACGCCTGCCGGGACTCGGGATCGGTCACCTGCTCGTCGAGGAGCGCGCGGAGGTGACTCCGGCTCTCGCCGATGACGAGCCAGCAGACGGGGCAGCCCGGCTCCGCGCACGCCTCGAGCAAGCGGAAATAGCCGACGAACTTTTCCTCGCTCATGTCCAGGACACTCCGGTCGACCGCGCCGGCGCGGTCGGGATCGGTGAATCCTACACGAGCTCCCGGACGCGGTCGCCGAGGACCGTCAGCGCGATCTTCTCGCGGTTCGGCTCACCCTTCAGCAGCGACCGCGCGAACTTCGCGGCCTGCTCCATCGTGATCTTGGCCGGCAGTGGCGGCTCGAACGGATCGACGACCGCCTCGACGACGACCGGGCCGGGCGTCGCGAGCGCCTCGTCGAGCACGCGGCCGCAGTGGCGCGGGTCGGTGATCGTGAAGCCGGCGGCGCCGCAGGCGCGGGCGAACGCCGCGAAGTCGATCGGCTGGAGGTCACAGCCGTACTCGGGGTTGCCGAGGAAGACCATCTGCTCCCACTTGATCTGCCCCAGCGTGTTGTTCTTGACGACCACGATCTTGACCGGAAGCTGGTACTTCACGCACGTCGCCAGCTCGGCCATCAGCATCGAGAACCCGCCGTCCCCCACGAAGGCAATGCACGGGCGCTCGGGGTACGCCAGCTGGGCCGCGATGGCATAGGGCAGCGCGCACCCCATCGACGCGAGGTTGCCCGAGACCGCATGCAGCTGCCCGCGCTTGGCGGGGATCTGACGCGCCCACCAGGTCGTGATCGTGCCGCTGTCGCAGGCGACGATCGCGTCGGGGCCGAGGCGACGTCCCAGCTCCCAGGCGACGACCTGCGGCTTCATCGGCGTGTCGCCCCGCGTCCCGCGCTCCTCCATCAGCGCCCGCCAGTCCTTCATGCCGGCCTGGGCCCGCTCGAGGAAGCCGCGATCCGTCTTGGCCGTCAGACGTGGCAGCAACGCCTCCAGGATGCGCCGGCTGTCGCCGACCAGGCCGACCTCGACCGGATAGCGCAGGCCGACGCGCGCCGGGTCCAGCTCGATCTGGACCGCCCGCGCCTGCCCCGGTCGGGGCAGGAACTCCAGGTACGGGAACGAGGTCCCCACCATCAGGAGCGCGTCGCACTCCTCGAGCGCCTGCTGCGAGGGCCGGGTGCCGAGCAGCCCGATCGTCCCGGTGGTGTACGGGCTGTCGTCCGGCACCGCCGCCTTGCCGAGCAGGGCCTTCACGATCGGCGCCGCCAGACGGTCGGCCACGGCCTCGAGTGCGTCGGTGGCGTGCAGCGCGCCCTGGCCGGCGAGGATGGCGACCTTGCGGGCGCCGTTGAGGAGCTCGGCCGCGTGCAGAAGATCGCCGGCCGCCGGCAGGTTCGCACCTCGCGCGGTGACGTCGGAGGTGTGATGGGGCACGTTCCGCTTGGACCCGGTGCGCGAGACCGGCTTCTCCTGGATGTCGAGGGGCATGCTGACGTGCGCCACCCCGCGGTAGGCGAGGGCGGTACGGCACGCGAGATCGGTCACGTTTTCCACGTGCGTCGGCCCCATCACCCGCGCGCTGTACTTGGCCACGTCGACGAACAGTCGGTCGAGCTCGACGTCCTGTTGCGTGTGGGTACCGATCAGGTCGTGATACGGCATCCCGGTGAGCGCCAGCACCGGCTGGCCGTCGAGCTTCGCGTCGTAGAGGCCGTTGAGGAGGTGCACGCCGCCCGGGCCGGACGTCGCCAGGCACGCGGCGAGCCGGCCGGTGAACTTGGCCCAGCCACAGGCCATGAACGCGGCCGCTTCCTCGTGCCGGACCTGCACGAAGCGGATGCGATCCCGCCGCGTGCGCAACGCTTCCATAATGCCGTTGATGCCGTCGCCCGGAATGCCGAACACGATGTCGACGCCCCAGTCGTGCATGGTCTCGACCAGGACGTCCGCCGCGGTCTCCGCCATGAGAGCCACCTCCGGCGAAGAGCGTTACACGAGCAGTGCCAGCGTGCGGTCGGTGAAGGAGCTACACGGTCGGGCGCGCTACCACCAGCGGCCGCGGCCGCGATCGGTCTCCAGGCGGTCCCACGAGAACACGCGCGCTCGATAGGCGGGCGCGGGAGGCATCGGCGCCTCGAAGTACAGGCGGGTTGGCCATCCCAGGTTGCCGGGGACCCAGACCACGTTCTGCGCGAGGATCCGGTTGTCGGTGTCGAGGGCGTCCACGAGGACGCGAATGCGGTGAAAGACGTAGGGCGAGCTGGTCTGCAGGTAACCCCAGACGACGACCCCGGGGCCGCGTGGCTCCGCCTGGTACTCGATGGTGGCGTGCTGCTCCCAGCCGACGACGAGCGGCTCGAGCGGACCGGGGGGCGCGGCCGGGTTGGTCGACGCACACCCGGCGCCCAGCGTGAGCGCCGTCAGGAGAACGATGGCTCGGGTCATGGAAATGGTGGAGGCGGTGGGAATCGAACCCACGTCCGGAAACCCTCAGCCGCAGGCGTCTACGTCGATAGCCGGTTTATCTTACTGCTTCTCGCCCTTCGGTCCTCCATCCGGCAGGAGGGCCGCGGGGCCAGCCTCATTTATCTCGCTCTTCCCCTGAGGCGAAGTTCAGAGCCAGCCGTCAGAATATGATGCCGGTTCCCAGGCCCTGATGGCGCGACCTGGCCGACACTAGCGGTTGTTAGGCCGCCAGAGCTAGCTGGTTGTTGGCAGCTAGAAGTTCTCACTTATTAACGAGGGGTGAGAAACCTCGAGACGCAGCCTGGACCTCAGAAATCCCCGTCGAAACCTGTCGCCCCCATTCTGTTGTCAGCGGCCGCTCCGGCCAGCCCGGACGGCCTTGTCCATCTCGCGGCGGGTCTCCCGCTCGCGGAGGGTCGCGCGCTTGTCGTGTAGCTTCTTGCCGCGCGCCAGCCCTATTTCGATTTTAGCGCGTCCGTCCTTGAAGTACAGCTTGAGCGGGACGACCGTCAGGCCCCGCTCGGCGATCTTGCCCACCAGGCGCCGGATCTCTCGGGTGTGGAGCAGGAGCTTTCGATCACGCTCGGGATCGTGGTTGGCGTCGGTGCCGTGGCTATAGGGGCTGATGTGGCAGCCGAGGAGCCACGCCTCACCGTTGCGGACCGTGGCGTAGGAGTCCTTGAAGTTCACCTGGCCCGTCCGGAGCGACTTGACCTCTGTCCCGCGCAGCACGAGCCCGGCCTCGAGCGTCTCGAGGATCTCGTACTCGTGCCGCGCGCGGCGGTTGGTGGCGACGACTCGTTCCTCGGCCATCCTGTTCTCTTGACTTGCCCGGGGCGGCCGGTATCATGGGGCCTCGCCCGTGCCGAAGTGGCGGAATTGGCAGACGCGCTAGATTCAGGGTCTAGTGCCCGCAAGGGTGTCGGGGTTCGAGTCCCCGCTTCGGCACCAACCAATATAACAGCTTAGCGAGCAGCCCTCAGCCAATGCGCCCTCGACCGAAGCCACGTTGTCCCTCCATGTGCCACGCGTGATCCCGCAAGGTTATAACGACGCACAAGGTTACGTAGACTTCCCGGTACTCATGGCCAGTTCCTAGGACGGCGGCGCCGACGAGGCGCCGCTTGATCGGGCGCGGGGCGTTCCGTGCTCATGGACATCACACTGTGGCCCTTGGGGTCCCCCGCCTCCCCTGATTCCGCGCCGCGTAGAGTTTTGGTGGCTGGCCCACCGGTTGGCCCGCGACGGCGTCTTGTTGGGACCGCGCGCGCGAGGGCTGCTTGAGTAGGCGCAACTACCTGCGAGATCCGCACTATTGGCTCCTGGGACTCCGGGACCGGCGCCGGGCCCTGCAGAATCTTCGGGTCGTCCTGTTTCATCGGAATCTCTACCGGACTTCTCGATCCGTGGACGGGCTCATCAGCGCTTATCTCGGCCTCGTCCTGGATCGCACGGTAGTCAAGCGCGCGGCGGAGCTCCGTCGTCCGGTCGTGGAAGTTGGACCGTTCAAGGGCCTCTCGACGGTCTTTCTCTCCAACGCCTGTGCGAAGGGTGGGGATGAGACTGCATTCATTCGAGCTGTTTGAGGGCCTCCCGGCCGTCAACCAGGCTCTCGATGACCAAAAGTTCGAGAGGGGGCAGTTCCGGACGACGCAAGATCAGTACGAGAACAATGTCCGAACCTTCGGCAGGAGGTCTGTATGAGGCAACGAGCGCCCTCTTGAAAGCACTCTGGGAAGTCGCACGGGGCGGAGACGATTCTCGTACATGACGTGACATCGACGGGTGTGCGTCACGCGATAGACGAGTTCCACATTCTTTCCGGCAACACGGTCTGGGAGTCGGCGCCCGAGGTCATGACCGCGATGCTGCAACTTCCAGCTGATTTGGGCAAGCGCCGCGATCAGCCCAGTCGCTCTCGGGCTTGCCGGAGTAGCCAGACGGGAGAAAACCTCGCGCTCCGTAGCACCTGCCCCGTCGCGAGCTGGTCCACCGTGACGGCGGGGACACCTTCAATGCCCGGCCGCTGTGACGGAAGCCGAATCATGCCCCGGTCCTCCGCGAAGCCACCCTCTCGAGATGGCCGGGGAATGGCCGTGGTCCCGACGACCATCGCGAAGGCCGTGAGTAGTGCGGTGTTGACGTCGAACCACTCGGCCACATCATCCCCGTTGAACCGGATCGGTGGCACGAGGATGCCGGCGTCGATACTGCCGTGATCCAGCATCTCCCGCAGATGGCCCGCGCGGTCCTCGATCATGACCACCGGGCCGGTTCGATGCACCGAGAGGAATCTGGTACAGAACACCTTCGAGACGTTCGAGGGCGCGCGGCGCCGGCGCACACCCTCAAGGAGGGTCGCCCATAAGAGCCTGTTCGCGCCAATCACCGAGTCCACCCAGGCGGTCAATCCGATAGCGGCAAGAATCTGTCGGGCTTCGGCCTCAGTTTTCTTCGTCACGATATGGATCGGGACGCGCGCCTGCCTGATGTCGAGGAACGCCGGCGGCAGTCCGACGAATGTTCTGTGAATCGGCTGGCCAGTGGCGGTGTCCCGCCCGCGGTTGGTGGCCAGAACGTTGTCGAGATCGCACAGGATCATCGGTGGAGGCGGCTATACACATATGTGAGGAACGGCCACGGATCATCGACTTCGAACAGGCCGTCCTTGATGGAGAAATCGCACAGCTCCCCGAGGTACGTTCCAAATGCGGACGCGGCCCCGTTGCGGCGGGCCGTCTCGACCACGGCCCGAAGATCGGGCAAGAAGAAGCGCATCTTTCTGCCAACTAGATACGCCGGCTGCGACGGAGATCGGCCGAGAGCCAACTCCACCTGGTACTGCGGGAAGTTCACCCCACAGACGAGCGCCAGCGGCAACGATCCCCAGTAGCGAGGATTGATCTCGAGCATCCTGTATTGCCCGTCGCGGGCGCGCTTGAACTCCACCATGGCCACGCCGCGCCAGTCGAGGGCCCGCAGGAGCCTCGTCCCGAGGTCTATCAGGACGGGATCCCGGACACTCTCACACAACGTGCTGGGTCCGCCGGTGATCGGATATTCCCGGAGACGACGATGGCAGAAGGTGACGACCGGTTCTCCACGGGAATCCGTGACCGCGAAGAAGCCATAGCCGCCGCCCTCGACATACTCTTGAACGAGCGGGTACGGGCCCACGCGGTGCATCCGTCGATACTCCCTGCTCAGCTCGTCGATGCTACGGACAATACGGTAGCGGTCCGCGGGACTCCAGACACCAGGGTGCGCGTCGTCCGCGAACTTCACGACGAGCGGTAACTGAACCTTGCTCGTCTGCGCCCAGTCCTCGATCGTGTCAGGCTCCAACCGCTCGAACGACTCGGGTACGGGAATGCCGATGGCTCCGGCCAGCGCAGTGGTCCTGGCCTTGCTTTTCGCGACGTCGATGGCCTCGGAACAGGGGATATGGCGTCGCAAGCCGCTCGCAAAGCCATCGGGTTGACGAGCGAGCCCCTGGATGCTGCGGGTGGTGACCGGAACGACGACGTCATGCGTCGGGGCCAGGTCTTCCAGAGCGGTCCAAAGCTCCTCTGGCCCTGAGATCCGGCAGCGCTGCCGGGTGTGACGAGAGGAAAATCCAAGGACGCCTCGCGGCGTATTCACTCCGACCGCGGTGATCGTGCACCCCGCCCGCCCCAGGGCGCGGACGACATAGAGTCCCAGCTGGGTCTCGGCGTCCGTCACGACGACTCGCACGCCAGCCAGTGAACCTGCCGGCCTCCGCTGCGCTGCTGCCATCCGAGGCGTCACCACGCCAGCGCGGCCCGGCGCCCAGGCGGCGGTGGACGAACACCTTCCCGGCAACGAGCAGGTCCCGGCAGCTGGTCGGCCCAGATGGCCACGTCGTATTCGCCTGCACCCCTCAAGTCCGCCTCGCGGACGTCGAGGTTGCGAAGACCCCGACGCTCCCGATGATTCGCTGGTCGGCGAAAGGCCCCTCGCCTGCCCCGACGTCGTACAGAGCGCGCGGCGCCGGCTTCCAGAGCCGGCACCGCGCCGCACGACCTCTAAGCGCTGAGGCAAGAGACGTACCGCAGGGCTGGAGGATAACCTGCTGGCAGCAGAGTATTTTCGGGGTCAGGAGTGCAGCGAAGTACACCATGTCGCGACGAATCTCCGGAAAGAGAACGAACCGGGATGCCCTGCCCGCCAAGGGTGGCCGGGTTCGAGCCCCGCTTCGGCACCAACCAATATAACAGCTTAGCGAGCAGGCTCCCTCTCACACGATTCCATCCGACCGGGCCACGGGCCCACTTCGAGCCTCGATCCCACGTCGCATTTGACGCCGATCACTCCGAGCGCGAGGAGGGTCTCCTCGCCTCGGGCCAAGCGAACACGAGCCACGGGCCGAGGATGGTCACGGCTCCGGCGAGAGCGTGCCGCGACAGGCCATGCCCGGTCAGGACGGCCTCGAGCAACAGCGACCAGATCAGCTGAGCCAGCAGGAGTGGCGCCACCTGCCGACGGGGGCGGCGTCGAGCGCGAGATCGAAGCCGAGGAGGAGGAGAAAGCCAAGCACGCCGATCGCGGTCATGATCCCGAGGTCACGCGCGCTTGGCGTCTTCCAGACTCGGGGGACGATCACCGTGAGCGGAACCCACACGCCCAGGGCCGTGTAGAAGAGCCGGCTGCCGGACGTCTCCTCCCGCATGAACCGGGTCAACACCAGGTAAAGCGCGAAGCACGCCGCCGTCGACAGCGGCAGGATTACCGCACTGCTGAACGGAATGGCGACCCAGCAACACGAGGCCGCCCGCATAGGCTGAAGCGGCGGCCACCCATCGACGGCCACCCGGCCGCTCGCCCAGCCAGGCTGCCGCCAGCCCCATGGCAAGGAGTGGCGTGATCCAGAAGAGCGACATGATCACCGGGTGTGACAGGCGATAGAGCGCGACCACGAGGCACGTCGACGCCACGAGCAGCACGAGCATCAGCGCGAGATGGATGCTGTAGCGCATCCAGACGGTCTCGATCAACGAGTACCGCCGAGACAGCACCCCCTGAGGCCCGCGGCGACCGACCACAGCAGCGTGGCGCCGACGAGGACACCGGCGCCGGCCAGTCGCCTGCCCACCATACGTAAGATCACGCGGCGCCCGACGTTACTGCACGATCAGGGTCCCGGCCGAGCGGACGTTGTTCGTCTCGTCCGCCTCGCTGACGTCCCCGGCGGTGTCGGCGCGCACCAGCAGGAAGTAGGTCGCTGGGGCCTGGCCGCCGGGAATCGTGACGGGGATGCTCCCGGAGATCGTCGCACCCGCCGCCAGCGCGGGCACTGAGACGCTGCCCACCTGCACGTCGGTCCCGTCGAGCGTCGTATCGGTCGACAGGTAGACGCTCACGGTGAAGCCCGTTGCCGTCGCCTGGCCTCCCTGGTTCCTCCCCGAGGCCCTCACGATGACGGCCCCGCCGGCGGTCGTCGTCGCCGGCGTCCGCGTCGCCGCCGTCACGGTGAGGTCCGGGCCCACGATAAACGCGGCGGCCGTCGCTCGCTCGTTGTTGGTCTCGTTGCCCTCGGGCACTTCACCGGCCGCGTCGGCGCGGACGATGAGGAAGTACGTGCCCGCCGGCTGGCCCCCCGGGATCGTCACCGCGACCGGTCCGGTCGAGGTCGCGCCGGCGGCCAGTCCGGCGACTCGCCGCGTCCCGACCACCAGGTCTCCCACGTCGAACGTCGCGTCCGTCGACAGGTACACGGTCACGTCGAAGGCGGCCGCGGCCACGCTGCCCTGGTTCTTCACCGTCGTCGACACGTTGAAGGCCGGCCCCCCGGGCGCCTTTGCGGTCGGGGTGGCCGGCGCCGCCGTGGGCACCAGGTCAGTCCCGATCACGAAGTGCACGGCCGTCGCGCGGTCGTTGTTCGTCTCGCTGGACTCGGTCACCTCGTTGCCCGCGTCGGCGCGGACGATGAGGAAGTAGGTGCCCGCCGCCTGGCTGGCCGGGACCGTCACCGCGATGGAGCCGGAGGACGACCCGCCTGCCGCCAGTCCGGCCGCCACCCGCCGCGTCCCGATCGGCACATCGCCGCCACCAAGCGTCGCGTCGGTCGAGAGGTAGACCGTCACGTCGAAGGGGGCCGCCGGCGCGCCGCCCTGGTTCTTCACCGTCGTCGTCACGGTGAAGGTGGCCCCGGGGATCTTCGCGGAGGGCGTCGCCGGCGTCGTCGTGGGGGTCAGGTCCGGTCCGACGATCACCGACTTCAGGGTGACGCCGACGTTGTTGGCGTCGTTCACCTCGACGATGCCGCCGCTGTTCGCCGCGGCGATGATCCAGTACTGGCCCGGCGCCGTGCCCCCAGGCACCTGGACCGTCCGGGTGG